>Ga0302324_100001649_pt1 | contig 53713 bp, 50 predicted proteins | sample Palsa_T0_1_FD_201949 | JGI IMG/M metagenome (GOLD analysis project Ga0302324, IMG submission 201949) | Peat permafrost microbial communities from Stordalen Mire near Abisko, Sweden - Palsa_T0_1 | ecosystem: Environmental > Terrestrial > Soil > Palsa > Peat permafrost | place: Sweden: Abisko...
CGGGCTATCGGCCGGATCTGGAATTCCTGGAATCGCTCGGCATTCGTCTGGATCCGGCATCGCAGAAGCCGCGCACCAATCCGGAAACGCTGGAAAGCGACCGGCCGGGCATTTTCCTCGCCGGGGTAATCGTCGCCGGGATGCACACCAACGAAATCTTCATCGAGAACGGCCGTTTCCATGGCAAACAGATCGCCGACGCCATCGCCGCTTCGCTGGCTCCCGCGCAGTTGATATCATCGAGCACATGATCACGCGACGAGATTTTGCCAAGTTTGCAGCGGCCGCCGTGGCTGTCCCGGCCTTGAGCGCCATCGATTCGAAATTCAGCGGTGTCATGATCGGCGCTCAAACCTACAGCTTTCGCACCCTGCCTTCGCTCGACGATTGCATCGCCGCCATGAAAGAAATCGGCCTCGGTTACGCCGAGCTTTGGGACAACATGCGCTCGTATCCGCCCATGGACGAAATTCGCGGCATTCGCAAAAAGTTTGACGACGCGGGCATCGATCTCTACGCCTTCAACTACAACTTTCGCGACGGATTCACCGATCGGCAGATCGAACAAGGTTTCCTCATGGCCAAAGCCATGGGCGTTACACGGATCACCTCTTCGGCGAATGTGGACCTTTCGCCGCGCGTGGACAAGTACGCCGAACAATACAAGATCTACGTTGGTTATCACAATCACGACAGCATGAAGCCCAACGAATTCTCGACGCCGGACGACTGGAAAAAGGCGCTTGCGGGCCGATCCAAATACGCCGGTATCAATCTCGACATCGGCCACTTCACGGCCGCGAATTTCGATCCGGTGAGTTTTCTTGAGGAGCATCACGCGAAGATTCTAACGCTGCACATCAAGGATCGAAAGAAGGATCACGGCCCGAACATGCCGCTAGGCCAGGGCGACACCAATATCAAGGGCGTGCTCGAAGTGTTGAAGACGAAGAAGTATCCGATCCCGGCCATGATCGAATACGAATACGGCAAGCCGGGGATGGACACGGTGGCTGAAGTGAAAAAGTGTTTCGACTATTGCAAGGCAGCCCTAGCGTGATCGCGCGGCGCTGGCCGCTGCGGGCTTGGCAGCTTCTGCCGGAGCAACAACGGCTTCCGCTTCCTTTCGGCCGAAACCCAGCGCTTTGCGCAATTCGGTATCCACCTGCTGGCGGATGTCGGGGTTGTCCTTCAGAAACTGGCGCGCGTTTTCGCGGCCTTGCCCGATGCGCTCGCCTTTGTAGCTATACCAGGAGCCGCTTTTTTCCACCAGGTTCTGCGCCACGCCCAGATCGATCAAATCGCCTTCGCGCGAGATGCCTTCGCCGTAGATGATGTCGAATTCGGCTTCGCGGAACGGCGCCGCTACTTTGTTCTTGACGATCTTTACCTTGGTGCGATTGCCCACCACGACATCGCCTTCCTTGATGGCCGCGATGCGGCGGATATCGGCGCGCACGGAGGAATAAAATTTGAGCGCGCGGCCGCCGCTGGTGGTTTCGGGATTGCCGAACATCACTCCGATTTTTTCGCGGATTTGGTTGATGAAGATCAGGCAGGTATTGGATTTGGAGACGCTGCCGGTGAGCTTTCGCATGGCCTGCGACATGAGTCGCGCCTGCACGCCCATGTGGCTGTCGCCCATTTCGCCGTCGAGCTCGGCTTTGGGAACCAGAGCCGCCACCGAATCCACCACCAGGACGTCGATGGACCCGGAGATGATCAGCGCGCTGGTGATTTCGAGGGCCTGCTCGGCGTAATCGGGCTGCGAGACCAGCAGATTGTCCACATCCACGCCCAGCTTGCGCGCGTAGATGGGATCGAGTGCGTGCTCCACATCGATGAAAGCCGCCATTCCGCCGGCTTTTTGCGCCTCAGCCACCACTTGCAGCGCAACCGTGGTTTTACCGGACGATTCCGGGCCGAAGATTTCGACGATGCGGCCGCGCGGAAATCCGCCGACTCCGAGGGCGTTGTCGAGCGAGATGGAGCCCGACGAAATCGCCGCCACTTGCACGATGGCTTCCTTCGATCCCAGCCGTACGATGGAGCCTTTGCCGAACTGTTTTTCGATCTGGCCCAGGGTGAGTCCGAGGGTACGTGCGCGTTCTTTTTCGTCCATGCGTGATGATCCTTAGGAGAGTTCTCGGTCGTCGGGGGAAACTCTATTGTAACAGCAGCGCGGATTGCTCCGAATAACTCTACTGAGGCTGTTCGCGTTTTTCTTCCCGGCGTTCTTGCACGTTGCGAATGAATGCCAGCATGGCGGCGCGTTCGTCGTCATCGAGCTTTCCGTCGGCGTTCTTGTCGAACATTTTGAACACTTGGGTCAATTTGCCGGCGGTGGCCGGCGACAGCATCTCATAGGGCAAATCCTGCAGGGTGCGAACCTGGCTCAAGAACTGGTCCACATATTGGCGGCCGACTTCGCGCCGCAACTCGGGGATATCCTCGCGCGATGGTAGCAGTACGGTGAGGAAGACGAGAGCCATTTCGTCCTTGGTCTCTTCGCCCCAATGAATCCGGACCGGCGGATGCGCCGGATTGTGTGGGTTGTTCTCGGAGTTGTCGTAGGTGTATACGAGATCGATCCGCGTGCCTTTCGGCAAATCCAGCGGCGTGCGATAGCGGTAAGCGTTCTGCCAATTGAAATCCCAATCCTTGATCCAGATCAGTGGCTTGGTGGTTCCGTCGGGCAACGTTGCCGTCACTTTCATGTCCTTGCACAAATAGTGCGCGTGCGGGGTGACTCCGGCGAGTTGCACGTCGCGGGGCAAAGTTATGGACGCTTTCGCGACGTAGTTGGAATCTCCGGGCGCGATATCCAAATGATGATCGAATAATAGAATCGACGTGCGGCCTTTGGTGGGCGGCCCTGAGAATGCGAGGCCGAGCGACGATTGATCTTGTTCCGGCTTTCCCGAAGGATGGTAATGAATCTGAATCACCACGTCGGTGCCTTTGCGAATCGGCAGCGAATAAGCGGGATTGCGCGGCGGCGGCGTGAAACCGGGCGCCCAGCCTCCAATCAACCCAGCGGCGGGAAATCCGGGGCCGCCGAAACATGGATAGCTTCCGTCGGGGCTCGCGGCGGCCATCTTTCTGGCTTCGCCGCTGGCATCCAAAAATACGAGCGCATGATGCACGATCTTCCGATTTTCGGGGCGAAACTCGGTGCCGTCGATATACACGTCATGATCCAGGCCGGTGGGCAGAACGAAGCAGCGATACTGATCGGGACCGTCGGCGGGCAGCGAATATTTCATGGGGATGGTGAGCACTTGATCGGGTTCGCCGCCTTGCCAGCCATCGGTGAACTTGGGAAGCTGCGGCTTCGCGCCGGGGTCGCCTTCGGGCGCGCCGGCTTTGGCCCAGTCTGCGATCAGGGCGATCTGCGCATCGGTGAGGCGGCGCTCGCCCGAGAAATCGCCGAATCCAGGCTCGGCTTTCCAGGGCGGCATAAACCGGCCTTTGACAGCGCCGGCAATTAAGGCAGCTCGCTTCGAAGCGTCCTGATAGGTGAGCAACGGAAACGGCGCAACTTCGCCGGGACGATGGCAGGTGGCGCAATTGGCGTAGAGGATGGGCGCGATGTCCTTATTGAAGGTGGGCGCTGCCGCAGCGGCCGCGGTGGCCAGCGCAGCCAGCCCAAACAAAACGGCAGGTAATTGTCTCATCAGCTTTCCTTTATTTCACGCTGTTGATTGCACACCCGAAGGCATTGGTTCTTGGATGCGGCACGGGCTTGCCGGCCAGCACGGCGTCCAGGGCTTCCCGCAGGTCGAATTTGGTGGGCTCAGGCCGCCGGATGTTGAAATCCTCCACGCGATTGTCGATGCGGCCGAGATAAAGCAGGGTTCCATCGGGACTCAGCACGGCCGCGGATGGAATGGTGGTCGCGCCGGTCAGCTTCGCCAGAACCTGGTGAGGATCAAACAGCACGGGGACCGAAAACTGATATTCCCTGGTGTGCTGCACAACGTCGGCGTCGGCGATGGTTGGGTCGGCTTGCACAGCATAGAAGGCCACGCCGCGGGCCTCATAGTCGCGCCGGGTCCGGTTCATTTCCGGAACCTCATTGTTGCTCAAAGGGCAATCCGTGGTCGTAAAGAATACGACGATGGCCTTCTTTCCGTTCCATTCTTCCGACGAATGAATCAGGTTGCGGGTGTCGCGCAACGCGAACTGGGGGCGGGCATGCGCAAAGGCCGCGGCGCAAAGGAGCGCACCGGCCAGAACAACTCTGAGCATGATACATCTAGTTTAGTTGGTCTTGAGCTCCGCGTAAAGTTGCCGCACAAAGCGCTCGGAGGTGGTGGACGAGTTGGGGACGATGGCATCGTAATCGGCCGTGGGTTTGGCGGCGAGCACTTCTTCCACGGTTTTGCCTTGCTGAACCAGGGCCGCGACTTTATCGCGAACCACCAGAATCATATCGCGGTGCGCGGTCAGCGCCGTTCGATCTACCGTTGGGCCGTGACCGGGAATGATCTTTGTCTTGGGACCGGCCATGCCAATGGTGATACCAAGCCCATCGAGCATTCCGTTCAACGATCCGCCATTGACGCGATCGATGTTCGGGTATTGGATGGAGCGGAAGTAGTCGCCTGTCATCAGCACGTCGTTGGTTGGAAAATACACCAACGTGTCGCCATCGGTGTGGGCCTTCAGAATCGGGATCAGGTGGACATCTTCGCCATCCATATGGATGGTTACCGGGCCTTCGTAGGTGACCACGGGAAGCGCGCCGGCCGGAGCAGGCACGCCGGGAGCGCCGTTGGCCCCAGGCGAGGGATGTGCCAATCGCCAGCGGAGCTCATCGCGCGAGAAGATGGTGGCGCCCATCTTGGCGAAGTTTTCGTTGCCGCCCGTGTGGTCGGGATGCACGTGGGTGTTCACCATGAAGCGAATCGGCTTGTCGGAGAGCTGGTGGATGGCCGCGGCGATCTTTTGCGATAGTGGAGCGAATTGAGAGTCCACCATGAAGATTCCATCCGGGCCGACCAGGATGCCGATGGTCCCGCCTTGGCCTTCGAGGGTGTAGAAATCGTTGCTGATCTTGGTGGTCTTGATCTCCACTTTGCTGAAATCGGGTTGCGGAGCTTGCGCATAAACGGTGGCAGCCAGCAGCGCGAATGAAAATGCAAACAGGGTGGTTTTCATTGGCTAATAGTCTATCAAGGTCCGAAAAAGGACACGATCAAACCTGCATGCCCCAGCGGCGGACGGTGCGGTTTTCAATGGTTCGAAAGATCAGATTTTCAACGATCAGCCCAAACAGGATTACGGTGAGCAGGCCGGCGAACACGTTCGGGATCAGGAGCTGATTCTTCTGTTCGAAGATGTACCAGCCCAGCCCACCGGAGCCGGAGCTGACGCCGAACACCAATTCGGCCGCGATTAAAGTGCGCCAGGCGAAGGCCCAGCCTACTTTCAACCCGGTGAGGATGCTGGGGAACGCGCCGGGGATCAAGATCCGCGCGACATATCCGATTTTCGACAGGCCGTAGTTTTGTCCGACCATTTTCAGGGTCGGACTGACCGATCTAAAACCGGAGTACGCATTGAGAGACACGGTCCATAACACGGACAGAATCAGCACAAAAATGATGCTCCCATTTCCCAGGCCGAACCAGATGAGCGCGAGCGGCAGTAATGCGATGGAGGGCAGGGGATTGAACATGGACGTAAGTATTTCGAGTAAGTCGGCTCCGATGCGGCTCATGCTGGCGAAGGCCGTAAGCAGGCCGGCGAACAGCAATCCGGCCAGGTAGCCTTTGAGCAATAGTTGAATCGTATAGGCTGCGGCTCTCGGCAATTCGCCCGAAGCAATGGCGGAAAAGAACGCCTTCACCGTGTCTACGAAGGTTGGAAAGAGCAGCGGGTTATTCAGCCAGCGCGCGTAACCTTCCCAGATGGCCGCGAGCGCAAGCAGTACCGCGGCCTTGCGGAGCCAGCTAGGCACTGAAGAGCAACTCCTGGAGTTTGGACTCGTTGCACTCGTCGCGATTTAGTTCGGCCTTCACCTGACCGGGGTGGGCGCTCAGGATCAGAATGCGCGTGCCGATGCGGACAGCTTCAGAGATCGAGTGAGTGACGAAGAGAACGGTGAATTTGGTCTCCTGCCAGAGTTGCAGCAACTCTTCCTGCATTTGGCCGCGGGTGAGGGCATCGAGTGCAGCGAACGGCTCGTCCATCAACAAAATCCTCGGCTCCATGGCCAGGGCGCGGGCGATAGCGGTCCGCTGTTTCATGCCCCCGGAGAGCGTGTGCGGATAGCTGTTGGCGAACTCGGTGAGCTTCACCTTCTCGATGTTCAGCATGGCGCGCTCTTCGGCTTGGCGGCGCGGGAGCTTGCCGCTGGCGGTTAACGCGAAGACGATGTTTTCCTTGACCGTCTTCCAGGGAAGAAGCTGATCGAATTCCTGAAACACGAATACGCGATCGGGCGCGGGGGCCTTTATGGGAGTGCCATCCAGGGAAATGTCGCCTTCGACGGGGCGAATGTAACCGCCGACGGCTTTCAGCAGCGTCGACTTGCCGCAGCCCGAGGGACCGAGCACCACGAAGCGATCAGACTCCCCAACGTTGAAGCTGATCCGATACGTGGCAGTTACTAAATTGCGTTGCTCTCGATATTGAAGAGTTACTCCGCGGACCGCGAGCATCAGCTTCCGGGCGCTCCCTGAATTTCAGGAAAGAAGAGATCCTTCCAGGAAGCGGGCTGGTTCTTGAGGGATCCGATGTCATGCATGAAGGTGGCATATTTCATGACTTTCTCGGGCGTGGTGGTGAATTTCACGTGAGGATCGTTGAGGACTTCGACGATCTCGCTCACTGAGAAGCCCTTTTCGCCACCCGTGGACGCCAAAAGAATTTCCGCGGCGGTCTTTTTGTCGGAGATAATCTTGCGAATCGCGTCTTCGAGGGCGCTGAGGACGGCTCGGAAAACTTTCGGATTCTGGTCGCGGAACCTTGTAGTGGTGGAAACCATGGTGAACGTGGAGGGCCCGCCCATTACGTCGTCGGTTGTCAGAATGGTGTGAACATGCGGGTCCTTGCGCTCGCGCTGAGAAAAGGGCGGGGAAGTGAAGTGCGCGTCAATACCTCCGGAGCCGGCGCCGGAGCCGGAAAGCAGCGCGACGACGCCATCGGGGTGCGTCATGGTCACGGTGAATTTGTCGAATCGGTAGGTTTGCGCCGCGCCGTACTTCTGTTTCGCATACATTTGCATGACTAACGACGGGATGGATACTTTGATCGCGGTGAGGGCGATGCGATCGCGGTCCGTGAAGTCGTCCAGGGTTTTCAAGCGCTCCGTGCGGGTGTTGAGGTACATGGGCAGCGACGTCATGGCGGCGACGCCTTTCACTTTGGCCGAGGTGATGGTGCGGTCCCAGAGAGTAAGGAAAGCGGGCGGTCCGGCGGCGATGAAATCCGCGGAGCCCGAGAGCAGGGCGTCGTTCATCACGGATGGTCCGCCGATGTTGATCCAGCGGACATGAACGATGATGCCGGCTTGTTTCGCATACTGCTCGATCAGGCCGTACTTTTGCATTACGAGGAGTGGAAGGAATCCGACGCCGCCGGCGCCGATGGGAAAGCGCACTTCGCTGACTTCAGCCCGAGCAGTCGCGGAGAGCAGCGCCGCGAGACACGTGATGACGGTCAGCTTACGCATGCTTGTACTAATTCGTTCACGTCGGCGAGCTGATCGATACGCCAGCAGAGATCGATCACTCGCTCGACTTGTTGCGCCGGCAGCGCGAGCGCGGCTTGATCGCGGAATTTTTCGTCAAGCTGCTGGTTCGTCAGCGGGCGGTGGATATTGCCGAGCGACTGTTCGACGAAGCGGCTGAGCATTTCACCCGTGGTCAGTTCCACTTCGATGTTGGCCTGATCCTCGGTGAGGGAGGGATCGCCGACCGCTGAGGCGTTCTCGCGTACGCGCTTGATCGCTGGATCGTTGACGGCTTCGTCCGTGTATTCCTGTATACCCGCCTTGCCGCGGACGAGGCCGATGGCTGCGCCGTGATAAACGGAGAACTTTCCCTGGAGACCGCGTGTGATGTTTTGCTGGTTGCAGAGATCGAGCACGAGCGGCGCGACGCGGAGACGAACGGCGCGGATGGATTCCGGCGGAGGCTTGTGTTCGCGATGAATCTGGATGGCGCCATCGATGGTGGGGTGATTCACAATTCCACAGGGAAATGGTTTATAGGTGTTGGCTCGCAGATCGAAGTCCACGCCGAGGCCGGCCGTGATCTTGGACAGATCGTACTTCGCCGCTTGCACCGCCGCGAAGCCTCGCGGGCCTTCAAGACCGTGCTCGCCCGCCGTGAAACCCGCCTGAGCAAGCAATGCCGAAGCGTAGCCGTTCTGCGCGGCACGGCCCGGATGCAGTGACTTCGCCATGGATCCGAACATTTCGCGCAGACCCGCGGCTTGGGTGGCTGCGAGGCCGATGGCCCAGATCATCTGCTGCTCGGAAAGGCCGATCAGTTTCCCGATGGCGACCGCGGCGCCGAACACGCCCGCTGTCCCAGTAATGTGCCAGCCAACGTCGTAGTGGGCGGGATAGACGGAATTTCCGATGCGCGACTCGGCCTCAAAGCCCAGAATGAAGGCGTGTACGAAATCGCGGCCGCTTACGCGATTCGCGCTGGCGTAGGCGAATAACGCGGACGCAACCGGCGAGCTGGGATGGATGTAATTCTTCGGCGTGGTGTCGTCGTAATCGTAGACGTGCGAGCTGATACCGTTCATTAGGGCAGCATGCAGCGGATCGACGCGCTCGTGGCGGCCGAGAATGCTTGCGGTGGCAGGGCCAAAAAAAGGGGAGAACGCGCGCATCGCGATGTTGACCGCCGGGTCCGGACTGCCTCCGAGCGCGCAGCCGGTGTAATTAACAAGGGCGCGCAGGCCTTCGCGGCGAACGTCATCGGGAATGTCTTCGAGATGGCTCTTCACCACCCACGAAGCGAGTACTTTCGTTTCCGACAAACCTATATTCTACGGCGCGGCGACAGGACCGGGACGCGGATGCGACGTCACCGTAGCGGGATCGGCGTCAGGGGGAACCAGCACGCCCACGAAAGGCACCAGCATCTCATCCCAACTTTGATCGCCCCATCGAACGGTCTTGGTCGGATCGGGATTGAGCGGATTATTGGCCGAGTTGTCCCAATGCGCGATCACATCCACAGTGGTTCCCTTGGGCACTTCGAGAGGCTGTTGCTCGTAATAAATGGTCTGCCAGAGGTAGCTGTAATGGGGCACGTTCAGCATGGTCTGCGATTCGCCGGTGGGATATTCGAAACGAATCTGCATGTCCTTGCCGCGCGTGTGCATGTGGGGCTGAAGATAGATGACGGTGACGGGCTCATTGAAAGTCGCGCTGGCGTGGCCCTCGTAGTTGGGATCGCCGGGAGGGATGGCGAAGTCGGCATTGGCGACGCCGATGGTGAGCAGTCGATACTTGGGCGGCTCTTTCGCGACGACGAAACCGACCTTGGTCTGATCCTCGCCGGCTTCTTTGCCGTTGGCGGTGTAGTGCATTTCGAACACGATGTCGGACCCGGCTGGAATGAGCTTCGCGGCTCCGGTTTCAGGGGCGAAATAACGCTGCGGCTGGATGCCGGGAACGTAGCCGACGAACCATTCGTTCTCCATTTTCGCTTGACGGCTGGCGATTTCCGAGGGCGGATGCGTGCCGAGCGGGCCGCGCGCGGGCGGAACGTACGCTACGCCGATGGGGGCGTCCTTGAGCCAGGTGGAACCGGGCGGGCGGACGTATACGCTGGCATGATGCACGACGCTGCGATTGCCGGCGCGAACCTCGGCGTCCGTTACCCAGGTGTCTTTGGTGAGGCCGCTGGGCACGATGAAATAGGTGTACTGGATGGTGCCGTCCTTGGGAACGAGGTAGGGCTGGGGTAGTTGGAACGTGAGATCGGGTTTGATGTTCCAGCCTTCGGTCCAGACCATGGGCGGCGGCATGTCTTTCGCGCTGCCCTCAGGCGCGCCGGAATCCACCCATGCGGAAATGGTCTTGATGTCGGCGTCGCTCAGCTTGCGTTCGTTCGCGAAATGGCCGTAACGCGGATCGGCGAACCAGGGAGGCATCTGCTTGGTGAGGACGGCTTGCTTGATGGACTTGGCCCAAGGGCGCGTGCCTTCGTAATTCAGAAACGCCATGGGGCCGATTTCGCCGGGGCGATGGCAGGTCTGGCAGTTCTTCTGAAGGATGGGGAGGACGTCCTTATTGAATGTGACGTTGGATGATCCGGTGGGGGTGCCGGCCAAGGCCGATCCCGCGATGAGCAAGCCCGCGGTGAGAAAACGCAGCATAGTGTCTCCTGGGGCCTCGGACGCTCGGACGGCGGCTTGGGCCTGGGACTATTGTAATTGAAGAATTCAAAAGACAGAATTCAGAAGTCAGGCGGGGACGACGAGGGAGACGGGGAGTAGGGGAATACAAGGAATACGAGGAACGGGGGACACAACGTGGCACCACGCTGGTGCAACAATTCCGGACAAAGAGGCAGCGCGCCTCCAAAACGAAGCCAGTTCGGCAGAGCGTGACGATTCCGGCGCCGCTAGTGGCCCACGTGCGCCGCGTTGCCAAGGAGCAAAACCTCACAATGAGCCGTGCGTTGGTCGCTCTGGCGGAGCGGGGATCCAGGCCGATCTTGGGGCCAAAGAAAAGCTCAAGGCCGCCTACAAGCGATTCATGGGCGAACGGGATGCCGGTCCGAAAAACGAAGCCGGTAAGGACCTGATACGCGCGATCTTTGGGGCGGACGCGATTGCCGAAGATACGCTCCGCTGAGCTGCCCCGTGGACTTTGGCGCCAGCTACTCGATCGCGTTCAGGAGCGGGAGATCTCACTCGCGGATCTCGAGAGGCTGCAACAGTGGGTTAGTCTGAACCGGTCGCTCCCGATGGCGACTCGTACAAGGACTTCGGCTCGTTTACGCTTTGTGGCTCCGGTGAGTACCCACGGACAGTATTGACCAAAGGGATGGCGGCGTTCGGTCAGGAAATCGGATAGCTTGAGTGAGCGGAAACACCGATTGACCGGCAAGGCCCACGCTCAACTTCGAGAAGTTGCCATCGGCAATATCTTTGGGAGCAAGTAAATCTTTACTTGCGGCTAGTCTGCGGATGTGCGCGTGCCGCGGCCAGCCGCTAATAATATATGCGCCGCAATGTCCGGAATGTGTGTTAGTCTCCTCGGCAGTAGTAGGAGACAACAGATAGCGCCTGCCTTTTCTCTCCTGGAATCGATGACGCCGGCAAATCTCTGGACGTAGCCGGTCGCGACATCGGCGACTTCTGACTTGATCATTGTGGTTGGATGTGTGGCCGTGCTCCATCTTTACTTTGGTTTCGGTATTTCAACACCATGGAAATTTACGATCACGAGACGCGAGCGATAATAGAACGCTTCCTGAGGCACGAGATCAGCTTCCCGGAGTGTATTGCGGCGTTAGATGCCGCGCTGGCCGAACTCATCCCCAGGCTGACGAGCGAACAGCTGGCTCCTCTTCGCGCGCTGATGTTGGCCAACAACGATATTGTGATGAAAGAAATGGAAAGGCGCGGGCCACCGAAGGATTGATGGCGGAGAGGGGGGGATTCGAACCCCCGGTAGACTTTAAAGGCCTACGACGGTTTAGCAAACCGCTGCTTTCGACCACTCAGCCACCTCTCCGGCGTGCACGGCGGGTCTCAAACGGATAGTAGCACAGGCCGTTATTTCTTCGCGAAGATCGCGATGTACTGGCTCTTCGGCACCAAATCGTGCTTGGAGACAAGCCGGAATCCGTTGGCTTCCACCTCTTTGACGAGGTCGTTCTGATCGAGCCGGATGTGCTGCACGGCGAAATTTGGATCGCCGTTCTGCATGGCGCCGGGGCGCTTGAAATATTCCACGATAACCAGCTTGCCGTCCGACAGCAGGCTGTCGCGAATGTGTTGCAGCATGGCTTCCGGATAATCGAAGTGGTGGTACACATCCAGCACCAGGGCGCTCTCCAGCGTATCGGCTGGCAGCTTCGGATCGCGATCGATGCCCAGCACGAACTGCACGTTGCTCAGATGGCTGAGCTGCACCTTGAGCTTGGCTTTGTCCAGAAAATCGTTCTGGATGTCTTCGGCGTACACGTGGCCTGAGTCGCCAACCGCGTGGCTTAGGTAAGGCAGCATGAAGCCGACACCGGTACCGACGTCGGCCACCGATCCGCCGGGCTTCAGATCCATGGCGTCGACGATGTCGCGCGGCCTCTGACGGTCTTCACGCGTGGGATCGCCGAGCGCGCGGGCGATGCTCTCGCGTCCGGCGGGAGTCTTGTAGTTTTCGTTGGCTTGGACGGCCACCTGCGCAAACGCGGCGGCGGACATCAGAAACAAGGAGGCGAGCTTTCTCATAGCGATTTCTCCCTCTTACAGAGACCTTTCCATGGGCATTGCAAACGGCGGTTCGACCAGGAAATCGTGCGCGGACATCTTCGCCAGCGCTTCTCGAATGGACTGCTCCGAGGTGGGCTCAACCGTGATCACGAAGGGCAGGTCGCGCCGGTTCTCGCTCGGCAACTGGAGAACGGCTCGCAGGCTGATCTGCTTCTCGGCCAGAACGCCCGCCAGACTCGCGATGATGCCGGGGCGATCCACTACTCGAAATCTCAGATAGTAAGCCGCGTGCTGGAGCGTGATCGGGATTGGCTTGTACTCTCCCAAGCGCTGATGGGCGAAGGGCGACACGCGCTCCGGGCTGCCGCGGCGGATCTCGCGTGCCACTCGCATCAAGTCGCTCACCACGGCGACACCGGTTGGAGACGCGCCCGCGCCGCGCCCATAGTAAAACGTGTCCGCGCCGTACTTGCCGCGCACCCAGACGGCATTGTACGCGCCTTGCACGCCGGCCAGAATGGTGGACTGCGGGATCAGCGCCGGGCGCACTGACAGGATCAGGCCATCGGAGGTTTGATGCGCGCCGCAAATCAAGCGGATGGTGTGGCCCAGCGTGTGCGCGTACTCGAAATCGAGCGGCAGGATGCGGCGGATGCCTTCGGTGTAAATGTCGGAGGGCGTAATTTTCTCGCCGAACGCCAGCGCGGCCAGGATAGCGAGTTTGGACCGCGCGTCGTAGCCATCCACGTCGGCGCTTGGATCGGCCTCGGCGTAGCCCAGCCGCTGCGCGTCTTTCAACACATCGTCGAAGGACGAACCGTGCTTTTCGATCTCGGTGAGGATGTAATTGCTGGTGCCGTTCAAGATGCCATACAGCGTGGTCACCCGGTCGCCCGAAATGCCCTCACGCAGAACGGTGTGGATCGGGATTCCACCCGCGACGCTCGCTTCCATCGCGAGGTTGATGCCGGCTGCGATGGCGCGGTCCCAAATCTCGGCGCCGTACAGGGCCATTAATTCTTTATTCGCTGTGACTACCGATTTCTTGTGCGCAATGGCGGCATCGATGATCTCACGCGCAACCGTGGCGCCGCCCACCAGCTCGGCGACAATGTCTACCTCGGGGTGTGCCACCACTTCGCGCCAATTCGCGGTTCGAACGATGGAATCCGCCGGGGCGGCTTTGTTTGCGCTAATCGATCGGCTGCATAGGGCCTTCACGCGCAGGGGGAACCCAAGCTTGAGCGCGATCTGTTCGGCGTTTTCGGTAAGAATGGCGAGCGTGCCGGCGCCCACGTTTCCCAACCCGATGATCCCTACGTTGACCTCCTGCATATAGCCGATGCAGCCCGAGGTTTACTGGTGCGGAGCGGCCAAATGCTCTTCGAAACTGACGGGCGGATTATAGAAGAGGATGCGGCCACAGCTCTCGCAGAACATCATCGCTTCGGCGTGGCGGAGCTCCTGAAAGAATTGCGGGCGCAACAGGATCTGGCAAGCTGAGCAGCGTCCGGCGATAGCTTCGGCGACAGCCGAACCACCACGCCACTTCTTTCGGATGCGCTCATAGGCGGAATAAGCGGGCTTGGCCAGAGAAGCCACTAACTCCTGGCGCTCCCCCTTGAGTTCGTCGAGTTGTTTCTGATCGGTGGCCGTACGCTCACGGGCGCGGGCCTTCTCGGCTTCGACCTGCTGTTTCTCTTCCTTCAGCGCCGCTTCGGCCTTTTTGACGTTGGTGTCTAACGGCTCGGATTCGGACATGAGATCCAAGGTGCGGTCCTCGGCTTTGCGAATGGCGGTCTCGCAGAATGTAATCTCGTTCTGGAATGCGCGGTACTGTTCGTTGGTTTTGGCGCTTAGCATCTGGTCGCGAAGCTTGGAGATCTTCTGCGTCTCCACTTTCACGTCGTCTTCCAGTTGCTTGCGCTCCTTTTGATTGGCGGCGAGTGCGGCGCGATCGGCCTCCAAGCGGCGGAGGTGCGAATCCAGGGCCTTTTCCACGAGCGCGATGTGTTTGGGTAAGGTAGCGACTTCCCGCTCCAGGTCTGCAATCTTCTTGTCGAGCGATTGCAAGCGGGTGACCTGCTCGATCTCAACGGTCATCTGTGTTTCATCTTAACATTTCTTCTTCGCGGCCAGCGGCGTGTTTTCGGGTTGCTTCGCGCCCATCTCCCGGCTGAGCCAAACTTTCGCGAGCTTCCAATCCCGCATCACGCTCTGGGGAGACAGCTTCAGGACCTCGGCAGTCTCCTCGACGCTCAACCCGCCGAAGAAGCGCAGCTCAATCACCTTCGCTTTTCGAGCGTCGAATTGGGACAAGGCATTTAAGGCGTCGTCGAGCAGCGCCAATTCGCCGGCGCGCCTAAAGCCGAGGTCCGGGATCTGGTCCCAGTCGATAGGGCTGGAATGGCCGGCGCGCTGGAATTGGCCTCCCCGTTTCCCGGAAGCCCGCGCGCGGGCGGAATCGACCAGGATGCGTCGCATTACCTGGGCCGACACAGCGAAGAAATGCACCCGGTTTTTCCAGTCGGAATTCTTGGCATCCACCAGGCGCAGGTAGGCCTGATTCACGAGCGCGGTGGTTTGGAGAGTGTTGCCGGCCCGCTCACTCCGCATGCGGCGGCTGGCAATGCGGTGAAGTTCGGCATAGACCAGGGGCACCAGCCGATGGAGCGCTGCCTGATCGCCATCACCCCAAGCCTTTAATAACACGGTGATTTCCGCGGATTCCGGGAGCGTCATTTGAAGCCGACAAAATACCTTCCGGCCATTGTAGTTCTTTCCTCCGGTTTCCGCTTACCCAGCCGAGAACGGGAGGAAATCATGAAAATGATGGCGATGATGGCGATGGCGGTGATGATGGAAACAGGCGCTCGAGCCGATGAAGTGACGGTCTACGTGCAGGGCATGTCAGCGGTCTCAGCGACGATATTGTGGCGGGCGCAATCGTTGGCGAACGAAATATTCGCTGGGGTGGGCGTGAGAATCGACTGGCGTCAAGGCGAGCCATCCCGCTCGGGATCGCGGCGCGAGAGAGCAATCGTAGTCGAAATGATTCCCAAGACACCCGCACAGCTCAAGCCCGGCGCCCTGGCTTATGCGCTTCCTTACGAAGGTGTTCACATCAATGTATTCTACGATCGGGTCCAAGCGGCGACAGAGCCCGAGCTGACGCCCAACGTCCTTGCGCACGTGCTGGTTCATGAGATCACGCACATCCTACAAGGGACCTGCCGGCATTCCGATACCGGGATCATGAAGGCGCGCTGGAGCCACACGGACTATATGGAGATGGGACAGAGGCCACTTTCGTTCAGCGACACGGACGTTCAATTAATCAGGACCGGCGTGGCCGAGCGCGCCAACGCCGCCACACTGATCGCCGCAGCGGCTAATCGTTAGAGCGAACTCATACGCCTTCGCTTTTGGGCTAATATTGTCGTGATATTCGGCACAATGACCTCCCAACGCTGGCGGCAAGTTGAAGCCGTCTACCATTCCGCCGCTGACCGGGGACTCGGTGAGCGTAGCGCGTTTCTGGATGAGGCCTGCCGCGGCGATGAAGAACTGCGGCGCGAAGTAGAATCCTTGCTGGCGCAGGAGAACTCGCCGGGAGTTTTACTGGAGCGGCCGGTTTGGGAAGGGGCGGCCAACTCTTCGGCTTCCTTCGCTGCTGGCGCTCGACTTGGCATATACAGCATTGAGGGCATTTTGGGCGAGGGCGGCATGGGGGTGGTCTACCGCGCCTTCGATACCAAACTCAACCGGTCCGTCGCCGTGAAGGTGCTTTCCGGGGAGTGGGCGGACGCCGCGGCGCGCCGCCGGTTCCAGCGCGAAGCGCAGACCGCTTCATCGCTCAGTCATCCGCACATTCTCACCGTCCACGACGCCGGGGAGTTGGACGGCCGCCAGTATCTGGTCACTGAGCTTGTAGACGGCGGCACGCTGCGGGATTGGGCGCGAACGGAGCCGCGGGGCTGGCGGCAGGTCGTCGAGCTGCTAGTCGGCGTAGCGGATGGTCTGGCTGCCGCTCACGAAGCCGGCATTTTGCATCGCGACATCAAGCCGGAGAACATTTTGGTCGCCAAAAATGGCTACGCTAAGCTTGCCGACTTCGGGCTGGCGAAGCTGGCCGATGGAAGCGAGCGCGACGTCACGCGCACGCTTACCGAATACGGAACGCGGCCAGGACTCGCGATTGGGACCATCGCTTACATGTCGCCGGAACAAGCGGAAGGGAAACCGCTCGACGGACGCAGCGATATTTTCTCGTTCGGGGTGGTGCTTTATGAAATGCTGGCGGCGGGAAGGCCGCCCCAGCCGCTTCCACAGGATATCCCGGCCGCCCTGCGCAGGCTGGTTGAGAAGGCGCTTGAAAAAGATCCCGCCGATCGGTACCAATCCATGCGCGACATGGTGGTGGATCTGCGCCGGATCATCCGCCAAAGCGCCGAGACCACAGCGCAGGTAGCGCCGCGCCGGGCGATGCCCTGGGGATTGTTGGCGGCGACGGTTGTTGTGGTGCTGCTCGCGGGTATCGCCGCGTGGAAATTCCGGCCGCGCACGGGCTCGCATCAGGTTCGCTCCATCGCCGTTCTGCCGCTACGGAACGTCTCGCGCGATCCGGACCAGCAATACTTCGCCGACGGCATGACAGACGCGCTGACTACCGGGTTGTCGCAAGTGAGCGCTCTGAGTGTGATCGCACGAACATCGGCTATTCGTTACCAGGGGACCCAAAAGACCACCCTTGAGATCGCCCGCGAGCTGCATGTGGACGCTGTAGTAGAGGGGTCCGTGCAGCGCTCGGGCAATCGTGTGCGCATCACCGCTGAATTAGTCGAAGGATCAACCGATCACAACCTCTGGGCCAAGAGCTACGAGCGCGATGCAGGCGATGCTCTGGGTTTGCAGAACGAAGTGGCGCAAGCCATCGCCAGCGAAATCCAGGTGAAACTCACGCCGCAGGAACAGGCTCGTCTGGCGCCTGCGCGGCCCATCAATCCTGAGGCGCAGGAGGCCTATCTTCGAGGAGTTTACTGGGACGACAAGCTTGATGAGGTAAAAGCCCTCAATTATTTCGTAGAAGCCACGAAGAAGGATCCCAACTATGCGGGAGCCTACGCGGCACTCTCCGGGGCCTACGCGCTCCTGATTAACGTAGGTCTGATGCCCGATAAAGAAGGCTACCCAAAATGGCGGGCGGCGGTCACCAAGGCGATGGAGCTGGACGATACGCTGGCGGAGGCGCACGTTTCCCTCGGTGTCCTCCTGCAATATCACGATTTGAACTGGCGCGATGCCGAGAGAGAGTTCCAGCGAGCCATTCAACTGAATCCCAACCTGGCGGCAGCTCACCAGGACTATGGAGACGGTCTGGCCATGACCGGGCGGCTAGACGAAGCGATTGCGGAAGAGACTCGGGCGCAGCAACTCGATCCTTACTCGGTGATCACCAACTTCATGCGTGGATCCATGCTGATTTTCGCAGGGCGGAGTGACGAGGCCATTCAACAAGGCCGGAAGATGCTCGATCTGGACGCTGGCTTTGCCCACTCGCTTTTGGGAAGCGCTTATGAGCAGAAGGGAAACTCGGAGCAGGCTATCTTCGAGCTGCAGGAGGCGGTGAAGCTGCGAAAGGACCACCCGCTGCTTCCTACGGCCATGGCGGATCTGGCACATGCCTATGCGACCTTTGGCAAGAAACCGGAAGCACTGCACTTGCTTTCTGAGTTGAAGGAGATGTCCAAGCGGCAGTTGGTTCCCTCAACAGTATTCGCAACAGTCTATGCAGCGTTGGGAGATAAAGAGGGCGCCTTTGAATGGTTGGACAAAGCCTATAACGAGCGGCCCGGCGATCTTACAAATATTAAAGTGGACCCGAGGCTGGCGCCATTGCGCTCCGATCCGCGTTATCAAGAGCTTCTGCTGCGGGTGGGTCTGCCGAAATGAGTACTAGATCGGGCGCCGCTCGCGGAGATTTAGAAGGCGGTTACGGCGCCCTTGGGTGCGGTACACTCCGCACGCGTCTTAGCGACGGACGCTGTGTTCGTGTGCCACGCGCGCGGGTTCCTCGGACTGCGCCTTGGCCCAGGCATCGGCCTGTTTCTGCGCTTCGTCTTTCGAGATGCCGTAGCGCTCTTGAATGCGACCCACCAACTGGTCCTTTTGTCCGGCAATCTGATCCCAGTCGCTATCAGTGAGCTTGCCCCACTGCTCGCGAGCCTTACCCTTCACCTGTTTCCAGTTGCCTTCGATTCTGTCCCAATTCATAGGGTTTGTTTCTCCTTCGCCCCTTGAACAGCACGGAAGACGCCATTCCCAGAAGTCCTGCGGCATCAATTCGACACTTTCGGGTAACGTGGAAAAACTTACGGCATGACTAATCGGCCGCATCGTGATACCAGTAGAGATTGACATCCATTTTTGAAACCCACCTGCCTCAGGCTGAGCTGGTTGCCCGCGGCAAGGTTCGCGATATCTACGCGGCCGGCGATTACCTGGTGATTGTCGCGACGGATCGTCTGTCCGCGTTTGATTACGTGCTGCCGACGCCGATCCGCGATAAGGGCCGCGTGCTAACCGCGCTGACGATCTTCTGGCTGGAGCAACTGCAGGACGTGGTTTCAAATCACTTCGTATCGGCGAACGTGAGCGATTATCCGGCGGAGTTTCACGCCTATCGCGATCAGCTGGAGGGCCGTTCGATGCTGGTGCATCGGGCCAAGATGATCGACGTGGAGTGCGTGGCGCGCGGTTATGTATCCGGATCGGGCTGGAAGGACTACCGGCGGGACGGCCGGATCTGCGGCATTCCATTGCCGGCGGGATTGCGCGAGAGCGAGCAGCTTCCCGAGCCGATTTTCACTCCCGCGTCGAAAGCCCAATCCGGACACGATGAGAACATCACGTTCGAGACCGTGGCTGAACGGATCGGCGAATCGCTGGCTGGGGAGTTGAGGGGGCTAACTCTCGCGATTTATGGACGGGCCGCGGAGTACGCCGCCACGCGCGGGATCGTCATCGCCGACACCAAGTTTGAATTTGGTTTTGTGGGGGATCGCTTGGTGCTAGCCGACGAAGTGCTCACCCCGGATTCGTCGCGCTTTTGGCCGCGCGAGAGCTATCGGCCGGGGGGTGCGCAGCCATCCTTCGACAAGCAATACGTGCGGGATTATTTAGAGTCCATTCACTGGAACAAGCAACCGCCGGCGCCGGCCTTACCCGCGGAGGTGATGGAGCGGACCAGCGAAAAGTATCGCGAGGCCTACCGAGTGCTGACGGGGAAGCCGCTTTGAACTGGATCGATCTGTTACTTCTCATCGTGATCGGGGCCTCTGTGCTGACCGGTTTTGCCGCAGGATTTGCGCGTGTAGGCGTAGGTTTCATCGCCATGATCGTGGGGCTGTTTTGCGGCTTCTGGTTCTACGGCATCGTCGCGGCGTACGTGCTGGACTACGTGAGCGCGCGGGCGATCGCGAACCTGATTGGCTTTTTCGTGATATTTGCCGCTGTACTGGTGATTGGCGCAATCGTGGGTCGGATACTGGCAAAGTTTTTCAAATGGGTGGGGCTATCGTGGCTCGACCGCTTGCTGGGCGGCACGTTTGGGCTAGCGCGGGGTTTGGTGATCGCTGCCGGGATGGTTACAGTGCTGCTGGCGTTTTCACCTTCGCCGCCGCCGGCCTCGGTGCTGAATTCCAAGTTGCTGCCATACACGATTAGCGTGTCCGGGATCTTTGCCGTGCTGACGCCCCGCGAAATCAAGGACTCCTTCGCCGCTACCAAGGACCAAGTGAAGGCCGACTGGTCAGTGCAAACGCCGGGAAAGCCTGCGGGGGTCCGTCGGGAATAGGCCGGGCACGATGAGTCCATTGAGTTGCGATCTGCTGATTTTCGATCTGGATGGAACGCTGGTGGATTCCAAGCTCGACCTGGTGCATGCGGTGAATGCGGCGCGCGGGTTGATGAATCTTCCTCCGATCTCCGAGGAGTTGGTGTCGTCGTATGTCGGCAATGGCGCGCCCATGTTAATGCGGCGAGCGCTGGGGCCGGAAGCCAGCGAAGCTGATGTGGCACGCGGGCTGGAATTCTTTATGACCTACTATCGCGCGCACATGCTCGACAACACGCGGCTGTATCGGGGAGTGAAAGATGCGCTGGATCGCTTGCGGGATTCGGGCGCGAAAATGGCCGTGCTGACTAATAAGCCGGTGCGGATCAGCCGTTCGATTGTGGAGGGGCTTGGCCTCGCGCAACATTTCTTTCAGGTCTATGGCGGCAACAGCTTCGAGCAGAAGAAGCCGGACCCGATTGGGATCGAGACGCTGCTGGGTGAAAGCGGGCTCAAGCGCGAACGCACCATCATGGTGGGAGACAGCGGCGTGGATGTCCAGACGGCGCGCAATGCGAAGGTACGGGCGTGCGGCGTCTCATACGGATTTCAGCCGGAGACGTTCGTGGAACATCCGCCCGATTTCATTGTGGACGACATGGCGGAGCTGGTGGAATATGTTTTCACTCGTGACTGAATTCAGCGAGCCGCTGCAGCTTTTTCCACGCCGCGCCGGAATCGATGGATTTTGCGGCGCTTTCCATGGCTTTGCCGAGATCTTCGGTCGCGCCCGCCGCCACCAGAGCGGCCGCGCTGTTGACGAGCACGATATCGCGGTGAGGGCCGGCTTGTCCCTGCAGAATAGCCGTTGCGATGGCCGCGTTACAGGCACGGTCGCCGCCGCGCAGAGCTTCGGAGGTCGCGAGCGGGATACCGAAATCGGCGGGTGTCCAGGCGAAGGAGTGAACGCCCGAGCCGGTCACTTCAAAGACCAGCGTGGATGCGGTGGTGGTGACTTCGTCGAGCCCGTCGGAGCCATGGACGATGAAGGCACGCTCGGGAGCGAGGCCGGCCAGCGCGTTGGCCATCAGTTGGGCCGCGTTCGCGGAGGGGGCGCCGATCAATTGTCGCGTGGCCCCGGCGGGATTGGTGAGCGGTCCGAGCAAATTGAACACAGTGCGAATCTTCAATTCCACGCGAGCCGGCTGAGCGTGTTTCATGGCGGGGTGCAACAGAGGCGCGAAAAGAAATCCGATGCCGATCTCGCGAATGGCCTGGGCGGCGCGGTCAGGGGCCAGCGACAAGCGGACGCCTAATTGTTCCAGGATGTCGGCGCTGCCGCATTGACTGGAAAACGAGCGGTTGCCGTGCTTGGCCACGCGCACGCCCGCTCCCGCCACGACAAAGGCCGCGACGGTGGAGATGTTGAACGTGGCGCCGCCGTCGCCGCCGGTGCCGCAGGTGTCAAGCAAAGGTTCCGAATGCGGGCCGACATCCGGCCCAACAGAGAGGGGGGCGGCTTTTTCGCGCATGGCTCGCGCGAAGCCCAGCAGTTCTTGGGCAGTTTCGCCCTTGTTGCGCAGGGCCACCAGGAATGCGGAAATTTGTGGCGTCGTCGCGTCGCCATTCAAGATGACCAGCATGGCGTCGTACGCTTCGACGGCTGAGAGGTTTTCCTTGGCGGCGATTTTGTGGAGGAAAGCCGGAAGCATTCAGGGGCTTTGCCTCACGTTACCATGAATTCGAGGGCTTACCGACGATGAGGATCACAGTGGTTATGGTGGGGTTGTCAACGATCGCATTTTTGCGCGCGCAGGAACATCCGGCGCCGGAAGCACCACCACGCCAGGCTTCCGCCGAAGCGAAACCCGCGGTGCCGCCGCCGGTGGACACATCTTCCGTTACGAAACATTCCATTCAGGTGAACGGCAAATCGCTCGCGTACACGGCGACCGCGGGCACGCTGGTGATCCAAAAAGACGCCAAGCCGTGGGCCAGCATCTTTTACGTCGCTTACACCCTGGAGGGCGTGCAGGATCTCTCGAAGCGGCCCATCACGTTCGCGTTTAACGGCGGACCGGGATCTTCGTCCGTGTGGCTGCACCTGGGCGCGCTGGGGCCCAAGCGCATCGCCATGGGGCCGGATGGAGAACAACCCAGGCCTCCGTATCAGTTGGTGGACAACGACGATACGGCGTTGCAGTTTACGGACCTGGTGTTTATCGATCCGGTGACTACGGGTTTCAGCCGCGCAGCTCCAGGCGAGAAGGAGGCGCAGTTCCACGGCTTCGACGGCGATTTGGAATCGGTAGCGGAGTTCATCCGTCTGTATTCGGTTCGCGCGGAGCGTTGGGGATCGCCGAAATTTCTAGCCGGCGAGAGCTATGGGACTACCCGCGCGTCCGCGTTATCGCAATACTTACTGGACAAACATGGAATCTATTTGAACGGCATTACCCTAATTTCGTCGGTGCTGAATTTCGAGACAATCTCGTTCGCGCAGGGCAACGATCTTCCGTTCGCGCTGTTCCTGCCTAGCTATACGGCCACGGCTTGGTATCACAAGAAACTACCGAAGGATTTACAAGGCGAACTGGAAAAGGCAGTGGGCGAATCGCGGCGCTTCGCGGGAAACGAGTACGCGTCAGCCTTGATGAAGGGCGATAAGTTGACCGCGACTGAGCGGACCAGCGTGGTGCATGAACTGGCGCGCCTGACGGGGCTGTCGGAGGCATTCATCGAAGCCAGCAATCTGCGAGTTTCGGAACCACGGTTCACCAAAGAGTTGCTCCGCGATCAGCGCAAAACGGTGGGGCGCTATGACAGCCGGCTGGAAGGCTACGACATCGACGCGGCCGGCGAGAGGCCGGGGTACGATCCCAGCTACGCATCGGTCCAAGGCGCTTATACGGCGATGTTCAACGAGTACGTCCGTACCGAGCTTGGGTACAAGAGCGACCAGCCTTACGAGATACTGACCGACAAGGTGGATCCGTGGAGTTACGAGAAATTTCAGAACCGGTATGTGAACGTGGCCGGGATGCTGCGCGATGCGATGACGCAAAACCCGAATCTGCGGGTGATGATCGCCACCGGCTATTACGATCTGGCGACGCCGTTCTTCGCGGCCGAGTACACGGTGAGCCACCTGGGCCTGGAACCGTCGTTGAGCAGTCATGTGGGTTTGACGTATTGCGAAGCGGGCCACATGCTGTACACCAAGAAGAGCTGCCTGGACGGTCTGCACGGGTCCATGGCGGATTTCTATCAAAAGGCGATACCGGCGCCGTAAAGGCAGTCCTATCTCAGCAGCCTGCGGTCGAAGGCGTGCCGATGCGCTCGAACGATCCGGATACCGGAACTTTCCGCATGCGCCGGGTTGATGAGGACATTCCAAGTCGCGGGCACGATGACAGAGGGGACACGCAACATGGCGGTACGCTTTGAACTCAGCCATTCGTCCCCAACTTCGCGCGATTTCTCCGGCCGCCAGCCGGCTCCTACCGCGCTGATTTCGAGCGATTCGATGGCGATTGAATCCGGGGCTTCAATTTCCAGGTAACGAATCGTGACTGGAATGTCTTGAATGTCGATCTCGGCATGGACCAGTATTTCCAACAATGCGGTAGCCGGATTCGGAGCGCAATACGCGACGCGCTTACCGCGGTTGTGCCATCGGCCCGAGACCTGGAGACCGCCGGCGCCATCCAGCGAGGAGTGATTGCTGGCCCGCCACAATATCATGCCGGCAAGGTCACGCGACTAACATCAGGCAGCCTGGCCATGATCGATTTGGATGATGAGTTCGTCCACTAGCCGCGCGCCAGCTTCAGTAGCCAGCATCTCGATCGGGCTTTTGGAATCGAACTGGCGTTTCGGCTTGCGCAGCCATCTCCAGGCGCGTTCCGGCTCCCCAAAGACCTGCTCCGCCAGGGCGGTCGTCCGAGCTACGCGTACGGCTTTGTCGGATTCTTCCCTGGAAAGAGGCTGATGTTTCGCGATGCGATGCGCAAGTGTCCTGCGAGGAACAATCAAATGGTAAACTTCGGCGTCGGAGAGGCCGCTGCGACGCAACGATTCAATGGCTGTTGGCGAGAGGCGTTTCTGGACCAGCGAGGCGAGATCCCGATCAGAGCGAAGATGCGAAACGCCGAGTTTCCTGCCCAATCCGGCGTAGATGGTCCGGTGGGAGCGTAAGGTTGGGTGGATTGGCAATCTGCCCCTATTATATGGGCAAATTGCACAGAGCGCCAGCGGCGCTGAAGGGGACAGCAGCGAAGGGCGGCCCGGAGACTCCTGACGGAGAACGCACTAAGTGTGGCATCTTAGACCTTGGAAAAGACCAGTCCGCGGAAGAATAGCGCCCGGGACCTATGGCGCCGATACGCGATAGCGGTGTGTTCGGTAGTTGGCGGATTGGCGCTCCGGTTCGCACTCGCTGGGGTCCTGGGCGCCACGGTTCCTTACATCACATTCTTCCCGGCTGTAATGTTCGCCGCTTGGTTTGTGGGCCTTGGCCCGGGGATTTTGGCTACCATCCTTAGCCTGATTTCGGCCATCTATTTTGTTATTCCTCCGGTATTTCAACTGAGAGTAGCTACGCGGGAGGAGGCGGCGGGCGGCATCGTGTTTTTGGGAGTCTCGACTTTCATCAGTATTCTCAACGAGGCTCTGCGGCGTTCTCGTGCCCGAAGCGAACAACGCCTTCAGGAGCTGACGATCGAAACATCGCGCCGAAGCCGCGCGGAACAGGAAGTGGCGGAGTCCAAGCGCCAAGCCGAGCGCGCTCGAGATCTCTTCCAAACAACTCTCGCGAGCATCGGCGATGCGGTAATTGCGACGGATGCAGAAGGAAGAGTTACGTTCCTAAATACTGTGGCGCAGCAGTTGACCGGCTGGAGCAGAGCGGACGCTCTTGGAGAACCGATTTCGGAAGTGTTCGTGATCCGGAATGAGAGGACCGGGGCGGCGGTGGAGAGCCCGGTGGACAAGGTGTTTCGGGGCGGCGTGGTGGTGGGTCTTGCCAACCACACGATCCTCATTACGAAGGATGGGCGAGACACGCCAATTGAGGACAGTGCGGCGCCCATTCGGGATGAAAACCGGCAGGTCCTGGGCGCGGTGCTGGTTTTTCGCGACGTCACGGAGCGCCGGAGGTCCGAGGAGGCCATGGCCCGCAGCGAGGAACGTTTAAAGCTTGCGCTGGATGCGGGTCAGATAGGGGTTTGGGATTGGGATATCGGCGCCAATCGCATCGAATGGTCGGACCGGATTTATGAGATTCACGGGGTGGAGCGGGGTGTATTTCGCGGCGACGTAGAGGCGATCGCGCAGCTGATTCATCCGGAGGATCGCGAGCGAGTGAGGGAGGCGACCGAAGCGGCGCTTCGACGCGGCGCATTGTACGATCTGGATTATCGAATCGTCCGTCCGTCAGGCGAGTTAGTTTGGGTGTCCAGCACTGCGCGCGTATTTCAGAACGAGAACGGCCAGCCGGCTCGAATGCTCGGAGCAATCAACGACGTTACCGCGCGAAAGCACGCGGAGGCCGATATGCGGCAACAATGGCTGGCCTTTGACACCGCGCTTTCCAATACGCCCGATTTCAACTACCTCTTCACTTTGGATGGCCGCTTCAGTTACGTAAACCGCGCCCGTCTCCGCATGCTTCAAAAGACCTATGAAGAAGTGGTCGGCAAAAATTTCTGGGACCTCAACTACCCGCCAGAACTAGCCGAGCGCTTTCTTCGGCAAATTCAGCAGGTGATCGAGACCAAGGAATCCATACGAGATCAGGCTCCATTTACGGGACCAAACGGTGTTACCCGGCAGTACGAGTACATCTTCGTGCCGGTGCTCTCGGGCGAAGGGCAGGTGACGGCGGTGGCAGGGACAACGCACGACATCACGGACCAAAAGATGATCGAGGACGCGCTCCGCAAGAGCGAAGAACGGCTCACGCTGGCCCTGGAGGCGGGCGGCGGCGTGGGTACCTGGGACTATGACATTCCGAGCGACCGCTTGCACTGCAATGCCCGGTTCGCGCAGCTTTTCTCGGTCGACCCGGAGCGTGCGGCCGCCGGCGCGCCCATATCCGAATTCACGAACAGCATTCATCAGGAAGACCGCGCCCAGGTTGCCGAGAAGCTGCAACGGGCCATCCAGACAGGCGGCGAGTATGCGGCGGAATATCGCGTGGTTCCCCAGACCGGGCGGGTGCACTGGCTGAGCGGGCGAGGGCGCGCCCATCTTGACGACGCGGGTAAGCCCACGCGGTTCCTCGGCGTGGTAATCGACATCACCGAGCGCAAACAAGCTGAAGAAGAGCTGACAAGGTCCAACGAACGGCTGACGCGAGCCAATCGCGAGCTGGAAGAGTTCGCCTACGTGGCGAGCCATGATCTTCAGGAGCCGCTGCGGATGGTCAACATATACACGCAGATCATTCTTCAGGATCTTGGCGGGGACCCGGCGAAGCTGGGCCAATATGCCGGCTTCGTGCAACAGGGCGTCACCCGCATGGAGGCGCTCATCCACGACCTGCTGACGTTTTCGCGCGCGGTTCATACCGAGGAGCTGCCCATTGGGACGGCGGATCTGGCGGAGTCATTCCGCGAAGCGTTGTCGGTACTCAGGAATCGTATCGAAGACAGCGGCTGTGTGATAACGGCCGAGTTTCTTCCCCAGGTCAGCGGAGATGTGTCGCAGATGGCGCATGTGTTTCAAAACCTGCTCTCGAACGCGTTGAAGTATCGTAAGCAGGAGACGCCTCCCAGAATTCATATCGCCGCGCGCCGCAACGGCAGCGATTGGATTATCTCGGTGCGCGATAACGGCATCGGGTTTCAGCCGCAGTATGCCGAACGTATCTTCGGATTGTTTAAGCGTCTGCACAAAGACGAGTACCCGGGTACGGGACTGGGCCTGGCGATTTGCAAGCGCATTGTGGAGCGCTATGGCGGCCGTATTTGGGCCGAAGGAACGCCCGGCGTGGGCGCCACGTTTCATTTTTCACTGCCGGATGAGGAAGGGCAAAAAGGGCGTGGTTAACATTCTCTTGGCCGAGGACAATCTGGGGGATGTCCTGCTGGTGCAGCGAGCGCTGGCGGAGCATGACATCGAGCATGAGTTGCACGTGGTCAGAGACGGCGATGAGGCGTTGGACTTCGTGGCTCACATGGGCCAGCCGGGAGGGGCGCCCTGTCCGGATATTTTGCTTCTGGACCTGAACCTGCCAAGGGTTAGCGGCCCGGAAGTTCTCGCTGAATTTCGCAAGCATCCCGCGTGCGCTCACACGCCCGTAATTGCTGTATCTTCCTCCGACATGCAAAAAGACCGGGCTAGGATGGCTCAACTGGGCGTCGACCGCTATTTCAAGAAGCCCTCGGATCTGGCTGCATTTTTGCAGCTTGGGGCCGTGGTCCGCGAAGTCATCATGATGCGCGAGACCGCAGATTCAAATTGACCGGCACGCCGCCTTTCGAGCATAATCAGTGCGTATGAAACCGACCTGGGCCTTGGTGTTGGTTGTTGCGGCCGCGCCCGGGCAAGCTCAAACCATGAACATGCAGGAGGTCGCCCAGGCGCTGGGGGTGCGCTGCGAGTACTGTCATTCCGCACCGCGCGGCAGCGGCCAGCCGGAGCCGAAGAAGGACATCGCGCTGGCGATGATGGCCATGACTCGCGATTTGAATGCCAAGGTGCAGGCGGCCACCGGCAAACCGGCCAATGAAACTGCGCGGGTGGAATGCGTAACCTGCCATCGCGGGGTGGCGATACCACAGCCCCTGTCGGCGATCATCTTACGAACCGCGGCCGAGAAGGGTGGTGGGGCCGCGGCGGAGCAATACCGTGATCTGCGGAAGCAATTTTACAGCCGCGACACCTACGATTTCAGCGAGCAGGCGCTGCTTGATATGGTCCAGCGCGTGGTGCAGGGCCGGCCCGACGATGCCATCGCGCTGCTGCGGATGAACCTGGAATTCAATCCGCAGTCGGCCAAGACCTATGCGCTGATCGGCTTTGCCTATACTCGCAAAGTGGATGACGCCTCAGCCATCGCGAATCTTCAAAAATCGCTCGAGCTTGATCCGACCAACGCAATGGTGCGCGGCCGCCTGGAACAATTGCAAGAATATGGCCGCCGGAAGCAGCAGCAGTAGAATCGTCGAAGGGCAGCAATAGACCTGTTGAAGATTGCGGCGTATTGCATCTATCTCGCGTCTTGGGTGGTGTTCGCCATTGCCGCGGCGGCGGGCGCATTGCCGCGCATACGCACGCAGGCCGCCGCCACGGCGATTACGGCGCCGGTGCTCCTTGGCACCCTGCTGCAGGTCCTCGCGGCATTCGGGGTTACCAGGTCCATGGGTAGCGGACCGCTGCGGCCTCGGACGTTTGAATTGGCTGGCGCTATGGTGCTTGCGCCACTCGGCGCGGCTCTATTTGTATGGGCGCTTCGATCCGTACCTCGGGATGCCGGCAGGGAAACATTGGCCACGAGAGGCGCCTACGCGTGGGTGCGTCACCCGATCTATCTGGCTTTCCTCGCGATGCTGATCGCGACGGGCTTGCTCGTTTCGGACGGCGTCAAATTGATTCTGCCGGTGCTTTTGTACCTGGCTGGGTCGGAGTTGCGCATTGCGTCCGAAGAAGCTGAGCTCGCCAAGAAGTTTCCGGAGGGTTACGCGATCTACCGAAGCCGGACGCGGCGGCGTTATCTGCCGGGATTGAGGTAATAATCAGCCGGTGCCTGGGACGTGCCGTATAATGGATGAAGTCCCCTTTGGGTGCTCCGCCTCCGAAGTAAATCATGTTTGATAACTTATCCGACAAACTGCAGCGGGTGTTCAAGAACCTGCGCGGCGAAGGGAAATTAACGGCCGAGAACATGGAGGCCGCGTTGCGCGAGATTCGCGTGGCGCTGCTCGAAGCCGACGTGCATTTCCGCGTGGTGAAGCAGTTCATCGAATCCATCCGGGAAAAGGCCCAGGGCGAAGAGGTGCTGGCGGCGCTATCGCCCACCCAGCAAGTGATCAAGATCGTTCGCGACGAGCTGATCAAAACTCTGGGCAGCCACCAATCCAAATTGCGGATGGCGAACGAGCCGCCGACGGCGATTCTGATTGTGGGATTGCAGGGATCGGGCAAGACCACCACCACCGGGAAGCTGGCGCGCTGGCTTTCAAAGAACGGGCATAGCCCACTCATGGTTTCGGTGGACGTTTATCGTCCGGCTGCCCGGCAGCAATTGAGCGTGATCGCGCGGGACATCAAGCTTCCGATTTACGAGGGCACGCCCGAGGAGACGAAGCCGTTGGAGTTGGCGCGATCGGCGATGCGCGAGGCGCGTCAAACCGGGCGCGATGTTCTGCTGGTGGACACCGCCGGCCGCTTGCACATCGACGATCAATTGATGCTGGAGCTGCAGCAGTTGAAGGACGAGCTGAACCCGGCCGAAGTCTTGTTCGTGGCGGACGCCATGACAGGCCAGGACGCGGTGAAGTCGGCCGATCAGTTCCACAAGAGCCTGGGGATCACCGGCGTAATGCTGACCAAAATGGATGGCGATGCGCGCGGCGGGGCGGCGCTCTCGATTCGGTCCATCACCAATCAGCCGCTGAAGTTCGTGGGCGTGGGCGAGAAAATGGACGCGCTGGAGCCCTTTCACCCCGACCGCGTCGCGCAGCGGATTCTTGGCATGGGCGACATGCTTTCCCTGATCGAGAAGGTGGAACAGAACATCGATCAGAAGCAAGCCGAAGAAATGCAGCGCAAGCTCATCGACAACGAGTTTACGCTGGAGGATTTTCGCGACCAGTTGCGGCAGATTCGGAAGCTGGGGCCGCTGGAGTCGCTGTTGGGAATGATGCCGCAGCTTGGCCCCATGAAGGGCCTGAAGGACATGAAGGTGGATGAGAAGGAGATTACGCGCGTGGTGGCGATCATCGATTCGATGACGGCCCGGGAGCGCGCCAATCACATGCTCATCAACGGCGCCCGCAGGCGGCGGATCGCCAAGGGCAGCGGCACCAGCGTGCAGGAAGTGAATGCGCTGCTGAAGCAGTACGCACAAGCGCGAAAAATGATGAAAAGTATTACGGGCGGCGGGTTCCTGGGCAAGCGCCTGGGCAAACTGAAGCTGCCGATGCTACAGTAGGAGATAGCATGTTAATGATTCGCATGGCGCGATTTGGCGCCAAAAAGAAGCCAACGTACCGCGTGGTGGTGATCGACAAGGAGCGCGCTCGCGACAGCCGCTCGGTGGAAGTGGTGGGCACGTATAATCCTGTCAGCCAGCCCCAGGTTGTCAATCTGAACCATGAACGCATTGCGTATTGGATGAAGAATGGCGCGCAGCCGTCGGACACCGTCAGCCGGCTTTTGAAGAACAATCCCGCGCCGGCGCCGGCCGTTACGGTCTAGCGCAGCAGATTCAACGCCCAACTAAACGTCGCCACCGCGCTCACAAAAACTACCAACACAACCACCAATTGGGAGGTGGTGAGCCCTAGCGCGGAATGAGTGTGTTTTTCGGCTGGAGCCAGATCGGAAACCGGCTCACTAGGCTCGTCCGTTCCAGCGGGCTCGACCGGCCCCAGCTTGCGGCGGCGGTGCAGCGTATTGAGTTGACCGATGCACCAGGCGAGAAAAGCGAAGTAGAAGATCCCGAAATAGAGACTGAGGCGGGCCAGCTCCGGGTCGCGAAAGATGATCTTGTAGACGAACGCGGCCAGTGCCGTTTCCACAATTATGGCCGTATAGAGGAAATATTCAAACGACGCACTGTTCTTCCGCTGTGGCCGGCTGGTGTTCACGATAAATGAGCCCACCGGTGTTATCGGCGGATTGCAGCGCTTTCCAGCTAGGGCGAATTACCGACTAGGACTCTTTCAAGGGCGACTTCTAGGCTAAGGACGGGATTTCCAGATCTTTGAAAAGCATCCAGAATCTTTGCGTGGACGATTTTGTTGGTCTCAAGCCGGTCGAGCAATGACCGCGGCTCCACGAACCATTCGGCCGGGCTTTGTTGAAATAAGCTGGAATTGCCGATGAAGCCGACGTAATCGGCGACTAGTTTCTCGTTCAAGGAGCCGGATGGGACGAGCTCAATCAGAGCCGTTAAAACGAGGCACTTCTCATGATAGTAGTCGGCTTCGGAGCTCTCCTGATCGGGTGTCCATCCGGCGAGCTGGTTTAAATAGTCGGCCACCTGTTGCTGCCACTCGGGAGTGGAGCGTTCGGTTTCAGTCAACATCGCGCCGGTGGGCGAGTAGCGCAGCTTTTTACCGGCTTCGAGCAATTGTTGGGCGGCCGGGGATTGCCAATACGAATCGAGTTTCGGCGTGCTGGGCTTCTTGGCGGCCTGCGCGCCGATCTTGGACGGGGGGGAAGGGGCGCTCACCGTGTCGGTTTCGCAGGCGTGGTTCCTTTGCCGGTATTTTTCAAGCGAGCTTTGCAGTTCGGGAAAAGTCAGTGAGGGAAGGGAAGCGGAGAACGAACGATTGTCCGTTTGCATGGTTTCCAGAAGGCCACCCAAATTTGCCCACAGGCCTTCCCGTTGCTGTGCGGTGACGGCCGCGCTTCGGATCAGTAGCGCGAGCGGTGGTACTTCCTGCGGGGATGCCGCCTGGCCAAGATAGTCGCTCAGAAAATTCAGGTGCTCGAATTTGGACCGCTCCTTTTGCGAGAACGCGCCGTTCACCACCGCTCCGAGCGCCTGGTAGAAGTCCGAGAGATCGTAGACCAGAGCATCGTCGCAAGTGAGCGGCGCGAGCCCGGGGCGCGCGATGTCGCCGAACAGTTTGCGGGCGATGGCCGGGTCCAGCGGCAGCATGTCGCGCACCGCGCGGCTTTCGAGCGAGAGAACATCCAACTGCAATGTATATGCCCGGCTCAGGGATCCGGACGCGGTATCGGTAAGGGTGCCTGGGAGTCCCTGCATGCGCACGGGAAATTTGGCGGCAGCCGCGCTGCGGAAAGCTTCTTCAATCAGAGCGCGGCGTGCGTCTTGATCAGAAAGCCGGCCTCTTTCGACGATGCGGAGCAGCGTGTCGGCCGTGAATTCGGGCGGAGCGCCGCGCGCCAATTCCGCGAGCGACTGATAGGGCTCGGGCAGTTTTGCGATTTCCGCCGGCATCGCGGTAAAAAGCAGCGCTGTACAAATCAGTGTCGTCCAGATCAGGATGCGTGCAGTGCGCATACATCAAAAGTTTACGATAGACGCGAATGAGACGGGATCCAGACTTGCTCCACCCACCAGCGCGCCATCGATCTGCTCTTCGGCCATCAAGCCGATCACGTTGTCGGGTTTCACGCTGCCGCCGTAGAGAATGCGGCAGGCGTCCGCCGCCTCGGCGCCAAATTGACCGTGGATATAGTTCCGGATAAAGGAGTGCGCAGCGGAAGCGATCTTGGGGGTAGCCACTTTGCCGGTTCCGATCGCCCAGACAGGCTCATACGCGATGACTATGCCACGGAATTGTTCGGGAGTGAGATATCCCACGCAACCGCTCAATTGCCGGCCGAGCACCTCGTGGGTCAGGTTGCTTTCGTGCTCGTGCGGCTTTTCGCCTAGACAGAAGATGGGCGTCAAGCCGGCATCCAGCGCGGCACATAGTTTCTTGAGCGCGGTTTCTTCGGTCTCGCCGAAGTATTCGCGGCGCTCGCTGTGCGCGACGATCACCCACTTACATCCAGCGGCGCAAAGCATGCCCGCGGAGATTTCGCCGGTGTAGGCGCCTTCTTTGGCCCAATACAGGTTCTGAGCGCCGATCTCAATGTTTGTTCCGCGCGTGGCTTCGGCGGCTGCCGGAAGATCCACGAAGGGCGGGCAGATCACGATATCAGCGTGCGTTGCGGTAGCCACGAGAGGCCGGAACTTCTCGAAGAACAAGCTGGTCTCCGAGGGCGTTTTGTACATCTTCCAGTTGCCGGCCATGATGGGGCGTCGCATGACGGCTAGGCCACCTTCTCCAGGAAGCTGGCGCCTGCCGCGATCTTTGCGCCGAAGTTCTCGGCCACAGTTTGGCCGATGTCGGAGAGCGTGGACCGAACACCGAGGTCGACAGGTTCCAGTTTGCGCGGCCGGTGAACCAGCAACGGAACGTATTCGCGGCTGTGATCGGTGGATGGGGTGGTGGGATCGCACCCATGGTCGGCGGTGATGATCAGCAGATCGTCGCCGGTGAGCTTTCGAAGTAATGACGGAAGCCAAGCGTCGAACTCCTCGAGCGCCTTGGCGTAGCCTTCCACGTCGTTGCGATGGCCGTACTGCTGATCGAAATCCACTAGATTTACGAACAGCAGGCCGGACTCCAATTCATCGAGCGCAGCTAGCGTTTTCGCCATGCCGTCCGCATTGCTCTTGGTTTTTTCGTATTCGCCGATGCCTCGTCCGAGGAAGACGTCGAAGATCTTGCCGACGCTGAAGACCGCGATCTGCCGGTCATGCAGTTGATCGAGCAGCATGCCTTGAGGAGGCGGAACGGCGTAATCCTTGCGGTTGGGCGTGCGCGTGAAGGAGGCAGCTTGGCCAGAAGCCCCGGGGTCGCCGCTGAAAGGGCGTGCGATCACGCGTCCCACTTCGTACGGACCGCGCAAGAGGTCGCGCGCGATTTCGCAGATCTTATACAGCTCCCACAAGGGAATCACTTCTTCGTGAGCCGCTACTTGAAATACGCTGTCGGCCGATGTGTAGACGATCGGTTTGCCGGTGCGCATATGTTCTTCACCCAGCTTTTGGATGATCTCGGTTCCGGACGCGGCGCAATTGCCCAGCGTGCCGCGGCCGATGCGGCGTTCGAACTCCTGCATGATTTCAGGCGGAAAGCCGCGCGGGTAGAGCGGAAACGGTTTGGCAAGATGGATGCCCACCATTTCCCAATGGCCCGTGGTGGTGTCTTTCCCAGGCGATGCGAGGGCGCATTTTCCGAAAGCCGCGGTGGGGCTGTCGACCGGTCCGACATGCGGGAGTGCTTTCAGGTTGCCCAATCCAAGTTGCGCGAGATTCGGCAAATGCAGTGGACGGGCGCTGGCGATATGGCCGAGCGTATCGCTGCCGGCATCGCCATAGGCCGCGGCATCCGGCATTGATCCAACGCCGACGCTGTCGAGCACGATCCAAACGACCCGGCGGAATGGAAACGTCATTGGCTGGTGAATTGGGCCGGCGCAGCTGCGGACGGTTTGCCCAGCGCCAAGTTCACGCGGTCGGTGAGCATGTCGACGAAGCGATCCGGAAGATAGCCGACCATGCGGGTGAATATTTCGCCCTTCTTACCTAAGATGACCGTGGTGGGGATGGAGGAGACCTGCAGCAGATTCTGTAAGCCATCTTCGAAATAGACTTTCTGGTTCCACTTGATTTGGGTAAGAAACGGCTTCACCAGGCTGTGGTCCTCGTCGGCGTCAACGGCCAAAAAAACGACGTCGCCGGAATCTTTGAACTTCGCTTTCACCGCTTCATAGAGCGGGTGCTGGGCGCGGCAGGGAGCGCACCAGGTGGCCCAGAAGTCGAGCACAATCACCTTACCGAGCAGCGATGAGAGCTGCAGCTTTTCGCCGTCCAGGTCGGTCAAAGTGAATTGGATGGGTTCTTTGAGCTGCGCGTTGGGATCGAACTGGCGCAACTCGGCGCGGCGTGCCGCTAGCTGCGCTGACGTGCTGTCGTAGGTTTTGAGAATCAGATCGCCCAGACCGGCTTCGGAGCCATGCAGCTTGCGGTATAGTTCGCTCATGCGGGTGCGGTCATTGGCGCCGTCGGCGTCGGCCGAGCGCAGGCCCGCGATAGTGAATGCCTCCGCGAGAGCTTGAATCGCTTCCGCGTCCCGGCCCGCCGCGGACAGCCAGCGCGCCGTTTCCCGCGCAGCTTCCACGCTAGGAAAAATCGCATAGCTGGATTGCGCGAGCCGAATCGCTTCCTGGTTGTGTCCGAGCAAGCCATGGGCACGCGCCTCAAGCAGCAATGCCCGCGCGCGGCCCCGGTCATATTCTTCTTTTCGCTTCACCTCGGCCGGCCCGCCGCCGGGTTCGAATTTGTCGTACTGGTAAGTCGCTTGAATCAGGTCCGCGAGATGCTGCGCATGCTCGAGCGCGCGCTGGGCATGTGCCTGATCGCCCTGATGCAACTGAGCGGTGGTGACGTGTTCCAGCACCTGAACATTATTCGGGTCGCGCGAGAGCACGCTTTCGCCATAAGTGGCCAGCAGCCGATCGTCGTTCAGATCGATGGCGGTCTTCACCAGCGCGCGCTCGAGATCAGCTCGCTGGGGCGAGTTCGGATACTCCTTCAAGTGGCTCTCAATGGCGTGCACAAACTCAAGGGGGCTATTGCCGGCCTCGCTGAGGGCTCGCTGCAAGCTGGTTACTTCAGTAGATTGGCGCTGCTGCGCGAGAAGCTGCAGGGCGGCGGCGATCAGAATAACGCTCAGCGACTGGGCGGGAAACTTCTTCACTGTCCCCTCGCTTGGGACGCCGGCCGGCGAATGGCCTCGGCGATGGCCGCGGCGCGCTCACGCGAAATGTGCAGATAGCTCTCGTTCTTAGCGATACGGTCGAGCAGCGGGAGGAACTGCTCGGGCGCAACCAGGCGGTTTCGCTCCCAGGTCTCCTGCATTTCGAGCAGCACGTCGTTAACGCCCAGCTTTTCAAAACGGGCGGTGCGGTCGAGATTCACAAAGTGCTGCTCGGTTTCGCTGATACGCTCGAAGCGGTCCAGCAACGCTTGCGCGCTCGCGTCTTCGGAGTAGTTGAATTGAACCTCGTGATGCTCGGCACCGTCCTCGAATCGAAAAGTCTTGATGCCGAGATTGGCGATTTTGAGCCCGGATTCCAAGGGGCGCTGGAAGCGGTCGAGTTTGCCGGTAAGATCGAACAGCTCTTGCGTGGTCGCGTTGTCCAACTGGATGTGGATCGGGTTGTCGTCGTCCTTGGCTTCCTGATAGGTCACCTGGCCATCGCGTTCTACCGTGACGGCGACGAACTCGGGAACGCTGCCCTTGAAGTATTTGGAGTAGAACAATCGCGGGGCGGCGCACAGAGCGCTGGAAAGCAGCAACGCTACGACAACGACTCTCTGTAGCGCACGCCAATGAGAGGTGTCGAGATGAGTCTCGACACGGCACGCAGGAGTGCGTGCGCCACAATTCATCGCGCGACTCCTAAGCGTAAAGCCGTGGAGGTGCGCGTCGCATGGCAAATGGCCACGGCGATGGCATCGCAAGCGTCTTCGGATTCGATGCGCGTCTCCAGGGCGAGCAAGGAGTGCACCATCAATTTCACTTGTTGCTTTTCGGCGCGGCCATAGCCGACCACACTGGTCTTGATCTCAAGCGGCGAGTACTCACCCACCGAAAGCCCGGCTTCGGCGACGGTTAGAAGCGCGACGCCTCGCGCGTGCGACAGCTTCAAAGCGGTTTTGACGTTCTGCGCATAAAAGACTGCTTCCACCGCGGCCGATTCGGGCAGATGCGCGTGGATCACCTGACGCAGGCCCTGCGCGATGGCGAGCAGGCGAGTTTCCAGCGGCTGCTTGGGGCTGGTATGAATGGACCCGGCCGCGATCATGCGATGCGAACGGCCATCGCTTTCGATCAGGCCGTAGCCGGTATGTTCGGTGCCACAGTCAATGCCGAGAATGCGCATGCAATGCCAGAGTGCGCCGGGCGTTCCTACGCCATGGCTTCCAGCTCTTTTTCATCGACGTCGAAGTTGGAGTAAACATTCTGCACGTCGTCGTGTTCTTCCAGCGCTTCGCTCAGCCGCAGCATGGCCGCCGCGTTCTTGCCTTCCACCTTGGTCAGGTTCTTCGGCAGCATGCCGATTTCGGCGGAGGCGGTGGCGATTCCCGCTTTCTGAATGGCGGCCAGCACCGCGTCGTGGGCTTCCGGCGAGGAAATCACTTCCCAATCCTCGCCGTCGTCGCGCATGTCCTCGGCACCTGATTCAAGCGCCAGCGTCATGAGATTATCTTCGTCGGCTTTGTCCTTTTCGATGATGATCTGGCCCTTGCGTTCGAACATCCACGCAACGCTGCCCTGTTCCCCCAGGTTGCCGCCGTTTTTCGAAAACATGTGCCGGATTTCGCTGACGGTCCGGTTGCGATTGTCGGTGGCCACCAGCACCAGGACCGCGGCGCCGCCCGGCCCGTAGCCCTCAAACATTACTTCATCGATCTGGCCGCCTTCTAACTCGCCGGTGCCGCGCATGATGGCGCGCTTGATATTGTCGGCGGGCATGCTCGCAGCCTTGGCGTCGGTGACGGCCTTGCGAAGACGGGGATTCATATCCGGATCGCCGCCCCCGGAGCGGGCCGCAATCATGATCTCTTTGATAATGCGCGTAAACGCTTTACCGCGCTTAGCGTCGGTGGCGGCCTTCTTGTGTTTGATGGTCGCCCATTTGGAATGTCCTGACATGGTGAAAACCTCTAGCTCGCGCGAGCTTTTGCCGCTTCGCCTGGGAGCCTAACAGACTAGAATATCATGCGAGAGCGCCGCGGCCCCGAGTGGGAGAAAATGGTAGGAACGATATGCTGCCGCCCTGCATCGCGCTGGTTTTGCTGCTGGCCTTCCAAACCAACTTGACTGAGCAAGGGTTGAAGGCGCTGGATGAGAAGCGCTACCAGGCAGCCATCGACAGTTTCACGCAAGCCGTGGCTCGCGATCCAAAGGATTACAGCCTGCACTTCAACCTCGCGCTGGCCTATAGTTTGGCCGGTAAATACGCCGAGGCGATTCCCGAATACAAGAAAACCCTCGATCTCAAGCCCGGCTTGTTTGAGGCCGAACTGAACTTGGGCATTTCGCTGCTGCGAGAAAAACAGGGGGCGGATGCAGTCCCGTATCTAACGGACGCCGCGGCGCAGAATTCCACCCAATATCGGCCGAACTATTATCTCGCCGAGGCGCTTCTGGGAGCCGGGGACGCTGCCAAGGCGGAGCAGGCGTTTACGGCCGCGCTGGCCATCGATCCCAAGGCCGCCGCCGCGGAGCTGGGTCTGGCGCATGCGCTCGCGAAACAGGAGAAGCTGGACGCCGCCGCGGCTCATTTCAAGAAGGCCGCCGAATTGAACGCGAGCTATCGCGAGGATTTGCTGGAGCTGGGGTCACTCTACGAAAGCGCTCAGCAGCCCGAGCAGGCGATGTCGATCTATCAGCAGTTCCCCGAGAATCCCGGAGCGCAGGAACGCTTAGGCGAATTGCTACTCAAGGCGGACCGTCCCGCTGACGCGATCCCGTGTTTCCAGGCGGCGGTTGCGAAATCGCCTACGGAGGCCAACCGCGCGGCACTGGCCGAGGCATATCTGAAGAACAAAGAGCCCGATAAGGCGCTGCCGGTCGTGGAACAGATTCTCACTGCCGATCCGGACAATTTCGAGATCCGCATGCTGCACGGACGTATCATTCGCGACCAGCGCAAGTTTCCAGAAGCGGCCGGGGAATTTGCGCGCGCCACCAAGCTGAAGCCCGATGCTCCGCAGGCCTGGAGCGAGTTGGCGGGTGTGCTGGTTATGGCGGAGGATTATCCCCCGGCTTTGGCCGCGCTGGATCGCGTGGCCGCGCTGCACGCTGAAAAGCCCGGTCATGTTTTCTTGCGTGCTATCGTTTTGGATAAGATGCGAGATTTGAAGCCGGCGCTCGCAAGCTACCAACGGTTTCTCGAACTGAGCCATGGGGAGTTTCCGAATCAGGAGTTTCAGGCCAGGCAGCGGGCCAAAACTCTGGAACGGGAGATCAACAAATAGTGAGCTTCGCATTGGCGATCTTTCTGGCATTTGCCGATATCGCGAGCGTGAAAACGGAGGCCGATCCGAACCGGCGCTCGGAGCTGGCGCTCCTGAACGCGGACGAAAAGATCGACGAAGCTCGCCAGGCGTATCAGGCTGGGAATGAAACCGCCGAAAACGCCGCCATTGAGGAAGTGGCCGATTCGGTGACGCTTTGCTATGCCTCGCTCGAGCAGGCGCACGGCGAGCCTCGCAAGAGCAGATATTACAAACACGCCGAGTTGAAGGTGAGCGCACTGATGCGGCGGTTGAGCGGTTTTCGCGATGAAGTGGGTTTTGAACTGCGGCCACGCGTGGAGGCCGCGCTGAAAAAATTGTCGGATATTCATGACCAATTGATTTCCGATATCATGAGCCGGAAGAAACAATAGAGGGTATGGTAATGCGGTGGTTGACAATCGTTGTAATGTTCGCTGCCAGTGGCTTCGCGCAGGAGCGCGATTTTCTTACAGCTGACGAGATCGACCAGTTGCGGGAAATTCAGGAGCCGAACGCCAGGCTGAAGCTGTATGTGGTATTCGCGCGCCAGCGGCTGGCGCTTTTGCAGCAGTTTCTGAGCAAGGAAAAGCCCGGCCGTTCGGCGCTGATTCACGACACGCTGGAGGATTACACCCACATCATCGAGGCCATCGACACGGTGGCCGATGACGCGCTGGTCCGCAAGGTGGCGCTCGACATCGGCATGAAAGAAGTCGCCACGGCTGAGACCGAAATGCTCGCGACACTGCAGAAGGTAGAGGAGGCCGCGCCCAAGGATCTGTCGCGCTTCGAATTTGTTTTGAAGAACGCCATCGATACCACGTCGGATAGCAAGGAGCTGTCCGAAGAGGATTTGCACACGCGGACGAGCGATCTGGAAGCACAGGAGAAGAAAGAGAAGCAGGACCGCCAGGCGTTGCTCGGCGACAAGGAAAAGAAAGAAAAGGAAAAGGAAAAGAAGGCCGCCGAGAGCACTGCGGATGGCAAGCCGAAGCCGAAGCCTCCCACATTGTATAAGCCGGGTGAGAAGCCTCCGGATCAACAATAAAGACCGCTTGCTAACGCGCGCGGCTCGGTGAGGCGCGCGGCTCGGTCACGCGCGCTCGGTAAGGGGCGATTTACGCGGTTCGCATCGCTTCCGATTTGTCGCCGCCGGCGATGGCCGCTTGCGCCGCCGCGAGCCGGGCGATGGGAACGCGATAGGGCGAGCACGAAACATAGTCCATCCCGACGCGATAGCAGAATTCCACCGAGCTGGGATCGCCGCCATGCTCGCCGCAGATTCCGATCTCGAGCTTTGGATTCTTGCCGCGGCCGAGCTTGACCGCCAGTTCTATGAGCTTGCCAACGCCATCCTGATCAATGGTTTGGAACGGATCGGCCTTGAAAATCTTCAGCTCTTCGTACTTTTTCGAGAACTTCGTGTAGTCGTCGCGCGACATCCCGAGCGTGGTCTGCGTCAGGTCGTTGGTGCCGAAGCTGAAGAACTGGGCAACTTCGGCAATCTGATCCGCGGTAAGGGCGCCGCGCGGAATCTCGATCATGGTGCCGATCAGGTACTTCATGTTCTTCATGCCCGCCTTTTCGAGCACTTCCTTTGCGACCCGCTCCACGATCTCCTTCTGCATGGCGAGCTCGCGCTCAAAACCCACCAGAGGAATCATGACTTCTGGAATCACTTTCACGCCCTTCTTGGCCACTTGCACGGCGGCTTCGAAAATCGCGCGCGCCTGCATTTCAGTGATCTCCGGATGGACGATACCGAGCCGGCAGCCGCGGAATCCGAGCATAGGGTTGAACTCGTGCAGATCCTCGACGCGCTTAAGCAAAACGGGCAGCTTCTTTTTCAGATCGCCGACGGGGATGCCGTAGTTTTCGGACATCTGCTTCTTGGTTTTGCCATTGGCGTGGGGCAACACCGCAATGTCTACCATTAGGGTTTCGCGTTTCGGCAGAAATTCGTGCAGCGGCGGATCGAGGGTGCGAATAATCACCGGATAACCGTCCATGGCTTCGAAGAGTCCGGCGAAATCGGCGCGCTGCATCGGCAGCAGCTTCTGAAGGGCCTTGTCGCGCGTTTTTGGATCTTCGGCCAGAATCATGGCCTGCATATGCGGGATGCGATCGGCCGCAAAGAACATATGCTCGGTGCGGCACAGGCCGATGCCCTCGGCGCCGAATTCACGGGCAGCCTTAGCGTCGCGTGGGATGTCGGCATTCGCGCGTACGCCGAAGCCGCCGCGAAATACGTCGGCCCATTTCATGAACTCGACAAACAATGGCGACTTAGGATCGGGCTCCTTGGTCTTCGCCTGGCCGAGGTAGACGTCGGCAGTGGCGCCGTCGAACGAAATCCAATCGCCTTCTTTGACGATGACGTCTTTTGCGCCGACCTTCACCGTGAACTGCTTCTTGTGCTCCTCGATATGCAGTGCGCCGGCTCCAACCACGCATGGCAGACCCATGCCGCGCGCGACCACGGCCGCATGGCTCGACTTCCCACCCACCGCCGTCAGCACGCCTTTCGCGACTTCCATGCCGTGGATGTCGTCCGGCGTGGTCTCTTTGCGAATCAAGATCACGGGACTCTTCTTGGCGCTTTCCACCGCTTCGTCGGCCGTGAAGACGGCGCGCCCGACCGCCGCGCCCGGTGACGCGTCGATGCCGTTGGCGATCTTAATCAGGGTTTTGAGGGACGCCTGGTCAAACAGCGGATGCAGCAATTGATCGAGTTGTTGTGGAGCCACGCGCAACACCGCTTCGCGCTTGTCGATCAAGCCTTCCTTGGTCATCTCCACCGCGACACGCAAGGCCGCCGCGCCGGTCCGTTTGCCATTCCGGGTTTGCAGCATGAACAGCTTGCCGTTCTCGATGGTGAACTCGAAATCCTGCATATCGCGATAATGCTTTTCAAGGCTGCTTGTAATATCGCGAAGCTGACGGTACGCATCTGGCATTACCTTCTCCAGATCCGAAATGGGTAGCGGAGTGCGAATACCGGCGACAACATCCTCGCCCTGGGCATTCAATAGAAACTCGCCCCAAAATACTCTTTCGCCCGTGGCAGGATTGCGGGTGAAGCCGACGCCGGTTCCGGAGGTGTCGCCGAGGTTGCCGAACACCATGGCCTGCACGTTCGCCGCGGTTCCGATCTCATCCGGGATCTTTTCCATGCGCCGGTAGGTGACGGCGTTCTTGCCCCACCAGGAGCGAAACACGGCGGCTATCGACATGGAAAGTTGCTGGCGGCCGTCTTGCGGAAACGGTTTTCCCGTTTCTTTCTTTACGAGCTTCTGGTATTCGCCGACAATCGCTTTCAAATCTTCTGCCGACAGATCGGTATCCAGCTTGGCCTTCACCTTCTTCTTTCGCTCATCGAAGATGTGATCGAACTTGTGCATGTCCATGTCAAGCGCAACTTCGCCGAACATCTGAATGAAGCGGCGATAACAGTCGTAGGCGAAGCGCGGATTGCCACTGTTCTTGGCCAAGCCTTCGACGGTTTTGTCATTCAATCCGAGATTGAGGATGGTGTTCATCATGCCGGGCATCGAGAACTTGGCGCCGGATCGAACGCTCATTAGTAAGGGATTCGACGCGTCCCCGAGGTGCTTGCCGGTCGCGGCTTCAAGGTTCGTGAGGGCCCTCAGGATCTCAACGTTAACCTCGTCCGGAGTGGTGTTTTTGTTCTGGAAATAGATGTTGCAGACTTCGGTGGAGATGGTGAAACCAGGAGGCACGGGAACACCCGCGCGGCTCATCTCGGCCAGGCCTGCGCCTTTGCCGCCGAGGACGTCTTTCATTTTTCCATCGCCATCAGCTGTGCCGCCGCCGAATGCGTAAACGTATTTTTTCATGATTGCCTTTCTGTGACGATTTCCGAGAAGTCGGCTACGTCCGAGAACTCCGTCAGGAGATTCTGTAACAGCGCAAGCCGGTTGCGCCGGATGTTTGGGTCGGGTGCATTCACCAGCACATTGTCGAAGAAGAGATCGACCTTGGGCCGCAGCGAGCCGATGCGGGATTCGAGCGGCTGGTCTTTCGTGCTACGAATCGCGTTGTAAAGATCGAGCTCCGGGCCGGGTTCGAGAAGCTGAGATTCAAATGTGGATTCGCTGGATTGGGCCTGTTTCAAGATATTTTTGATGCGTTTGAAACTGGCGGCGATCGGCTCAAAGTCAGGCGTGGTGCGAATAGCTTTCACCCGCTTCAGCCGGGCTTCCAGATCGAGCAGATCGTTCCAGCCCGCAGCCATACAGGCGCGGACTTCATCGTACGCGAATCCGCGGACATCGCGGAAATAATATTCGACGCGATCGCGAAGGAATTCGGATAGCTCCTGGCGCATCCCGGGAAACGTAAAGGTCATTCGGCCTTCAACGATGATCCGAACGACGCCTTGGGCGGCACGACGCAGTCCAAATGGATCTTTTGATCCGGTGGGCGCCATGCCCACTTCGAAGCATTGGACGAGCGTGTCCCACTTATCGGCGAGGGCAAGACGCCGACTGCTAGCACCGGGTGGAATCGGGCTGTCCATGCTGATCGGCTGATAGTGGTGATATATTGCGCGACAGACCTCTTCTGGTTCGCCTTGAACCTCACCATAGAGGCCCCCGACGATGCCTTGGAGGTCGGTGAACTCCTTCACCATGTCGGTGGTGAGGTCACATTTGCACAACAAGGCGGCACGCCGCGCGTGTTTATCACGCCAGAGATCGCTCACCAGCCTGACGATGCGCATCGTCTTGTCGTAATACGAACCCAGCTTGGCTTGGAACGTGACCGTCTTCAGGTCTTCCAGCCGAGCGCCTAGCGCCTTCTTCTGATCCTGATCCCAGAAAAACCGCGCATCGTTGAATCGCGCGCGCAACACCCTCTCGTTGCCGTGCCGAACCAAGCCATCGGGATCGGCGTTGGTATTCACTACCGCGATAAAGTGCGGCGCGAGTTTGCCGTCGGCGTCCTCTACGGATAAATATTTCTGATGGTGCCTCATCACGGTGACCAGCACCTCTTGCGGCAGGTCCAGGTAACTGGCATCGAAGCTCCCGAGAATCGGGGTAGGGAACTCGGTGATGTAAGTTAGGGTGTGCAGCAGATCGGGATCGGGCTTGAAGCGTACCGATATTCCGGCCTCGATCTTCTCTCGCCGCTCATCAGCCGAAAGAATCACACCATTGGCTCGCAACTGGTCTTCGAAGTTTTGGATGGTCACAGGAATTGACGGCTGGCCGAGAATTCTGTGCCCGACGGTCGCGTTTCCTGAGCTCACTCCGGCAATCGCGAAAGGAACGACAGCCTCGCCCAGCAGCGCTACCAGCCAACGGATGGGACGAATAAAACGCTCGGTACCTTTTCCGTTCCAATACATGGTCTTAGGCCACTGAATCTTAAGAATCAGATTGGGTAGCTCGCGTGCCAACATCGTGCCCGTCGGCTGCCCTTGGGTTCGTTTTGCAAAACTGAAGTACTCGCCCTTGGCGGTGCTTTGCGTCCCCAACTGGTCGGGTGTGGTGCCCATTTTCTTCGCGAATCCGGCCGCCGCTCCCGCCCCAACAGAAGTCGGGGGACCCAAGACCAACTCTTCCACATCCGCCTGCCGATCGAGCAATCCCTCGGCTCGCAGGACTAACCTACGAGGTGTGGCATCGACGCTGGTAACCTGGCCACCTAAAGCATGTTGGTCAAGCAATGCTTGAAACATATCCTGCAAGTTATTGAGGGCCGGAACAATCATCCAATCGGGGATTTCTTCGGTCCCGATTTCGAGCAGAAACGGAAGACTCATGCGGCTGCCTCGTTTCGTTTCATCCAGGCCGTGGCTACGCCCAGCGCCAGCTTACGCACACGTCCGATCACGCCCACCCGCTCCGTCACGCTGATGGCCGCGCGAGAATCGAGAAGATTGAACACGTGCGAGCACTTTAGGACCTGATCGTAGGCCGGAAGCACGGCGTCCGGTATTTTTAACAAGCGCTGGCATTCTTTTTCGTGCAGGTCGAAGAGCTGCCAGAGCATGCCGACGTCGGCGAGTTCGAAATTGTATTTCGAGAATTGATATTCCTCAAGTAAGCGCACTCGGCGGTATTCGACTCCCCGCGTCCACTCGATGTCATAGACGCTGTCGACATTCTGCAGGAACGCGACGATGCGTTCCAGCCCGTAGGTCAATTCGGCCGGTACCAGATCCAGTTCGAAGCCGCCGCACTGCTGAAAATAGGTGAACTGCGAAATCTCCATGCCATCCAGCATCACTTGCCAGCCGATGCCCCAGGCGCCCAAAGTCGGTGCTTCCCAGTTGTCTTCCTCGAACTTGATGTCGTGCTTCTTCAAGTCGATGCCAATCGCTTCCAGGCTGCCGAGATATTGATCGATCACGTCGGCCGGCGCGGGCTTCAGGATCACCTGCAATTGCTGGTGCTTGTACAGACGATTCGGATTGTCTCCATAGCGTCCGTCCGCCGGGCGACGGCTGGGTTGGACGTAGGCGACGCTATAGGGCTCCGGTCCAAGAACGCGCAGAAATGTTTCGGGTGCCATGGTGCCCGCGCCCACTTCGACATCGTACGGTTCTTGAATGATGCAGCCGCGATCCGACCAATACTGTTTGAGCCGGAGGACGGTCTCCTGGAACGTCACAACGCCTCCAGGATGGCCGTCGTGCGCAACTTGCGCTCCACCTGCTCTTCGATCAATCGATTGAGTGCGCGCCGCAAATCGGCTCCAGTTTCCCTGGTCCAGGCGCGGGCAGTCAGTTGCTGGATGGGCGTGACAAGCATCTCTTCGATGATGGCGCGCGAATTGGCGCTCACGCGGAGCTCCGGCAAAAGGCCCGCCAGCCGGACGGCCCAGAGTGCGAAATACGTGACGGCGGTCCAGACATTCCCGGTCGCGTGCAAGGAGTCCAGCACGGCGATTAACAGGCGAAAATGCCGTTCGTTGATTTCGTTGAGAGGCAGCAACTGCTCGGTAACTTCCGCCAGATAGTCGAGCGCGACGCTCGCTTCGTAGTTTGAGGCCAGCACAAATTGGGATTGCAGCAGGTCACAGGAATTGAGGCTAACCAGCTCACGATTCTCCTTCTGATAGTACGAGACCATCGCGAGCGACAGCCGTTCCAAGCCGGAGCCGAAATTGCTCTTCGGCCGGCGCGCCCGCCGCGCCACGCCCCTCAGCTTCCCCTGATCGCGCGTGAAGAAGCTGACGACGAGGTCGGCTTCACGAAACGGATATGTCTGCAGGATGAAGCTTTCGCTCATTCGAGCGGGCATTCGGCGAAGGCGCTTTAAGTGTCTAGGTTAACAGATTTTGGTAGTGTCGTTAGGCGCTCGTATCCAAGGCAGCTTAGCACCGGCAGCCGCGGATACTTCTGGAATCGCGGATCGACACTGGCGAGCTGGCAGAGGAAAAATACAGAGCCACGATCGGAGACCATGCGGCGCATATGTGCGCAGGTGGCGCAGAGTCCGGCGCTTTCCGCAGCGTGGCTCAAAGCATATTACTGGGCGAGCGAGCGTGCCGCCGCCAGCGCCGCTTCGTAATTCGGAAAGTCCGCAACTTCCTTCACATACTCGACATATTTGATGGTGTTGTCCTTGTCGAGCACGAAAATCGCGCGGCTTTCAATGCGCATGTCTTTGATCAGCGTTCCGTAATGCTCGCCGAACGATCCGGAGCGATGATCGGAAAGCATCTTGACCTTGTCGATGCCAAAATTCCCGCACCAGCGCTTCTGCGCGAACGGAAGATCCATGCTCACGGTATAAATCTCCACGCCAGGCAGCTTGGTTGCTTCTTCGTTGAAGCGCTTGGTCTGCGCATCGCACACCGGCGTGTCGAGCGACGGCACCACGCTGAAGATCCGGACGTTTTGCCCGGTTCCGGCCAAATTCACGGGCTGCAGCCCGTCGTTCACCGCGTTGAAATCGGGCGCCTTGTCGCCGGCCTTCAACTCCGGCCCCAGCAGTGTCAGCGGATTGCCTCTCATCGTCGTAGCTCCAGGTCTTTCCATGCATTCTCCTCAAGTATGTTTGATCGAATTTCGACCTATTGTAGCAACTCGTCAAACTTCGCAAGCACGTTCGTCGGCAACTGACACGTGTAATCTTCACAGACGTAAGCGGTCGGCTTGCCATCGATCTCGCGCATGCCGTCCGACGCCGGAAAAAATCGCGCGCCGGCGCCCAGCGTGATGGTGCGGGGCAGAAATCGCTCGCGCACATGACGTAAAAACTCTTTGGCATGGCCGGCGATCACCACCTCGCGGCGCGGTCCCAGCGCGTAGTCGAGCGCCACCAGCATCTGCGGAACCGCGACGGCTTGCTGGGTAATCTTCGGACCCAGCGCCTGCAACGTTCGCCCGGCAGCTTCGCGATAATCGGCGCGATCGGTGAAATGCGCCAGCCGCAAAAGATCCAGAAGCGCTACGGCGTTTCCTGACGGCTCGGCGCCGTCGTAATCGTCTTTCATCCGAAGCACCAGGCTGCTGTCACCCGCTGCGGTACTGAAGAATGCGCCTTCGGCCTGGTCCTCAAACAGCTCCCGCATTTTGTCCAGCAGCGCCATCGCAGTCTCAATATGCGCAGGATCGAAGTCCGCTTCGTAAAGATCCAGCAGCGCGCCGATGAAGAATGCGTAATCGTCCAGGAAACCGGCGATCGCCGCCTCGCCTTCGCGATAGCGCCGCCTCAGAACGCCAGAAGTCGCGTCGTACATGCGCGTCGAAATGAAGTTCGTTGCCAGCTGCGCTGCACGCCGATACCGGGGTTCATCCAACACTTGCGCGGCTTTCGCGAATGCTGAAATCATGAGGCCGTTCCAGGCGGTCAGGATTTTGTCGTCGAGATGCGGCCGGACGCGCTTGGATCGGATCGCGAGCAGCGCAGTTTTGGCTGGCTGCAACTCAGTCTCGGTGGCATCATCCAGGGCCTCGCGCAGATACAAGATGTTTTTGCCGGTGAACTCGCCGTGCGGGTCATCGGGAACATTGCCGTTGGGCTCTACGCCGTATGTAGATGCAAATTGCTCGAACTGTGCTAGCTCCTTCGCACTCCAGATGTAGAACGCGCCCTCGCCCTTTCCCTTCGGGCTCGCCGGATCGATGACGCTGTCGGCGTCCTCCGCCGAGTAGAAGCCGCCCTCCGGATGCGTCATGTCCCGCAACACATAATCGAGGGTGCTCCGGGCGATTTTTGCATAGAACGGATCGTGCGTGATCTGGTAAGCCTCCAGGTACGAAATCGCAAGCTGCGCCTGATCGTACAGCATCTTTTCAAAATGCGGCACGAACCAGCGCTCGTCTACCGAATAGCGATGAAACCCGCCACCCAGTTGATCGTGCATGCCGCCGTTGGCCATAGCGCGCAAAGTCTCGAGCGTCATATCCAGCGCCTCTTGCCGGTTGGATCGCGCGTAATACCGCAGCAGGAAATTGAGAACCACCGGACGCGGAAATTTCGGCGCGCTTCCGAATCCACCATGCGCCGAATCGAACATGCGGCGGAAATGCTGGAACGCGGAATCGAGCGCCGTTTTATCGAGCGCGCCCGTGGCAGGCCCCGCCGCGTTCGCATATTGCGACAACTGCGCTATAACGTCCCCGCTGGATTGCACGATGCGCCCACGCTCGTTGCGCCACGCCTCGGCGATCCGTTCCAGAATGGCTCCGAAGCCCGGCCGTCCATAGCGATTGTCCGGTGGAAAATATGTTCCGCCAAAGAAAGGCTTCAGCTCCGGCGTCAGGAATACCGACATCGGCCAGCCGCCACTGCCGGTGGAGGCTTGCACGAACGTCATGTAAATGCGATCCACGTCCGGCCGTTCCTCGCGATCCACTTTCACGGGTACGAACCATCGATTCAGAATCGCAGCCAACTGCTCGTTCTCGAACGATTCGCGTTCCATCACGTGGCACCAATGGCAGGTGGAGTAGCCTATCGACAAAAATATGGGCTTGTCTTCGCTCCGAGACTTTTCGAACGCCGCCTCGCCCCACGGATACCAATCCACTGGATTATGGGCGTGCTGCTGCAAGTACGGGCTCTTCTCCGCGATCAGATGATTGCTCACTGGATTAGTTACTTTTCGACCACGAAATTTCCGACGAACAACGCGTCCACGCCGGAAGAATAAAAGCTCCGAACCGCGTCGCGCGGGGTACACACCAGAGGATCGCCGAACAGATTGAAGCTGGTGTTGTACAACACCGGAAGCCCGTTGGCCTTGCCGGCCGCATGCAGCAGCTGGTGATACAGCGGATTGTCCTCCCGCCGCACGGTGTGAACGCGCACGGCATTCCCGCCAAGCAGCGCTGCCGCAAAAGTTTCGCGATAGGGCGCGCGCACGCGTCCCACCGTTGCAAGATACCGGGCATTTGGTCCGGCCTCGAAGTATTCGGATGCCATTTCCTCCGGCACCGACGCCGCGAATTTCCGAAACGGCTCGCGGTGCTTGATATAAATGTTCAGATTTTCGGTCGAATACGGATTCAGGGGCGACGCTAGAATGCTGCGATTGCCCAGCGCTCTCGGCCCAAACTCCATGCGCCCTTGCATCCAGGCGATGATCTTCTGGCCGTTCAGATCGCGCACTGCGCGCTCCAACAGTTCCTGGGTAGTCATGAGATAGTTGAAGCGCAGCTTGCAATTTTCCAGCACCTGCTTCACTTCTTCCGCCGCATAACTTGGGCCCAGACAAAGATCATTCAAGGAAGCGCGCTTCTTTTGGCCGAACACGTTGTTCCAGGCGTAAAATACGGCGCCGAGCGCTGTCCCGGCATTGCCCGCCGCCGGTTGTACGAACACCTCTTTGGAGCGTTCCAGCGCGCTGATGAGCAGCGCGTTCATCCCCAGGCCACCCGCCACGCAGAGCCTTTCCCGTGGCCCGGCCATGCGCAGCACAATCTGCTGAATGGCATGTTGCAATCCCGCGGCAAGTGGCGCGCGCAGCGCCTCGGAAATCTCCTCGCCCCCCTCCAGACCGAGACGCGCGTAGAACTTTTCGCTGAAGCCGCCTTGGCTCAGACGATCCGCATCGAAAAAGCTGCGATTGATGCACGGCCACTCGCCGCCACCCAGAATCTCCTCGAACAACGGCAGAAACTGCTCGCCGGAATCCGCCGTCGAAAGCCACTGCACTTTGTGTTCGTCGGAACCGGCGTTGAATCCGAGCAGCTGCGTCACGCGACTGTACAAATCGCCCAGCGAATCCGGATAATAGAGGTCTTTTTCCAACTGAAGCTGATTCTCAGAAGCACGCCAGCGCGCGGCCGATCGGAAATCTCCATCGCGGTCCAACGTCAAAACGGTCGCATCCTCGAACGGCGATGGATAGTACGCCGATGCCGCATGCGCAGCGTGATGTTCCACCATCACCACTTGCGCGCTCGGGAAGCGCGATCGCAGCGTCAGATGAATTTCCTGCGCGAACGGCCGTACCAGCGCGATGCAATTCACATCCGCGGCCTTCAGCTGAGCCACGTCCAGCGTCGTCGCGATGGCTGCTTCCGGCAGAAGCCCGGGTGATTCCTGGCGAGCCACTTTGCGCTCTTCCACTGCCGCGAGCAATTCGCCGTCCTGGAGCACCGCGCAGGCGGCGTCCTTGAGAATGCCGCCCAATCCGAGAATGATCATTTCGATTTCTTTTCAGACTTTTTCTCAATTTTGGCCCAGGTATCGCGCAGCGCCACCGTGCGATTGAACACCGGCTTGTCCGGCCGCGTGTCCGGGTCCACCGAGAAGTAGCCCAGCCGCTCGAACTGGAAACTCGATCCCGCCGGCGCGCCGCGCAAACTCGGCTCCAGTTTCGCGCCGCTCACCACTTCCAGCGATTGCGGATTCAGGTTCTCGGTGAAATCATGCCCGTCGTCCACCTGGTTCGGATCTTCGCGCGCGAACAGCGTGTCATACAAGCGAACTTCGGCGTCAATGGCATGCTCAGCCGATACCCAATGAATGGTGGACTTCACTTTGCGCCCATCGGGCGCATTGCCGCCGCGCGTGGCGGGATCGTAGGTGCAGTGAATCTCCGTCACCTGCCCGCTCGAATCCTTCACCACCCCGGTGCACGTCACGAAGTAGGCGTAACGCAGCCGCACTTCGCGGCCTGGCGCCAAGCGGAAATATTGCTTGGGCGGATCCTCGCGAAAATCGTCCTGCTCGATGTACAACACGCGCGAAAATGGAACCTGGCGGCTGCCCATTTCCGCGTCTTCCGGATTGTTTACCGCATCCATCTGCTCCGCCTGACCTTCCGGATAGTTGTCGATCACCAGGCGCAGCGGCCGCAGCACCGCCATCACGCGTGCTGCGCGCTTATTCAAGTCCTCGCGCAGAAAATATTCCAGCAATCCCAGCTCGGTGGTGCCGTTTGTTTTTGAAACGCCCACGCGGCGGCAAAAATTGCGGATTGCTTCCGGCGTATAACCGCGCCGCCGCAGGCCTGAAATGGTGGGCATGCGCGGATCGTCCCAGCCCTGCACCAGCTTGTTTTGCACCAGCATGAGCAGCTTGCGCTTGCTCAGCAGCGTATAGGTGAGGTTCAGCCGGTCGAACTCGATCTGTTGCGGATGATAAATCCCAAGCTGCTCCACGTACCAGTTGTACAAGGGGCGGTGATCTTCAAACTCCAGCGTGCAGATCGAATGCGTGACGCGCTCGATGGAATCCGATTCGCCATGCGCGAAATCGTACATCGGATAAATGCACCACTGCTTGCCGGTGCGATGGTGCTCGGCGTGCGAAATGCGGTACATGATCGGATCGCGCAGGTTCAAATTCGGCGATGCCATGTCGATTTTGGCTCGCAACGTCCGCGTGCCATCGGGAAACTCGCCCGCCTTCATCCGCGCGAACAGATCCAGGTTTTCCTCCAATGATCGGGAGCGATAGGGGCTCTCCTGGCCCGGTTCGGTCAGCGTCCCGCGCTGCTGGCGCACCTGCTCGGGCGTCAAGTCGCACACGTACGCGTTGCCGCTCTGAATCAACTGCACCGCCCACTCATAGAGCTGTCCGAAATAATCGGACGCATAAAACAGCCGGTCGTCCCAATCGCCGCCCAGCCATTTCACATCTTCGATGATCGAGTCGACGTACTCGGTTTCTTCTTTCGAAGGATTCGTGTCGTCGAATCGCAAATTGCATTTGCCGCCGAACTCCTGGGCCAGTCCAAAGTTCAGATAGATCGATTTCGCATGGCCGATATGCAAATACCCGTTTGGCTCCGGCGGAAAGCGCGTGTGCACGCGGCCCCCGTATTTATTGGTCTTCAAATCATCCAGGATAATGTCACGGATGAAATTGGAAGGGGCTGCTTCCGGCGCGGTGTCGCCGGTTTCAGCCTCGCTGGGTCGTGGATTCATGATCTCCCTGCAGCATTTCAATTGCTTGGGCGACGCGCTTCAAACACGTCTCGCGCCCCAAAACTTCCAGCGTTTCAAACAGCGGCGGAGCATTCTTTCTCCCGCATACCGCCACGCGAATGGGCTGGAACATCTGTCCGGCTTTGATCTTCAATTGGTCCGCGCCGCTGCGTAGCGCCGCTTCCAAACCGGCATGACTGAAGGGCGCTTCCGACAGGATTTCGCCAGCCGCCCGCAAGACCGTCGCGGCGAGCGCTCTGTCGCCTTTTTGCGGGATCAGCTCGGCGGGATCGTACGGGGGCAGTTCGTCTACAAAGAAAAAGTCCGCCATCCTGACCACATCGCGTAGAGTCTTGACCCGCTCCAGTAGCAGTGGAGCAACGCGCAGCATCTTGGCGGGGTCTGCCCGCAGCCCGGCCGCGCAGGCAAACGGAAGCATCCGCTGCGCCAGCTCCTCCACTGGCAGCGTGCGAATCAGCTCAGCATTCAGCCACATCGCCTTTGGATCGATGGGGTCCTCGTCGGTGAAGTTCACCACCGCGTTGTGGCGGTGAATCCCCTCGAACGAAAAAGCCAGCATCAATTCCTGGCGCGTGAGCTGCTCCCGATCGTCCTTCGGCGACCATCCCAGCAAGCACAAAAAATTGATGTAGGCGTGCGGTAAGAAGCCCGCGTCACGATACGTCAGCACGCTCACCACCGGCCCGTGCTTGCGCTTCGACAACTTCGATCCATCCGGCGCGATCAGCAGCGGCAGATGCGCGAACTGCGGCGGTTTGGCCCCCAGCGCTTCAAAAATCAACACGTGTTTGAACGTGTTCGTCAGATGATCCTGACCGCGAATAATCGTGCTGATTCGCAAATCCACATCGTCGGCGCAGGAGGCCATGTGATACATGGGAACGCCGTTGCTGCGCAGCAGCGCGAAATCCTCGATGTCGGCCGTCAATTTCGATTGCTGGCCGTAAACCGCGTCGTGAAACTCCACCGCGATCGAGGCCTCCCGAGGCACTCGGAATCGGAGCACGAAGGGCTCTCCGGCATCCGCGCGGCGCTGGCTCTGCTCGGCCGATAGCTCGCGCATCCCCGGATTAAAAAGCCATCCCGCGCCCGCGTGCTCTTTCTCTTCAAGTGTAACCGCCGGCGTGAAATCGCGATACGCGAGCCCTCGCTCGAAAATCGTCCACGCCATCTGGCGATGCAAGTCACCACGCCGCGACTGATGGTATTCCTCGTCCCAATCCAAATCCAGCCACTTCAGCCCGTCGAAAATCGAATCGAGCGAAGCCTGCGTATTGCGATCGACGTCGGTGTCGTCGATGCGCAGAATCATGGTCCCGCC
>Ga0302324_100001650_pt1 | contig 53662 bp, 48 predicted proteins | sample Palsa_T0_1_FD_201949 | JGI IMG/M metagenome (GOLD analysis project Ga0302324, IMG submission 201949) | Peat permafrost microbial communities from Stordalen Mire near Abisko, Sweden - Palsa_T0_1 | ecosystem: Environmental > Terrestrial > Soil > Palsa > Peat permafrost | place: Sweden: Abisko...
ACCTGCGCTACTCCCTCCGCACCTTGCGCAAGGCGCCCGGCTTTACCGTCGTGGCCTTACTGGTGCTAGCGCTAGGCATCGGGGCCAACACCGCTATCTTCAGCGTGGTGAATTCGCTGGTGCTGCGTCCGTTGCCGTATCCCGCGGCCGATCGGCTGGCGCTAATCTGGGAAACGGATTTGAAGGACGGCATCCAGCGCGAAGGGCCGTCCGGACCGAATTTCCTCGATTGGCGGGAGCAGAGCCGATCCTTCGACGAAATGGCGCTGCTGGAGGTGGGCACCGGCACAGTGACCGGCGAAGGCGAGCCCGAGCAGGTCACCGGCTTGCGCGTGACCACGAATTTCCTGTCGATGCTGGGGGGGCGCACGATTCTCGGGCGCGGCTTTACGGCGGCCGAGGGTGCCGGCCAGGCACGCTACCCGGTGGCTGTGCTGGCGAACGGGTATTGGAAGCGCCGCTTTGGTTCGGACGCGAACATTATCGGCCGAACCTTCACCATGAATAGCGAGCCGTACACCGTGATCGGCGTGCTCGCGCCGGATTTCTACCATCCGCTGCCCACCGACCTTTACGTGCCGTGGCCGGTCGCGCAACTGCGCGCCAAGGACCGCGCGGACCACGATTTCGGCGTGATCGCCCGCCTGAAGCCGGGCGTAACCATGGCCGGGGCGCAGGCCGAGTTGAGCACCATCGCGCGCCGCATCGATGCGCAGACGCCCCGGCTGGCAGGCTGGGATGTGACCGTGGTGGGGATGCAGAAGGCGCTGTTCGAATACATCCGGCCCGCGCTGCTGTTGCTGCTGGGCGCGGTGGGGCTGCTGCTGCTGCTGGCATGCGTGAACGTAGCCAGCCTGTTGCTGGCGCGCGTCACGGGGCGGCGCAAGGAGATGGGGATTCGCGCGGCATTGGGCGCGCAACGCGGCCGCCTGGTAAGGCAGATTCTCGGCGAAAGCCTGTTGCTGAGCCTCATGGGAGGCGCGCTGGGGGTCTTCTTCGCCGTCTGGGGCGTCGATCTGCTGAGCGCGGTACTGCCCAACACGCTTCCGATGGCGGAGGCCGGCGCCGAGATCGTGCGGCCCGTCATTGCCGTGGATGCCAGTGCGCTGGTCTTCGCGCTGCTGATCTCGACCGGCGCCGCGCTGATTTTCGGACTGATTCCCGCGCTGCATGCCGCCGGCGCCGACGTAAACGATGCGTTGAAGGCGGGCGGCCGGACGTCTTCCCCGTCGCTCGGCCGGGCGCGCGTCTGGAGTTTGCTGGTGGCCGGGGAAGTGGCTCTGGCCAGCATGCTGCTGATCGGCGCGGGGCTCGCCATGAAGAGCTTCGTGAATCTGCAACATGTGAATCCGGGCATTCGGCCCGATCACGTCCTGACGTTTCGCATGCGCCTGCCGACCGACAATCTCTACAAGAACGACCGGGAACAGGCAGCCTTTTACCGGCGCGTGCTCGACAACGTCCAACAAATACCCGGCATTCAATCCGCCGGGCTGAGCAACGTGCTTCCGTTGGGCCAGCAGAACGACCGGGAGTATTTCACCATCGAGAAGCGTCCCCTGCCGCCTGGGCAGACGCTGGTGGCCGACTTCCGGCGCATCAGCCCGCGGTATCTGAACACGATGGGAATCGCGCTGCTGCGCGGGAGAATGCTTTCCGATCGCGACGGCCGCGACGCCCCGCCGGTGATCCTGATCGACGAAACACTGGCGCGTCAGTATTTTCCCGGCGAGAATCCGCTCGGCAGGCGGATGCAGTTGTGGGGCGAATTCCGGGAGGTCGCCGGCATCGTGAGCCAGGTGCATCACTTTGGCCTGGAGAAACAACCGGAGCCGACCATCTACGCGCCCTATGCGCAGATGCCGGACAGGGCCATGGCGCTGGCCGTCAGCACTACCATGGACACGCAGGCCGTGGTGAAGGCCGTGAAGCAGGCCGTGTGGTCGGTCGATCCCGGCCAGCCGGTATTTCAGATCCGCAGCATGGACGATTATATGTCGCTGGCGGAAACCGCGCCGCGCATTTCGACCGTGATGCTGCTGGTTTTCGCGGGTATTTCAATGCTGTTGGCCGCGCTCGGAATTCACGGCGTGGTTTCCTACGGCGTGGCCGAGCGGACCCGCGAGTTCGGCATACGCATGGCGCTGGGATCCACGCCGGGGCAAGTCGAGGCGCTGGTAATCCGGAGTGGCATCCGGACCGCGCTGATCGGGCTCCTGGCGGGGATGGCTGGCGCGGCGGCGCTGGCGTCCGCCTTGCGCGCGCTGCTCTTTGGCGTTGCGCCGCTCGATCCCGGGGTGATGGGAGTGGTCGCCGCATTGCTGCTTACGGTGGCGCTGATCGCGAACTACGCCCCCGCGCGGCGCGCCACGCACATCGATCCGATGCAGGCGCTGCATCACGAGTGACGTGGCGCAGGCACTCTGCCTGCCGCGCTGCCATTCTTGGCAGCGCAGGCGAGCGTAGCTCGCCCCAACTTATCTGAAACCGGACCCTGCTCGGGGCCGTTCTTACCTCTGAAAGGGCCTAAACATGCGATTCCCGATTTTGGCGGTGCTGACCGCGGCGGCGTTAAACGGGCAGATGCCCGAAACAATCATCCGGACCACCACCCGCCTGGTGCAGGTCAACGTGATTGTGACCAAAAAGGGCGTGCCCGTGCCGGGGCTGAAGAAAGAAGACTTTCAGGTATTCGACAATGGCAAGCGGCAGGAAATCCGGCAGTTTTCCGAGGAAACGCGCGCCATCCTGCCATCGGCTGCCGCGCCCCTGCCCCAGGGCACGTTCACCAATCAACTCGAACAGCGGTCGGGAACGCCGGCGGCGGTTACCGCCATTCTGCTGGATGGCGTGAACACGCGCTTCACCGACCAGACCTATGCGCGCCAGCAGGTGGTGCAGTTTCTGAGGCAGATCCAGCCGGAGGACCGGGTGGCCATCTACACACTGGATAGCCGCGGCCTGCGAGTGCTGCACGACTACACCACGGATTCCTCGGACCTGGTGGCGAAACTGGCGAAGTATCAGGGCGACATTGCACCGGATGTGACCGGCGCCAGCGACTTGATCGATCCGCTGGGCGGGTGGCTGGGGAGCGGGGGGAACAGCTATGAAAGGAACTTCTTTCTCAACCAGCGGATTCTGCAGACCCTGCAGGCCATCGAGTTCATCGCGCAAAACCTGGCCCCCTTGCCCGGCCGCAAGAACCTGATCTGGGTGTCGAGCGCGTTTCCTTTGCAGGTGGGATTCTTGAACACCGGGGGTGGGACCCGCAGCCCAAGCGGCCTCCGAAATGGCAGCGGCATGAACTCGAACCGGCTGCCGCGCGATCAGCAGACCTGGACCGCGGACGCCGACAAGACCATCCGTGCGCTGAACAACGCCAACCTGGCGATCTATCCGGTGGATGCGCGCGGCCTCGTGGCATCCGCCTCGGCGCGGGTGGCGTCCCGCACCTATCGCAACCAGGCCACCATGGAAGAACTCGCGGCCCGCACGGGAGGGCGCGCGTTTGTGAATAGTAACGATATCGCGGGCGCCATCCGCACGGCGGTCGCGGATTCTTCGATCACCTATACGCTCGGCTTCTACCCCCAAAACGAAAAATTGAACAACTCCTTTCACGACCTGAAAGTGAAGCTGATAGATTTTCCGCACCTGGAGCTGCGATACCGAAAGGGTTATGTGGACCAGAGCACTCCGCCGCAAGACGAAGGGCTGCGGCGGGCGGCGCTACGGGACGCCGTTCTGAGCCCGATGGACGCCAACGGCATCGGGCTGCGCGCGAACGTTCGCGAAACCAGCGCGGGCTTCGACCTGACCCTGCGCGTGGATCCGAAATCGATTCTGCTCGATCCACAGGGTGACCGGTGGGCCGCGAAGCTGGATCTGCTGTTCGTGGAAAAGGATAAGCACGGCGCGCAGACTTACGGCGTCGACGACACCATGTCGTTGGAACTGAGACAACAGAATTACGACCGGGTGCAGCAGGAGGGCCTGATATATCACCGGGTGCTTCCGGGGCCGGGTAGCGCCAGCGAGATACGGGTGGTGGTGCGGGACGCATCGACCGGAGCGGTGGGCAGCGTCACGGCGCCGCTCAACGCGATTCCTACGCAGCCGTAGGTGGGGCAGACCTCCAGGTCTGTCGGGATGGGCCTGCGGCCCACGAATAGTGATGAAAACCGATGTAACGTGTTGGAGGGCGGGCTTTAGCCGGAGCGGGGATTTATCCCCGCTTGCAGCGCTGCTTCCGCTGTGGTTTTCGACCGTGCGCGGGTCCTCGAGGACCCGCTCGCCGTATTCTGTACCTGGAGTCTGCCTTCTTGGTTAAAATGGCATCATGCAACCGGAAACCTGCGATATCGGGCTGATCGGCCTCGCGGTAATGGGCCAGAACCTGGTCCTGAACATGAACGACCACGGCTACCGCGTGGCCGTCTTCAATCGCACCCTCTCGAAGGTGGACGATTTCATCGGGCATGAGGCCGCCGGCACGCAGGTGGTAGGCACGCACTCCGTCGAGGAACTGGCGCAGGTTTTGAAAAAGCCGCGCCGCGTGATGCTGATGGTGAAGGCCGGCGACACCGTCGACGAGATGATCGCGCACCTGACGCCGCATCTGGAAAAGGGCGACATCGTTATCGATGGCGGCAACTCCCACTATCCGGACACCAACCGCCGCACCAAGGCGCTGGCCGATCAAGGCATCCTCTTCATCGGCACGGGCGTTTCGGGAGGCGAGGAAGGCGCGCGGCACGGTCCATCGATCATGCCCGGCGGAAATTCGGCCGCCTGGCCTTATGTGAAGGAGATTTTCCAAGCCATCGCCGCCAAGGTGGAGGACGGCACGCCCTGCTGCGACTGGGTCGGCGAAAACGGCGCCGGCCACTACGTGAAGATGGTGCACAATGGCATCGAATACGGCGACATGCAACTGATCTGCGAGGCGTACCAGTTGCTGAAGGACGGCCTCGGCTTGAATGCGGACGAACTGCACCAGGTCTTCGCGGATTGGAACAAGGGCGAGCTGGACAGCTACCTGATCGAAATCACGGCGCAAATCTTCACCAAGCTCGACGACGACGGCGTGCCGCTGGTGGATAAGATCCTGGACACCGCCGGCCAGAAAGGCACTGGCAAGTGGACCGGCATCAGCGCCTTGGATACGGGCACGCCGGTCACGCTGATCGGGGAAGCCGTGTTCGCGCGCTGCCTCTCCGCCATGAAGGCCGAACGCGTGGCCGCCGCCGGCATTCTGGCCGGACCCAAGCGCGCGCCGGCGCAGGATCGCGCGGCGTTCATCGAGGATGTGCGCCGGGCCTTGTACTGTTCGAAGATGATCTCCTATGCGCAGGGCTACATGCTGCTGCGGGAAGCGGCCAAAGAAGAAGGGTGGAACCTCAACTTCGGCGGCATCGCGCTGATGTGGCGCGGCGGCTGTATCATCCGCAGCCGGTTTCTGGGTAAGATCAAGGAAGCTTACGACAAGAATCCGCAGCTTACTAACTTGCTGCTCGACGATTTCTTCAGCCAGACACTGGTCGGCTACCAGGAATCCTGGCGGCGCGCGATTGTGCAGGCAATCGAGTACGGCGTGCCCACGCCGGCGTTCTCCACGGCGCTGTCTTTCTTCGATGGATATCGCACCGCGCGCTTGCCCGCGAACCTGCTGCAAGCCCAGCGCGACTTCTTCGGCGCGCATACTTATGAGCGCATCGATAAGCCGCGGGGACAGTTCTTCCACACTAACTGGACCGGACGCGGCGGCCGCGTTTCGTCCGGCACTTACAACGTATGAGCGGTCTCCATATACCTTCGGCCGGCGCGCTCGACCTACTGTCGCTGGGCGCGCTGATCCATCGCTTCGACCCGGGCATCATCCCATTCCGCAAGGCCACCGAGTGCCGGATTCATGTGAGCGGCGGCGAATTCAATTGCGCCGCGAACCTGTCGGACTGCTTCGGCCTTTCTACCGGCATCGCCAGCGCCATGGTCGATTATCCGGTCGGCGATCTGATCGCCGAGCGCGTCAGGGCCATGGGCGTCAGACCGTTTTACAAGCGCTTCCAGCATGATGGCGCCACCGGTCCGAACATGGCGGCGGTCTATAGCGACCGCGGCTTCGGCGTGCGGCCGCCTGTGGTCTTCTACAACCGTGCGAACGAAGCGGCGGCTCTGCTGGAGCCCGGGGATTTCGATTGGAACGCGATCTTCGGCGCGGGTGTGCGCTGGTTCCACAGCGGCGGCATCTTTGCCGCGCTCTCCCACACCACGCCCGAATTAATCATCGAGGGCATGCGCGCCGCCAAGGCCGCCGGCGCGGTGGTTTCGTTCGATCTGAATTACCGCGCGAAACTGTGGAATATCTCCGGCGGACACGAACGCGCCGTCGCCGTGATCCGCCGTATCGTGGAGCACGTGGACGTGCTGGTGGGCAACGAGGAAGATCTGCAGATGGGCTTGGGCATTCCCGGCCCGGAGGTCGCCGCCAAGTCCAAGCTCGACCCCAGCGCCTTCTTCGGCATGATCGACCGTGTGGTCGCGCGGCATCCGCAAATCAAGATCGTGGCGACGACGCTGCGCGAAGTTCACTCGACCAACCGGCATAGTTGGGGTGCGGTCGCCTGGATCGACGGCCAGACCTATGCCGCGCCAACCTGTGAGCTGGATGTGTTCGACCGGGTGGGCGGCGGGGACGGCTTCGCGGCTGGGTTCTTCTACGGGCTGCTGACCGGCGAGCCGCCGGAGGAAGCCATCAAGTTGGGATGGGCGCACGGCGCACTCCTGACTACTTTTCCTGGGGATACGACGATGGCTACTCTGGACCAGGTGCGCGCGTTCGCCAGGGGCGGGTCGGCGCGGATACAGAGGTAGGACGTGGCGCAGGCACTCGTTGCCTGCCGCGCTGACACTCATGTCAGCGCAGGCGAGTTGTGCTCGCCGGGGGGGCGAGGAGGCGTAGGAGGCTTATATATGAACATCTGGCAGGATGTCCGTTATGCGTTGCGCACCATGCGCGCCAGGCCCGGCTTCGCGGCGACGGCCGTTATCACTATGGCGCTGGCCATCGGCGGGACCACCGCCATGTTCACGGTCATTCGCGCCGTGCTGCTGAAGCCGCTTCCGTATCGCGAGCCGGACCGGTTGGTGCGCATCGAAGGCGGCGCTACGCCGTCGCGATTCGCCGAGATGGCGGCTGGCGCGCACTCCTTCACCGGCCTCGGCGCCACCTTCGGCTCCCAAAACATTACGCTATCGGGCGGCGCCGAACCGCAAGTGCTGAAAGGCGTATACGTATCGGCCACGTTTCTGCGGATTTTGGGAGTCGAGCCGCTGCGTGGACGCGGATTCCGTCCCGAGGAAGACGCGCCCGGCGGCGCGCCGGTGGCTATGATCAGCGCCGATCTGTGGCAACGGCGCTTCGGGAGCGATCCGCAAATCGCAGGGAAGACGGCCTTCCTGGCGGACACGCCATACACCATCGTCGGCGTTCTGCCCGCTCACTTCCGCTTTCCTTTCGCGGGCATGGACATCTGGATGACCGATCCATCGGATGTACCCGGCATGCCTGCCCGGTCCCGGATGCTGAGCCCGTTTCTGACCGTATTCGGCCGGCTGAAGCCCGGAGTGACGCTGGAACAGGCCAACGCGGAGTTGAAGGTGATTCGCCGCCGATACGCCATGGCGCATCCCGCCATGCTGGACGCCAAGCCGAAGTCGCCCGTGGAAGTCACGGCCATGAGAGACCACCTGGTGGCCGACGTGCGTTCCATGCTATGGATGCTCTTCGGCGCGGCCGGCTTTGTGCTGCTGATCGCTTGCGCCAACGTAGCCGGCCTGCTGCTGGCGCGCGCGGCGTCCCGCGTGCGGGAATTTGCCGTGCGCGCGGCGCTGGGCGCCGCCCGCATCCGTCTGATCGGGCAGTTGCTGGCGGAGAGCGTTCTGTTTGCGGTCACCGGCGGCGTGCTGGGCGTGCTGTTGGCTTTTTACGTTCTGCGGGCGATTCCCAAGATGAGCGCTTTCGTTCTGCCGCGCGCGGCTGAGGTGCAGCTTGATTGGATCGTTCTCGCATTTGCCGCGGCGCTCTCCATCGCGACCGGCGTGCTGTTCGGACTGGCGCCGTCGCTGGGCGCATCGCGCCCCGATCTGATTGCCGCGTTGCGCACTAGCGGCGCAGCGTCCAATCCAGCGGTTCCCAGAGGGCTTCTGCCGGGGTGGAACGTCCGCAGCGTGCTGCTGGTGGGGCAAGTGGCGCTTTCGATCGTCTTGCTGATTGGCGCGGCGCTGCTGATGCAGAGCGTCGCGCGGCTGCGCGGCGTGGATGTCGGATTCAATCCGGCCAACCTGCTGAAGGTGGATATCTCGCTGCCGCCGGTGCGCTACGACACCGACCCAAAAACAGCAGCGTTCTATCGGGATCTGGTACAGCGCGTGGAGTCGCTGCCGGGCGCACGCGGCGCCACTGTGGCCTGGTACCTTCCCATGATGGGCGCCGCGGGAACTCCGGTGCAGGACGCCGCGAGGCCGCCGCTGCCATTGAACCAGCGCACCATCGCGACGCTCTTGATCGTTACGCCGGGGTACTTTCACACGCTCGGAATTCCGTTGCGGCGCGGGCGGGAATTCGGCGAGCCAGACACGCAAGACTCGCCGCGCGTGGCCATTATCGATGAAGCGTTGGCGCGGCGATTATGGCCGGCGTATCCGGCCGGTGTCGATCCGGTCGGCCAGCGGATTTTCGTGGGAGGCTTGAACCCCAAAGCCGCGGAGATTGTGGGAATCGCCGCGAATGTGTCCACCGGTCTCGAAGGCAGCCCCTGGCCGGAGGGTGTGTATGAGGCCTTCGCGCAGCACCCGCAGAAGTCGGCGGTGCTCGCCGTGCGCACGGCCGGCGACCCGCTCGCGCTGACCAAAGCCGTCCGCGATCAGGTGCAGAAATTGGACCGCGACCAGACGGTGGCGGGCGTCCAAACCATGGACGATCTGCTGGAGGAGCAGGTGGGCCAGCGCCGTTTGCTGACGATATTGTTAGGATCGTTCGCCGGCATGGCGCTGCTGCTGGCGTTGCTCGGGATCTACGGCGTGATTGCCTACTCGGTCGCGCAACGCACGCAAGAGGTCGGGATTCGCCGGGCGCTGGGCGCGCAGCAAGGCGATATTCTGCGGTTGGTCATGCGGCAAGGCTTCATTCTGACGGTGACGGGGATAGTGATCGGCCTGATTGGGGCTGCCGTCTTGACGCGGGTGATGACGACTGTGCTCTTCCACGTGAGCGCGACGGATCCGGCGACTTTCGCCGGGATTGCCGCGCTGTTCATAGTGGTGGCGTTGGCGGCGAGCTATATTCCCGCGCGGCGTGCGGCGCGGATCGATCCGATGGCGGCTCTGCGGGTTTGAAAGATTGCGTCCTGTCACGCAGCCGTTAGCGCGTTAGACAGTTCTTCCGCCGTGTGCTCGGGGCTATCTCCGATCAAATAATGGCGCAGGCCCACACCGATTGGCAGGTTGCTCGGATCCAGGCCCTTCGGAACAATCGGTACGAACCTTTTTCCCATACCGATGGCTGCTCCGAGCTCAAAAAAGAAGGATGGCTTCGCCGGGTACTCGGGATCCAACAGTGCGACAACTACGTCGCTTCCGCGCAGTCCGGATTCGAGAGCGTCGGGGAGCGATTCGCCGGGGTGAACGTCAAACTCGTCAAACCAGACAGCCACCCCGCGTTGCTGGAGCGCTCGCGCGAATGACCGCGCCCAGTCCGCGTCGACCGCGGAGTGCGAAATGAAAACTTTTGGCTTGTCCATTTGAGGTCATCCTTCGCGCCGCATGCGGGCCGCTAACTGCCTCAAGTATACCTCAATATCGTTCAAATCGAGGAGAGCGCGCTTCTTGAGGAACGCCGGTGTGCCTGGGCGAACTTGCAACTCCACAGCCGTGATCCCCAGCAGTAGCGCAATGATCGGAATGCGGCGGCCCCATGCGGCGCCGATCTCCGTGCGCGCGCTGGAGGAAGCCGAGGATTCCCCCTCGAAGTCCGCCCCGGCATCGACTTGGCCCTCCAAGCAAGTTGTCGCGCCGCGCGCCTCGATTCCCCGCACGATTTGCTTTGCAACCCATGTAGAGTGGACTGGCACCCCAGCGGGTACTCGACCTGCGCACGTGATAGAATTCAAACATGGGCCGTCGGAGCCGGGTCGGAGACCGGGCTTCGCGAGGAAGGAGCAGGCTGTAAATGTCAGAATCCATTAGCTTAGATGCTCCGGCGTGGCAAGATCAACGCACGAACGGTTGCGAACAGGCTGAGCGGATAGTCTTGACCTATCGGGGATGGGATGCTTACGAGAAAGCGCACGGCGGCCCCAGTATCGTCGATTTTGATCTGAGTAGCATAAGAGGCTCGGCATCGTTTACCTCAAGACGAGATGTCTTGTCCGCGCTGTCCGAGATGTATGACCAACTCAACGGCTCCACCGCCGAAGAAGACTTTCTCCGGGCTCGTATTCTAGGGTCAATCTCCTACCTTCGCGCTTTGATGGGCCAACAGATTGCGTTCGCTGACTATCTACCCAGCACGCTAGGGGTCGCTGCGGTGTCCTTACCCGCTGAGGAACTCCAGGCCGCCCGAAAAGCGGTCTCCGAATCACTAGCCCCGTTTGAAATAGTCATGAGAGCTGACGATCGAAAGCGGTTCGAGCGTGAGCTGGTTATTCGGGATCCGAGTGCGATAAAAAGAGGAATAGTTGGCAACCAGGATCTCTGGCTGGGCCGGCTACGCGACCTTGGAATTCCCGCACCGAAACAGGTGCCCCTCAGTGTCCAGTTCACGGAAGCGGATGCTTACTGGAATAATTGGATTAGCGGTTCCGCGCAGAAAGGAATCACGCTTCGCATCAACGTACACCCGCGGAAACGGTATGATCGTGGTCGGCCATTGGCTCTATGCCTCCACGAGGTCTGCGGGCACGCAGTGCAAATGTCGATCTGGAGGGAACTCATAACTCAAGGAAAGCTTAGCCAGGCATGCGGTCTGACTACCGTCCACTCGCCAGAGGCCTTTGTCGCCGAAGGGCTGGGTCAGACTGTCGCCGATCTTCTTAGTACGAATTGGGAGTTCCCCCCCGAGTTTCATCTGAGTAGAAATCTCGAGACATATGCTCACATGATCCTCCACAACGCGCACATGATGATTTACCGCGAAGTGCCGGTTGAAAGAATACTGGAATATGCTTGCGACCACTTGCCATTGTCCGATCCCGAGACTCTTGAGGCCGAAATCCGGGACCGCGGGCGCGACCCCCTGTTTAGGTCCTATCAGCTTTCTTATTCGTTTGGCGAGCGGGCCATCAAGACACTGCTTCGCGGCCTGTCGATCAAACAGAAGCAGGCGCTCTTCTTGGCAATGTACACCAAGCCGCTGACGCCGGCGCAGCTATTGCAGGTTGGCGAGAGAGTTACTGCCGATGGACAATAGCGGCGAGCACTCCCCCACGGCTAACGCGCGTGAGGCCGAAAGCGGTGAACGGCGGGGCACCCTAACGGTGCTCCTGGTGGGTTTGGTCCTTGCGGTCGGCGCTGGGCCGCTAGCGTGCTGGATCTCGTCTATAGCGAGCCCTCGATTCGGAAAAATCATTGCGGCTTTCGATTACGGATTCGAGCATTTAGGCGTAGTGCTCGTAGTCGCGTGGGTCGTCAGAGTAGCCATCGAGAATGCGAGCCAGCGCGCGTTTTTGAACGTCGTCGATAGCAAGGTCAGGGAACAAATCAAGCAGAGCATCGACCGCTTCCATCGGGAATCCCTCGCGCCGCTCGATGTGACCATAAAGAAGCTCGACGACGAGTTTGGCTTTAGGATCAGAAAGCCCGGTCTCCTCGACAAAGAGTCGCTGGAAGTGCTAAAAGGCATGGTCCTCAGTCCTAAGCTGATTCGGCCTGAATATGATTTATACTTGACGCTCGAGCCGCTCTCGGAAGCACGCGGCATGCCAGGTGGCCTTATCAAGGTGGGTTCTCGTGAAGAATACTATGTCCGGAATATCACCAACGAGGTTCAGGAATATCACGTCGAGGCGTGGATTGATACAATGTTCGAACCGCCGGGCATTAGCCAGATCGACAGATGCGACTTCACACGGTTTGTGTGGGGCCCGGAGGATTTGAGAACCGAAAACGACCTTCGGCCTTTTGACCTGATGAAAATGCGCCGCGAGGGCGAGATAAAGCGGGATCATGGGGCCGTGTGGCTTAAGCACGTGCTCCAGGGCGGGATCCCAGCCGGGGCTACCTACTACGTGGAGATCGAGGCTTCGCAGGTTATGCGAGTGACGGATATATTCGTATGGAACATAACCGGCCTCACTCAGCGATTTCGAGTTAGAGTCGGGTTTGCGGGCGGGTATACTGCCGCCGATTTTCATGTGGACGCCCGCGAGCTGCACCATATTGGACACGATGCGTTCCGCGATACGTTCAAGGACGATAGCGGCGTCCTTTCGTGGAGCGTGAACCAGGTGCTGTTGCCTTATCAGGGAGTAGAAATTTGGTGGGCGCCTCGCGAGCGGGCGCAGGAAATTGACCCTCGCGAAGCGCCTCCGCAGGTCGTGCCGGGTTGACTTTCCGGTTGGGGGATCGGGAGCCGCACGTTTCACTGTTATGCCGGGTCGTTTTTGCGGCGTGATCGCCTCGCGCCAAGAGCTTACCTGGTTGCTTTACTTGCCGGAGGATCGTGCCGACGCTGATTTCCGGAGCGATGGTCCAAGCGAGTCGGCCACCAGCGCGTGGTGTGCCCGACAACCTCGCAATGCGCAGGGTCGGGTCCCGGGTGCAGACGCAGGCGTGTGAACTCCTTGCAGAGGCGCGATCCAGCGGCTGCACGAGACAAGGAGAGTTCGCGCAGGCACTAGCTGCTAGCTGGCCGGTTCACCAGCGCCAAAAATTCGTCCCGCGTCTCTTTCCGATTCCGAAACGCGCCCAGCATCGCGCTGGTCACCGCCCCGGAATGCTGCTTCTCCACGCCGCGCATCATCATACAGAAATGCCGCGCCTCGCAGATTACCCCCACGCCCACGGGATCAATCAACTCCTGGATGGTCTGCGCGATCTGCTGCGTCATGCGCTCCTGAATCTGCAGGCGGCGCGCGAACACGTCCACCAGGCGCGGCAGCTTGCTCAGCCCGATCACCCGGTCGCGCGGAATATACGCCACGTGGACCTTGCCGAAAAACGGCAGCATGTGATGCTCGCACATGCTGAAGAACTCGATGTCCTTCATGATCACCATCTCGTCGTACTTCACCGCGAACAGCGCCCCGTTCACCACCTTGTGCACGTCCATCTGGTAGCCGCTGGTCAGGAATCGTAGCGCGCGATCCACGCGTTCGGGGGTGCGCGCCAAGCCTTCCCGCGCAGCATCCTCGCCCAGGATATCCAGCATACGTTTCACCAGTGGCGCGATGGACTGGCCCGCCAGCGTCTCGTCCACCGGCGCGGCGTCCGCCTTCGGGGGCATCACTTTTACGTTCGCTTTATTCGATTTCATGGGCTGCCACTTCAAACGCGTTGCGGCTGGTCTCGGCGATGGCTACGCGTTCGAGACGCGGCCCGTCCGCTGGAAACACCGCCTGCCAATTCTGTTTCAACCGCCGCACCACTTCGCGTCCCAGATTCTCGGAGGTCGGAACCGCGGCACGAAACGCTTCCACTTCCTCGTTTAGATTGCGATGCTCGAACGGCTCCAGCACCTGCCGTCGCACCAGGCCGTCCAACAACTCCAGATCGACGGTGCGCCCGGATCGCGCTTCCACTGGGCCGCGCACCGTCACGGCGATTTCATAGTTGTGGCCGTGCCCGAAAGGATTGTTGCACTTGCCATACAACACGCGGTTTTCGGCATCCCCGAGCGCGGGCGCGTGCAGCCGGTGCGAAGCCGAGAAGCGGTATTTGCGCGTGACCAGCATCAGGCCGCGTCTCCGGAATAGTCCACGTAAAGGTCGGGCGTCTCGTAGACGCGCACGCCGTGCAACCGGCCGCGCGGGCCGATCAAATGCGGCTGCAGGCGATTCCAGATGTCGATGGCGATATTCTCCGGCGTCGGAATCACGCGGTCGAACGGCGCGACTTCGCGGTTCAGGAAGCGATGATCGTAAATGTCGACCACTTCGCGGTTCAGGGTTTCCTTGAGCGCCTTCAAGTCGAGCACCATGCCGGTAACCGGGTCCGGCGTGCCCTCCACGGTGACTTCCAGGACGTAATTGTGGCCGTGCCCATGGGGGTTGGCCGCCGCGCCGAAAAGCGCGCGATTCTCGGCATCCGAGAGCCGCGGATTGCGGCAGATGTGCGACGCGGAGAACTCCGCCTTGCGGGTGATCAACATAACGGCCATCTATTGGATGCAGCAAACGGAATGAAAGTACACTAAAATTATAGTTCCAGCTATGCGAAGCGTCAAAATCGACCAATACCTGAAAGCCGGGATCATCCTGTTGTCGGCGGTCCTCGTGTTCGTGCTTTACGCCTCCATACACGAACGCATCGTCGTGGTGGGAGATTCCGCGCCGGATTTCAGCATCACGGCCGACAATGGCCGCACCATCACCGCGTCGAACTTCGGCGGGCGGCTGCTGGTGTTGAATTTCTGGGCTACGTGGTGCCAGCCGTGCGTGGAGGAGGTGCCCTCGCTCGATCAATTCGCCAAAGACATGGCGGGCTCGGGCGTGGTGGTGCTGGGGGTCAGCATGGACACGAACCCCAAGCTCTACCACGATTTCCTTTCCCGCACCCGCGTATCCTTTATGACCGCGCGCGACCCCGCGGCCAAGATCAGCGCCGATTATGGCACGTTCAAGTACCCGGAATCGTATATCATCGATTCCAAGGGGAAGGTGGTGCAGAAGATTATCGGCGCAACCAATTGGACGGATGGGAATATGGTGAACGCGGTGAAATCGTTTTTGTAATGCTGACATGCTACCTTCCGCGGCCAAGCAGAAACTGATCGATCTACTGGGTCCCCGCGGATACCTCGACCGCCCCGAAGACCTGGCGCTTTACGAATACGATGCCAGCGTCGAGAAGGGCCGTCCCGAGATGGTGGTCTTCCCGCAGAGCACCGAAGACGTAGTCGCCATCGTCAAGATCACTGGTGAGTTCGGCGTACCCATCGTGGGCCGCGGCGCAGGGACCGGCTTGAGCGGCGGCGCGATCCCACGCGAAGGCGGCGTGGTGGTGGGCTTCGCGCGCATGAACCGCATTATCGAAATCGATCTGGAAAACGAACGCGCACTGGTGGAGCCGGGGGTGGTCAATCTGGATCTTACGCTAGCCGTCCAATCGCGGGGCTACTTCTACGCTCCAGATCCTTCCAGCCAGCGCGCCTGCACCATGGGCGGCAACGTGGCCGAGAACGCCGGCGGTCCGCACACGCTGGCTTACGGTGTAACCACGAACCACGTCCTGGGCCTGGAGTTTGTGCTGCCGGACGGCACTGTCGCGACCACGGGCGGGAAAGAAACCGATCTGCCGGGCTACGATCTGACCGGCTTGCTGACCGGCTCGGAGGGCACCCTGGCGCTGGTCACCAAAATCATGGTGCGGCTGATGCGCAAGCCGGAGATGGTGAAGACCATCCTGGCTATTTACGATTCAGCCGCGCTCGACATCGACGACCTCGCCATACACACCGGCGGCGTAGAGGATTGCGGGGCGACGGTGGCGGAGATCACAGCGCGCGCCATCGTGCCGGTCGCCATCGAGATGTTGGACGGCGTGATGCTGCGCATGGTGGAAGAGGCCACCCACGCCGGATATCCGATGGATGCGGCCGCGGTCCTGCTGATCGAGTTGGAAGGGCTGCGAGAGAACGTCGAGGAGCAGGTGGAGCAGATCCGCGAGGCGTGCGATGCCTGCCGCGCGCGCGAGGTCCGAGTGGCCCAGAACGCCGCGGAACGCGAGTTGTTATGGAAGGGCCGCAAAAACGCTTTTGGCGCGGTAGGCCGCGTCAGTCCTTTCTATTACGTGCAGGATGGCGTGGTGCCGCGGACGCAGATCGCGCCCACACTGAGCGTAATCTCCGAGGTAGGGCGCAAATACGGCCTGACCATCAGCAACATTTTCCATGCGGGGGATGGCAACCTGCATCCCATCATCCTGTTCGACGCGCGCAAGCCCGGCGACCTGGACAAGGCCCGGGCGGCGGGCGCCGAGATCCTGGAACACTGCCTCAGCGTGGGCGGGTCGATCACCGGCGAGCACGGCGTCGGCATGGAGAAGAACGAGATGATGGACCGTCAATTCAAACCGGAGACGCTGCAGACGATGGGCGCTTTCAAGCGGCTGTTCGATCCCGAAAACCGTTTCAATCCGGGCAAAGTGCTGCCCACTGGAAAAGGTTGTATGGAGATTCGTCAAAAGCCGGGCAATTGGCTATAGGTGTAAGGTTCATGCGCAAAATTTAATCCCGGAAGACTTGACGAAAGCGGGCCGGGGTGTGCACAATCAGAGTAGTCGGTTGCTCCGGCCGGCGTTCGGTATTCTCTGGTTCTGGCGAACTACTACAGGTTTCACCACCTGGGCGCTCCTGTCTGGACGAATATGAAGTCTCGATTTAGCCTCCCCCGGCTTTTGCAGTTCACAATCGCCTTTTTCCTCATAACCCACGCTGGCTTGGCTACAACTACGCGCCACCGCCGTCGGGCCGTGCATCGCGCGGTCACCGCGCCCGCCGCTCTGGTCCACCATGCGGGCAATGCTTTGATGCGTCGCGCCTCCTATCGCGCGCAGGCGCAGGCGCCGATTATCGTGCGCGGCGGACCCTGGACAGAACCGACTTATGCAGATTCCACCGTGGGCGACAACGCCGATGGCGAAGATTTGGAAGTGCGCCGCTCCGCCGTCGAGGCGCTCGGGGCATACAACGGGTCCGTGGTAGTGGTTGATCCGAAAACGGGCCGCATCCTGACCATCGTCAACCAGAAGTTGGCGCTCGGCGGCGGATTTCAACCGTGTTCCACCATCAAGGTTTCGGTCGCGCTGGCGGCGCTCAGCGAGAGGGTGGTGGGCGGCGATGGCAAGCTCTTCCAGCACGGCGGTTACAACCTGACGCAGGCTCTGGCGCACTCCAATAACTTCTATTTCGCGACGCTGGGTACGAAGCTCGGTTTCGATAAAGTCAGCTACTATGCGCACCTGTTCGGATACGGCGAGAAGGCCGGCCTGGACATCCCCGGCGAGAGCGCCGGGCGCTTCCCCGCCGAGCCGCCCACCAATGGCGGCGTGGGCATGCTCACCAGCTTCGGAGAAGAGATCGCCCAAACTCCGCTGCAACTCGCCGCGCTGATGTCCGCGCTGGCCAATGGCGGCACGCTCTACTACTTGCAATATCCGCGCACGCCGCAGGAGACCGCCGAGTTGGTGCCGCGCATCAAGCGCCAGTTGGATATCGGGAACGTCATTCCGGAGTTGAAGCCCGGCATGCTGGCGGCCGTCGAGTACGGCACGGCGCGGCGGGCACAGCAGGATGAGCCCATTGCCGGCAAGACTGGCACCTGCACCGACGGCAATACGCACTTGGGCTGGTTCGGTTCTTTCGACGACGTAGGCAACCACAAGCTGGTGGTGGTGGTACTGCTAACCGGCGGACGGATGCCTTCCACCCCCGGGCCTCTGGCGGCGGGGATTGCCGGGGACGTCTACCGCAGCCTCGCGCAGAAGAACTACCTCGCCATGGGTGGCACGGTCATATCCGCAGCCGCCTCAAACTGAGCGGATCACTCATAGTGCAGTGCGACCATGGGATCGACCTTGGTGGCCCGGCGCGCCGGCAATAGAGTGGCCGCGAGCGTCACCGCCAGCAGCAGACCCGCCACCGCGCCGAGCGTCACCGGATCGGTAGGCGTCACCTGGAACAACAGGCTGCTCAAGAGCCGCGTGGCCGCCACCGCGGCGGCCAGCCCCAACGCAACTCCCAGTCCCCCGAGAAGCAGCCCCTCGCGCAGCACCATGCCGGATACGTCCATCGAGCGCGCGCCCAAAGCCACGCGAATGCCGATTTCTTGCGTGCGTTGGGTCACCGAATAGGACACCACGCCGTATACCCCGATGGTGGCCAGCAGCACCGCGATGCCGGCGAACACCAGCAGCAGCACCAGTTGAAATCTGGGACGTGCCACCGAATCGGAGAAGATGTCGTCCATGGTTTCGACATTCGAAATCGCCTGGTCGGGGTCGACACGATGAATAGCCGCCTGGACGGCGCGGGCCAGTTGGTGCGGATCGGCGCCCGTGCGGACTACCAGGCGCGCAAAGTACATTGGCCCTTGCGCGTTCGCCAGGAAAATGGTCGGCTGGGGCGCGACCTTCAAGTCGGTTTGGCGCGCGTCCGCCACCACCCCCACGATTTCGACCGGATTGGGAACCGTCCAGCAGACATTCAGCTTCTTGCCGATGGGGTTTTGGCCGGCCAAGAACCGCGCCGCGAATGCGTGGTTGACTACCAGCACAGTGGGCGTGCCAAAGCGGTCCTGTGGGCCGAAGTCGCGGCCGCTGAGCATCGGCGTTCCAATCGTCCGGAAGTATCCTGGACCGGTCACCAGGAAATCCGAACTGGGAGAAGAAGTGTTTGGCTCGGGACCGGGGGCGGGCGCCCAGCAGGAGCCCGATACGTCGCCCGTGAGAGGTAGAAAATGTATGGAGCCGGCCGCTTGAACGCCAGGTACGCTCCGTACTTCATCGAGGACGCGCTCCACATACTGCGAGCGCTTCCGATTGTCTTCGTACTTGGCCGGCGAAGTGAACATTTCCATCGTAAGTAAATGTTGGGTGCTGAAGCCGGGATTGACCGAAGTCAGCCGCGCGAAGCTGCGCATCAGCAAGCCCGCGCCGACCAGCAGCAGGAGCGCCAGTGCAATCTCGGCCACCACGAACGCCCGCCGGAAGACCCGGTTTCCGCCTACGCCGGTGCGTTGCGATCCTTGTTGCAGAGCGCTCTGCAACTGCGGGCGCGAGGCCTGAATAGCGGGTACCAGTCCAAATAAAATGGCTGTCGCCAGCGAAATGCTGAGCGCAAAAAGGAACACGCCGGAATCCAGGTGGATGGATTCCATGCGCGGCAGCGGTACGCTCTGCGGGATTAGGGCGAGCAGGCCTTGGAGGCCCCAGTAGCCCACCGCCAAGCCCCCGGCCCATCCCGCCAGCGCCAGGAGCAGGCTCTCCGATAGCAGTTGTTGCAGTATCCGCCGCCGTCCCGCGCCCAGCGCCGCCCGCAACGCGATCTCACGCAGCCTGCCCGTGGCGCGCATCAGCAACAGGTTCGCCACGTTGGCGCAGGCGATCAGCAGAACCAGGCCCACCGACGCCAGCAACACCAACAGCGGCAGGCGGATGTTTTCCGTCAGGTCTTCGAGGAACGGCACTACGGCGGCGCTCCAATCCTTATCCATGTCCGGCCGCTCCGCAGAAAGCTGCTTCGCCACGGCCGCCATGTCCTGTTGCGCCTGTGCCAGGCTCACGCCGGGTTTTAGGCGCGCGATCGTGGAAAGCCATCGACCGCCCTTGCGGGCCTCCGCGCGGTCGAGGGCCAAGGGCACATAGAGATCCGCTTTCCAGCCGGGGAAGCGGAAATCGGGCGGCAGGATGCCCACGACGCTTGACGGCTCGCCATTCATCACGATCTTCCGTCCGAGGATGCCGCGATCGCCCCCGTAATGGCTCCTCCAAAATGCATAGCTGAGAATGACGCTGTGATCGTGGCCCGGAATGCCCTCTTCCGGAACGAAACCGCGGCCCATGAAGGGCGCGACCTCCAGGATGGAGAAGAACTCCGGCGAGGCGCGCATGCCATGCACGGCCAGCGGCTCGCCGCCGCCAGTGATGCTCAGAGTCCAACCGTCGATGGCCGCCATTTGCTGGAAACTATGGGTGCGCTCGCGCCAGTTGAGGAAGTTGTAGGGGTCGACCACGTTGCGGTCGAAGCCTTGCGGGCTGGACTCCCAGATGCGTACGAGGCGGTCCGGCTCGGGGAAGGGAAGCGGCCGCAGCAGCACGGCGTTGACCACCGTGAAAATGGCGGTATTCGCGCCGATGCCAAGAGCCAGAGTCAGTACCGCGACGATGCTGAATGCCGGGCTACGGCGCAGCAGGCGCGCGCCGTATCGTAGATCGTGGCCTAATTGTTCGACTGCTGTCCAGTTCGACATTTCGTGTATGGTCTCCTTCACCGCCGTGAGGTTGCCGAAGGCGCGCCGCGCGGCGTTTCGCCCGCCGGGGTCGTCGCCGCGTTCCTCGGCCTCCAGGTCCAAATGCGCGCGCAGCTCGCGTTCTACGTCGTTTTCGCGATTTTGGCGGCGCCGGCGCATATCGATGGTAGATATTCTACCATCGTAGACGTGCGATACTCCGGAGCGTTAGCGATTGTACGCCCGGCGGCGCTTTTTCGTGTAAGAATTAAAGCTAAGTGCGATCGCGGCATTCACCGCAGACGGTGTCGGCGTCCGGAGGGCGGCCCTTCGATCCCGGTACGTTCGCCCGCCTGTGCCGGGCGCGCGACTATCTTGCAGCGCATTACAAGCGCCCCGTCTTCCTGGAGGAAGCCGCCCGGCAAGCCTGCCTGTCGCCTTTCTATTTCAACCGCCTGTTCGCGCAGGCCTTCAGCGAGACTCCGCACGAGTTCATCACGCGACGACGGATAGAGCAGGCCAAGAAGATGCTGCTGGCCGGCCATCACAGCGTGACCCAGATCTGCTTCGAGGTGGGCTACGAGAGCCTGGGATCGTTCAGCACGCGATTTCATTCGTTGACAGGCCTGTCGCCGGCCGCCTTCCGCGGCGAGGCGCGCCGCACGTTTGGCGGATTTGGCGTGCGCTGGCCGTTGTACTACATTCCTGGGTGCTTTCAGCGGGTGTTCTTGGGAGAGGGGTGAGAATCGCAAGAATCGAGAAGCGCGCTGCCGCTGCGTTTTGTATTCTGGAACTGCGAGGAGATACTCAATGATTCAGCGACTCAGTTTCATACAGCTCTATGTCCTGGACCAGGACGCCGCGCGAGACTTCTACGTCGACAAGCTTGGCTTTGAAGTGCGCTCGGACGCCCGCATGGACAACGGTTTCCGCTGGCTAACTGTGGGCCCCAAGAGTCAGCCCGAAATGCAGATCATCCTGATGAAGATCGACGGTCCGAATTTGGACCAAGACACCACCGCCAGTCTGCGGAAGCTGCTGGAGAAGGGCATTCTCTGCGGCGGCGTGTTCGAAACCGGCGATTGCCGCCAGGACTACGAGGATCTGAAAGCCAAAGGCGTCGAGTTCAGCGCGCCGCCGGTGGAGCGCTTCTACGGCATCGAAGCCGTTATGAAAGACAATTCGGGAAATTGGTTCAGTCTCACGGAGCGTAAGGGGTGACGCATGGACACAAATAACGATGCTGTCAGCAATGGCTTGGCCATTGTCTCGATCCCGGTCAAGGACCAGGAGAAATCCAAGCGATTCTATAACGAAGTACTGGGCTTTCCTATCGCGCGCGAAGCCGATTTCCGGCCGGATGCGAAGTGGATCGAGTTGAACGTGCCGGGCACGAAGACGAACATCGCATTGGTGACGTGGTTCGCGAATATGGCACCGGGCGGCGTGACTGGTATGGTGCTGGTGGCCGCGAACGTCGAAGGCGCGTTCCGGACGCTGCAGGCGCGCGGGCTGCGGACTTCCGCGGTGCAATCCGCGCCGTGGGGCAAGTATCTGACCTTCAGCGACCCGGACGGGAATGGGTGGGTGATGAACGAGGGGTTTAAGTAAGAGATTACTCGAAGGGTATGTCCACCTCGGCGAAGCTACCGGGTGTTGCCGCGTTCACTGCTGCAACCACTCGATCAATGTAGCGGTGAACGGTAGGCCGCCGCGAATTGCCAAGTATCACGATGGCAATGCGACGGCCTTTAAGGTTCTGCTGGTACTGGATGTTTTTGTCCGTGGATAGCAGGAGTTCGAATCCGGCCTGTTCAGCGGCCTTCAGCAACGCGCCGTTGGATAATCTATCCCAGCCTCTTGCAATCGCCTCCACAACGGTGTGCCCGGGAAGCCAGCGCGCGGTGCTTCGGGGTGTGCCGTGGTCAAAGAGAATTAGCATCGGCGGGCGTTGCATGCAACGGGGGCGGGAAGGGCGTTCCCAAGCTTTGCGCCGCGAAATGTAATACCGCGTTGATCTGTTCCCGCGTGACGGAGAATTCCTCCATGACTTCTTCCACGGTCAAGCCAGCTTCCAAATTCTCAAACACCGTGGCAACCGGCATCCGGGTGCCCTTGAACACCCATGCGCCGCTGACCTTGCCGGGGATGCTCTCCACGGCAGGGCATTGGGACCAATCGAGACTGGTCATGTTTGTATCCCTCCTTCCATTGTAACGTCCGACCGCGCGGTTCGGCTTCGGCGTTACGCGGCTTCATCGCTCGGCCAGGGTCAGGCAAATTTCGCCTTCGCCATCCTCGTAGCAAGCGACGCAAATTAACTGCGTGTACGGCCTGCCCCGTACGTTCCGGCGGCACTCCGGGTATGTGAATTTCGTCTTGCCGGCCATCTTCGCCTTGGCCTCTTTCCCTGCGGTGGCCGATTGCCAGCTAAGCCCACCCCCAAGTCTCACTGGTGGCTAGTGACTACTGGCTGGCGGCTGGGCAACATCGAAAGACGTGCCGCAACTGCACGTCTTCGCCGCATTTGGATTATCGATTACAAATCCGGATTGGATCAGCGACTCCTTGTAATCGAGCGTCAGTCCGTCAAGAAAGACGAAGCTTTTGGGATCGATCAGCACCTTGGCGTCGCCGGAACCGAATACGCGGTCGCTGGCGCGTTCCTTGGTTTCGAGCTTGAACAGATACGACAAGCCCGAGCAGCCGCCTCCCTGCACGGCCAGCCGCAGGCCGCCGCTGCCGCCCTCCTTGGCCACTATCTGCCGAATCCGCTGCTGCGCCTTCTCAGTTACTTGAATCATATGGTTCTCTTAGTTCCCGCAATTTCCGTACCGCTTCTATAACACTCGCCGCGGCGCAGTCCACTTCTTCTTCGGTGTTGAAGCGTCCCAGGCCGAAGCGGATGGAACCGTGCGCCGCATCGTCGGCGACGCCCATGGCCTTGAGCACGTAGCTTGGTTCCATGATAGCCGATGTGCATGCCGAGCCGCTCGATACCGCCACGCCGCGCATCCCCATCATCAGCGATTCGGATTCCACGCCGGCGAAGCTCATGTTCAAGTTATGCGGCAGGCGCCGTTCGAGACTGCCGTTGATGGAGACTCCCTCCAGCTCCGTTTCCAGCTTGGCGCGCAAACGGTCGCGCAGCCGGCGCAGACGCGCGTCTTCCTCGCGCATTTCGAGCCCGCAGATGACGCAAGCTTCACCCAGACCTACGATGCCCGGCACGTTGAGCGTGCCTGATCGCATGCCGCGCTCATGCCCGCCGCCATCCATTTGGGCCGTTAACCGGACGCGCGGATCGCGCTGTCGCGCGTAGAGCGCCCCGGCACCCTTGGGCCCGTAGATCTTGTGCGCCGAAATCGAGAGCAGGTCGATCGAGTCCGCATCCACGTTCACGGGCACTTTACCCACTGCCTGCGCCGCATCGGTGTGGAACACCACGCCGCGCTCGCGGCAGATGCGGCCGATCTCCGCCACCGGCTGGAGCGTGCCTACTTCATTGTTCGCGTACATGATGGAGACCAGCACGGTGCGGTCGCCGATGGCCCCTTCCACTTCCGCGGGGTCTACCAAGCCGTCGCGGCCCACCGGCAAACGCGTGATGCGCGCGCCGCGGTGTTCCAGTGTGCGGCATACGTCCAGCACGGCCTTGTGTTCGATGGCGCACGTGATTATGTGATCGCCCTCGCCGGCGCAGGCTTCCGCCACGCCCTTGATTGCCAGGTTGTTCGATTCGGTGGCGCCGCCGGTGAAAACGATCTCTTGCGGCCGGGCTCCGATCAGCCGCGCGATCTGCCGGCGCGATTCCTCCACTGCCTGATCGGCGTCCCACCCGAACTTGTGGTTGCGGCTGGCGGCGTTTCCGAACTTGCCGGTGAGATAGGGCATCATGGCGTCCAGCACGCGCGGGTCCAGGGGGGTGGTGGCGTGGTGGTCGAGGTAAACCATGGAGCTAACCCAATTATCGCAGTCTGGGGCACGAGGGCGTGCGCCACGGGGAGCCCCCTAATGAATCGACCCGGCCGGCGTCAACTCGGGAATGACCACCAGCAGATCGTAGCCGTAGACTACCCGCTCCCAATCCGCATTCAGGTCCAAATGTTTAAAACGCAACTTACGCAGATCGTATAACGTCCACGAACCAGCCTTCTGCGCGTCGATCGCGGGCTTCAACCAGCGATAGTCGTCGTCCTGGTCCATGACAAACGGCTCGAACTTCAAAGGCTGGACATATCCCGCAAACAGCGCGTGCGTGCCCTTGGCGCCCAGCACCATAATGTGCAGCGACGTCTGGTTCCGCCCATCCGCGAATTCCGCCACGAAGTTCCCCAAATCGCGCTCGTGCAGGGGATTGATGCCTTTGTATAGATGCCAGTCGCCGAACTTAAGGAGCACCCGTTGCGATTTGCGTTGTCCACCGGCCGCCTGGTAGCCGGCGAGGAAATTTTGCTTCATCAGACGAGCCCTTCTGGCATTGGATTCGCTGGACCCAGCCGCGTTTTCCAGGTAGATCTCGCGGCTTTCGGTCAACTCGTGAAATGCCGTGCGAGTGGCTGGCGTGCCATCCTTCTCGACCGCGGCCGCCGCCTTCTCGATCTCGGCGGCGGGCACGGCGAACATGAACAGTTTGGAAGGGTCGCCTGTCTTGCGCGCCTCCCGCTCGTCGCTGCGCTCCATCGCCTGCAACTGCAAGATCGCCGCCCGTGCTATCGGGCCGGGCCGCGTGGCGAGCATCCGCTCCAATATCCAGCCTGAGGATCCGACAAACTCCTGATCCAGCCCCCAAATCCGGAATCCGCCGCGCCGCGCTACCGACGCGCAATGCGCGGCCAGATCGTTCTCGTCCTGCACATCCAGAAAAGCGGCGCTGTCCGGGTACCGTTTCTGCAGATCCGTCATCTTCCCAAGCCGGTCCGGACTCCCGAGCGACTCCTGCACGAAATTCGCGACGGCGGGGCTCGCCTCGAATGCCATCGCGGAAAGTCCGCCGCTTGCGCCCATGGCATCGCAGACCGCGGCGGCGAATCGCGGGATCTCGCGCGTCAGGTGGTCCTCTCCCAGCAGCACGAAGTCGGCACGCGCGATGGCTTCTTCGAGGATGGGCGCGCCCGGGCCGGCCAACTTGCCGTCCTCAATGGCGAGCGCATAGGAGGCACTCGCGATACCGCTCTCCAAGGTGGGCTTCTGCGAAAAGGCCAAAGCCGCCGAAGCAAATATAATCGGTATGACTCGCATCGTTCGATCAACGCTTTCCCGGCGCATAATCCGCTTCCACATGCCCCGCAAGCTGCGCCTGGGTGAACAGGACGGGTTTCGTCTTCATGGCTACGAACAGCGGCGTCTGGTCCGCGTAGTGCGGCGAGTTCCGGTCCAGCGTCGCCGACCCGAATTGGTGAATGCTCTCCGACGAAACGTTGCCCGCCTTGTCCCAGGTTACGAACATGACGAACGTGTCGCCGGCCATCGCAGTCAGAGTGCCGTCCGGTTGCGGCTCGCCGTAGACGCCGCGAAAGATATCCGGGCCGCCATCGATGGCCAGACTGAGCGGTCCGCGGCGCAGGCGGTTCACCTGTCCCCACTCCGGATCGATCTGCCCGAAATGCGTTTTGAGGGTCGCGATCGCAGCCCTTAGCGCATCGATGGGCGGCTTGGGCGCCTTGCCCTCCAGCCGGGCGCGGATCACCGGTTCGATCGTCAGGATGGCCAGCGCCGCGGCGCGGTTCGCCACATCGGTCCGCAGATCCCAGCGCTGCAGAATGTCATGCGCCTGCCGCAGGCCGGCATCGTTACCCGCATCGATCGCCAGCACCTCGCTGAACACTTGCTCTTCGGGCGAACGCATACTGTACGCCAGATCGTACTTGTACAAGTGAAATGCCTCCGCCGTGATCCGGGGATCCGCGCCATAGGTCTCCATCGCGCGCCAGGCCCGGTTGGTCATATCGGTCTGAATCCCCAGCGTCGGCGAAAAGTCCTCGGGCTTCAAATCGTCCGCGGGCGCGGTGGCGTGGAATGGCGTGTTGTTCGAATTGAAAACGAAGCCCGACGGCGGATTCCAAATCTGCGGCTCTTTATCGAACGGCAGGTAGCTCCGCCAAATCAGGTCCGAACGGTCGCCGGGCAACACCCCTTGCCAATCCAGGCCTTCCTTCCGCGCCGGAAACGAACCGTTATAGATGTACCCGATATTCCCCTTCTCGTCGGCATATACATAGTTGAGGCTGGGGATCGCCTGCAGCCGCATGGCCGCGCGCCATTCCTCGATATTGGCGGCCTGGTTCAGCCGGAAATACTGCAGGGGCGGCCGCACGTCGCCGATGCCCGCATAGCGGATGGCGAACGCCCCCTGCGCGGTCTTCATCACCGGCCCTTGCTCCGCCCATAACACGTCGCGATGCACGGTCCAGATCAGCGGCCCCCAGATCTTCACGCGGATCTTGGCGTCGCTCTTTTGGAAATCGCGCCACTGGCCGTCCAGCTTGTACTGGTTCGGATTCGTTGGGTTGATGGTCAGCTTGTAGACATCCACCAAATCGGGCCCGTTGACCGTGTTGGCCCAGCCGAGATGCCGGTTGTGGCCATGCAGCATGAATGGAGATCCGGGGAAGAAACCGCCGGCCACGTGCCAGCCTTCTCCGCTGTCGAGCACCGCTTCATACCAGGAGACCGGGCCGGTATATGGCTGGTGGGAATTGACCAGCAGCCGCGTGGCTCCATCCGCCGAGCGCGACGGCGCTACGGCGACAGCGTTCGATCCCACCGGCAGCGGCGCGTCCGTAGGCAGAAATGCGCTCTTGCCGCTGTTGGATATGGCCGCGCTTGGCGGGGTGGTCAACTGCAGCAGTACGTGGTCGAGCCCGTAGAAGAAAGGCAGCTTGAAGACGAACCCGGCCACCACATCCTTGCCGGTGAATGGAAGCAGGCCCCGCATCACCCGGTCCGGATGCAGCGCCGCGTAATAGTTCACGCCGTCGGCATAGCCTTCCAGCACTTGCCGCAGATCCGGCGGCAGGTCGCTCTCGTATTTCGCGTCGACCGTCTCCCAGACGCGGAACAGGCGGACCAGATAATCGGTGACGGCAGCCTTCGGTCCTTCGGTTGCGGCGAGTTGCCCGCGCATCGCCAGCGCCACCTGCTGGATCGTGGCGAAATCGTCTTCGGAATGAGCGAAGGCCATGCCGAAAGCCACATCCGCGTTTCTAGGGCCGGCGATGTGCGGCACACCGAAATTATCGCGCTCGATGCGAACGTGGTATTGCGCAGCCTTGGCGATCAGGCTGGCCGGATCCGGCGGCGCGGGCTGCCCCATCCGGTCGGACACGATCAGGAATATAGCGGTCCCGAGCAATAACAGCACGAGCGCGAGGGCGCCGATCTTCACATAGCGCATGAAACGCATCGTAGCGCAATGTGTTCGGGCGGCGGCTTCCTCGTAAGACCGTTCACCCGGCGTGCCGCGGCACGGGCAGGAGAGGCGTTCCTTGCAGCCGCAGTTCCGCGCAACGCTCCTTTCGGCGCACAAGAATGGCATATACTGAACTTCAGGTGACTCTTTTGGTCGAAATCGGGCCCGACGTTGAGCGTGAGTTGGCCGCCCAAGCTGCCTGCCGCGGCATGGACGTTACGGCCTACGCAGCCAGTCTGCTCGAACAGGCGGCCAAGCCGGGCGAGCCGCAACAGTGCAGACAAACCCTCTCCGAATTCCTGATGCAGTCGCCGCTGGCGGGATCCGGCATTAACATGGAGCGCGACAAAGATCCCGGCCGCACGATCGGGCTATGAACGGGTATCTGCTCGACACCAACGTGATCTCCGAATACAGCCGGCCTTGGCCGCCGGATGCGGGGGTGAGGGCCTGGGTCGACGCTCAGAACGAAAATCTGCTGCATCTGAGCGTATTGACACTGGGCGAGATTCGAAAAGGCACGACGGTGCTGGCGGCGGGCAGGAAACGCCACGAACTGGAAAGATGGCTGGAGACGGACCTTCCTGCTCGATTTCGGGAATCGAGTGTTGCCGGTCAATGGGGACATTGCGGAGATCTGGGGCGCCATGGCGGGACAAGCACAACTCAAAGGAATCACGGTCGCCATAATCGAGGGCCTCATGGCGGCCACAGCCAAGTACCATGACCTTACCGTCGTGACCCGCAACGTGAAGGATTTCAGTATGGTGGGAGTTCCCGTGATCAATCCTTGGGAACCGATGTCAGGCGCGTCCTGATGCCCACCGATCCGTCACCGCCCTGGCCCTATCTTCGAGCCTCCGTGGCTGCCGGTCGTTCTTCATAATACGCTTCACCCGGCGCGCCGCGGCCCGGCCGGCCCCTTCCGCAAGGCTGTTCTTCGTTGGCCGCTCGCACCAACTCGGAGTTTCCGAAATGCGTCACCAGCTTCTGCACGGTTCTCTCCCCGACGCCCTCGATCCGCCCTCGCCGGTTATATTACGAGTATGAAGACGGCGGTTTCGATTCCGAACAAGGTATTTGAAGGAGCCGAGCGGTTGGCGAAGCGGACTAGGAAATCCCGCAGCCAGTTGTATAGCGATGCGGTCAGGGAGTATCTGGCGCGGCATGCGCCCGACGCAGTGACCGAGGCCATGGATAGGGCTTGCGCCGAGGCCGGCGTGGGAACCGATCCGTTCCTTGCAGCGGCATCCTCCCGCATCATTGAGCGCAGCGAATGGTGATCTCCCAGGGCGAAATCTGGTGGGCGGACCTGCCAGCGCCTACCGGGTCGGGCCCCGGTTTCAGACGGCCTGTCGTCGTCGTGCATGGAGATTCTCTCAACCAGAGCCGCGTAGCAACGGTTGTCTGCGTTTCCTTAACGAGCAACGCTCGCTGGGCCAGCGCTCCTGGAAATGTCTTGATTTCATCGCGCGTCAGCGTCTTGCCGAAGGATTCGGTGGCCGATGTCTCGCAGATTGTGTCTCGACCGGATCGATACCGTTTTGGGTAGGTAATCACGAAACGGCATCAGGGGCGCACGGACCCCGCCGTCTCAGTCGTGTCCAATTGGCCCTCATAATACCGCTTCACCCGGCGCGCCGCGGCCCGGCCGGCCACCTCGGCAAGCTGCTCCTCATTCGCCGCCCGCACCAGCTCGGAGCTTCCGAAATGCTTCAACAGCTTCTGCACGGTTCTCTCCCCGACGCCCTCGATCCGGTCGAGCTCCGATGTAAGATCCCGCGCGTTGCGCCGCGTGCGATGGAAAGTCACCGCGAAACGATGCGCCTCGTCGCGGATGGATTGCACCAGATGCAGGATGGGTGAGAACCGGTCGAGCCCTATGGGCTCGTCTTCCTGGCCGAGCACATAGATGATTTCCTCGCGCTTGGCGATGGACGCCAGCGGCTGATTGATGATGCCGATGGCCTCCAGCGCGTCCGCCGCGGCGTGGAGCTGGCCGATGCCGCCGTCGATCAGCACCAGCCCCGGCATGGGCTGGCCTTCCTGCTGTAAGCGCGCGTAGCGGCGCGTGACCACCTCGCGCATGCTGGCGAAATCGTCGTTGCCCACGACCGTGCGGATGATGAATTTGCGGTAATCCGACTTCTTCATCTTCCCGTCCTCCCACACCACCATGCTGGCGACTTTGTCGGTGCCCTGGATGTGGGAGATATCGAAACACTCGATGCGCTTGGGTGGCTCGGGCAGGTTCAGCGCGTCCTGCACGGCTTCCTGAATGGCGCTGGACGACGGCTTCAGCACGCGGAAGCGGGCATCGAAACTGTGTTTGGCGTTGGTTTCCACCAGGTTGAGCATGGCCTTCTTTTGGCCGCGTTGCGGCGTGTGAATCTCTACCTTACGGTTGCGCATTTCCGAGAGCAGCTCTTCGAGCGCCTCGCGATCTTCGAAATCCACGGGCACGTGGATGATGGCGGGCACGTAGCGCTGGTCGAGATAGATTTGCTTCAACAGCGCGGAGAAGAATTGCGGCTCGTCGAAATCCCCCTGGTCCTCCCAGAAGTATTCGCGGCGGTCTACGATCTGGCCATTGCGCAGGTGGAAGACGTTCAGGGCCACCAGCGGCGGCTCGGCGTAAGCGGCGAAAATATCGATATCGTCGCCCTTGGCCGCGGCCATCTTCTGGCGCTCATCAAGCTCCTCCACGGTGGACAAAAGGTCGCGCAGGGAGCCGGCCTCCTCGAACCGCATGGCTTCCGACGCGGCCTCCATGCGCGCGCGCAACAGGGCGGACAGGTCGCCGTGGCGGCCCTCCAGGAACAGGCGCACATCGCGCACCGCGCGGCCGTACGCGTCGTCGGTGGTCAGCCCTTCCACGCAGGGTCCCAGGCAGCGATGGATGTGGTATTGCAAACACGGCTTGGGATGATAGCGGGTCAGGTCCACCTTGCAGGACGGCACCAGGAAATGGCGGTGAATGAAGTGTACCAGGCGGTGCGCGAGGTTTCCGGGAAAGTAGGGGCCGTAGTAAGTGGCGCCGTCCTTGCGCAGGCGGCGCGTGACGTATACGCGCGGGTATTTTTCGGCGGTCAGTTTGATATATGGATAGGTCTTATCGTCGCGCAACAGGATGTTGAAGCGCGGCTGCCATTGCTTGATGAGGTTGTTCTCGAGCGCCAGCGCCTCTTTCTCGTTGTCGACCAGGATGTAATCGACGTCGGCGGCTTCGGAGATGAGGGTGCCGGTTTTTGTATCGGCCAAGCGGTCGTCGTTGAAGTAGCTGCGCACCCGGAGGCGCAGGCTCTTGGCCTTGCCGACGTAGATCACCCGTCCGGCGGCGTCCTTGTAGAGGTACACGCCGGGCGAGAGAGGCAACTGGGCGGCTTTGTCGCGCAGATCCATCGCGGTGGAGGGCTATGACTCAATTATGTCACGGCTAGGCGCAACGCAAGCCGCGCTTGACGCGATCCCCCGGCTCTCGTACGCTTGCGGCATGAAAGTCCATCTCGCGCCTGAGGATGAAACCGTTGCCCGTATGCTGGAACGGCGGGCGCAATTTATCGAAGGCGTGAGCTGGGGCATCGCAGCGGCCGACCGCGGCGACCTCATAGATCACGACGAGGTGGCAAACCCGCATCGAGCGGCTTTTCAGTTGTGACGCAGGTTCGATGGACGACTCAAGCCGCCCAGTTCGAGACGATAGTTAAAAGGCGCGTCGCCGGACCTACGCGGCGGAAATCGCCGTCGGATGCCCCGTGCTCAATCCACCGTAGGGGCGATCCGCCGCATCACATTCTTCACCCTACGGCCATAGCCGGCGCTTCCATTGTAGGTTTTCAGAATCCCGTCGACATCCTTGTTTCTGTACAGCGCGGAATTCGCTAAAGAAGCGGCCACGGCACGGATGCCGGCGGCCGCGGATGAAAATGCCGCGCGGCCTGAATCCCATCCGAAAAGATTGTTGTTTCTGGCAGCCTTGCCGCCGGAGGTTTCCACAAAAGAAAGGCTGGGGAGCAGGCGCCAGTCGAGTGCGTACATATCCGCAGCTTCCAGGAATATCGGGGAGAGTTCGACGGCGGGGCAATTGCCCTGCGCGAAGAAGGCGCGCAGGAAGGCGAGTCGGGAATCTTTGGCGGGTTCGTTGCGATGTTCGGCGGTGGCTGGCTTCGCGGACTCCGCATGGGATCCGGGCGCCGGCAGGGAAACCACACCGGCAAAAACGGCCAAACCGTTCGAAAGCAGTTTTCGCATATCGAAGTTACCTCGTTTCTGAAATTTGTTTTCTAAAGAACCGGCCCTTATAGCGGCCGAGGAATACAGGTTGAGGGCGCGTGGGCCCGAATCAGCGGCGTGTGTTTGCTTCAAGCATAAGTTTCGATTGTAACACTCCGGCAAGAGGGGGCGCTGGGGCGGTGGATGATTACGCACAAGGTATGTAGAATCATCAGCATGCAGCCGAAGCGCTGGCGCTGCGGTGCTACCAAGCCCAGCGAGAGCGATTGTGAGGAATTAGAGGGAATTTGGAGGGATCTAGCGGGGTGACTGTTGGAGGGAACCAAACGGGGATTCAATCGCTTCTCGCTGGGCCTGCTTTATGTTTGTCACGCCCTTGCCTGTAGCAATCGCTTTGCCAAACCGCAACCCGTTATGTTTCAATGAAATAAGCAAACTAACCCGCGCCCCAAGTGACATATTGGCACTCGTCCGACACGATTTGGCCAATTGTGAACAGTACTGGAACGAAAAATCGCCATACTCCTTATTGGCCCGGTTCATCCGTCGCCGGCAACGGACTGGCGAGCCGCGATACCGTGCCCTGAAACGCCTCGCCCAACGAAATGCCGTTACTGTTCAGCGTTTGCCCCGTCACTCGCTCCAGTTCCACCTTCGACTTGGCATAGGCCGCTTCGGCCGCCAGTTCGCTCTGCCGCGCCGTCGCCAGATCCCGTTGAGTCAGAATCACGTTGTAAATCACCGAAGCCCCCGCCGCATACTTCTTCTGCTCGGCATCCAGGGTGCGTTCTTGCAAAATGCGCGCCTTCATGGCCGCCTGATATTGCGCGCGTGCATTTTGTACTCCGATGACCGCGTTCTGCACGTCCACCCGCACCTGGTTTTCCAGCCTTTGCACGCCCAACTGCAACTGTCGCAGCGTCAGCTCGTCGTTGATCGCCTGCGCCTGCGCCGCGCGATTGCGCAACGGAATCGTCAGGTTGAATCCCGCCGAGTAATTCGGGTAGTCGCGCGCGAACAACTGCTTCAGCACCGTGCCGTATCCCCCGATGAAAGCCGGGCTGGGAGTCCCGAAATTGAAGGGCAGCGTCGACTGTATCGTGTTCACCTGTCCCGCCAGCGCATTGTTGGTCATGGAGGCGACCAGATTGAGCGTGGGCAGCAGCCCGTTCTTCGAGCCGTGCAGGGTGATCTCCTGATTGGTTACCTGGATACGGTTCTGAGCCAGTTCCGGACGCGCCGATAACGCCGTCGCCACCAGATCCTGCATCGGCGTCACGGGCTCCACGTCCGGCACGCGGATGCGGTCGGTGGGCACGATCCGCGCCTCGGCCACCGACGGGCTGGCCACGCCGGTACGGCTCAGTGCGTTCTTCAGAATCGTCTCCTGCTGAAGCAGTTGGGTCTCCGCCAGCGTCAAGTTCTGCTGATCTGTGGCCAGTTGCGCCTCCGCCCGCACCACTTCGATGGGCGCCATCATGCCCGCGTCCACCTGCTTCTGGTTGTCTTCGTAAAGCTTCGTGCTGGTGACCACCGCCTGCCGCTCCACGCGCACGCTTTCGTTGAAAGTTACCAGGTCCCAGTAAAGATCCATCACCGCCGCGACGGTGGTGATTACCTGCAGCTTGAAGGTCAGATCCGAAATGTCCCGGTTATTCTTGGCGATGTGGATCTGCCGCTGGTTCACCGCCAGGCTGAAGCCTTGCAACAGGGGTTGCGTCACCGTAATCCCGAGCGACGAGCTGGTAACCGGATTGAACAGCGTGGTGGAGCTATTGCCGACGGAGGTGGAATTGCTCAGCCCCAGACTCACGGAAGCGCCGGTCTGGAAACCCTGCTGGTAGGTGAGGCCCGACGTGTCCTGGCGCTGAATGAGTTCGTCGGTGCCCGCGATGAACACACTGCTTTCCGGAATCGTCTGATGCGCCCAACTCGCGTTGCCCACCAAGGCCGGATCGTAGGCGGGAATCGGCGGGCCGTCCTGCGTGATCACGGTGTTGCCCACCGCGGTGGCGCTGGCCGAACTGGCCTGCGTGGAGGGGTTCCCGGACACGCCGCTCTGGGCCACGCCGCCGGGCTGCGCGCTGGTGGGTCCGGCGGTAACCGTCGTGGAGACGCCCTGTGCGAATCCGCCCGCCTTGGCGCGCAAGACTTGCGTGTCCGCGATCTCCGGGCCATAGCGCTGGATCTCTATATCGAGGTTATTCTCGAGCGCCAGCGCGATGCAGTCCGGCATGGAGAGGTACAGCCTTCCGGCCCGCAGCAACGATTCCAGGCGGCCGGAATTCGCCACGTTGATGGGCGGCACTTGCTGGGCGCGGTACCGGCCGGTAAGCCAGGCGAATGTTCCGCCCGGTTCGACGATCTGATGCGCTTGCTGCGCGAACGCCGGCGCGGCCAACAGCCGGATGCAGAGAATGGAAACGACGGTTTGAATACGAAGCATTGGTTTTCTCAATGGTATAGTAGGCGTTTGTGACGCCGCAAGCTGAGCCGATAGCCGAGTCGATATTAGATCTGTTCCGCACTACGGGGGCTTATCTCCGCGGCCATTTCCGGCTGACTAGCGGATTGCACAGCCCCGAGTACTTGCAATGCGCGCTGGTGCTGCAACATCCGCGGCACGCCGAAGAGCTGGGCAGGCTGCTCGCGGATGAGTTGCGCAAACTCGTCGCCGAACCCGTCGGGTTGGTGGTGTCGCCCGCGCTGGGCGGCTTGATTATCGGCCACGAAGTCGCGCGCGCCTTGGGCGCACGGTTCATTTTCACCGAGCGGGATGAAAACAAGCGGATGACGTTGCGGCGCGGCTTCTCCGTATCCCCAGGCGAGGCGGCGGTGGTGGTGGAAGACGTGATCACCACCGGAGGCAGCACGCGCGACGTCGTGGAGGTGCTGCGCGCCGCCGGAGCGCGCCCACTGGCGGCCGGCTCCATCGTGGACCGCAGCGGAGGCCACGCCGAGGTTGGAGCGCCGCGCGTGGCGCTGGCGACGCTCGACGTCGTGGTTTACGATCCGGCCCAGTGCCCGCTGTGCGCGCAGGGCGTGCCGGCGGCAAAGCCGGGATCGCGCCCGGCTTAAAGCAGCGGTCCTGGAGGTCCGTCCCACATTGCGCCGCATCCGCATCCAACTCGCCTACGATGGCACCGATTTCCACGGGTGGCAAATCCAGCCCGGCCTGCCGACCATTCAAGGCACGCTGGAATCCGTAGCGGGCGAAATTGAAGGCGCTCCGGTACACGTGGCCGGCTCCGGCCGCACCGATGCCGGCGTACACGCCCTCGCCCAGGTCGCCGCCTTCAGCATGGAAAACCCCATTCCCATGCCGAATCTCCGCAAGGCCATGAACCGGCTGCTGCCCCCGTCCATCCGAGTGCTCTCCGCCGAAGATGCCGCGCCCGATTTCCATCCCCGCTTCCAGGCGGTGGCGAAGACGTACGAATACCGCATCGTGCGCTCGGAAGTCTGCCTGCCGTGGGAATACCGCTACGTCCATCACCATCCCTATCCGCTCGCGCTAGACCGCATGCAGTCCTGCGCGCCTGTCCTAGATGGCGAGCACGATTTCGGCTCCTTCGCGGCGTCCGACGACCGCGACGACGAGGGCAAGACGAAAGTGCGCACTATCTTCCACTCGCAACTTGAATCCCAGCCGGACCGCCTGATCTACCGCGCGCGCGGCAGCGGCTTTCTGAAACACATGGTGCGCAACATCGTGGGATCGCTGCTCGAAGCCGGCCGCGGCAACCTGGATGAATCCCGATTGCGCGCGTTGCTGGTCCCGGGAAACCCGCGCAAGGGCGGCCCTACTGCTCCGGCCAAGGGGCTGTTTCTGGTCGGCGTGGAGTATCCGCCGGATCAATTCAAAAACACGGAGCCGACCGACGGCGCGTCCACCGCCTTCGTCCCCGCGACCGACTGATTCGTCAAATCCAGCACTGTCACAGAAGTTGACGTTGAATCCGTAATCAGGGCCTGTTGCCCGTCCGCGCTCACCGAAATCCCCGATGGATTAGTCCCGACGGCCAGGGACGCGACCACATCCATAGTCGACGCATCCACGAAATCTACTTTGCCGTTCGCATCGACCAGATACAGAGTGGATCCGTCCGCGCTCACCGCCAGGCCGGTAAAGGACGGATCGCCCGCAATCGCAGTGGCTCCCATGAAGACATTATGCCGAGTGTCCCAGGTACCCACCTGATCGGTGGCCGGATTGCCGTCCATGTAACCCACGGCGTAGGCTCTAGAACCATCTGCGCTGGACGCCACGGGGCCCGGCACGAAGGGATAGGATTTCATCAATTTCTGCGCTCCCGACACCGTGTCGACCTTCACCAGCCCGGAGCCGATTACCGCGCCGTCATCCTCCGCTTGGTAAGTTGCCAGCAGAGACACTCCATCGCCGGACGCGGCCAGTGTAACCACCGTACCGCCGTCGGTTTTGATCTTGATGGTGCTGGTCTGCGTCTCCGAGACCGGATCGAATACCTTCGCGGCGCTGACGAAGCTGACATAAACGTTTCCTGCCAGCGTTGCTACGGAGGGAGCCCCGATGGAACCGTCGGCTAGGGGCTTGGCAAGCCCGGGCGTTTCGGGGGTTTCCTGCACCGCCAGATTGCCCGCCTCGGGGATGAACAGCTTCCCCGCCGCATAAGCCGCCGTTCCCGGCCCGTCCCCTGCCAAAAAGCCCGCCTTAACAGTCATGGACGCCGTGTCCACCAACGAGAGTCCGGTGCTGTTCTTATTCAGGACCAGCAGGCTGCTCCCGGTGACGGCCACCGCTTGCGGAGGCGCAATCGTGAAGATCGTGTTTTCAACGGTAAGTGAAGCGGCGTCCACCACCGCAACCGTGCCGTAGGTGGTATCGGTCGCGAACAACGTAGTGCCGTCCGGCGAGATCCCCAGTCGGAACGGATTGGCCTGATGAAGCGCCACGGATCCCGTCACGGTCAGGCTGGCCACGTCGATCGCGCTGAGCGTTCCGGCGCTCACGTAGAACGTCGTGCCGTCGGGCGAGAGCACCGAACCGAAGCACGCCGCCGAGTGCTTAATCGGGATGGTCGTCCGGAGCGTGCCCGTGGTCAGTTCTACAACATAGACTGAACTGCGGCCCACGGCCAATAAGGTCGCGCCATCCGGGGTGACCGCAGGGGGCGCCACGATGGAGTTGTGTGCTAGCGCGATAGACCCCGCGGATGCCAGCGAGGCGCCCTTGAAAATGTCGATTTTATTGGTTACCGGAACGTAAATCGTGTTGCCGTCCGGCGAGATGGCCAATGTGTAGAGATTGCCCGGCGCCGCCCCGGGAAGAACCGCATGCGCCGTGGCTCCGGTTGCCAGGTAGAGCGAGAGCAGCGTCGATTTTCCGCCCGCGACCGCCGTCGCAAAGATGTAGTCGCCGGCCGCGTTCAATACCATCTTCACCACGCTGCCTGGCATATTGTATTGACGGCTGATGGCGCCTGTCGCCGGGTTCAGAACGGCGATCACACTGCTTGTGCCCACATAAAGTTCTTCGCCATTCGCACTGAGAAGCAGATCGACGGCGCCCCCTGTCGTTGCGAAAATGCCGGTCGCCGCGCCGCCGGAAAAATTGAACTGGCTCACCGAACCGCCTGGCCCAGCCAGCGATACATAAACCTGTGAAGCAATCGCCGGTCAATGAGGCACACAATACTGCGCCAGCCATAATGCGATTTTTGAAAGAGAACATCGTCATCCTGAACATTATATATTGATAGGCGCCCAGCCGCGCTCGTAATTTCTGCGAATTCCGCGGCTTCCGGCCATGCGCTATGCTCTTTCCATGAAACCAACATTCCGGATGCTGCTCTTCCTGCTTCTCCCGATCACCGCGCAGACCCAGACGCCCGCTGTCTACCCCTTGCAGGACGGCTTCGTGGATGCGCACGGCGTCCTGATCTATTACCAGACGCTGGGTCAAGGTACGCCGCTGTTGATTGTGCACGGCGGCCCCGGCGCATCGCACGACTACTTCCTGCCTTACTTGCCGCCGTTGGCCCGCCATCACAAGCTGATCTTCATCGACGAGCGCGGGTCGGGAAAATCGGAAAAGCTCGACGACCCGTCCGGCTACACCGTCGAAAACATGGTGGAAGATACCGAAGCCGTGCGGCAAGCGCTCAAGCTGGGCCAAATCAGCCTGCTGGGTCACTCCTATGGCGGCGTACTGGCGCAGGCCTATGCGCTGAAGTACCAGGCCAATCTTACTCACTTGCTGCTATGCAGCACGTTTCATAGCACCAGTAAGATGAATGGCGTCTTGCGAAAGATACTGGCCGATATGAGTCCGGAGCTGCGCGACCGCATCCTTTCCCTGGAAAAGGCCGGCCTCTTCGGCAAGGGCAAGGATTACGAAAAGAACCGCTACCCGAACGATTATATGATCGCGGCTTGGGCGGAAGGTTATTTCCCTTACCTATACCAGCGGCGGCCGGACCCCAACTACGATTCCACCGCCAACGGCAATATGGCGTGGGACCTCTACCGCGAGATGTGGGGGTCGAACGGCGAATACGTTATAGATGGCAACCTGAAGTCCGTGGAATATGCCGGCCGCCTGGGGACTATCAAAGTGCCCACCCTGATTACCGCCGGCGATCACGACGAATGCGCGCCCCCGCTCTCGGAGGAGATGCATCGGCTCATCCCCGGATCTAAGCTGGTGATTTTCCCGCAGAGCGGTCATATGAATTTCGTGGACCAGCCGGCATTGTTCGTCAAGACGGTGACCGACTTTCTGGCTCAGTGATCTTCCCGGCGCGCACAATTTGCATAGGTACCCAGATCTGCACGTTTTGTTTTTCCGTAACTTGGAAACCGGCGGCGGCAACGGCCTGACTTACTAAGATTGGCCGGCAATCCACAAAGTTTGGAAAGTGCCGATGCGTCCACTCGTAGGCTTCGTAAATCAGCCCGTGCTTTCCTTCCTTGGACATACTTACCACCACGATCCGTCCGCCGGTCTTGAGCACCCGCCGGCATTGCCCTAGCACCACGGGGATTTCCGGCGTGTCGAACAACTCCAGCGTGAAGCTCATGAACACCGCGTCCATGCTATCCGCCGGATACGGTAAGTCAGTCGCGTCCCCCGTCCGCAATTCGACGCGGTCCGCAACTCCTTCGTGCCGGACAAGGCTTTCGGTAACGGCCAGCATGCCATCGGAGAGATCGATCCCATGCACCTTTCCGGGGGGACCCACGGCGCGCGCCAGCCAGACCAGCGCGTGCCCAGTGCCGAATCCGATTTCAAGGACCGTCTCGCCCGCCCGTGGCGCGAGCATGCGCAGGCCGGCCTCGCGCACCGGGCCTTCGGTGTGCTCCGACATAAGATCGTAGACCTTGGCGATCTTGTCGTAAAGCGCCTTCGTCTCGGCTCGGGATAGCATCATGATGCCACTATAGCGGTTCCGGCGGGCGGAGTGATCGCGCCAAGCGCCAAACGGTACGCCCAAGACGAATTCGCGTTACATATGGGATCATGGTGGCGAGGTGGAAGAGTGGCAAACAAGAATCGGATCGAACTTCCGCCTGAGGCCGCCCACCAAATCCCCGAGTGCGCGGCGGTCATTCCGCTGATCGATACGGGAGACGACGAGGATTGTCGCGGGCTCGGCTTAGAGCGGTTCGCGGCCGCGTATTGCGAAGAGGACTCCATCTACGAGAAATTGATCGATGGACCTGTAACCCGGTGAGGGTTCCGATAAGGAGTTTGTAGGCGCTTCGATCGCGCGTCGAGTGCGCTCAGCCACATTCGAATTGCCCGCAGTCGGAATAGCGCGCCCCCTCACCTCCCCCTGCCCCGCCCGTCATACTAAACTAAAGGAACCGTGGACACCCTTATCGAAACCGCCCTGCCCGCCAAATCCGAAGCCGCGCGCGCCGCGCTGGACGCCTGGACGCGCGAAATGGTCGAATGGCATTTCAACCCCGAGACCGGCTGCCCCTTCTGGCTGGACTTCGCCGCCAAGCTCGACTGGGATCCGCGCACCGAAATCGGTGGCTACAACGATCTCGACCGCCTCGGCGCTTTTCAGGACGAGTGGCTGCGCGGCGGCCCCGTCCGCCGCTGGGTGCCCAAAGCCTACGCCGGCCGTCCCGTCTACGTCTTCGAGACCGGCGGCAGCACCGGCGTGCCGAAGTCGCGCATCTCCATCGACGATTTCCGCATCGACTACGAAGCCTTCAGCGCCACGCTGCCGGACGACGCCTTCCCGCCCGGCGCCGACTGGCTGATGCTCGGTCCTAGCGGCCCGCGCCGCCTGCGCCTGGCGGTCGAGCACCTGGCGCAGTTCCGCGGCGGCATCTGCTTCATGACCGACCTCGATCCGCGCTGGGTGATCAAGCTGATCAAGCGCGGAAAAATCGAAGAGGCGGAGGCTTACAAGCAGCACGTCGTCGAACAGGGCCTCACGTTGCTGCGCGCGCACGACAATATCCGTTGCATGTTCACTACGCCCAAGCTGCTCGAAGCTTTGTGCGAAAAGGTGTCGCTCAAGAAAATGGGCATCCGTGGCGTCTTCTGCGGCGGCACCGAAATGACCCCGCAATTCCATCGCTTCGCGGTCGAGGAATTGCTTGACGGCGTCTACTTCGCGCCCACCTACGGCAACACCCTTATGGGACTGGCGGTCCACAAACCGCGCGTCCCCGAAGACAATTTCGCCATCGTCTATTACCCGCCTGCGCCGCGCGCCATGATCGAGGTGGTCGATCCCGACAACCCCTCGCGCGTGGTGGGCTATGGCGAGACCGGCCGTGTGCGCCTGACCACCCTGACGCGCGAATTCTTCATGCCCCGCTTTTTAGAACGGGACGAGGCGGAGCGCGAACCGTCATATACGGAGTACCCTTGGGATGGCGTGCGCAACGTGCGGCCGTTTTCCAGGTTCCAGAAGACCGTGGTCGAGGGCGTTTACTAATGGATCAGCCAGTTCACATCCCGCTATTGCGCCGCGGCCGCCCGTACCGCAGCCTCGACTCCGTCCGCACGCCGCACTACCGCACCGGCGAACCGTTCGTCGAAATCAGCCAGGCGAACGTCGGGCTGATCCGGCGCGATCTGCTCGACACGCTTGACAAGGACATGGCCCGCGCCCTGCTGGCGGGCTTCACCACGCAGGAATTGTTCCGTATGTGCGCCCACGCTGCGGATCTGTTCGCCACTTCGCCGCTCCCCCTCGGCGACACCACCCAATCGCCCAAAGATTATGTGCTCCAGGTTTCCGCGACCACCGGACTGCCGCACGTGATGGTGCGACGCAACATGCACAAGATCCGCACCGTGCTGGCGGAGATGGAATCGGTAATCAACGGCCTCACCCGCAATCTGGATTTGCGCGTGCTCGACACCGGCCACGCCGAAGGCTTGAGCTATTTCCCGCGCGGCGAGTCGCTCGGCGTGGTGCTGCCCAGCAATTCGCCGGGCGTGCATTCGCTGTGGGCGCCGGCGTTCGCGCTGAAGACACCGCTGGTGTTGAAGCCGGGCGCGGCCGAACCTTGGACGCCCTATCGCATCATCCAGGCGCTGATCCACGCGGGCGCGCCACCGGACGCGTTCGGATACTATCCCGCCGACCATGCCGGCGCGGCCGAGATTCTGCGCCGCTGCGGCCGCGGCATGGTGTTCGGCGACGTGTCCTCCACGCGGCAGTGGCAGGGCGATCCGCGTATCGAGGTGCATGGGCCCGGCTACAGCAAGATCGTGATCGGCGAAGATTGCATCGGCGATTGGGAACAATACCTTGACGTGATCGTTTCTTCGATTCTGGAAAATTCCGGCCGCTCATGCATTAACGCGTCGGGCGTATGGGTGCCGTCGCACGCCGCCGAGATCGCCGAAGCGCTGGCCGCGCGCCTGGCCGCCGTCGCACCGCGCGATCCCGCGGACGAGCAGGCCCAGATCGCGCCCTTCGCCAACGCGGCCCTGGCCGAGCGCATTTCGCAAACCATCGACGGCGAACTGGACTGCGAAACCGCGCGCGACGTTACCTCGACGTATCGCCAAGGCCCGCGCCTGGCCACTTTCCAAGGTTGCGCGTACCTGTTGCCGACCATCATCCTATGCGATTCGCCCGCGCATCCGCTGGCCAACCGCGAATTCCTCTTCCCGTTCGCCAGCGTGGTGCCGGTGAGCCAGGACGCCATCCCCCGGGCCCTCGGCCCCAGCTTGGTCGTAACCGCCATCACGCACGACCGCAAGCTGATCGCCCGCCTGCTGGCTTCCCCCGATGTGGGCCGCTTGAATCTGGGCGCGATTCCCACGCAACGCATCAGTTGGGACCAGCCCCACGAAGGCAACCTGTTCGATCATCTCTACGCGCGCCGCGCGTTCCAGATCGCCGTCTGAAGGCCGTATGAAAATCCTGGCCTTCACCGCCGGCGCCGCGCAAATGTACTGCGGAAGCTGCATCCGCGACAACGCGCTGGCCGCGGAGCTGAAGAGCCAGGGGCACGACATCGTCCTGCTGCCCATCTACACCCCCACCCTCACCGACGAGACCAACGTGGCCGCGCACAAAGTCTTCTTCGGCGGCATCAGCGTATATCTGGAGCAGCACTCCGGCCTGTTCCGCAACACGCCGTGGCTGCTCGACAAACTGTGGGATTCCGAATGGGCGCTGAAGCTCGCCGCGCGCCGCTCGATTCCGGTGAACGCGCGCCTGTTGGGCGAGATGACGGTCTCCATGCTGCGCGGTGAAGACGGCCGGCAGCGCAAGGAGATCCACAAGCTGGCAGCTTGGTTGCGCACCGAGCCCGCGCCGGACATCGTAACGCTGCCGAACTCGCTGCTGATCGGCCTCGCGCAGCCTATTCGCGAGGCCGTGGGCCGCCCGATCTGCTGCACCCTGCAGGGCGAGGATCTGTTCCTCAGCCAGCTTCCGGAACCCTACCGCGCGCAGTCGCTCGATCTGATCCGGGCCAACATCGCCCACGTAGACGGCTTCGCCGCCGTCAGCGAATACTACGCCGGATACATGTGCCGCTACCTCGGCATCCCCGAACGAAAAATGCATGTGGTGCCGCTGGGCGTAAATCTGAAGGGATACGACGCCACGCTTCGGCTGCACGGCAACTGTTTCACCGTGGGTTACTTCGCGCGCGTGGCGCCGGAGAAAGGCCTGCACGTGCTCGCCGACGCTTACATCAGGCTGCGGCGCGAAACCGAATTCGGCGGCAGTGCCCTGGAAGTGGCCGGCTATCTGGCGCCGGAACATCGCACCTACCTGCACGGCATCGAGCGCCGCATTAAGGCAGCGGGACTGGATCACGAATTCCGCTATCGCGGCGTACTCGACCGTCCGCACAAGATCGATTTCCTGCGCAATCTCGACGTGCTATCGGTCCCCGCCACTTACGATGAGCCGAAAGGCTTGTTTCTGCTGGAAGCCATGGCCAACGGCGTGCCAGTAGTCGAGCCGCGCCGTGGCGGGCTTGCCGAAATAGTCGAGAAGACCGGCGGTGGCATCCTTGTGGAACCGGACGATACGGCAGGGCTGGCGCAGGCCATTTTCTCGCTGTGGCGGGATCCGGCTCTCCTGGAAACCCTAGGAAAGCGCGGCGTGGAGGGTGTTCGCCAGCATTACAGCGCCGCGCGCATGGCCGCCCGCGCGCTGGAAGTCTACGGCTTGGTAGTGCGGACATCCAGGTCTGCGCGGGTCCTCTAGCGCACAGCGCCCGACCGGAGGGCGAGGTCGTTAAGGCGCCGTTGGGTGTCGCGCCACAATGCGCGGAATTCTTCGCGGTCCTTGCGGCGCTACTCCGCCAGTCCTGCAGTCATCCCGATCCATCTTCGGCGAAATGTGCGACCCTCAGGTGAAGTGGAGCCGTTCAACCTCGCATCCTACTTTGTGGACCGCCACGTCGCGGAAGGGCGCGGCCACCGCACCGCCATCGTTTACGAAGGCCGCCGCTACACTTACGCCGAAATCGCCCGGCTCGTCAACCAAGCCGGAAGCGCCCTCCGCCATGCGGGCGTCGACCGCGGCGATCGAGTATTGATCGTCCTGCCCGATTCCCCGGACTTCGCGGCCGCCTACTTCGGCGCCATCAAGATCGGCGCTGTGGCCGTGCCCACCAGCACCGCGCTGCGGCCGGCCGATTACGAGCAACTGGCGGCCGACAGCCAGGCGAAGATCGTGGTGTCAAAGCCACTCTGGCAGGCGGAATCGCCTGCCCCGCCCTTGGACCCCGCACTCACCGCGCCGGACGATCCCGCCTTCTGGCTGTGGACCTCCGGCAGCACCGGACCACCCAAGGCCGCCGTCCACCGGCACGCCGACTGGCTGGTCTCCTGCGAAGGCTATGCACAAGGCGTGTTGGGCATCCGCCCCGATGACGTCACCTTCTCCTCCGCCAAGCTGTTCCACGCCTACGGCTTGGGCAACGGCCTGATGTTCCCCTTCTACGTGGCCGCAACCACCGTCCTCTATCCCGGCAAGCCTCAAGCGGCCGCCATACTGGCCTGTGCGCACGAACACCGGCCGACGCTCTTCTTCGCGGTGCCCACCCACTACGCGGCCATGTTGCATGAAGCGTCTCGCGAAACCGACGCCCCCCATCCGTACGACCTCACCAGCGTGCGCCTGGGCGTCTCGGCCGCCGAACCGCTGCCTGCGGAAATCGTGCGCCGCTGGCGCGAGCGCTTCGGCTTTGACGTCCTGGATGGCATCGGTTCCACCGAGGTCCTGCACATCTACATCTCGAACCGGCCCGGCGGCGTGCGTCCCGGCAGTACGGGAGTTCCCGTGCCGGGGTATGAGTTGCGCATTACGGACGAGACCGGCCGCGAATTGCCTGCCGGCGAAACGGGCGACCTATGGGTGCGCGGCCGCAGCAACGCCACGCACTATTGGAACCGGCCGCAACTTACCGCGGAACGCATGCGCGATGGATGGTTCTTCAGCGGCGACAAATATCGAGCCGATGCCGACGGATACTATTGGTACGCGGGCCGTTCCGACGATATGTTCCGCGTCTCGGGCGAGTGGGTTTCGCCCATCGAAGTGGAGAGCGCGCTTATCGAACACGATGCCGTGCTGGAAGCCGCGGTGGTGGCGCGGCCGGACGTCGACGGTCTGCCCGTCGCTTGCGCGTTCGTGACATTGAAGCGACCCGATCGCGCCAGCGAAGCATTGGCCGGTGAGTTGACCGGGTTCGTCCGCGAACGTCTGGCGGGCTACAAGCGCCCGCGGCGTATCGAGTTTCTGGATGAGTTGCCCAAAACCGCAACCGGAAAGGTGCAGCGCTACAAACTGCGATAACCGCCGCCGGCCCCGTCCGTTTCGCCGCCCCGCGCCAGTCTGTATAGGCTCGCCGCGGCCAGCAGCAGGCCCATCAGAAACATAGCCCATGTGCCCAGGGCCGGCACCGGCGCCGGCGCCGCGACCGGCGCCACCACGTTGAATGCCGCCGTCAGGTTGCAGGTGCACGCGTCAAACTCCGCGCCGTCGGCGGCCAGATTGCCACCCGGCAGACAGCTCAGGCAGTAAGAATCCGGCCCAATGTAACCAGCGTTCGGCGTATACGTAACCACGGTTCCGGCAATTTGCAGGGTGCCATGGGCCGGCGCAGGCGATTGCGTGTGATTCCACCCGGCGGTGTTTCCTCCATTGCCGAAGCAATGCGTGAAATTATACGAGGAGGATTGGTTGTTCGGAACGGTGATGGGAGTAGGGGTCCCAATATCGCCGTCGCTATCGTCTCCGCAGCCGGGAGCCGACGCCATCGCGCGTGAAGAGAAGACGATCTGTGCCGCCAGCACAACGATAATCCAGGCGATTTTCGCGTAGAGTTTGCAATTAAACATAATGGCGCATTCCTTTACCGGTCGGTCGCGAGCAGCCCCGCAAGAGAAGATAATATCACAGTATATTGTTTCCAAACAAGCAGTAAATACCGATATTTGTTTACGGAGTTAAATTTTCGTTTTGGGGGAACAGAGCCACCGCCAACTTGATAATCTGTCGGATCCTCTGATATCCTGGCTTTTGACGGGAAATCGCCCAGTTCGCTTTGTTGCAACCTTCGGCATCTGCCTGTTGTTCGGGTTTGGCCTCCTGGTAACGCCCCGGGTCCAGTCGGCGGATCGCGAGTTCTCGCGGGCATTGGTCGCGGTTTCGCACGGCCTGGTGCTGGCCTGCGGAGGTCACGCCATCCGCGACCGGGCGATCCTGCGGGCTCCCGGCGGTTTCGCGATTGAGATGCAGGACGGGTGCAACGCGGTCAACGTCACCATCCTGCTCTGGGCCGCTATCCTCGCGTTTCCCGCTCCCTGGGCCACGCGGACGCTGGGTCTGTTGGCCGGCAGCCTCATCCTACAGTTACTGAACATCCTCCGTTTTGTCAGCCTCTTCTACCTGGGGCAATACAACATGGCCTGGTTCGATTTTGCGCACGGCTACCTCTGGGAAAGCCTGCTTGTCCTGGACACCATGGTTGTTTTCTGGCTGTGGGTCAACCGGATCGTCCGGCTTGGTGCGGTTACCCATGCCGGCGCTTGAGACGCACGCCCGATTCCTGCTCCGCGGCTCGGCGCTGCTCGTGGGCCTGCTCGTCCTGTGGTGGTTCGTGCTGTCGGGGCCGATGTTGTACCTGCTGAAAGAGGCCGCCGAAAGCTTCGTAGATATCCAGGAGAATGCTGCCGGCGGTTGGACCGTGAGTGTGCCTCTCGAAGCGTCCCTGCCGGCGGCGCCGGGGCGGCCGGCGCCGCAAAACATTCACTCCGTCGATTTCGACATCCCGCGCACCGACGTCAACGGGTTCACCTTCAGCATTCCGGTCTTTTGGGCGATCGTCCTGGCGGCGGGCGGGCGCCGCAGCCTGCGTCCCCTCATGCTGGGCACAGCCCTGATGTGCGCATATGAGCTGGGTTCACTGCTGGTTTTCTTCCGGATTACCGCCCGTAGCGCCGTCGCCCAGATCGCCGGCGGCCAGGATGCTTCCGGCAAGTGGATCGGGGCTCTCGGCCACTACCTGGTGGTGAACGCGCTGCCCTTCATCGTGCCGCTCGTCGTGGCCCTCTCGCTCCATCGGGAACTGCGCGCAGCCATCTTCCCCTTGGGTAAAGCCCCGGAACTGGCGATTCCCTCACTGCTCCCCGACAAAAGAAAAGTGCGGCGCCGCACCGCGCTTCCGCGCTCGTTGTGAACGGGCCGTATGAATACGCACGAATTTATCGATAATGGACTGGATTCCGTGGCTCGCACGATAGCAGACTATAAGAGAGGCTAATATGCGCTTACGATCGTGTTTACTTTGGTTATCTCTGTCCGCCGTTCCGCTCCTGCCCCTCGCGGCGCAGCACAACGTGCTGACTTATCACAACGATGTCGCCCGCACAGGCCAAAACCTCGCGGAAACCACGCTGACCACCGCCAATGTGAATTCCGCCACATTCGGCAAAATCTTCCAGGCAACTCTGGATGGCGTTGTGGATGCGCAACCCCTCTATGTTGGCGGCGTCGCCATCCCCAACCAGGGAACCCACAACGTGCTGATCGTGGCTACCGAAAACGACTCTCTATACGCGCTGGATGCCGGTACCGGCGCACAGCTCTGGAAGGCGGCGCTGCTCCCCAGCGGCGAGATCCCGTCGGACGACCGCAACTGCTCGCAGGTGACCCCGCAGATCGGCATCACCTCGACCCCGGTGATCGCGCTCAAGCCCGGCACGACGGAGGGTTCCATCTTTGCGGTCGCTATGAGTAAGGACTCGTCGGGAAAATATTATCAACGGCTGCACAAAGTGAGCTTGACCACGGGCCAGCCGTTCGCCGCCGGCGTGGAAATTCAGGGAAAATACCCTGGAACCGGCGACGACAGCAAAAACGGCTACGCTTATTTCGATCCCAAGCAATATAAGGAACGATCGGGGTTATTGCTGCTGGATGGAGTAGTGTACCTGGCCTGGGCGTCGCATTGCGACATCCAGCCGTACACCGGCTGGATCATGGGATACGATAACAAGACGCTGGCGCAAACCAGTGTGATCGATGTGACTCCCAATGGCGGCGAAGGGGCCATCTGGGGCGCGGGCGCCGGCCTGGCGGCCGATCCCAACGGGTTTATCTATTTTCTCGACGCCAACGGCACTTTCGATCCGACTCTCAACGCACAGGGATTCCCCGCCGATGGAGACTACGGCAACGCCTTCATCAAGCTCTCGGTCACAGGCGGCAAGTTAGCCGTGGCGGATTACTTCACCATGTACAATACGGTCGACGAATCCAACGGCGATGTCGACCTAGGCTCAGGCGGCGCGCTGGTGCTACCCGAACTGACCGACGCCGGCGGCCACGTGCGGCATCTGGCGATCGGAGCGGGCAAAGACGGCAATATCTATTTAGTGAATCGCGATCGTATGGGCAAGTTCAACCCAAACAGCGACAGCGCCATTTATCAGGAGCTGGACGGCGCACTACCCGGCGGTATCTGGTCGATGCCTGCTTATTACAACGGCAAGGTATACTTCGGCGCGGTTGGCGGCCCCATACGCGCCTTTCAGTTCAGCAAGGCGGTGCTGTCGTCGACGCCTCTCTCCGCGACCGGCACGCAGTTTCCCTATCCCGGGGCCACGCCCAGCATTTCGGCGAATGGGTCGTCAAACGGTATCCTCTGGGCGGTGGAGAACAACTCACCAGCCGTACTTCACGCGTACACCGCCGGCAATCTATCGACGGAGCTGTACAACACCAGCCAGGCGCCGAATGGACGAGACAACTTCGGCGCGGGCAACAAGTACATGGTGCCGACCATCGCCAACGGCAAAGTGTACGTGGGTACGCCCAACGGTGTGGCCGCATTCGGGCTGCTGGGCCTATGACTGGCCAATCATGGGCCAATGGTATCCTCGATAATATGCCACTGCGGTCCGGTATACTCTGGGCGTCTCTGCTTCTTGTTCCGCCCCTGCGCCTCACGGCTCAGCCCAACGTACTAACCTATCATAACGACGTGGCTCGTACGGGACAAAACCTGGCGGAAACCACGCTCACGGCCGGCAACGTCAATTCGGCTTCGTTCGGCAATCTCTTCCAGGCAACCCTGGACGGCAAGGTGGACGCCCAACCGCTATATGTCGGCGGGGTAGCCATCCCAAACCAGGGAACCCACAATGTGCTGATCGTGGCCACCGAGAACGATAGCCTCTACGCCCTCGATGCGGATACCGGCGCGCAGCTCTGGCAAGCTGTGCTTCTCGCGAGCGGCGAGACCGCGTCCGACGACCGCAACTGCAATCAGGTAGTGCCCGAGATCGGCATTACTGCAACGCCGGTGATCGCGCTCCAGCCCGGCACAACGGAAGGCGCTATCTTCGCCGTCGCCATGACTAAAGACTCTACAGGGAACTATTATCAGCGGCTGCACAAAATCAGCCTTACCACGGGTAAGCCGCTCACCGCCGGTGTCGAAATCGTCGCCAAGTACCCCGGAACCGGCGAGGACAGCAAAGACGGCTACGCGTTCTTCGATCCCGCGCAGTATAAGGAGCGCTCCGGACTCTTGCTCGTGAACGGGGTCGTATACCTGGGCTGGGCGTCGCACTGCGACCATCCCCCGTATACCGGCTGGATCATGGGCTATGACGCCACAACGCTCGCGCAAACCAGGGTGCTCGACATAACTCCCAATGGCGACGAAGGAGCGATCTGGGGCTCGGGTGCGGGTTTTGCGGCCGACTCCAGCGGTTACATCTATTTCCTGGATGCCAATGGCACCTTCGATACGACTCTCAATTCCGCGGGCTTTCCCATTAACGGCGACTTCGGCAATGCATTCATCAAGCTCTCGCCTGCAGGCACGCAACTGAGCGTGGTAGATTATTTCACCATGTATGATACGACCACTCAATCCGAGGGCGATATCGACTTAGGTTCGGGCGGCGCGCTGGTGTTGCCGGACATGACCGACGCCAACGGAAAAGTGAGGCATCTGGCGATCGGAGCGGGTAAGAACACGAACATCTATGTGGTGGACCGCGACAACATGGGCAAGTTCAATCCACAGAACGACAGCGCAATTTACCAGGAGCTGGTTGGCGCAGTCCCCAGTGGCATGTGGGCGATGCCGGCCTATTACAACGGCTTGGTGTATTTCGGCGCGAATCTCGCTCCCCTACGGGCGTTTCAATTCAGCAAGGCGCGGCTCTCAACCACTCCCGTCCAGACGACGGCCACGAAGTTTCCCCATCCCGGACCCACCCCGAGCATTTCGGCGAATGGCTCGGCAAACGGCATTCTCTGGGCCGTGGAGAGCAGTTCAACCGCCATTCTGCACGCATACGTGGCCGAGAATCTGGCGCAGGAGCTATACAACTCCGATCAGGCGCCGAACGGGCGCGACCACTTCGGCGCAGGCAACAAGTATATGGTGCCGACCATCGCCAACGGCAAAGTGTACGTGGGAACGCCGAACGGAGTAGCCGCGTTCGGCTTGCTCACTCCGAGCCGTGCACGTCAGTAAGCCGTTTACTCCACCACGTAAGGTTTGCGATACACCGGCCGCGTCATCAGAGCATTCGCCTCGGCATCGCCCGTGAAGGCACCCGCCGCGGCATCATAACTCAACTTGCGCCCCGCGCGATAACTAATATTCGCCATATGTACCAGCGCCGCCGAAGTTGCCCCAACCGCCACATCGGCATTCAGATCCGCCACGTTTCTGCTCTTCACCGCCTTCAGGAAGTTCGCCATGTGCGGGATCGTGTCGTCGATCTCGCCCTCGGCATGCTTCATCGACTCACCCGGCTCCCGCTTGTCGCCCAGGAAAATCTGGAAGCCATGTTCGTCCACCGCCATGAAGCCGGTGCTGCCGAAGAACGTCACGCCGATAAAGTTCTTATCCGACGCCGGGATGCCGAAATCACCACCCGTATTCAGCCCGCGCACTTCGAAGACTAGCTCGGCATCGCCGTAGTCGAACGTGGCGATCTGTGTGTTGGGCGTTTCCTGGTCGTCTTCATACACGTACTTCCCGCCGGTCGAAACCACGCCCTTAGGCAGGTCCCGTGCCAGACCCCGCCGCGCCAGGTCCATCTCATGGATGCCCTGGTTGCCGATGTCGCCGTTGCCCGTGTCCCAGAACCAGTGCCAATTGTACTGATAGCGATTCTTGGTGTACTCGCGCATGGGCGCGGGCCCCAGGAAGAGATCCCAATCGAGCCCCGCCGGAACCGGCTCCGCGGGCGTGCGGCCGATGGATGCCCGGCGCTTGTAACAGATGCCGCGCGCCATATAAACCTGCCCGATTGCCCCGCCGTGCAATAGGTCCATAGCGCGCTGCTTGTGCGCGATGGTGCGGCCCTGCATTCCGATTTGCACGATGCGGCTGTTCTGGCGCGCCGCCGCCACCATCGCGCCGCCTTCGAAAAGGTTGTAGCAGGCCGGCTTTTCGCAATAGACGTCTTTGCCGGCCTGGCAGGCCCAGATGGTGGCCAGCGCGTGCCAATGATTGGGCGTGGCGATGGACACCGCGTCCACGTCTTTGTCTTCGAAAAGTTTGCGCAGGTCTTGATGCACCCGCGGCTTGCTGCCCTGCAGCTTCTCGGCGATCTGCGCGGCGCGCTCGGTCTGCGCCTGGTTCACGTCGCAAATAGCCACCACGCGCGCGTCCCGCAGCTTGCTGTAATACTTGAGGTGATCGCGTCCGCGCCCGCCCAGGCCAATCACGCCGATGCCAACTTTGCCGTTTGCCGTGTCGTCGGCCGCGCGCGCGCCCATCGAAGCCAGACCGGCGCCCAGCAGAAAGGTTCTTCGTTCCATAATGCCTCCGGATAACACAATCGTATATCATGGAAGCCATGCAGGTCGCGCCGAAGATGAGCGATGCCGATTTTAAGCGCTACTGCGAGGCCAATCCCGATCTGCGGATCGAACGCACCGCCGCAGACCAAGTCCTGGTTCTGGAGCACAGCGGATGGTATGACTCCAACCGAAACGCGGAAATAATCGCGCAACTCTACGGCTGGAGCAAGCGCGAAGGCAGCGGGAGGGCCTTTGATCCCAGCGTTCTGTACATGCTTCCGAACGGCGCGGCGCGCTCCGCGCATGTATCCTGGCTCCTCCGATCGCGGCTCGCGACTCTTACGGCGAAGCAGAAGCGAAGCTTCCCACCTATCTGCCCCGACTTTGTGGTTCAACTGCGTTCACCGTCAGACCGGCTGCCGAGCCTGCAAGCCAAAATGCGGGAATGGATCGACAACGGCGCCCAACTCGGCTGGCTGATCGATCCCAAGACGCATAGCGTCTACATCTACCGCCCGGGTCAACCCACAGAACGGCTGGTGAATCCGCGCCGCGTCGCGGGCGAACCGCCCATCGATGGCTTTGTGCTGGAAATGGCGGATATCTGGAATCCGGATCTATAAAGTGGCGTGCGAAACACGCCAGGAGATCATATCCCCCCTGTCCGGCCAGCCTAATTTCTACGATCCGGTACTCCCGAAGAGGCCGTCGTCGCGATTCGCATTCTTGGAATCGAGTCCGATTGGCTTGCGTTCCGGCAGCTTGGGCGGCATGGGCCTGCCAAATGCCTTCGCGAGCGCCCGTACGAGGTTCCAGCTAAACCGGCGCTCGTCCCGGCGGAACAGCGGGGCCCATGCGGAGACGTTGATTATGGGGACCTGGAGGTTCCATGTTTGAAGCTCTTGAAGGGCATCCAGATCCTCCGGACTGACAGGCGCCCATTCCACAATGACCGCCTGAAATGCCTCCGTTGCCAGTTTGGTGAGGGCCTCGGGAAGAGTGAACGCCATATCGATGCGGTACTGATGGGTTTCGAAAACGGTCCTTCGGCTAATCACGCGATCCACTTCCGCATCGACCAGGAGAACCTTCGGAATAGAACATTCCAGGGACAGCCCTTCGAGCGGTAGGTGTTGCTGCCGCGCACTTGTGAGCAGTGCCTGGACATGAGCCGGAGCCGACTCCCCGCGCTCCTTATACTCAGACGCCGCCCTGGTTGCGATTTCGAAGAGCTTCTGCGTCGGATCGTCCTCGGTCTGGGAACGGTAGACATCCGCAAGCTCTGATCTGTTCAGTCCGAGCACTGACCGCATTATGTCGTCGGCACGTTTCTCAGGCGTCAAGACCGAAGCATCGCCGTGAGGCCGTTTGTTGGTACTCATCGGACTAGTGGCTCCTTTCGCGGCTTTGGCGGCCGGGGCGAATCCGTCTCAAACGACCGTCGAATCCGCTTCTTGCGATTGACAACCTCCGAAACGGTGATTCCAAGATCGGCTGCAAGTTCCTGGTTTGGGAACGGCCCGCCGTTACCCTCGCTAATGGCAGATACCAACTCCTCGAGTTCCTTCTTGCCGTGTACGTGCCGCATCACCTGGTCAACCGCCTCCTGTTGCTCAAACTGCTGATCTGGTTGCACGGCGAACAGGTTCCCATCTTCCAGCAGGCCGCCGTAGTGTCGGTGACGGCGAAGATGATCGATGAACTTGTTTTTGAGCACGGCGCATAGAAACGTCTCAAGCTTGCCGCGGGCTGGCACCCAGCCCAGCGCATTCGGCGATCGCAGAAATTCCAGAACCGTTTCGCTGACCAAATCATCCGCCGACGCGGCGTCGAGGACATCCGGTTGATCTTGGGCGAGCCAACCGGCCATCGCGCGAAGGCGCATGCAGACCTCCAACCAGGGAATGCGTTCGAACAGGTTGTCGTCCGTCGTCACAGATCTCCCTGGGGCCTGATTCCGCTGCCCCCCGTTACCTCCTATTCGAACAGATTCCGCGATTTGTCCGCATCCGGTGGCAAAAAAATGATGGCCCATTCGTAAATACCCTGAGAAGCAAATCCTGATCGTGGAAACCCAGCGGATTAACGTG
>Ga0302324_100001651_pt1 | contig 53652 bp, 47 predicted proteins | sample Palsa_T0_1_FD_201949 | JGI IMG/M metagenome (GOLD analysis project Ga0302324, IMG submission 201949) | Peat permafrost microbial communities from Stordalen Mire near Abisko, Sweden - Palsa_T0_1 | ecosystem: Environmental > Terrestrial > Soil > Palsa > Peat permafrost | place: Sweden: Abisko...
GCTGGGCGCGCTCGGGCTGATCCAGAGCCTGCTGATGCTAAGTATTGTCTATGTCGGTATGCACCTGAAGGCGAATTTCCTGCTGGAGCTTCTGACTCTCTTAGTAACTTGCCTGGTCGGCACTGGCATTGGGCTCTGCATTTCGTCCATGTCGCGCTCTACTGAACAGTCGATCGCCGCTCTCCCTCTGGCCTTGCTACCGCTGATCGTACTCGGCGGCAGCCTGGCCACGATTTCCGACATGCGCGCCCGCGAGCCCCTGGGATACATCGCTAACGTGGCTGCGCCCACGCGCTGGGCGTATGAAGCCAACCTGCTGCTGGAGAACACCGCGCTGGGCGATAAGGCCCGGTTCGAGCGCAAGTTGATCCCGGTGGCCACGGCCCGGGGCGTGCAATCGCGCCGGCCCGCCTTCCATAATACGCCCGCTCCTGCCGCGGGCGATGGCTACGAGGATCTTGCTGAAACGTTCTTTCCCGCGGGCGAGGGCGCCTTTCGGCATACCTATGGAACCTCCCTCGCGCGTCTGGGCGCCATGGTGGCGTTTTGGGCGCTCGCTACCCTGATGGCCTTGAAAAGGGATGAGTGGGAATGGTGGCAGGGCTGAAGTCGCGTCTGCGATGAATGGCTTAGGCGAGTACACAATTAGCGCTGTGGCCCCCCCCCCTCATCTTCAGCCAGGGTGCAGTGGGTTCAAATCGGCGATGAAGCCATCCAGCCCGTTACTAAATGCATCGAGCCGCGGTGATTCGAGGATTTTGTCGAGGGGGGAATCGCTCCGGCCGATCTTGTCGTACTCGATGAAACCTTGGCCCGGCTTCCTTGACTCGCGGTACTTCGAATTGTAACCAACGGTCCACGTCAGCAATCGATGTATCCACTTACGGACCGCAATGGCATGTCGATCAAAATCCTTGAACCCGCTCCGATAGAGCCAAAAGAACGAATTGCCTTTCATCACTTCGTCCACCTGCGTGCCGTCTCCTGGGTCGCATACGGGCGCGAAGCCGCCCCTCAAGATCAGCAGGTCCCCGTATAGGACATCATGCACAGCTTCCGGCGTCGCAACGGTGAGGCGGGTCCTGATCTGCTTTACGCTCGTCGCCGAGCATAACCCCGAACTGGAGGAATTCTTCGTTCCAAGAGTAATTGAGCAATTTCCACTTCAGCTCCGTGGCAAAGAGCGCAAGCCGCGACGGTTCCTCGACAAGCAAGACGGGCAAGGAGTCGCGATGCTTCTCGGCCTCAGGCTCGTGAAGAAGGGCGCGGTAGCAATCTTCTGCGGCAGAAAGACAACCGCGGCCAATCTTTGCGAAAAGGCTGTGGATATTTTGAGCGTAACGTCCCGCTCAGAGCGCCCGCCGTTTATTCCGACGCCCAGGAGACACAGAGACTGGCGTACCTCCAAGCCCAGAACCTGGGCCCCAGACGCTGCTGCGACACGAGTGCTCAGCTCAGAATCTTTAAGCACCACGGCAATACCCCACACGGAATCCGTCTGGCCGTTGAACATGCCATGCGCGCGGGCCTCGCTCGTTTCGTCGTTTGCACATCAACTCTGGCGCAGGGGGTCAACCTTCCCATTTGGTATTTGCCCGTAACGACCGTCTATCAGGGATCCGAACGCATCAAGGTCCGTGACTTTCGTAACCGCATTGACCGCGCCGGACGAACTGGTATGCACACGGAGGGTCGTATTCTCTTCGCCGATACGGACGTCCACGAGGCAAGCGAAACGGCTCTGATGAGAGGTGGAGATGGAACCAGATCAAAGAGCTGCTAGAACCAACGAATTCGGAGCCTTGCATAAGCTCCCTTCTATGCACTGAGTTTGTGAAACTCAGTTAGCGTAAGTGTACACCCGATTGTTTCGGCTGGCTCTGCGTCTCCCATTTCTTACACTCATGAACCGCGGCGCGACCCGCGCTGCAAGTTTGCGCCGATTGGCAATCGGGGCGCAGGATGCCATCTGATGCCGTCCTGCCCCACGGGCTGGCATGCTACGCTGTTCCTTATCACGCCCATGCCCCTCACCCGCATCAAAGGCCAACTCATGAGCGCCTCCGAAATCGACCGCACGCTGGTGCGGCTGGCGCACGAAATTCTGGAAAAGAATTCCGATCTGGACCGGCTGGCGTTCATCGGCATTCGCCGCCGCGGCGTGCCCTTGGCGCAGCGCCTGGCGCGCAAAATCGAATCGCTCGAACAGCGCGCCGTGCCCGTCGGCATTCTGGATATCAATCTCTACCGGGACGACCTGACCACGGTCGACATCAAGCCCGTGGTGAGCGCCACCGAGATCGCGTTTTCCGTGCAAGGCAAAGACATCATCCTGATGGACGATGTGCTGTACACCGGCCGCACCATTCGCGCGGCGCTGGACGCGTTGTTCGACCACGGCCGTCCGGCGCGCGTACATCTGCTGGTCCTGATCGACCGAGGCCACCGCGAGTTGCCGATTGAGGCGCAGTTCGTGGGCCGCACCGTGCAGACCTCGGACGACGAAATCATCGAAGTCAAATTCCAGGAAATCGACCAGATGGAAAAGGTGCTGCTGGTCGAAAGAGCCGCGGAGGGCGAAGCCGTTTAAGCCATGCCGGCAGGATTGCTGGGAATCGAAGAACTGGATCGCGCCGAGATCGAAACCATCCTGGCGCGCACCAAACAATTTCAGCCCGTGCAAGACCAATCGCAGAAGAAGCTGGACACGCTGCGCGGGAAGATGATCGTGAATCTCTTCTTCGAAGCGTCCACGCGCACCCGCACCAGCTTTGAGATCGCCGCCAAGCGCCTGGGCGCGGACGCTATATCCATCGCGGCGTCGGGTTCCAGCGTATCGAAAGGCGAATCGCTGGTGGATACGCTCAACACGCTGGCGGCCATGCGTCCCAACGCGATCGTGATGCGGCATGCGGCGTCGGGAGCGCCGCACTTTCTGGCGCGGCACCTGGCGATGCCGATCATCAACGCGGGCGATGGCACACACGAGCATCCCACCCAGGCGCTGCTCGACGCGCGCACCATTCTCGACCGCCGTCCGAGCCTGGAAGGCCTGCGCGTGGCCATCATCGGCGACATCGCGCACAGCCGCGTGGCGCGCTCCAACGTCTACCTGCTTTCGAAATTCGGCGCGGAGATTGTGCTTTGCGGTCCGGCCTCGCTGCTGCCGCGGGAGCTGGCGCAAATCGCGCCTGGAGTCACGCTGACCAACGACATTCGCGAGGCGATTTGCGACGCGGACGTGATCATGATGCTGCGCGTGCAGCTTGAGCGGCAGCACGAAGCGGCGTTTCCGGCGGCCGAGTATTTCCAATTTTACGGCTTGCGGCTGGAGCATCTGGCGCTGGCCAAGCCGGACGTCATCGTGATGCATCCCGGCCCCATCAATCGCGGGCGCGAGTTGTCGTCGGAGGTGGCCGATTCGCAGCGTTCTGTGATCCTGAACCAGGTGGAGAACGGCGTCGCGGTGCGCATGGCGGTGCTGGAGCGGGTGATTGGCTGATGTCTCAACTTCTGATTAAGAACGGGCGCGTCATCGATCCGGCTTCAGCTACCGATATGCTGGCCGATGTTCTAATTCGGGATGGGGCGATTGCGGGCGTGGGCGCGGATCTCGAAGCCGCGGGCGCAGAGATTTTCGATGCCACTGGGTTAGTGGTGACGCCCGGATTTATCGACATGCACGTACACTTGCGTGAGCCCGGATTCGAGCACGCGGAGACCATCGAGACGGGCGCGCGCGCCGCGGCCGCCGGCGGATTCACTTCCATCTGCTGCATGCCCAATACGCTGCCGGTGAACGACAACGCCACTGTCACCAGCTACATCATCGAGCGCGCGCGCAAGTTCGCCGTGACGAACGTGTTTCCTATCGGCGCCATCACCAAGAACAGCGCGGGCGAGGAGTTGTCGGCTATCGGATCCATGAAAGCCGCGGGGGTGGTGGCGATCTCGGACGATGGACGCCCGGTGATGAACGCGCGCGTGATGCGGCGCGCCATGGAATTCGCGCGGTCGTTCGACCTACCCGTCATCGATCATTGCGAAGATCTGAACCTGAGCGCGGGCGGCGACATGCACGAGGGCTACGAATCCGTGCGGCTGGGCCTGCGCGGCATTCCGGCCACTTCCGAAGACGTGATGGTGGCGCGCGATATCCTGCTGGCGCAGCTTACGGGCGCACGCTTCCACGTGGCGCATATCTCGACGCGCAACGCCATGGGCATGGTGGCTTATGCCAAGCAGCACGGATTGCCCGTGAGTTGCGAAGCGACTCCGCACCACTTCGCGCTCACCGACGCGCACATGCGGCCCTACGACAGCAATTTCAAAATGAAGCCGCCGCTGCGCACGGCTTGCGACGCGGGCGCGGTAGTGGATGGCATCGTGGGCGGCGCGGTGGACGCCATCGCCACGGATCACGCGCCGCATCCGGGCAGCGAGAAGATGCAGGAATTCGAGAAGTGCCCGTTCGGGATTATCGGACTGGAGACGGCGCTGGGACTGGCGCTGGAGCATCTGGTACACACGGGCAAGACTCCGTTGGCGCGGCTGGTGGCGCTACTGACTACGGGACCGGCGCGGGTGCTGCGGTTGGATCGCGGGACTTTGCGCGCGGGGGCGCCGGCGGACGTGACGATCTTCAGTACGGACCTACAGTGGACCTACGATGTGAATCAGTCGTTTTCGAAGAGCCGGAATTCTCCGTTTGACGGGCATATGTTCCGGGGGGGACCGGTGGCGACGATTGTGGATGGGGCAATGGTTTGGCGGCGGGATTAGCCGCCGCACCTCGACCCCGGAAGAAAATAAATTCCCAAACGGCATGTTAATGGAGTATGCTAGTAACGGGACCGGGGGTTGCGTTCCCCCGATCCCGCTCGGTTTTTACCGCCTGCCCTTACGGGTCCAGGTGATAGTTACCGTGAACCTACCGAGAAGCAGTAGGCCAACTAGCAACAGGATCATAGCCTCCTTTCTGCTTAAAAGAGGAAGGCCCGGGCCGACACCCGGGCTTTTCCAATCAAAGCCCGAGTGCTTCTTTCGGAACTCGCTCTTCCAATTTTCTACAGGAAAGGTCTCCGCTCTTAGAGTGCGCCAACCGGCGCGGAATTCTCCGATCGAATTCAGGTTAAGGTTCCAGGTAGCGGACGGGCGGGGCTAAAGCCCCGCGCCGGCTAAAGCCCGCCCTCCAACATCAGCGCGCAAATCCTATCGATGGCCGCACGCACATCCGCCGCCGGGCCGCTGTAGTTATTCACCAAGATGGAGAACGCCAGCATCTTGCCGTCCTTCCGCCGCGCGTAACCGGAGAGCGCGCTCACATGCGACAGCGTGCCGGTCTTGGCGAAGATGCGGCCCGCCGCCGCTGTGCCCGCGAAGCGCGCGTGCAGCGTGCCATCCTCGCCGGCCACCGGCAGCAGGCTCACCCAGGCATCCCGCGCCGCCGAATGGTACATATACGCCAGCAGCCGCACCGCCGCCGCGGGCGTCACCAGGTCCAGACGCGACAACCCGGAGCCATCCGCCAAGGTGTAACTGGCGCGGTCGAGGCCTATCTCATCGAGGAACGCCTGCCGTTCCTTTGGCCACCGCCAGGAGAGCCATCTCCGCGTGCAGATTCTGGCTCACTTTGTCGGTGATGCGCAGGTCATCCACCAGCGGAGATGAATCGCGCCGCGCCACTTCCACACCCGGCTCCGATTCGGGGGCCGGCCCATTCTTCAAGTCCGCCACTTGGCTTGGATATAAGTGCACTGCCCGCGCTTCCCCGCGAATGGCGACCCCGTGCCGCACCAGCGCATCACGGAATGCGATGGCTGCATAGAGCGCCGGATCGTCGATGCCCACGACTTCGGTATCGCCCGCGGCGTCCTGCACGGGCAGCGCGCCCCATATCCGCAATTGCCGCGCGCCAGGCAGACGGTCGATCTGGATTTTGCGCCCGCCCACGCCGCTGCGGACGCGATTGTCGATCTCGTAATACTCGACTGGCGGCGTCAAAATAATTCGGGCCGGATCGGATTCCCGGCTGCCGGGCGCCACGGTGACCGACTGCGTATTGTCGTTGACGCTCAGCGCGCTGACCGCCGCGCCATAATCCCAAACCGAATCGTCGATGGACCAGCCGTCCGCATAGGGTTGCCAGACATAAGCCGTATCATCGCCGATTACATCGGCGGTCACACAGCGCACGCCGCGCGCGGCAACCTGGGCGGCCAGACCCTCGATGGCCGCCAGCGGATCTCCCGAGGGCGCATCCCGGCTATATGGAATCGCGCGGCCCGAAAGGTTCGGATCGCCGCCACCCACCAGCCGCAAGGACTCCACGCAGCCGTCTTCGCCCTGGGTGCGATCGGCCACGACCCGCGTTTGGAAACGGTAATCCGGCCCGAGACGCGTCAGGGCGAGTGCGGTGGTGAACAGCTTGGCGTTCGATGCGGGAACAAACAGGCGGTCCGCATTGCGTTCGAACAGGACGCGGCCGTCCTCCAGGCGGACGATACGCACGCCCCAGAACGACCTGCGCGCCGCCGGCGACGCGTCCAGAAACGCGGCGATCCGCGCACCGGCAGGCCATTTCTCGTGGGTGGGGCGCTCCGCCGCACACAACGGAAGGGCCAGCCACAGCAGCCACAGCGCGCGCGGCGTCATCGTCCGGTGACCTTCGATTCCAGCCAGATCAGCAGGAGCAGCGCCGAAACCATACAAGTCCCCAGCAGCGGCAGCGCCACCACGATGCCAATGTCCCAGAGGGCGGCGGCATATCCCAGCGCGGCGGGCGCGATCAATCCGCCGAAGAGCGCGAAGGAGAAGATGCCGCTGAAGAACACCGGATGATAGTACGGAAAACGGCCGCCGATCTTCTCGGCCACCAGCGGATAAATACTGGCGAAGCCCGCGCCCAGCAGCAGCACGCCGGCCACTGCGCCGGACCGGTTGTCCGTGGATCCCCGATACAGCAGCAAGCAGCCGAACAGGGCCGCCAACACGCTCAGTCCGAGCAACAGGCTGTGCCGCACCCTGGGCAGAATCGCGACCGCCGCCGCCCTGCCCACCAGCAGCGCTACCCAATAAAGCGACAGTATCCCCAGCGACGCCGGCGGGCTCATCCCCAGGCGCCGCACCAAAAACAGCGGCAACCATCCGGCGATCGACCATTCGTTGCCGAACTGAAAGAACAGCAACAGCGCGAACAGTACGGCGCCCAGGCTGCGGAAATCGCGAAGAACCTGGCGTAGGTCGGCGTGCGCGACCGGCGCTTTTTCGGCCACGGCGGTGCGCGCGTAGAGCCAGGCGAAGAGTCCGGGCGCGAGCGCCATCAGGATCAGGATGACGGGCACCGTGTACGCATAAAACGTTCCGGCCACCAGCAGCGTGACCGCCAGGCATCCCAAGCCGTAGTAGAATCCACCCAAAGCCACAGCCCGCACGGGCTCGCGCGAGTAACTGGCGGCGATGGCTTGGAACAGGCCGGCGTTGAGCAATCCCACCGCCAGACCGAGTATGGCCAGGCCGGGCATGCGCCACAACCAATGCGCCGGCGGAGTCGCCAAGGCGAGCGACAGAAGTCCGGCGCACCCCAGCAGGCAGCCGAAGACCAGCAAGAAGCGCAGACTCTTGCGCGCCAGAATCGCCGCGGACACCTGGTGCGCGGCGATCACCCCCACAGCCAGGCTGAGGAAGCAATTGCCGATGGTGATGAATTCCGGGGGATCGCGATGGTAGCCCCAGGCGGGCAGCACCGCGCCTAACAACGCGAAGAGGAATCCCGAAAGCAGGAAACCCGCTAGCGCTTTGCCGGGCGAGGGTGCTGGCGCAATGGGAGCCTCCCCGGCAGCCATGTGAGCCACGTGTATAAGCTATCAGCTTTCAGCGGTCAGCTTGCAGCGTTCAGCTTTCAGAAGGGGTAAAATGGCGGCAATGAGCTTACAGGACGCGGCGCTGCTTTCCGTGGAAGAGTTCCTGAAGCTGCCGGATCCGCCGGAAGGCCACATCGAACTGCATCACGGAGAGGTCGTCGTAATGCCGCCGCCAAAGCGAGGGCATCAGCGAATTCAGCATCGAATCGCGATGTTGCTGAAACGGCTCGTGGGCAACCCCGGCGTCGTGGAAATGGAGATGGCTTTTCGCCCAACGCAAGAATACGAGGTCTGGCAGGCCGACGTTGCGTACGTCTCCGTCGAACGGGATGCCGCAACGGGCGACGACGAATATTTGATGGGCGCGCCCGAGCTGGTAGTAGAGGTTCTATCGCCAAGTAACACGATGGATGAGATCCTGGAGCGGCAATGCATCTGTCTGGAGAATGGTTGCGTCTCGTTTTGGACCGTCGACCCCAAACGGCAAATCGTGACGGTGACTACGCCGGATCGCAGGACCGTGGTGTTCGATCGGCAGTCGACAGTGGCCCTGGCGGACCCGGTGAGCGGCAGGATTGAGGTTGGAAAGATATTTTCGGACTCTTCTTCGTGAATGCGTAGGGCGCGCCGCACCGGCGCTACGGGAATCGGAAGCGGCGTAGGCGGCTCGCCAGTGTTTGCAACAGCTTCGGCGATGGCCCGCGGCTTGCAACCGGACACCGTGGTTAGTCGTCGGGAGTCTCTTTAATCTTTGGTGCGTTGCCTCCCATGGGCTTAGCGCTCCCCGCCGCGGTTCCACTGGCCGCGGCGGGGTCTTTTTTGGCGTTGGCTCTGCTACACTGAAACTCACCCGCCATGCCCAGCTTGCTATCTGGGCGTTTCCGAAACTTGAGCGGCGGCCCCCGCCCTAGATATCGTCTGTGCTTGCGCCGGTGGGGCGAGACCTAAAGACAGGCTGAAGACCGTGCCAAAGCTAGTGGTCGCGCCCCCATAGCCGGTTGTCCCGTACAAGTCTCCATTCGTGCCTTGGATCAGCCTCGCGAGGGGGTTATAGCCGTCAGCGCACTCGGTTTGGAAGCAGAAGTTGTATATTGTCGTCAGCGTGCCGGTTGTGGTCATCCTGAAAACCGTCCCGGCGGTAAATCCTCGCAAGGAGCCGATAGGGACGCCGCCCGCCGAGGTTGTCCCGTACAAGGTTCCCGTCGGTGGCCTGGACCAGTCCGCCTTCCGGGCCGCTGCCATCCAGACACGGGGCCCCCTCGGTGCAGAAGGTGTATAGAGTCGTCAGCTTGCCGCTCGGGGTGACTCTGAAGACCGTGCCAGAACCGTTGGTCCCGCCGTCGATCATTGTCCCGTAGAAGTCTCCGTCGGTGGCCTGGATCAGACCGCTTGGATTTGTCGCGCACGCAGCTTGGCTGCAGAGGTTATACAGCGTGGTCAACTTGCCTCCCGGAGTGATTTTGAAGATCGTCCCGTAGCCATTGGTCCCTTCAGATGCGGTTGTCCCGTAGAAATCGCCGTTGGCAGCTTGAACCAGCGGCGTGGCGGGGTCTTGTCCGTCGGTGCAGTTTTCCAGCGCACAGAAGCTGTATAGGGTCGTAAGTTTGCCACTCGGGGTGATTCTGAAGACCGTGCCACCACAGGCACCACAGGTGGTGGACCCGCCGGCCGTCGTTGTCCCGTAGAATTCCCCATTCTTGCCTTGGATCAGCCCAGCCGCAGGGTTCTCGCCGTCCGCGCAGTTTGTTTGGGAGCAGAAGTTGTACAGCGTGGTAAACTTGCCGCCCGACGTTATTCGAAAGACTGTGCCAAAGCCGTTGGCCCCGCCCTCGAACGTTGTCCCATAGAAGTCGCCATTCTTGCCTTGGACCAGCCCCGCGTGGTAAGGGTACCCGCCGTCCGTGCATCCGCTTTGGGAGCAGAAGCTGTGCAGCGTGGTCAGGCTACCGCTCGGATCGATCTTGAAGACGGTGCCATAGCTGGCGGCGCCGCCTTCCGACATTGTCCCGTAGAGGTTCCCATCGTCTCCCTGGACAAGCGGGGCTGTAGGCCGGAAGCCATCCAAGCATTGGCCGTTTTGATTCGCTTGGGCAGAAGCTGTATAGCGTGGTAAGCGTCTGCGCAGGCAGGATTGTTGCCGTCGCGGTGCATACCGCGAAAGCGGCGGACAGCAGCCATTTAAGTCTCATTGATTCACCCTCAGGGAATTGTACAGCATCGAGGGTTCCGGCTTCAACCGCAGCCGCTTCTTGCTACACTGAAACTCACCCGCAATGCCCACGCTCTACTCACGCTGGATGGCCGATTGGGAATACAAACTCGCCACCCGCGATAACAACCGGGTGGTGCGCCCGTTCGATTGGGGGCTCGACTGGCTGGGAAGGGCGCCGGCCAACGGAAGCTCCAGCCGAGCGCTGGGCGAATTCGTGCGCGGCGTGCTGGCGGATTCCGATCGCTACTTCGCTTACGATACGCCGCGGGATTACCGGCTGGACGGCGGTCAACTCACCTTCACCAGCCCCATCCAAACGCCCTATCCGGAGAACAACGTAGTTCGCGCGGCCTTCTTTCCCGCGCGACGGGACAACGGCCGGGCCGTTGTGGTGCTGCCCCAGTGGAATGCGGACGAACAAAGTCATTTGGGACTCTGCCGGCTGCTGAACCGGTTCGGAATCACGGCATTGCGGATGAACCTGGCCTATCACGGCCCGCGCATGCCACCCGAGCTGCAACGGGCCGATTATCACGTTTCGAGCAACTTGGGCCGCACCATCCACGCAGGGCGGCAATCCGTGGTGGACACGCGCGCATGTCTCGACTGGCTGCAGCAGCAGGGGTATGGCCGCCTCGGAATCCTGGGCACCAGCTTGGGCTCCTGCATCGCCTTCATCGCCGCGGCGCACGACCCGCGCATCTCCACGGGCGTGTTCAACCACGTGTCCATGTACTTCTCCGACGTGATCTGGACCGGCCTTTCCACCGAGCACATCCGCAAGGGTTTAACCGGCGAGGTCACGCAGGATCAGTTGCGCGAATACTGGTCCGTGATCAGTCCGGCGGCCTATCTCGACCGGCTGCGCGGGCGGGACTTGAACAGCCTGCTGATCTGGGCGCGGCACGATTCCACATTTCTGCCGGTGTATTCGCAACAGGTGCTCGAATACTTCCGCAGCCGCCAGCTTCCGCACGAGGTGTTCACGCTGCCTTGCGGGCACTACACCACGGGGCAGTTCCCCTTCAACCTGCTCGACGGCATGGTGATGTGCCGGTACTTAAACCGCAACTTGTAGGGGCGTTGGGGGCCCGGGCATCTATCGGTGGCGTGGCGCAAGAAAACATTTGACAAATTCGCAAGTCGATTATAGGATGAAAATATCACTGGAAAAGGAGGTGGTCCAGAATAATGAATGAAAGTAGACCGCGCGAGGTGGCCGACTGTTGAGTCGACCGCTCTGAAGTAGCCGGCTTCGTCCAGTGGCGAGGCCAAGTTCCTGTGGACCGGCTGCCTCTCGCGTTGCATGCCAAGCCTCAGGTTTCATTTTGCAGGCTACCTTGATCCAAGACGGATCTAACATGGCCCCCCGGGGATGCGTGTGTTGTGGGCGCGTCTTCGGGGGGTTGTGCTTTTTTGCTATACTGGAAATCTCGAAAGGATCCCGTTACAAATGAAGGCCGGTATTCATCCAGCTTACAGCGAAATCAATGTCATCTGCGCGTGTGGCCACACGTTCAAGACCCGATCCACCCACAAGGGCGATATCCGCGTGGAAATTTGCTCCCACTGCCATCCGTTCTACACCGGCAAGCAGAAGTTGATGGATACCGCGGGACGCATCGAACGCTTTGAGAAGAAGTACAAGGAAAGCCGTGGCGCCAAGAAGGCTCCGGTCGCCCAGCCGGCGGCCTGATTCAGACTCAACAGGCAAAGAGCGGGCTGAAGCCCGGGTGGCGGCCAAAGGCGGCATTCAGCCAGTCCGGCGCGGTTAAGATTTCATAATGCTCCGCGACCCGGTAAAGTTTTCCATGTCAACAAAGGAACGTGCGAAAACTCACCGAACACAGCGCGTAAGTCCTTATCTGTCAGCAAGCGGTGCTATCGGTGCGAAAATTGCTTCGCTTGGCGGGCGAGGAGATTATGACACGCTTCATTCTTAGCGCAGGCGTTCTTGGAGCTGTGCTGCTCACGGGCGGATGCGCCACCAAGAAGTACGTACAGGACACCACCGCGCCGATCCAGGCCAAGGTGGATCAAGTCGGCAACCAGACCACTCAGAACGGCCAGCAGATCCAGCAGACCCGCACGGATTTGACGGCCAGCATCAACGGTGTGGACGAGAAGGCTCAAAACGGCATCAGCGCCGCGAAAGAGCAGGCCATGACCGCCCAGAACAGCGCGCAAAGCGCCATGAACAAGGCCAATGACGCGTCGTCTCTAGCTAACCAGGACTCCGAGGAGATCAAAAGCCTGCGGCAGGTGGTGTCGAACCTGGACGATTACAAACAGGTCGGCGACCTGACCATCCCATTCGCATTCAACAAGTTCACGCTGACCGAGAAGGACCGCGCGGATCTGGACGACATGGTGGCGGGCGCCTCCAAGAATAAGCGGTACTTTATCGCCGTGGAGGGCTTCACCGACAGCACCGGGTCGCGCGAATATAACGAATCGCTCAGCCGCAAGCGGGCCGATGCCGTGACCGAATACCTGGTAGCCAAGCACGACATTCCCATCTACCGCATCCACATGATCGGGCTGGGACAGGAGAAGCCGGTGGACGACGGCCACACGCGCGCCGCGCGGGCCAAGAACCGCCGGGTGGAGATCAAGGTTTTCAGCGCCGACGAGAGTTATGCGCTCTCGCAGTCGCAGGCGCAATCGCCGCAACAGGCGCAGGCACAACAATAGCAGCCGTAGAAGCGCCGGCCGCGCAATGCCGTCGTTCAGCATGGGTGGGTCGCCTGCGGGGGGCCCGCCCTTTTTTATGCAGGCACGGTTTTGGGTGCCGGCGCGGTGCGCAGCGCGCGCCACCAAATGTACAGACCCAAAAAGCTGGTCGTCACTTCGAGCAAGGTCCCGGTCCAGAACAGGCGGTGGGAAAACTGCAGCAACTGTTGTCCCATGATCGCCCCGGTGAGTTGCAGTCCCAATCCGCCGCTGAGCAGCATCAGGGGGCGGTTGGGGGGCCGCGCGGTGAGCAGGAGCCCCCAGAGAATAAGGTCCAGGATGGCCAGGTAGATGTTTAGGTAAAGGCTGACCTGGGTCATCTGGCGATTGAAGTGGGAGGTTCGGTTGATCGCGAAGGATAGGGCACAGATCAGGGCGCCGGCCAGCACCAGCCAATGCCGCTCGACGATCTTCTGCTTGGAATGCCGGGCAGCTTCGTCGATGAAGGCGATCACCAGGCAAAATAGGAGGACATCCAGGATCACCTCGTCAATCCAGTAAAAGCCGTCCTGCACCGTCCGGGGCGCGGCCTGCAGTGCGATCTCTACCACGGTTGACACCAGCAGAGCCAGCGCATATGCGAAGACGAACGGGTACCTTCGGTAACTTCCGCGCAACAAGGCGGAGATTACCAGCAAGTTAAGCCACAAGCCTACGACCCAAGCGCCATACTGAAGGGCCTGCTGCATTTCCCTCCGCGGCCAAGCCCTTCCGTTCGTCCAAGGTCACCCGATGGCAGGGTTCAGGCTCTGCCGCACCACGGATCGGGCGGAAAGGTCGGGCCATGCGCTACTTTACCATCCCACGGGCGGGGCTGGGAGGCGGGGCCATGGGCTACCAGACCGCACCACGGATCGGGCGGGAAGGTGGGGCCGTGCGGCGCCACGGCGGCGAATGCGACAGACGCCATCCATAGCATAACTGTGGCGCATACCGCCACGCGAACTAACCGGTTTTTCGAGAGTACGTTCATTTGTAATCGCTCCTTTTGATTGTGAAATCCAGCACTGTTAAGGTCTTCACCGGACATCATCCGGACGCCCGAAGGTCAGTCTGATGAACGGTAGTGGGAAAGTCCCGGGCTTTCTTTCATCCGAACTTTCATCCGAAGTGTAGCTCAGTTTTTCGAAAGATAGAAGACAATATCGGGATCGGCGGATTTTTTGTGGTACAGTGTTAACAAATTACGTAAGCAGCGTTAACCAAAGTAGGTAATACTGTACTACCTAGTGGCCTGGGGTGCTATTGCCGTTGTTCCCGCAAGGTCCGCTCGGCATAGTTGCCGTCCGCGCGGAAGGGCCTCTGGCCGGGCAATTGCAAGCGCATGTCGGCGGTTACCTCATCGACCATTGCGGCACTGACGATTTTGGTTTCCAGGGCGAATGCCGTGAGCAGCAGATTATCGCACATGGCGTTGATTAACCGGGGAATGCCCTGGGTACGGAAGTGGATCTCGCGCAGGATGTCGGGGGGGAACACGCTCAGTTCTTTCAAGCCGGCACGGGTCAGCCGGGAGTGGATGTACTCCAACGTCTCTTCCAGTTGAAAAGGCTGCAGCACGCAGCGGAGCGCGATGCGCTGCTTCAATTGGCGGAAATCGGGGGCTTCCAGCTTGCGATCCAACTCAGGCTGGCCCGCCAGCAGAATCTGGAGCATTTTTCCGCGGCGGTTTTCCAGATTGCCCAGCAACCGGATTTCTTCGAGGACGTCCCAATCCAGGTTGTGGGCCTCATCCACGATGAGCACGGTGGTACGCCCCAGATTGGCGCGCTCGATGATCATTTCGTTCAAGGCGAACAGTACTTCGGTCTTGGAGGTGCGCGTGCACCGCAGGCCGAAATCGTAGGCGATCATTTCGAAGAATTGCTGGACGTTCAACCGGGAATTGAAGAGCGAGGCGTAGACGATCTGCTGGGAGCTCAAGTAATCCCGCAGGCATTCCAGCATGGTGGTTTTGCCGGTTCCGACTTCGCCCGTGAGCACCACGAATCCTTTGCGGCTTTGGACGCCGTAGATCAGGTTGGCGAGGGCTTCCTCATGTTGCGCGCTCCGGAACAGGAACGACGGGTCCGGGCTCATGTTGAAGGGATTCTCGGCGAAACCAAAGAAGGCTTTGTACATCGGATGGACTTCAAATGTATGCTAGCACGCGGCCAACCATTCGCTTACGGTCGTGACTCGGTAACGGCGGTAGGCGCGCGCCTAGACTTTGACCGACTTCGTGGGACTGATCAGGATGTGCGCGTTGCGGCCTTCCATGCGCGGCACGCTCTCGGCCGCGCCATAGGCCGTCAGGTCCGCGGCGAAGCGCGCCAGCAGTTTGCGGCCCAGCTCGGCGTGGGCGATTTCCCGCCCGCGGAACTGCACCACCGCCTTCACCCGGTTGCCTTCCTGCAGAAAGCGGATGGCGTGGTTTTTCTTGAAATCGTAATCGTGATCGTCGGTATTGGGGCGGAACTTGAGTTCCTTCACCTGCACCACGTGCTGCTTCTTCTTGGCCTCGTGCTGCTTCTTCTTTTGCTCGTATTGGTAGTGGCCGTAGTCCACCGCCTTGGCGACGGGCGGCACGGCGGTCGGCGACACGATGACCAGATCGAGACCCAGCTCCTGCGCTTTGCGAAGGGCGGCCGAGGTGGGCATGATTTCGGCGGTGCCGTCCGGGAAGACCGCGCGCACTTCACGCGCGCGAATGGACTCATTCACGTTTTCCCGACGGGCCGGCCTGCGAGGAGGTAAATTTCTGCCTGGACCCATGTATGCTATTGAGAAACAGCCCTAGAATTTACCGCGGACGCGCGACGGGGCATGCAACGCATGTGCGCGCCGGATAGCCGGATGAGATCGTGGATGAAGATTAAAACCAATCGAAATTCGCTGTCATAGGATAGTGTACTTCTAATTCGGCGGATTGTCCAGTTTTTGTGTGGCGGCGCATTGCGCCATCCCACGCCAAAAATGAACCGCACCCTTCAACCGCCCGTATCATCCATTGAAGACTGTGCCCGCCTCCGCACGGGGACAATTCGGAACGCTTGCGGCTACGCCCATTGGAGCGGCGAAGCCGTCGCCCGATGCTGTCCGCGCGCAGTTGAGCAGAATCCTAGCCAGCCACGCCCTTGCCGGTGCGGAACGGCCCGGCCGGTTCCTGCGCCTCATCGTAGAGCAGGCCCTCGCCGGGAATCAACTCAAGGAAACCCTGCCGGGTGTCGAAGTTTTCGGCCGCAACCCGTCATACGACCCGCGCCTGTACGGCGTGGTGCGAGTGGAGGCCGTCAAGCTGCGGGCACGCCTGAAGGAGTATTACGAGACGGATGGCGCCGCCGATCCGCTGCGGATCGATCTGCCGAAGGGCGGGTATCTGCCCTGCTTCGAAGTCTTGCCGAATCAGCCGGCCGCTCCGATTGAGCCGATTGATCCGATTGAGGAAATGGCGGCGCCACCCGGCCGGGCGTGGTGGACGGATTGGCGGATCGCCGCGCCCCTTTTGGCCCTGGCGGTCCTGGCCGCAGGCTACCTGTTGGCCCGCGGATCGCATGCTCGGTCCGCCCCTCCGGATTCGTCCTCCATCGCCGTGCTTCCATTTGTGAACCTCAGCTCCGACAAGGAAAACGAGTACTTCAGCGACGGCCTCACCGACGACCTGATCGACGCCCTCACCAAGGTGCGGGGATTGCGAGTGGTGGCGCGCGGTTCGGCTTTCCAGTTCAAGGGGAAGAACCCCGACATCCGCGCCGTGGGTCGGCAACTGAACGTGGCCACCGTGCTCGAAGGCAGCGTGCAAAGATCCGGAGGCCGTTTGCGCATTACGGCCCAACTGAGCAGCGTGTCCGACGGCTACCACGTATGGTCGGAAACCTACGACCGGCGGCTGGCGGACGTCTTCGCCGTGCAGGACGAGATTTCGCGGGCCATGGTGGGGGCGCTGGAGGTTCGCGTAGCCGGCAATCCGCCCCGGCTGGCGCCGTCGCCGACGCAGAATCCGGAGGCCTACAACCTCTATTTGCAAGGGCGATTCCATCTGAACAAATGGACCCCGGAAGGCGCCCGCAAGGGCATCGAATACTTCGCGCAAGCCATTGCCCAGGACCCCGGCTACGCGCCGGCTTACACCGGCATGGCGGATTGTTACACCTGGCTGGGAGTGTTCGGCTGGTCGGCGGCGCGGCAAGCCATGCCGCAAGCCCGCGAGGCCGCCAACCATGCATTACAGCTTGATGAAAGCCTGGCGGCTGCGCATGTCTCGCCGGGATATGTGAAGGCCTTGTACGACTGGAATTGGTCCGGCGCGGAGCGCGACTTCAAGCGCGCCTTGCAGTTGAGCCCGGGAGACGCAGATGCGCACTTCGCATACAGCGTGACCTATCTCACGCCCCTGGGACGCCTGGACGAAGCGCTGGCGGAAATCCAAAGCGCGCTGGCCGTCGATCCGCTCTCGCCCTATAAGATTACCGCCGAAGGCAGGATCTACAGCGACCGCCGCGAGTACGATCGGGCCGTGGCCGCGTACCGGAAGGCCATCGAGCTGGAGCCGTCTTTCTATCACGCCTACGATGAGATGCTGGGCGTGGAAACGGTGCGCGGCCGGCCCGCGGCGGTGGACACCGTGATCGCGGCCATGCGCGCGGCCTTCCGGAATGTAGACGATACCTCGGTCCGCGCGCGTCGCGGCGCGAAGCAGGGTAACCAAGCGGCGGCGCGCGCTTTAGTGGAAGGCTGGATTCAGAAATGCGTGCGTAGCGCGAGGCCCGGAAAGTCCTGCTACGCCGCCCAGATCTACGCGAGCATCGGGGAAAAGGATTTGGCATTTCAATGGCTGGGGAAAGCCTACGAGGAGCGCAATCCGCTGCTGGTGTATGCCAAGGTGATGCCGTATTACGACAACCTGCGGGCGACCCGCGGTTCAGCGTGTTGCTGCGGCGGTTGGGGCTGGGGAGATAAGAAGACAGGAGACAGAAGACAGAAGACAGAAGGACAGGAGTCGGAAGTCAGGAGACAGAAGTGAGAATTCCTGCAATTCGCAGCGCTTTTCTGGCGGTCGTGCTCAGCGGCAATGTGGACAGATTCGCGAGATTGATCCAGCGCAGGGGTTTTCCCGCACGAGCTTTTTGCGCGCTGCGGCTAAGGTGTACGGCGACGCGGTAGTGGTGATTGGTAATCGTGTGGCGGAAGGCGCCGATTTCGGCCAGCGAAGCCGGCTGCGGCAACTGTTCGGGCGACGGCAATTCCCAGAAACCGGCCAGCCGCCGCGCATCCGGGGGGCGCTGCCAGAGCAGAATCCGGCCGCGCCGCTCGATCACCGCCACTGCCATTTCGATGTGCACCGGCGCCGCTTTTCGCAGCTTCACGGGCAACTGCGATTCGCGCCCGGCAAGCCGGCCCGCGCACAGTGCCGCCAGCGGGCAGATGCCGCAGCGCGGGGCGCGCGGCAGACACACCGTGGCGCCCAGTTCCATCATGGCCTGGTTGAACGCGCCCGCCCGCCGGGTATCCAGCCACCCTTGCGCGATCTCGCGAAAGCGCGCGCGGGTGCAGGCGGCGCCGATATCGGCGGGGTCGTTGGTCAGACGCGCCACAACGCGCATGACATTTCCATCCAGCACCGCGTACGGCAGCCCAAAGGCGATGCTCGAAATGGCCGCCGCCGTGTAATCGCCCACGCCCGGCAGATCGCGGACGGCCTGGTAGCCGCTTGGAAAAACGCCGTCCATCAGGCGCGCGGCTTTATGCAGGTTGCGCGCACGCGCATAGTAGCCCAAGCCGCTCCAGCAGGCCAGCACCTGGGGTTCGGAAGCGGCCGCCAGCGCCGCCAAGGTGGGGAAGCGCTTGAGGAACCGCTCGTAGTAAGGAATCACGGCCTCCGCGCGGGTTTGCTGCAACATGATTTCGGAGACCCAGATGCGGTAAGGGTCGCGGGTGCGCCGCCAGGGGAGATCGCGATGTTGGGCGCCGTACCAGCGCAGGAGCCGGGCGGCTAAGGTCATTCGAGGGTCTGGATCCACTCGGCGACAATGTACTTGACTTGATCGGGCGTCAGGTCGAAGGCTTCGTAGGCGGGGTTGAGCGGCTCCAGCCGGATGCGTTCGTGTTGCCATTCATCCTCGTCTGCGGAATGGCCGGCGGACGATTTCCGGCTGGTGTAGCGTTTGACGGTAAATCTTTCATGCACGCCGATCAGCTCCGCCAGCACGATTTTGCCCTGGCGCGAACCCACCACCGGCCCGCGGAAGATATTCAGGCTGCCGTCGGGGATGCGCGGCTCCATGGATTGCCCTTCCACGTGCGCCACGAACATCCCTTCGGCCAAGCCCAAGCCCGCCGGCGCGCGCACCCAATCTTCTTCTTCCACTTCTTCGTCGGCGCCGAATTTGCCGGCCGCCGCGCGCAGGGTATACAGCGGCAGGTGCGTGCGAAACCGCGCGACCGGCAACTGCTCGACGTGTTGTTCGAAGATCCGGTCCGCCACGCGCGAAAACGAATCCACCGCGACGGTTTCGCGTTCGGTGATCCGCAACATGTGCGAAAGGGAATCCTCCCACGACTCGATCAACCGGCGCGCGCCCAACTCCGCGATCTTGTCCTCGAAATCCCGCTGCAGGGCCGCCAGATAGGCGGCATCTTCCGCACCGGCGAGGTCTTCCCAATGCGCGCGCAGCCGCAGGGCGTGCCTTGCGGAATCCGGGTCCGCATCCACCAGCAGAACGCCCACGTCATGCACCGGCTCGCCCGGCAGCGCAAGCTGCAACAGGACGAACTGGCCCTGGCGGTGCGCGCTAATCGAAGTCACTGGGGCCATACAAGACCTTATCGGCTAAACCCACACAACCTCGCAAGAAAAGGAACCGCCGATGCACGCCGATGCACGCCGATAAGAACAAAACCAAAACACCAAGCGGGCACGTTTTCTCGCTTTGATCGGCGTGCATCGGCGGTTCCTTTTCCGGCTCATGGCGCATACGGATAATACCCCGTCCGGAACCGCACCTTGGCGGTGGGCAACTCCGGCACCACGATCCGGATCTTGCGGAACTGCTTGTTATCCGCCGCCCCCGTGTCCGGCACGTAGCGCAGCACGTACTGCGTGGTGACTTCGCCCACGATGGCCGCAATGGCGCGGAATATCCCGCTGGAAACTTCCGAAGCATAGCCGCCCGAACCCACCGTCAGCGCGTAATTGCCATCGTCGGAAGGATGCGAAAGGTAACCGTCCACGTCCGAATACAAGTTGTTCAGCGGGTATTCCACGTGGCCGCCCGTCTCGCTGGTCAGCCGCTGCAGATTCTCGTCTCCCTCGTTCGAAAACCCGAACGATACCGTACTCATCCCGTAGATGGTGACCAGGCTGCGCTGGGCGATCTCGATCACTTCGTCCAGGCTCTTCTTGCTCGCATTATCGTTGCCATCGCCGATCACAATGATCACCCGCCGCGGATCGTAAGGCTCGCCCTCCACCACCTGGCGGTGCATGCAGGCCATGTAGATCGCGTCGTACAGGGACGAGCCGCCGCCCGGCTTCATCTTGCGCAGCTTCTCGACCATCTTTTCCGCATCCGTAGTGGTGTTCACCTGCAACTCCGGCTCGTTGGCGTAGGAAATGAGGAAACCGCTGAACTTCTTATCTCCGGGCAGTACATGCAGCACCAGATCCATGGCCGCGTCCTGATAATTCTTCCAATGCACCCGGCTGTCGTTGCTCAGATCGATCAGGAACCCCACCACCAGCGGCTGATTGCGGTCGTGGCTGAAGAACTCGATGCGCTGCTCCTTGTCCTGATCGTAGATCTTGAAGTCCTTGGCCTCCAGATTCGAGACGTAGCGTCCCTTATAATCGGTGACGGTGACCGGTACGATCACCTCGTTCACCTGTACCTTGATGGGCTTGGCCGGCGGCTTGTCGGATTGCGCCAAAACCAGGGAAACCACAGCCAAAATTAAAAAAGTGCGTCGCACCATGGAGATTAACCGTTGAACTACATTGTAGCAAGCTGAAGAAGGAGTCAGGAGGAGCCAGAAGCGCGACATCGGAATTCTGATCTGTGACTTCTGTCTTCTGACTTCTTCTTCATCGCTGCACCCGCCCGGAGCCGCCGCCTTGCACCAACTGCCGCACTTCTTCCACGCTGAAGCGGTTGAAGTCTCCGGGGATGGAGTGCTTCAAACAACTGGCCGCCACCGCGAATTCGAGCGCCTCTTGGGGACCCTCCAGCGTCTGCAGGCCATAAATCAACCCGCCCGCGAACGCGTCGCCGCCGCCCACGCGGTCCACAATGTGGGTGATCTCGTAATACCGGCTCACGAGGAACGTACGGCCGTCGTTGAGGCACGCCGACCATCCGTTGTGGGAAGCGCTGTGCGACTCCCGCAGCGTCACCGCGATCGTGCGCAAGTTGCGAAACTCGGCCAGCACGCGGCCGGTGAGCGAGGCATAATGCGCGGGGTCCAGCTTGCCCGCCTCGACGTCCACCGGAGCGGCGATGCCCAAGGCCATCTGGCAATCTTCCTCGTTGGCGACCAGCACGTCGACAAAGCTCACCAACTCGCGCATCACCACGTTGGCGGGCTTGCCCCACTTCCACAAATTCTTCCGGTAGTTGAGATCGCAGGAAACCGCGATGCCTTTCGCGCGCGCGGCGCGCACCGCCTCCAGCGTCAGGTCCGCGGCGGTCGCGCTGATGGCCGGCGTGATCCCGGTCACATGAAACCAGCCGGCGCCCTCGAACGCCGCATCCCAATCCACATCGCCGGGTTTGGCCAGCGCCATGGAGCTGTACTCGCGGTCGTAGACCACCTTGGAAGCCCGCTGGTTCGCGCCCGTCTCGACGTAGTAGACCGGCATGCGCCCGCGCGCGCGCACAATGCGCGATGTATCCACGCCGAACCGCCGCAACTCCCCGACTACCGCGTCGGCGATGGGGTGATTCGGCGGCAGCACCGTCACATAACGCGCGGGCAGCCCGAAGCCGGCCACGGCCACGGCTACATTCGCCTCGCCGCCGCCGAAAGTCGCCACGAATTGAGGCGACTGCAGGAACCTTTCAAACCCTGGCGGCGCCAGGCGCAACATGATCTCGCCGAAAGTGACAGTGGCTTTGGGCATCGCATTCCGACTTCCGACTTCTGTCTCCCTCTTACTCCTTCACCGCCACCACGTCCACCGCGAACCCCGCATCCATGGAAGGCAGGCCCTGAAACGGCAGCATGGTTCCCGCCGGGGGACGCGCCTGGTCGTAGAATTCTCCGCGAATCTTGCGCACCTGCTCGGATATGCTGGACGACAGCGGATACAGGCTGGCAAACGCCACTTCCCGCAGCGAGCCGCCCTCCTGCGACAGCGATTTCTGCAAACGCTCGAAGGCCAGCCGCGCGTCCGCGTCCTGGAATCCGAATGCTTCCTGGCTGCCGGTCAGGATCACCTGGGGTGCGCCAATGAGGGCCACCTGCGAAAGCTGCGGCGATTGCGCCAGTCCCTCCGGATTCAGCATGTGCACCGCCGTGCCGGTGTTCCAGCGCAGCCGCGCCACCGCCTCGCACTCCGCCACCGCGCGCGCTGGCGCGCGCTGCACCTGCACCAAATTCAGGGCCGCGCCGGGATACTTCGATTCCATCAATCCCCGAACCTCCCCGAAGCGCGTGAGCGAACTCAGAAAACAAGTGACGCGCGCCACGTCGCCCGGCTCCGATCCCGCCGCCTTCACCGCCGTCGCCACCCGCGCCAGCGATTGCTCGGCCAGCGGCAATACCGGATCGAGCGGCCCGCCGGCGGATATGCCTTGCCCCGAGATGTACACGAGGCCATACTGGTTCACGTCCTTCTTCGCCACCACGGTGGCTTCCATCACGACCTGCGCGGATTCGAGCGGGAGCGCGCCCACCTGCACCACGCTCAGCACCGGCAGCGGCAGCCGGTGTTCGGTGAAGGTTTCGCTGACCAGCTCGCGCACCCGCCGCAGATCGCCGCTGCCGGCCACGAAAGCCCGCAGTTTCACCACGACGCCACCGTTGGTGGCATGCAGCAGCCACTTCAGGGCGTCGCGGGTTTGTTGGGAGAGGAGTCCTTTGGATGAAAGCGGCGTAACCTGAAAGGCCAGGCGGCGTGTCTCCACCGTCAGCGCGCTGGGGGGATCTTTAGGGAGCTGCAGGACCTGCGTCTCTTCCTCTTTTTTCTTCTTGCCCCAGGACGAGAGCGTCACCGCCAGCGCGCCCGCGAGCGCCAGCAGCCAGATCCTTCGCATGTATGGACGATTGTATCATTGCGGGGCACGCGAGATCGCTCGCGCCCGACGCTTCCGGATACCCGCGCGGCAGAGTTTAACTGGCGGCTTTGACGGCTGCCAGGCTCAGCGCGCTGTTGCCGCTGCTCCAAATCTTACTGACGCTGCTGCCGGTGTTGATGAACAGCGCGGCGGAGGACAAAGCCACAAACGCCATCAGCAACGTGTATTCGATCAGATCCTGGCCGTTTTCGTCGCGCCAGAAACCACCGGCCCATTGGAATAATACAGCCATACGGAACCTAGTTTAGGGCCTCTATCCCGAGTTGACAATGCTGCGCTTGGTTTACTATCGGCCATCGGCTGGTTAGTACTAACGATGGAATTAAGGTTTGTTCCGTAGCGCGGTGGTGGGGCTTTGCCTGTCCCGCGATCGCGTCGATTCTTGCGTGGCAACCCGGCTGACCGGGAAGGTCATGGTCCGCTTCGAGCCTGCCGGCGCGCACTGCCTTTGCGGCTGAGGGCCATGGGGCCGGATGTGGCCCTGCGAGCTAGATGCCGCTCCGGCAGGTTCCCCGTGGGCTTCTCCCACACGCCTCCGCCAGCAGCCAGCGAGAGTAATGACGTAACCAACTGATTGAGGCTAACGTTTTCGCGCTGGGCCATCTGGACTAGCCGGTAATGCAAGCTCCTGGGAACTCGTTGCACCCATTTCCCGCTAGGTAAGGCCGATTCAGCGGCGGGCATGGGGATATAGTGGCGATTCTCAATGGAGACATCCAGCCAGAGCCTCTGCATCTCTCTCAGGTTCTCGATCGCCTCTGCCTCGTCGCTGCCGTGCGCGACGCAACCGGGCAACTCCTCAATGCGTGCGATGACATCGTTATCCTCATCGCGACGCAGCACGGTCGTGTACGGCAGGGTCATATAATAGGCGACATTCTTCACGGATTTATCCATCGTAGAGACCCATTTCGATCATCGCATCGATAAACTCGTCGACATAGCAGGCCTTTACCTGCTTGCTTCCAGGATTGTGGCTGCATACCCCGAATTTCAGTGTCCCGACCCAGAAAATCGTCTGAAGGGCATTGGTGCGAGATCCGGTATCGTAGCCATTCAACCCGAGATGTTTAACGACCCACTCGATCTCCGCAAGTTTGACGTTGCGTCTCCGTCCCGCCAACTCCCGAATTCGCTTCTCGATCTGCTTCAAGTCTGCCATTCTTTTCCTGAATTCTCATAGTATCCTCTCTCCTAAACGTGTCGCACTCGCCGCAGCGGTGCGACACGCAGTAATGGTTAAATATTTTAGAAAGCTGGCGGGCGCCTCGCGCTTGCAACCTCTAAGTTCGCCGGCTTGATACCACAGATAGTATCACAACTCAAAATTCTCCGCCATCCACCGCTTCCGGCTGGCGTGCGCCGCGGCGAATAGGGCCAGGAATCCCGCCATCAATCCCACCGACGCGCCCAGGCCGATCCACTGCGGCTGCCACGAATGCAACCAAAGCGTCAGCGCCACGTTGACCAGTACCGGGATCCACGAAGCGCCCAACGCCAGTGCCGGCCGATCGAGGGCGAACAGCGCGCGTCCGGTCAGCTCCAGCAGGCTCCAGCCGATCAGACTGGGCGCCAAACCCAGGAAGACGGTCGAGACCAGGCTGGTGGATTCCGCGGTGAAGTTGCCGCGTTGAAACAGGATCGCGATCACCGGCCGGCGAAAAGCCAGCGCTACGCCGCACCCCGCCACGGCCGCCAGCGCGGCCAGGCCGAGCGTCCTGTCGATCAGGCGGAAGGCTTCCCGCAAGCGCAGTTGGCTGCGCAGCCGGGCGATCTCCGGCAGCAGCGAATTCGAGATCGGACTCACCAGGAACGCCAGCGGGACGCCCACGCCGCGCATACAATAGTCCAGCGCGGCGGCCATGCCGGGTCCGATGTGGGTCGCCCAGGCGCGCGTGAAGACGATATTCAGCGCCAGGCTTGCGGCATAGAGCGAAACCGCCAGGGGCCGGCCCAGGATCTCGCGCCAATGCACCTGGGATGGCGGCAGGTTGCGGGTTTCGAGATGCGCGCGCGCGCAGAACGACACGGCGGCGAACTGCACCCACGCGCCCACCGTGTAGCCGATGGCGAACCCATAAACACCCAGCACATGCCACAAGCTCGAGGCACCCGCGATGGTGCACACATTCAGGCAGGCTTGATAGAACGCGAAAGGCGCGAATCGCCTGTCGGTATATAGCAATGCGCAATTGATGGCCGCCGAACCGGCCGCCATGATGGAGAACGCCGCGATGCGCAGGATGGCCACGGACGTGTGGTAGTAGCGCGGGTCCAGGCCTGGCGCCAGAACCTTAATCAGCCATGGCGCGGACACCACGATAGCCAGCGTCAGGAGCGAAAACAGCCAGGCAAACCACCGATTCAGCTTAAGGAACAGCGCGGTGCGGTCGGCGCCTTGCCGCTGGGTGAGCATAGGCACGAAGGCGAACACCATGGTGTTGATGAGCACGGAATTCAGCGCATCGAGGGGACCGATGGCCACGGCCAGCGAATCCGCCTGCGCATGCGTGCCAAGCAGATAGGCAGTCAGCGCCACACGCACGAAGCCGATCGCGTTGCCGGTGACGATGCCTATCCCGATGGTCAGGCCGCCGCGCACCAGCGGACTTTCCACCGCCCGAGCCAGGACTCGTTCAGTGAGGATCGGGGTTGTGGAATCCGTACTCAGAGTTGCCTCAGGATTTTTCTAATTGTGGGGCGGCCCGCTTTACGATGCCGCGCGCGCCGCCGCCAGCGCGCCTTCGTAATTCGGAAAATCCGCGACTTCTTTCACATACTCCGCGTGCTTGATGGTGTTGTCCTTGCCCACCACGAAGATGGCCCGGCTTTCAATGCGCAATTCCTTGATCAGCGTGCCATAGTGGCTGCCGAACGAACCGTCTTTATGGTCCGACAGCATCTTGACCTTGTCCACTCCGAAAGCGCCGCACCAGCGCTTTTGCGCGAAGGGCAGATCCATGCTGACCGTGAAGATATCCACGTCGGGCATCTTGCCGGCTTCTTCGTTGAAGCGCTTGGTTTGCGCATCGCACACGGGCGTATCGAGCGAAGGCACCACGCTGAAGATCCGCACGTGGCCGCCGGTTCCGGACAAGGTGACCGGCTTCAGGCTGCCGTCCACGACTTCGAAATCCGGCGCCGGATCGCCCGGCTTCAGCTCCGGCCCGATCAATGTCTTGGGATCTCCGCGCAACGTTGTTGCTCCTGGTCGTTCCATTTCTTTCCTCCTGTTGTTTGGGTGATTTTCTATTGTAACAACTGGGCGAACGCCGCCACGTCCGCGGTGGGCAGTTTGCAGGCATAGTCTTCGCAGACGTAGGCGGTGGCCTGTCCGCCGATGGGCGGCATTTCCGCGACGGTGGGCAAATAGCGCGCTAATGCCGGGCGCGACTCCGCATTCACCAGCAGCACCACGCGATTGGGAACGAAGCGGGAATGCAGTGCGGCGAGCAACTGGCGCATATCCGGCGCATCGCGCTCGCCTGCCAGGACGATCTGCCGGGGTTTCGAAACGCTGAATTCGTATGCCACCAGCATTTGCGGAACTCCGACGGGCGCGCCCACCATGCGCGATCCGAAGGCTTCCAGCGCGCGCGCGGCGGACGCGCGAAAATCGGCGCGGTCCGCGATCTGGGCGAGCCGCAGCAGGTTCAGCACGGCGATGGAATTGCCCGACGGCTCAGCGCCATCGTAATCTTCCTTGATGCGCATCACCAGCGAGGCATCGCCCGCGGCGGTGCTGTAGAACGCGCCGTGCTCCGTATCTTCGAACAACTCGATCGTCTTTTCGCCGAGCCGGATGGCCAATTCCAGATCGCTCAGTTCGAAGCTGGTTTCGTACTGGTCGAGCAGGGCTTGCGTGAAGAACGCGTAATCGTCCAGGAAGCCGGGGATGGCCGCTGCGCCCTGGCGGTAACGCCGCAACAGGATGCCGGTGGCCGCATCGTACATGCGGTGCGCGATGAAATCCGCCGCGCGGCGGGCGGCCTCCGCATAGCGTGGCTCCCCGAGCACCGCGCCGGCTTTGGCGAACGCGGAAATCATGAGCCCGTTCCAGGCGGTCAGGACCTTGTCGTCGAGGTGCGGGCGAACGCGCCTGCCGCGCGCTTCGAGCAGCTTGCCGGCGGCAGCGTGAATGGCCGCGAGCCGGGCGGCGTCCTCCTCCGCGTGCGCCTGGAACAGGATATTCCTGCCGGTGAATTCCCCATGCGGATCGTTTTGCACATTGCCGCCCGGCTCGACACCGAACCGCTGGCAGAACCATTCGGCCGCAGGCTGCCCGGCTACGGCCTCGATCTCGGATTGCGTCCAGACATAGAACGCGCCTTCGCCCTTCTCCGCGGGATGCGTGGGGTCGATCACGCTGTCGGCGTCTTCGGCGGAATAGAAACCGCCGTCGGGATCGCGCATGTCGCGCAACACGTAATCCAGGATGCCGCGCGCGGTTTGCGCGTACGAGGCGTCGCCGGTGATTTGGAATGCCTCCAGATACGACACGGCCAGTTGGGCTTGGTCGTAAAGCATCTTTTCGAAATGCGGAACGAACCAGCGGGCGTCCACCGAATAGCGATGGAATCCGCCGCCAAGCTGGTCGTACATGCCGCCCTTGGCCATTTCGCGTAAAGTGGCCAGCGCCATGTCGAGGGCTTCCCGGTTCTTGGTGCGGGCATAATAGCGCAACAGGAAATTCAGCGCGACGGGGCGGGGGAATTTGGGAGCGTCCCCGAAGCCCCCGTAGCTGGCATCGAAGCTGCGGCGGAAGACGTAGAATCCGGCATCCAGCGTGTCTTGATCCGGGCGCAGCGCGGAACCCGGCCCCGCCGCCACGGCCGATTGTTTGGTCAACTGCTCGACCGCCTGGCGGCTGGATTCCACAATCCGGTCGCGGTCGTCGCGCCAGGCTTCGGCCACACGCTCCAGCACCATCGGGAAGCCGGGATGCCCATAGCGCTGTTCGGGTGGAAAATAAGTGCCGCCGTAAAAGGGCTTCAACTCGGGCGTGAGCCAGACCGACATGGGCCAGCCGCCGCCGCCCGTAGTGGCCTGCACGAACGCCATGTAGATCCGATCCACGTCGGGGCGCTCTTCGCGATCGACCTTGATGGCCACAAAATGCCGATTCATCAACGCCGCGATGGCCTCGTTCTCGAAGGATTCGCGCTCCATCACGTGGCACCAATGGCAGGTGGAGTAGCCGATAGAAAGGAAGATCGGCTTGGCCTCCTGGCGCGCTTTTTCGAATGCTTCCGCCCCCCAGGGATACCAATCCACCGGATTGTGTGCGTGCTGGAGCAGATAAGGGCTTTTTTCGTCGATCAACCGGTTGGTGTGCATGGGGTAGCAGGGGGGACGGGCGCTTTCGCCTGTCAAGCAGTACCCTCATCATAGCGCGCCGCAGCAAACTGGTACCGGCCATGAAACGATTTGCCCGTACGGATCACTATATAGTTTAGAGCGTGAACGGCGTCTCCTAAATGCTGCCTGTAGCCTACCCCATAGCCGCCAACACGATGTTCCTGCCGGATCTACTCAGAATCCCGTTCACGCTCTGAAACGCCTGCAAGTCTTGTGGGCGGGCAATTCCGCCACGATTGGCCGCCCTCCAAACTTTTTTGGGGAGTGCGCGCGCAAATCTTCCGCCGATTTTCCGCATTACAGGGTGGATGGATTCTAGCCCATTAGAGCGTGAACGGCGTCTCCTAAATGCTGCCTGCAGCCTACCCCATAGCCGCCACCGTGATGTTCCCGCCGGAACTTGTCAGAAAACCCGCTCACGCTCCGAAAAGATCGGGGATCGGTGTGCGCTGCGAAGCTGGGGTGCAGAAACCGTAGATCGAAGATTTTAGAATGGAGCCGGGCGTCCGCGGAGCCCCCACGCGGATTTCCGCCGGCGGCAAGGCTGGAGGACGGATCGCGCTCGCGTCGTCTGTTGGGCCGGCTTGGCCCGGCGGTTGTGGCGGACGGGCGCGCCGCACAGTGCGTGCGGCGCGCCACGTTGTTGTTTACAGGCCGGCCGACTGATTATGTGCCCGACTGGCTCTTTTTCGGGCTAAACAGCTTGCCTGGGTTGAGGTTGGTCCCGAGAAAGAGCTGGACTACTTTGGGACCGCCGTTTATTCCACCGCTGTATTCCACCCCCAGGGCAAGTTTGGTTTGTGTCGATTGGGAAACTGGGGGATAAATGTAGAAGCGTCCTACAAATCGGTTCCGCGTGTTGGTCTGTGGGCTGCTCGGGATGAGCTGCTGCAGGCCACTATTGTTCTGATATCCCGCCTCGATTACCAGAAGGTTAGAAGTATTGTGGTAGCTGCCGTCCGTGGTTGCGGCTCTTTGACCCACGGTCGCTATCATGAAGCGCGCGGTAGCCTCATAGAGACCGATCACGTTCTTCGGATTGTTCGAACTCAGATCGATGTAGGTCAACCCGCCGTTCTGGACGACCTGGTTGCCCGGAACCAGGTCCTGGAACGAGCCTCGCGCGCCAAATCCGGCCTCCGCGAAACTCGCACTGCCGATTCCCATGGTCCATCCCAGTGTTCCTCCCGCTTCGGCCACAAACGCTTGCTGTGGCGTGGCAAGCATGCAGGCGGGCGCGGCCGCAGTCGAGGACGTGGAGTTAGTAGAGGCGGTCCCCGTACACGAGGTCTGGGACGTGCTTGTATTTCCTGCATTACCAGTGCTGTTCGCGCTTGACGTCTGCTGCACGACGTTGTGTCCCGCGACGACTTGCGTGTAGCCGCCCTTGAAATAAAGGTGTGCGGCGAACCTGTCGGAAACCGTTGGCTTCGCCGCGTTCGCCATTTGCTTCCGGGCCGTATCCATCTTCGTAGCAATGTCCGCCGCATCCGCGACGATGGCCGTCGCCTCCTGGGCATTGGCCGTCGCGTCCGCGGCGAGGGCCGTCGCTTCCTGGGGATCTGCCGCCTGCTTCTGGGCATTGGCCTTCAGTTTCTCGCTATTGGCCTCCCGCCTCTTGGCGTTGTCTGCGCCCCGTTGAGCATTCGCCGTCTTCCGGATGGTGAGAGCGTCCATGCTTTGGATCGCGTTCACGATGTCGGTTCGCCGTTTCACTTTGGGGTCCGAGGGGCTTCGCACCTGCCAATTCAGCGTAGCCAGAATGTTTGGCGAAGTGGTGTTATTGGTTTGAGTGCTGTTGCCCGTGGCCGTAGTAGCCACGACCTCGAAACGCAGCACGCACTTTCCACTTTGAAGGGCATCGAGACAAACGTCGGTGACCACACCCGTGTTGAACGGTAAAGAGTTGCTGGTGAACGTGCCCGCCTGCACGGATACCTTGACGACTCCTTGCGCGGCGCCCGATATCGTCAACGTCGCCGTCGCGGACGTGCCGCCTTTAACGGCTTGATAGCCCGCGGCGGTGACGGTGGCGGGGTCGAAAAGCAACTTGGCGCCTGTTGCGTCAAGCCCAGTCCCGGTTAATGTGACAGAGACAGTCGTTTTCGTTGGATCCGTCCGGCTGGACGGGCTGATATCTGTCAGGGCAGGCGCGCCTTGTTGAGCACGCCCGGCCATCGCCAGGCAGGTCAACGCGAGGCTCGCGACGGCCGCGCGCCCCACGCCGGAATGCATTCGAAAAACCCACGGCATAATTACCTCCTCCTTAGAACGGTCGTTTATCCGATTCGGCATTGCGTTGCGAAATTGGCCGCGATTCGGGCCACCGATATGCGCGATGACCGGCATCGGGCTCAAGCCACTCATTCCCATTTGCCCTGAGGGCCTTCAAATTAATAAAGCGGTAACGGTGCTCGATAGAGGACAACTATCGCCCAAGAACTTTTCGAGGTCGATCCCAACCGGCCGCAAACGTTCGAGACGGCCTTCCCATCAACTGGCATACAATGACCATAAGAGAGCATGCTCACCCAGCTTCAGGCGAAAACGGGACTTCTCCGCCAACTCGGATTCGTCAGCGCCACCGCCCTGGTAGTCTCCAACATGGTGGGGATGGGCATTTTCACCACCACCGGATTCATGGCGCGGGACCTGGGCAGCGGCAAGATCATCCTGGCCCTCTGGATGGCGGGCGCTCTGTTCGCGCTGGCGGGCGCGCTCAGCTACTCCGAATTAGGCATTAACTTCCCCAGCTCCGGCGGCGAGTATGTGTACCTGACCCGCGCCTTCGGCCCGGCCTGGGGTTTCATGACGGGCTGGGTCTCCTTCTTCGCGGGCTTCTCCGCGCCCATCGCGGCGGCGGCGCTGGCCTTCTCGAATTACTTGGGATACTTCTATCCATCGCTGAAGCAGGAGCACGCGCGCTACGTGTTCGGCTCGGGGCCGTTAACCATTCGTCTGGGCGGAGAACAGATTACGGCCTGCCTGCTGATTCTGGGCTTCAGCGTTCTGAATTGCCTGGGAGTGCGCCGCACGGCCAAGGTGCAGAACGCGCTGACCGCCACGAAAATCGCGGTGATCGCCGGGTTTATCGCGCTGGGATTCCTGAGCGGGTCGGGAAGCTGGCGCCACTTTTCCGAGCCGGCCGTGCGCACGGCGCCGACCACACTGCCGGAGCAGTTTGTGATCAGCCTGCTCTGGGTGATGGTGGCCTACAGCGGCTGGAACGCCGCGACCTACGTTGCTGAAGAATTGAAACACCCGGAGCGGACGCTGCCCGCGGCGCTGGCCGCCGGCACCGCGCTGGTGACCGCGCTCTTCATCGGGCTGAACCTGATCTTCATTTATTCCACGCCGCTCGAATCCATGAAGGGCGTGCTGGCGGTCGGCTCGCTGGCGGCCTCCAACTTGTTCGGCCCGCAGGTGGCGGGAACCTTTTCCGCACTGATGGCGCTCTCGCTGATGGCCACGGTGAACGCCGAAGTGACCATCGGGCCGCGGGTGTACTACGCCATGGCCAATAACAAGGCGTTTTTCAAGGCGGCGGCCAAGGTGCATCCGGAGTGGCACACCCCGGTTACCGCGATCCTGAGTCAGTGCCTTTGCGCCATGCTGATGACCCTGACGCCCTTTCCGCAGTTGGTATACTACATCGGCTTCAGCCTGACGTTTTTCTCGGTGCTGTCGGTGGCTTCGCTGTTCATCTTCCGCCGCCGGACGGGCTGGCAGAAGCTGCGTCCGGTGAGCTTCTGCTTTCCGGCGATTCCGCTGGCCTACATCCTGGTGGGCGCGTGCATGATCGCTTATGGGATCGTGTGGCAGCCGGTGGCGTCGGTCACCGCGTTGGCGACTATTGGCGCGGGGGCGGCGGTGTATCATGTGTGGCTGCGCCCGCGGGTGGCGTGAGCCACCGATGCAACATGAACCCGTTATGGCGGCTCTCACGTGGATGCGCGGCGATCAGTTCCTTTACAGTGCGCCGAATTTCTCGAACGCAAAGGGGTAAGGACGTGTTTTTTTGGGCAACCTTACTTCATCGCGTTCACCCGCCGCCACATCGGCGCCGCCCGTACCCGCGACAAGTCACCGGCCGCCATCAACAACTGCGCCTCGTAGTGCCAGCCGGTATCCCTGGCCGTCATAGCTGAGGAGGCTAATCGCCGTCCCCCGGCGGCTGCGAAACACGAACCCGCATCCCGACACGCGAGCTTGTCTTGGCAGAGCCGGGCCAACGAGTCAGTCCCCTTGCGTCAGCCCAGCCGCAGCGGCTGCGCGACGGCATACACCGTGCTGCCGCGCCAGCTCGACCGCAGCCTCTGCCACAGCGACTCCGGCAGCTTCGTCCGCCGCGACTGGGTGCTACGAAACTGATCCAACTGGCGTTGCAGTTGCGCGATTGCACGCTTGCCGAAAGGTCACGCTTGCTTCCGGTCGGAACCCATTCAAAAACTGATCGTGTCGCTCTGCGCCGTGCCCGCCGAGTTGGTGAGCTGCACCACCGCCGCAACCACCAGATCCGCATCCCCGGTCAGCGGAAAAAACGCGGTCAAGCCAAAAACGCCGCCCAGTTCCGATCCCGGAAAATAACCCTGGAACGCCGACGCCGCATTCACCGTGATATTGCCTGGAGCGATGGCCGCTCCGGAGGAATCGAAGAAGCTGAACACAAGCTGCGATGCGCTACGCGTGTTATCCCAACCGTTTATCTGCAGCTCGATGTTGGTGGATGTGCAGTAGATCACGGCCGGATCGCATTCCACGTTGCGCGCCGGAACCGCCGCGTCGATGCCGATGACCGCTTTGGGAATCGTAACATTGGCTTGCGCGGTGTTGCTGCCCAGCGTCACGGTGAAAACCAGCGTGCCCGCCGTGGTGCCCGTCCCGAACGACACCGACGGCCCGGCCGCGAACTGTCCGCTGGACGCGCCTACCGCGACCGTAAACGCGGCGGACCGCGTGCCATCCGCGAAGGTGACCGTGGGGTCGTCGGCAACGCCGGTGACCGCGGACTGGAAGGCCAGCGTCACCGTTCCACTGCCGCTGGCTGCCGATGCGGACGCCAAGCTCACCGAGAGATTGCCCTGTTGCGCGCTGGCCAGCGCGGCCGGAGTCAGTTGCAGCGATGGCGTGGGAAAAGCGAGCGGTGGCGGCGCCACTCCGGTGCCCACCAAAGGATACGTGCTCAGACCGATCGTCAAGTTTGCCTGTTGCGGCCCGGCGGCGGTAGGGGTGAAGATCACATCCAGCTCGGCAGACGATCCGGGCGCCACCGTGGGCGCCGCCAGCGCGCTGCCCGCCAGGCTGAACTCGCCACCCGTCAGCGCGGGGATCGCGGGAACCGCCAGCGGCACATTGCCAGGCGCATTGGACAGCATCAGCGCGATGGTCTGGCTAGACCCCACCACCACCTCGCCGAAGCTCACGGTCTGCCCCGCCCCCAGCGGCTGGCCGTTCCACAGCACGGTCAGTCCGGGCACGCCCGTACCCGCCAACACTACCGTGATGGTGTTGCCGGCCGCGATGGTCATGTTGGCGCTGGCGGATCCCTGTTGGAACGGCTCGAATTGCACCGTGAAATTCAGCGTGCCGGTAGGATTGATCTGAATGGGCAATTGTTGGGTGGACGCGCCGCCGCACAGATCCGGCGATAGCGAACATACGACGGAGAAATACGGCGTCGACGGGGACGTGGGCGAATCCGGCCCGGCCAGCGTCAGGCTCGTGAGGTAAACGGCGGCGGAGCCAGTATTCGTCAACTGAAACTGTACGTCCGCCACGCTTCCCAGCGCCACCGCGCCAAACGGGTAGGCTTGGCCGACCGGAGTCGCCACGCCTCCCGCGACCGTCGAGAGCGTCACCTGCGCGGAAGCGCACGCCGCCGCAGAGAAAAATACGAATATGCGGACCGCAAGTGGAGCGGGGCTCAAGCCCCGCGCGGGCTTAAGCCCGCCCCCCATTGTTTTTTTCCTCATGGGTGACCTACCGTGATGGTGGGCGTTCCGATGCTGACCACGCCGCTCGCCACGGTCGAATTGGATGCCTTGGCGCGGCTCACGCCAACAAACGCCGCCCCGGCCGCCACCGCGGCTATGGCCGCAATGACGATCCATTTCTTGTGGCTGCCGGACCCCATCTTGGTGGTGGTCGGCGTGATCTCGCCGGATTTCGCCGCGATTTGCGGCTTGGTGGTTGGCGTGATCGTGACCTGAGACGTTGCGGCCGGTGGCTGGGCGTCCGGGACCGCTTTGGCGGGACTCGCGGGCGCGCCAGCGTGGCTCTCGGCGATATACTGCGTGGAAATCACGCCCGCGCGGGCTTGCTCCTTCACCGCCGTGATCCGGATGCGAAACGGTCCACCGCTGCGGTTGAGCCGCACCGCGTGAATCGCGGCGCGGCCGGACGCGTCGGTGAGCACCAGATCTGTCCGCAATCCGTTCGGAAACAAACCGCCGGGACCGTCTGGAGGAAGCTGAAAACTGACTGCGGCGCCGGCCACCGGATGTCCGGTTTCGTCGGTTACTTCCACCGTAAGGGGGTGGGTGACGTGCGCGCCGGGCAGATGCACCGACCCCTCGCCATCCACGACTTTGATTTGCAATACGGCGATTTGGGCGATCGCCACCGAAGGCAGCAGCGCTAAGACGAGCGCCCTTGCCGGAAAGGCCTTCATATGAAACCCGATCGGGCGGGGCGCTACGCGCCGGACCGGGCCGCCCCAGGCGGAAGCCTGTGCTACCTCATGCCGCCCGCAGCAGCACCGCCGTAATATTGTCCGGTCCGCCGGCCTCGCGCGCCGCTGCGATCAACTCGCGGCACTTCTCCTCCAGCGGCTGGTCCGGCGCGCCGCCCCGCAAAATACTTACGATGCGCTGTTCCTCGACCACCCCATGCAGCCCGTCGCTGCACAGCAGCAGCATCTCGCCGGGCGCTAGGCGGATATCGTGATAATAGTTGATCTCCAGCGCGATCCCGGCGCCGATGGCCATCGTCAATACGTGCCGCATGGGATGCGTGCGCAGGGCCTCCTCGTTCAAGCCCAGCGGCCGGCCCACTTCGTTGACCCAGCTCTGGTCCTCCGTGACGGCGCGGAAGCCGCCTTGGTCCAATAAATAAGCGCGGCTGTCGCCCACGCTGGCGATCAGCAGTTCGCCTCCCACCTCCAGCACGGCCACCAGCGTGGTGCCCATGCCCTCCAGCGCCGGATCGTTCGAGGCCGCCTCCAACACGCGGCGGTTAGCTTCTTCGACCGCCACCAGCAGCGCCTGCGAATCCCGGGTCTTGGCCTTCAATATGCTTTCGGACACGGTTTCGACGGCCAGCCGCGAGGCGCGTTCGCCCGCTTTGGCGCCGCCCATTCCGTCGGCCAGCACGTACAATCCCATATCCGGATCGATCTGGGAAAAATCCTCGTTATTCGCCCTGACGCAGCCTTTGTCGCTCAAGGCACAAGCTTCCAGCATGTTGACGCGCTCCCGAGTGGATTCCACCACACTACGCGTTTGTATTTTAACCGAAAGCCAGGGTGCCTTCGCAGAGCATTTGTAAAAGGGGTAGTGGGTTTACGGAGGAGAACCTCTCACGCGACCTTTGCGTGCCGCCGAACTTTTTTGCATTCAGCGCCCCGGGTGCGGGGCGGACGCACAAATCGGAATACTCTCCCCGCCGCCCCGCATGTTGTACGGGAGGAAAGCATGACCGTAGACGCTCACCTCCGGCGCTTGGCCGCCGTCGCCGCACAGAACGACGTGCGCGCCGCCCAGATGATGGAGGCCGAAACCACACCTACCGCACCTTCACGGACATCCGGGACTCGCGCAGCGTCTGGAACGCATCGCCACCGCCCACAAGCGCCGGTAGGGCGGCGACCCACGAATAGCGATCAAAACCGATGCATAGCCATTGGGGGGCGGGCTTGAGCGGGGCCACCGGCTGGGGCCGGGGAAGGTCGACGCCCTCGTGGCGCAGGCACTCTGCCGGCCGCGCTGGCACTCCTGCCCGCAGGCGAGCGTAGCTCGCCCAAGCCACTTAGTTTCCCAAAACCGGGGATCTGCACAACCTGTGGGACGGCCAAATCTTGGCTGCGGGCCGCCTTTGAGCCGGCTGAAAGCCGGCTGCGGGCAGAATTGCCCGCCCCACAAAGGAAGCCTTCAGACGGCGCGGCGGCGGGGTGCGAACGAGCGCACGCGCCGAAATTGCAGCCGCGCCGACGGTGCGGCAATATCGATCACCGGCGCCGAAGTCTTCACTTCGCGGGCGATGTCCGGCGAAACCGGGCGGCGCTCCAGGCGGGTAGCCAGAATGCGTTCGATATGCGCGATATCGGCGCGCTCGCCGCGGGTGGCGAAAGTGGATGCCGTCCCGCCTGCGCCCGCGCGTCCAGTGCGGCCCACGCGGTGGATGAAGTCTTCCGGAGCTTGCGGCAGATCGTAGTTGACCACGTGCGAGATGCCTTCCACGTGAATGCCGCGCGCCGCGATATCGGTCGCCACCAGAACGCGATAGTAGCCGTCCTGAAAGCCGCGCAACGCCTGGGTGCGCTGGTTCTGGCTGCGGTTGCCATGGATAGTAGCGGTTTTGAAGCCGCCCTGCGAAAGCTTCTTAGCCAGACGGTCGGCGCCATGCTTGGTGCGGGCGAAGACCAGAAACGAACCCTGCTCGTCGCGCAGCATCATTTGGAGCAGACCCACCTTGCGGTCCGGCTCGACCTCATAGAGGTGCAGCTCGACCGTGTCGATGGGCTTGGTGGTGGACCCGATCTCCACGCGCACGGCATTGCGGACGTGCGTTTCCACCAAATGCTTGACGGAGCTTTCGATGGTGGCCGAGAAAAACAGCGTCTGGCGTTCGGCCGGGATCGTGGCCATGATGCGCTTGATGGTGGGCAGGAAACCCATGTCGAGCATGCGGTCGGCCTCATCCAGCACCAGGATTTTCACGTTGCCCAGCGCGACCAGGTTGCGGCTGAGAAAATCGTACAGCCGGCCAGGTGTGGCAACGACTACTTGGACGCCTTTGCGAATGGATTGCAATTGCGATCCTTCGCCGACGCCGCCAATCACGACAGCGGCGCGAATCGGGCCGCCCACGGCCATTTTGACGAAGGTCTCGTGGATTTGCAACGCAAGTTCACGCGTGGGGCTGAGTATGACAGCCCGGACGCCGGAACGCGATGGTTCTTTTGCGAGGATGTCGATGATGGGAAGGACAAACGCAAGCGTTTTGCCGGTCCCGGTTTGCGCCGTGGCGACCACGTCGCGTCCGGCCAGCGCGGGCTCGATGGCCTGGGCCTGGACGGGGGTTGGCTCTTTAAAGCCGTTCTTCGATAGATTGCTCTTCAGGAGAGCGGAAAGGGGAAATTCAGAGAAACTTTTCATTTTTGAGTTTTGCGGAGGAGAATCGACGAGCCGGCTACCAAACGGAGGGAGAGGCGTTGTGGATCAACTTCCAGTAGATTCGATTGTAGCACACTATGTGGGCGCGATGGAAAGCGGGTCACTGGCAGGAGAAATGACGAAACTTCCGTTATTACCGTGTGTACTGGAAACTTGAAATGATGTGTTCCGGCGATCTCGCAGTTTCGGAGCACGCCGGGCTGCCTTGCGCCCGGCCGCTGCCGTATTTCGGGGTGAAAAAAGATTCAAAAAAAGGTTGCAACGGAGCCGGTTCGGTATATAATCATCCGATAGCCGAGAAGTCAAGGGCGGAAATCCTGGTTTCCATGCTAGAAAGCCGGGAATCCATAACTGCGATACGCGCTGAAAATGCCGCACCGCTGGTGCGCGTTCCGCCGACCGTCGCAAAACGGCGCAATTCAGAACCAGTAACAGACGGAAAAGGAGAATTATGAGAAATTTCGACACACCCATGAGCGCACCCGGCGTAGCCGACGCCGGAGGCGGTTCCGGTCCCAAAGACGGCCAACTCCAGGTAGCTCTGTCCGTGGCGAGGGTTTCAGCCCTAGTTACAGTGGACGCGACGCAGACGCCGTTCACGACCACTCCGGCCGATCTTTTTCTGCTGGCCTTCAATGACAACAAAGTCGGCATTTCCGACGAGCAGATGGCGTTCTTCAAGGCTCGTCTCAAACAATTACTCCCCGAGATCGGCGCCACGATTGATCGCATCCCCGGGGACGCGTCGCAGATCATCGGGGACGTGGGGCAGATCGTGTTGCTCGCCGAGCAGTCTCTATAGGGTTGACCACCATGCGCTCGATCCACTTCGCTCTTTGCGCTCTGATGGCGGCTGGAGTATGTGCACTGCGGGCGCAGACCCAGCCGCCAGCGCCCGCCGCGACCACTATCGGCATTAAGACCCTGCGTGCCCTCAACCCGAACGGCACTGCGTACCTCGACGTTATATTCGACTCGATTCTCGACACGAAACATTCGGAGGATCTCAGCCACTCCAACGTCACGATACTGGCGAAACCTAGCGGAGCATCCCTTCCGCCGGATTCCATAGCCTATAAAAGCAATATTTTGGTTGAGATCACGCTCCTTACGCCGCCAACGGGGAACGACGACTCCGTAAACGTTTGTTTTAAGGAACTACATTTCTTTTCGAAGGGCGACGATACGACGACGCACACGTCTTCTCCGGATAAGCCCGTCTGCTCAACGAGCAAGATGATGACGAAGGCCGAAACTAAGGCCCTCGTCGATCAGTTGGTGACCGCCGCGGTCGACAAGGCCAAGGCCGACAAGACTTCGAGCGAAAAGAACATCTTCGCCAGCGGCTTCGTCACCACCGCAGGACAGAGTAATTCGCAGGGAGGCGCCGATATCTCACTCAATGGTTCCCTGAGCGGTCTTCCCGGAACCACCACGTTTCTGCAAATTCAGAAGACCACCCTCAACAACGGCGATCCGCGCCATTTCGAAGCCGGTTTTAGCTGGCGCAATACCAGTTCCTTCCAGCGTACGGTCGACGCTGAGATCAAGGACCTTGTGGACAAGTACAATCAGGGCGGAACCCAGGCACAGTTGCAAGAGCTCGGCAATGAGATCAATGCGGCCGGTGCCAAATACGGTGTATGGCTTGGCGCCCTCGAAGATATCGCCCTAAAGATGGAAGGCGACCCCACGCAGTTCAAGGCTGCGAACGTCGTCGGCGATGGAGACATCCGAATCCTGACTCGGACGCTCAAGCTGTTCGGCTCCACAAACGGCTACTTCCGAGCGCGTCCGCTGGTGGTCGGATTCGAAGGCGGCAAAAGCATCACGGGCGACACAACCACGACCGCCACCACGCCCACGACTACGCCTAGTGTGGACTGGATTGCGCGCGGAAAGGTTGGCGCCGACTTCACATTGTTTTATGACAATCCGAAAACCGCCGGCCCGATTAAGCGCGTCGAGATCAATGCCGGCGGCGTGGAGCGGTACTTATTCTTAAAAGAAATCAACTACGATACCGCAACCAATCAGGACTCGACAACGGGAAAAGGCAGCCGGCCGTACTTCCAGTCCGATGTGAAACTCTTCTTCTACGAGGACGCCAAGAATGGCCGCCTTGGCCTGCGGATGGCGTACACACGCGGAAGCCTCCCTCCGGTCTTCGCGAACGTGAAGTCATTTCAGTTCGGTCTTGTGTATGAAACCGCGGACGACAAGGCCAAGACCGCGAACAGCCCCGACAAAACCAAGACAGCGGCCAACGCCGCCCAGTAGCGAGATTGCGGGTTCTGGAGAACTCGCGCAAGGTCCTGGAATCCGCCCCACCAGGGCTACTTCAGGATCTCGATACTGCCGTTGTTATTCGTCAGCCGCATGGGACACCCGCCGCCGCCGATGTTGCCATTCAGCGAATCCGCGCTGATGTCTCCGGAAATCGTCATCGGGAAATCGGAATGGATCTTGCCGAACGAAGTCTTGGCGGCCACCGCGTAACTGGCGTTGCCGGGCACGCGCACCCGTAGCGGGGAAAAACTCGTGTGAATGCCCACCGGCTTGCATGCTTGCCCCTGCAGCGACACTTCTACACCCCCGTTCTGATTGTCGACATCCACCGCGCCGGCCACGCCGTCGAGCAGCACGGCGCCGAAGCTGGTCTTCACGTTGGCATTATTGCGGATAGCGGAGGCTTTCACCGCGCCATTATTATCCTCCACAGTAAGCGGACCGCCCACGCGATCCGCCGTCACCAGGCCGAAGCTGGTTTTGACGGAGGCCTCCTCGCCCACATCGGCCACCGTGATGGGGCTGTTTCCGCCGACGATGCGGATGCCCTTGCGCACCTCGCTTACATCCACCTTGCCGAACGAGTTCTCGATGGTGGCGGACTCACCGACTTTCCGGCCAATCACACCGGAGTTTGCCGCGTGCACCGACAGGACTCTGCCGATATCGCCGAAGCGCACGGTGGCGAAGCTGGTGTTCAATTCGGCCGAGCCGGTCACGTTATTGGCTTCCACGTCGCCGTTGCCGTTGCCCACGACTAAGTTCCCCTTTACGCCGGTGACAGTCACTTTGCCGAAGGAATTCGTGATGCGCACGTCGCCGCCCGCGTCCGTCATCTGCACCGCTCCGTTGCCGTTGACGATGGTGCCGCCATGCCCCGGGTTATTTATAGTGACATTCGCGAACCGGTCCTTGACGTTCACCATCCCGGTGACGCCCGAAACATCCACGCTGCCGTTGCTGTTGCGAATGTCCAGATCGCCGGCATTGCCGGTCACTTCGACCGCCGCAAACTGGTTCTCCAGACGCTGCGAGCCGCGCCCGTTGCGAAAGGTCAGCTTGCCGTGCGCATTGGTGACGTCGGCGTTGGCTTTCAGATCCTCGATACTGACGCTGCCGAAACTGTTGCGCAGCTCAAGGGGCGCGGTGTCCGGCATGGTCACGTCCAGGTTGACCGAGTAGGAAAGATAGGAAAGACCGTGGAATCCGAAGAAACCGTCGTGTTCCTCCTTGGGATATTCCGTGCGCACCACCAGCGCGGAACCGGACGGCGCGACCTCGATTTGAATCTGGTCCGCGAGGCGCTTGGCGTCGGCGTTGTTGGACGCGGAAACGCGGATGGAGGCGTGCACCACCACGTCGCGGCCGGCGTGCGTGCGCAGGTTGATATTGCCCATGCGATGTTCCACGCGTACGCTTTGCCCGCTAGCCAGAGTCGCGGTTTTGTCGATGTTGCGCGAGTACTCGTCCCGCGCGAACGCCGAGGCCGCCAGCAGCAGCGACAGGGCCGGAGCCAATCCAAACACGATATTATTGCGCACGTTGCAGAATCTCCTTCAAAGTATCTTGTTTATCTCGGTACAGGTCGGCCAGATCGGCTTGTAGCTGCGCGTTGAACTTGTTGTGCGCGACCGTGGAACGCACGTTGTCTATTTCCGAATCGAGCATCAAGAGCTTCTCGCGGGTGGCGATCGCGGCCGGGTTTTCCGCAGCGGTCAGCCGGGGCTGGGCCAGGCGCGTGAGTTTGTCGATGGAGGCGCGGTAGGCGGCCTCGCTTTGCTCGACTTCTTTCAGCGTTTGTTCGGTGAGAAAGTCGGGATCTTGGGTTGCGGCGGGCGCCGGCGCGCGCCGCACGTAAGTGACAACGGAAACTGAAACCGCAATCGCCAAGCCAGCGGCGATGGCCAGCATGCGCCAATGGCCGCGCCAACCAAGGTCGCGCGTTTTGGCCGCTTTTTGCTGCGCCGCCAACTCCTGGCGGATCTGGGGCCAGAGGTCGGGCGTCTCCCACTCTTCGCGGAGACCCGGCGCGGCCGTCGACATTTCGCTCCACAGCCACAGCTCGCGGCGGCAGGCGTCGCAAACCTTGGCGTGCTCTCGCGCGTCGGGCAACAGTTCCGGGATAGCCAATGCGCGCTCCAAGTCTCTGCAATGGAATGTCATGCGCGGCCCTCCGTTAATAATCGCTTCAAGTCCCGTTTGGCCTCGAACAGCCATTTCTTGGAGGTGCCTTCCGGGATTTCCAGAATCGCAGCCACTTCGGAATGCCGGAAGCCTTCCACTTCGAACAGCCAGAACACCATCCGAAATTGCGGGTGGATACGGGCGAGCGCGCTCCGGATGGCCACCTGTAGGGGCACGTTGCTCGGGATCGCCGGCGGTTCGGCCGGGAGCGGCGACTCGGCCTGCCGCTGGCGCTTGCGCCCGGTGTCGTAACAGCAATTCAGCAGGATGCGGTAAATCCACGGGGCCAGCACCGTGTCATACTGGATGGCGCCCGTTGCGCGATATATTTTCAAAAAGGCTTCCTGCACGGCATCCTCGGCGTCGGCGCGATCCGCAAGTAAATGAAACGCAATGCTCTTCATGCGCCCGGCATGCGCGGCGTAGATCTCCTCAAACGCGGAGAGATCCCCGCGTTGGGATGCCTGAATCAGGTCGGCGTCGCTGCGTGCGCTAAGCCGGCCGGCGGCCATTGCCAGGGGCATTCTGATTGTTATAACGCTGGGGAGGGGTGGAACGTTCTAAAGATTTTTGCGCGGGCTTGGCTGGGCTGAGACGAGGTGGTGCGGTTTGGCAAACTCAGCGGCGGAGGGAAACAGGCCCTTGAAGAGTGTGAAGTAGGCACTGAAAAGGCCCGACCCTGAGACGAGTCGTTCCGACGCGTGCAGGTCGTCGTGTGGCAACAAGAAAATCTCATCAATTCCCAGGATCGCGGCGGCAGAGGCCGGAAGCCAGGTGGCGGCCGCCGTTGCCCGGGATAGCACGGCTAATATTCGGATGGGGCTCTGATTGACGAGCCGTGGAGATCTCCTGATCGCCTCGATCACCACACGCGCTCCGTCAAGGGATTCCCGGTTTTCCACGAACATACACACAACAGTGTCAGCGAGGATAGTCGTCGCGACGCTCCCGAGCTCAGTCACTCCGGTGCGTGCGTCAATCAGCAGATAGTCTGGTTTTAGCTCATCCGCAATTCGGGCCTGGAGATCAAGCAGGGCCATGAAGCCCCGGCCGCTCGGGTCGCCCAGCCGAAGTTTATCCCCGAGTTCTTTGAGGGCTGCCCAGTAGGGTGGATGCGGTGCAGGACCGGCAGGCATCAGCCGGAGCCAGCCGCCCGCTTCCGTCGGAACCTCCACGGAGATCGTATGGGGATCCAGCGGAGGCGCTGAGGCGGCTCCTTCCGCTGTGGCGATTAGGTATGGAACTGCACCGCCGGTGAAAGATGGCCCGTAGGGACTCTGATCTGCGCCGAGCTTATAGTGAAGCCCTGGAGCCTCAAAATCGAAGTCGAGGGCCACCACGCCTTGGCCGAGCGTCGCAAGAAAGCGCGCGGCGTGCGCGAGAAGTAGTGAACGGCCCACGCCGCCTTTGTAGGAATAAAAGGCAACCGTCTCCACTGTGCTCAGGCCGCCAGACTAAACGCGCCCGCGTCGCTAAAGCGACTCGCGAGGTCTCTTGCCTCACGCGGAGTATGATGCTTTGCCGCGTGTTGAAAACGACTGGATATCTCCCGATCGGCCTCCTCCAGGATTTCTTGCACGCCGGTCTTGAGAAACGTTGGCGCGTCTGTGTCCGCGAGGTAGGTGTCGCAAAGCGATTGTGCGCGTGCGTACTCTCCGGCCTTCAAGGCGGCGCGCACGGCTCCCCGCCGAGCGATCTGTCCTTCTAATTCAGACGACGGCAATGCCTTCGCCAGTTCCTCTTCGAATACGGAAACCTCTCTCCATGCCGACGCTGGTTGAATGCCCAAGGCATCCAGTTCCTGGGCTCGCCAAATAGCATCTGTCACCAGCGCATTCAGAGTGTCAATATCCATGTAGCTGCTCCTCGGCAGGACGCAGGACGGCCGTAGGTTCCTCGAAACCCACGACGCAGGCCCATCGCTGGTGGACGTTCATCATCTTGGCGACTTGAATGAGTTTCTCGGTGAGCCGGCTGTTAGTGGCACCTCGGTCGACGCCACTCACCTCCAGGGCAACCCGCTCGTGCACGCCTCCTTGGCAATCTTCAAGAAGCCAGTCGGCGTGTTCTCCATGCTGAATCCGCCGGACCACGCGCCATTCCCGGTGCCGATGGACCAGAACCAGCGCGACGGCCTCTGCACCGTCCTCCGTGATGCGGTTGTGGTCGTATAGATCGATCTTGCTGAGGTCAGCCGCCGGCCACAGGAGGACCCCGCTGCTCAAGACCTGCTCGAGGACCAGGGAAACTCGGGCGCCCGACGTATGGGCGTTCCTCTCCAGAGCAAGCGTAGCCAGTTCCACCATGTTCAATGCCTGCACTACGCCAAGTTTCGGGTGCATCTCCCGCAACTGGTTCAGATCAATGTCCACACTCGAAATTCTATCGGAGCGTAACCCAACAAAGCAAGCCAACTACTCCGCAATCGCGAATAAATGCTTCGCGCCCCGCACCAGCAGCAAATCCCCCGCCAACGCTGGCGTCGCCAGAATCGGCTCGCCGATCGGATTCTTCGACAGCAATTCGTACTGCGCGCCCGCCTTCACCACGTATACATCGCCATCCTCGCTGCTAATGTAGAGCTTGCCCGCCGCGAGCACCGGCGAGGCCACGAACGAGCCTCCGTCGCCCACGCGCTGCTGATAAATGCGCGTGCCGGTCTTGGCCTCGTAGACGCTCAAAATACCGTTATTGGCAACGGTGTAAAGCCGCTCGTCATAGACCAACGGCGACGGCAGATACACGCCGCCGCGCTGTTTGCTCCACGCAATGGCATCGCTCGATTCCTTGCCATCCTTCAGCATCAGGTCGCCGCTCGATCCCACCTTGATGGCGTAAATGGGCTGCACCGGCGGATAGCCCGCGGTCACATAGATCAGGCCTTGCGCGGAAACTGGCGTGGTGCAAACCACCTCCGAGTTCGGCCCCATCGACCAGAGTTGTTTGCCGGTATCGGCGTCGTAGCCGCGAATGGCTTTAGGAGCGTTAGTAACCACCTCCGTGTGATCCTTGCCCGCCACGATGGTGGGCGTGCCCCACGACGGAATCTCCGCGCGCGCGGTGCGCCACAATTCGCGGCCGTCTTTCAGGTCGAACGCGGCGATGAAGGAGTCCTTCTGCCGGTCGCACAGCAGGATCACGGTGTTCTTATAGATCACCGGCGAGCTGGCCGCTCCCCATTCAGAATCGGGATCGAAGAACCAACCGGCGTTCTGCAGGCCCAGGTCCTTCTTCCACAGCAACTCGCCCGCAGCGGAGTAGGCGTAGAGTCCTTCGGAACCGAAATACGCCACGACTACTTTGCCGTTGGTCGCGGGCGAAGGCGAAGCTTGCGACGATTTGGGGTGCCGCTTGGTCTTGGGTATGCCTTCGTGGGCTATCTGTTGCCACTGGATTTTGCCGCTCTTCTTATCGATGGCGTAGACCACCCACTTGTGCGGAGAGCTGTCGTTGACCGGATCGGTGTCGCCGTAGGCGCCGATGCGGAATGTTTGTTTCGGATCGCTGGAAATGGCCGTGAGGACGAAAACTTGATCGCCCCAAACGATCGGCGACGAGACGGAGAGGCCGGGGATTTCGGCGCTCCAGAGGATGTTGGTTCCCTTGGTGGCGTCCCATTTCACCGGGGGCTTGGCGCCGTCGCCTACGCCGGAGCCCGAGGGGCCGCGGAACTGCGGCCAATCGCCCGCGAATGCCGCGCCCGTGGCTGCAGCTATCGCGCAGAACCAAATACCGGACCGTCTCATTGCGTCACCGCCTTCTTGAATTTGAAAGTCTGGCCACCCTGCTTTAGGGTGAACGTGTTTGGCGAATCGAACTCCACCTCCAGATTGTATGCGGCCATCGCGAAAACGGTCGGGCTCTTCGGCTTGGGTGCGAACTCGGACTGACCGGTGGCCTGCAGGTAGAGCTTGCCCTCTTTGACGAATACCTTGATATCCAGCGGAATTGCGTCCGTCTTAAAATTGCCGGCGTAGGACTCAAGCACCTTCGTATCCACCACCACGGCGGGCGCCGGCTCGTGCGCACCTGCCTTTTTCAGCAACTCGGCGACGTCGTTCTTCTTGTCCGCAAGCGCCGCCTCATAGGTACTATCCAGGACCGGCTGGCTGGGCTTGCCCTTTTCCAGGACCACTTGCACCAGATCCGCCTGATCCGCCACGGCCTTGAGTTGCGCGTCGGCATCGCCGCCCTTGGCGATGATCATCTTCGCCACGGCGTAGTGCTTCCGTTCCACGACAAAATCGAGCATGGACGCCTTATAGAAGGTGTCGGTTACGTCGGTCTTGGCGCCCTTATCGAGCAGGAATTGGACCACGGCTTCGTGGCCGCTCATGGCCGCCAGATAGAGGGGCGTCTGGCCGTATGAGGTTTTGGTCTCGATGGGCGCGCCCTTTTCGATGAGCGCTTTGACGGTTTCCAGATCGCCTTTGCGCGCGGCGTCGAGCAGGTCTTCGTTGACGTCCCAGGCAACCAGGGCCACGGCGGACGCGAGAAGCAGGCAGGCTAGTCGATGCATTACAGTCCCCTTGGATTAGTGTACGACAGTCGAGGCAATTGGTTAGGCGCGGCCTCGTCCCGTCGCGACCTGAGGCGGTTCCTGAAAAAGACTGGCATACGCGAGATCTTTTGCCAGCACTCGATTCGTCCGATAGCAGCGCAGGACGAATGCAGCCGGCCCACATGTCCGCCAGACGGATTAGCGGCTCACTCTCGTCCCGCCGGCCCTCGACCATCTCAAGCGCCACTCCACGGAGCCGCAACGTGTTCGTGAGTTCCCGCGGTTTTTGACGATCCATCCCGTCCACTCAAACAGGCCGGCCGCGGCCACATCCGGCGCCTCCGAGCCAAGATCGGCCGGCTTTGTAACGTTTGTCCGCCAGACTTCACAATTAAGTGGGGGCTTCCTCATGAACGGAGCAACTGGATCTGGCGCGCAGTTTTCCCGGGAGCAGGAGATCAAGAGACCAGCCGTCGACCCTCGGATCGAGGCAGCAATGGAGTTGGTCGGATGCGACATTCCAGGCCCACTGCGGCCGACGGACCTAGCGGCCGCGGCGGGGCTCTCGGTGTCCCGGTTCTACGAATTATTTCGAGAGGCCACGGGTATGGCTCCAGGTGCGTATATTCGCCGGCAACGCTTCGAAAAGGCCAAGGAGATGCTCCTGGCTGGGAGCTTGAGCGTTAAGGAGGTCGCACAACAGGCTGGAATTCACGATGACAGTCATCTCGTTCGAGATTTCCAAAAGCTTTACGGGTTGTCGCCACGTGCCTTTCGTCGAGCTAATCGAAGGTCCCCCCGAACGCCATCGGCAGTGTGAGGTTCTGCACATAGGAGTGGAGAATCCGTGAGGTCCTGCACATAGGGTGGAAAATCCGCCAACAAATCGGAAGATTCGCCAATAATTATCCTGAGAGATCTCGAGGATCGGGCGGGTAGACTAAGCTTGAATACCCGTCGTCGCCGGGACGTACAACACGACAAATACAAGGAGCTAACATGAGACGCAGCTTGAAGTCGGCCGGGTCCGCTCTCCGCGCGGCCCGCATCGCGATCGTCGTCCTGTCCATCGCCTGTTCTGCCCGCGCGCAGAGCACTCATGCCCAGGCGGCGTGGCGGTCAGCCCGGGGCCGGGCGGAGCCAAGTTCTGCTGCAGCACCGGCACCGGCGCCTGCTGCACGGAAGTGAAGGACAGCAGCGGCACGTATGTGTTGGGCCTGCCTGGGGTGGGTATCGGGGTCTCGAGCAGCGGGGATTTCGCTTCCAATTTCCTCCAGTCCGCCTCGAGCTACGAGGTGCCCTTCCCTGATTTCCAGACGGGCGCAAGCGGCGCAGGGGACTGGAACGCCAGGTATTCCGCGATGTATTACAGCATGACGTCCACCATCAGCGGTAGCACCAACATGACGGCCTGGGAGCAGACCTGCGGCACCGGCACGACTGGCGGCTGCAGCGGCGTAACCCCAAGCGGCCAGTACTTCTGCCCTGTCGAACTGGCGATCGCCGGGACATACCCCAACGCCAGATACTTCTCCTTGGCCAACTATGACGAGCATTACACAAACGCACAGCACATCGCGGACTTCGATATCGACGCTGCCGCGACTGCCGATACGAATCCATTTCTGCCGCCCAACGATTGGGCCGCGGCCACTTATGTGGTGCCGGTAAGCATGGGAACGGTGCCCGGGGGATTAGGGGGCGGCAACAGCACGCTGTCCGGGTGTCAGATCACCCCTGCCGAGCAGGACAACCTGCTGGACGGCACGCAGCGGCACCCGGCCGCCGACTGGAACACCGACGTGTTGGGGGCCCCGGGCACGAACTTTCCGCCAGAGTCCCACAACGCCGACAACCCCGAGCACGGCAATCCCAGCCCTGCCGGGAGTATCCACGTGCGGGCCTACCTCTCGCCGAAGTACGCCTGCACGGGATCGGTCGGGTCGAGTCTGAGTTGCACATTGCCGTCGGGCAGCTATTTCCCAAACGGCAGCAATGTGTATACCTATTTCCTGGTGCGGGATACGTACACCGGGTGTGCGTACACCGCGAACTACGTGAGCGGAGAGGGTAACATTCTGGCGACGGGCACCAGCACGCCAGTGGCGCCGCAGTTCATGGCGGAGTCCACGAATTGGCAGGACACCACCCAAATGAGCTATCACCTCGCGGCGACGGCGTGGACCCCGCAGCTCTGCTATGCCAACGGCGCCCCCAGTGTCTCCGCGCCGTTCGCCAACATGCTTGCGTGGACGCGGACGGCCAATCACGTAGCGGGGCAGGCGCCGGACGACGCCTACCTCTCGGCCCCCATCTCCACGGCGGTTCTGCAGAACGTCATCAGCGGGGCCGCTTGCAGCTACCCTAGCGACGGCAACGGGTGCGCTATCCGGCTCAGATTCAAGGTTCCGCCGATGCCCAATATGCCCTGCGCGCCGGGCACTAATTGCCCCTTGCCCTCGGCAAGCGACCTGCGGTACGAGAGCTTGACATTCGGCTACATGCCGTCGTCTGGCGGGGCGACCTCCATGCTCGCCGACATAGACGGCGAGAACCCCGCCGTCACCGGCCCCGACTCGTACTCCATTGTAAGCCTCGCGGACCCGGCCTTTACCGCCGCCGAAAACGCGAACTACTATGTCACCCTGATCGTGAATGTCAACCCCAATGTGACCTTGCCGGTCGGGATCGCGTACGGCCCAGGGACTTCCGGCGGGTACACGGTAGCCTCTGCGCCGATCCTCCAGGGAGCCGGGCCGGTGCAGCCGCTGACCAACTATTTGGAGCCGCCGCAGACACAACTGCACTACTACACGGCCTGGGTGAACACATTCAGCGGAGGGTCCGCGGACCCTTACCTGGTGCTGGACCTCACGCAGTTCGGTGACTTTTGGGACACGAGTTCGACCACCAAGCCCGACCCCAACTCCGCCTGCTCGCTGAACTCAACTGGCGCAGTCGTGTGCACTAGCCCGCTCATCCTGACTCTTCGCAGCACTATGCTGGGCAACGACTTCACGTGCTCGGCGTTCAGCGTGCCTTACAACGCGGCGGAGTACACGAACTACGCCAGCAGCGACGGGTACTCGGGCGGCGGGTTCATGGGGCCATATGTCCCGCTGGTGGATTACATAGCGGTGGGCGCGCTCACGGAGGCGGCTCAGAACGGCGGCTGCGGCACTCCGGGCTATGCCGCGTGTCCCGACGCGCTTCCACCACCGCCGGCTCTTCAAGCCGGCGACCTGCCATCGCAGGGGTCTTGTCGTCAATTCCCGGTCAGCGCGACCGGCCAGTCCATCTTTCCCCTGGGGAATGGCGCCAGCAGCAGCATCCAGGCGCTGTTTCCCGTTCAGTATTGGCCCAATACCAATCCCAATGGCAGCGGTACGCAGCCCCCCCAACTGAATTGCAGCTCCGCGGGCTCGGGCTCGGCCGCGTTTACGCCACAGATGGATTTCTCGGCCACGGAGTTCACTACGCAGGCGATGATATCAACCGAGCCTGGCTACGGCACCCCCTCGCCCTGCAGTTACGAGGACACGCTTTCTGGCGGAGCCAACAGCAACCCATGCATACAGGTCATCAAGCAGGAGGTCCAGGATTCCAGCCAATACCAGCCGCCCCTGCCTCTCACGATCGTCGGGGCAGGCTTCGGATACCTGTCGGGCCTTCCGTGGGCAGGGACGAGCCCGCCGAATGTGGTGGTCTCCGATGACGATGCCTCCCACGGCGGTTTGAACCCCTGGAGCACCAACGGTGCCACTGGCAGCCTAGGGAACTGCCAAGTCTATATCTCGGACTGGACCGACAGCACAATATCGCTGCTGGTAGGGCTCCCGCAGAGCATCGAGAACGGCGCACATACGGTGCTTTCGCCCCTTACCGACATGAGCCCGTCAAGCTTCTTCCAGGTGGCGCCGGCCAGCACGTGTCCGGTGGCGCGGCTAGACAATATCAACGTCACAGTCACAAACCCCCAGCAGTCGGCCAACCCCCCGGCTCGCTGGCGAAGGCAACCAGCGTCTTGACAATCACCACGACCCCGTACTAGCCGTTGGCCTCAAGGAAGCGTGATCCTGAACGCCACGCCCCCGCCGACTGGGGCAAAAAAATTGCCGCTGGCGGTGCCGTAGAGATGACCGCCGTCCAGCGTGACCGGGGTTTCCGGGTCCGATCCGTCGAAGCCCCCCGAGAAGGAGTAGAGCACTGTCTCCGCCCCCGACGTGTCGATCTTGTACACTATGCCGCAGGAGCCGGCGGTGCCGGGGCAGAAGCTGGGATCTGCCGCGATGGAGATGGTTCCGTAGAGGTTGCCGGAGGCATCGCGCACTACTCCCGCGTACGGAAACCCGGCGGCTGCGCCTCCCACGAAGGCATACAGCACGCTGAAGTTGCCGGCAGCGTCCACCTCGAACACCGTGCCCCCGTTCTGCGGGCCGTAGCCCCCGCATGTGCCGTACAAATTGCCCGCAGAGTCGAGCGTCACGCCTGCCATAGGATAGCCGCCGTCGGTATAGGCCAAAAAGGCGTGCAGCACACTGTAGGCACCGGTGGTGTCAATCCTGAAGACAACCCCTGCGCCTGGGTTGCCCAGGCCACCCAGGTTGGTGGTTCCGTACAAGTTGCCGGCCGGATCGAGGACCACCCCGCCCTCGGGGTTGCCGCCGTCCGACAGGCCCGTGAAACTGTGCAGCAAGGAGAAGCCTCCGGCCGCGTCGATCTTGAACACCACGCCTTCCTGGATGCCCGTCTGGCTACCCTCTCCGCCGAACTCGGTGGTTCCGTACAGGTTGCCGGACGAGTCCAGCGCGATGCCGGTGGGAAAGCTCCCATCGGCGCGGCCGGTGAAGTTGTGCAGGATGGTCTCCTGGCCCGTTGGGGCCAGTTTGTAGACCACGCCCTGATTGTACGTCCCGCCGTTGACAGCAGCCCCGTAGAGGTTGCCCGCCTGATCCAGCACAACGTTGGCACCGGGGTTAGCCCCGTCCGTGCTGCCGCCCTTAAAGGTGTAAAGCACGGTTTCCTTCCCGGCCGGGCTCATCTTGTATACCACGCCCGCGTTCGCGGGACCGCCCCCCCCCGCGGTGGTTCCGTACCAGTTGCCGGCCACGTCCAGGGTCAGGCCGGACGACGGAACATAGCCCCCGTACGCTGGCAGGAAGTCGTACAGTTTCTTTACCGTGCCGCTCGCTTCAATCTCGTACACGATACCTGCCGTGCCTGCAAATGGGGAGGTCCCATAGAGATTGCCGGCCGAATCCAGGATCACACTCGCGTTCAGGCCTTGGCTCCCGGACGCTACTTTGTCCCCCGCGAACTGATACAAGAGGCTGGCCTTTCCGCTGCTGCCCAGCTTGAACACCGCGCCATGTTTCCACTCGCTTGTGCCCCCGGCATTGGAGACGATGTAAAGATCGCCCGCGCTGTCCCGGGCCATCCCGGACAGGTTCGTGTTCGCGCCGAAGTACGCAAGTTCAGCGAAGCTGCCGGCGGGGTTCAACTTGTAAGCCACGCTCCCCGCCGCGCCGTAGATGTTGCCGGCCGCATCCAGCACCACGCCGACGAACGGAGGGCCACCCTTGGTAGCACCGTCGAAGCTGTAGAGCACCGTCTCCTGCCCCGAGGGGGCCAGCTTGTACACCACGCCGAGGGTATGAACGCCGCCATTGAAAGTCGTGCCGTAAAGGTTCCCCGCGGCGTCGGCGGTCACACCCGCGTAGGGGTTAGCCCCATCCGGCGATCCCGCGAAGGTGTAGAGCACGCTCTCCTGGCCCGTAGCGCTGAACTGGAATACTACGCCATTGCCCTGCGCCCCGCCGCTGTAGGTGGTCCCATACAGGTTCCCGGCCGCATCCACGATCACGCCGGCTATGGGGCCGCTGCCGTCCGCTCCCCCGCTGAAGCTGTACAAGACCGTGTATTGGCCAGAACTGTCGATTTTGTAAACCACGCCTGCGCCCCGCTTGTTGACGCCGGCGCCGGCGATGCCCCCCTGGTAGGCGGTGCCGTACAGATTGCCTGCCGAGTCGGCGACCAAGCCGCCGCAGGGGTTGCCGCCATCCGTGCCGCCCGTGAACGTATGCAGCACCGTCTGGCTGCCGGTGGTGTCGAGTCGAAACACCACGCCGGCATCGTACGGGCCTCCGCCGTTGGTCGTGCCGTAGAGATCGCCGCCCGCGCCGCGAAAGAGCGGCGCGTACGGCGAGGCTCCGTGGGGGAAGTACTGAAAATTATGCAGCACCGAATAGGTTTGCGCTCGCGCGGCGCCGGTGATAGCCAAAGCGCATGTGGCCAGGAAAAGCAGGCTGCAGGGAACGGGCCCCGCACCAACGCACCCTAGCCATGCCAGCGCGGTGCCTCTTGCGGGACGCCCCGATAGCGGCGAAAGGCAGCCGCGATTCTTGCAGATTTCCACGATGAGCCTCCTGGAGAAAACACCGGTCCACAGGCCGGATTTAACCATGCTATCACCCGCTCCGGCCTCAATTTCGCGTAAGTGACGGCAATAACTTTATTGTGGTACTAGACCGCTGCCGACGCTAAACGAGCTTCGTAGCGAGCGGGCAGTGGCGGGGCTGGCAGAACGTGATAGAAGCCACAGAACGCAGCTTACTGACGTGCGTAGATTCAGCAAGTTCATTACTCATGCAAGGGCCGGGGCACGATGCTCTGGGGTATCGGCGGCAGCGGTACTGAGCGCGACCCCCTTTTGCACCGCCAGCCTGCATCGCATTTCGCCAGTTGCCCCCTTGGGATGGGCGCAATGGACGATGAGCGCGCCACAAAAGTTGAACCCCGGTGGCATCTATGCTAAGATCAAGGCCCGTACAGCGCACGAAACGGCACACGG
>Ga0302324_100001652_pt1 | contig 53617 bp, 52 predicted proteins | sample Palsa_T0_1_FD_201949 | JGI IMG/M metagenome (GOLD analysis project Ga0302324, IMG submission 201949) | Peat permafrost microbial communities from Stordalen Mire near Abisko, Sweden - Palsa_T0_1 | ecosystem: Environmental > Terrestrial > Soil > Palsa > Peat permafrost | place: Sweden: Abisko...
CGCCGTGCGCAACGACTGGTTGGCCCGGAACCCGTGTCGCAACGTCAACCTGCCGCCGGTCGAGGGCACTCGTCGCTTCGACCTGACCCCCGAGGACGTCGCCGGCATCGCCGCCCACGTGTCCGAGGAGTATCGGCCGATGATTTGGATCGGTGCCGCGCTCGGCCTGCGCTGGTCCGAGGTGGCGGCCCTCCGGGTCGGCCGACTCGATCTCGACGCCGGAAGGCTCGCGGTGGCCGAGGCGCTCGTCAGGGGGACCGGTGGCCGCAATGTCTTCGGGCCGCCAAAGTCGAAGGCAGGCAAGCGGACCATGTTCATGCCCAAGGTCATTGTCGCCATGCTGTCGGCCCACCTGGAGCGGGCCGGGTTCACCGACGACGACACCGACCAGCTCGTCTTCACCGACGAGGAGGGTGGGCCGTTGCGCTACTCGAACTGGCGCCGCCGGGTGTGGCTCCCGGCCGCCTCTGCCGCCGGCTGTGCCGGCGCCGGCTTCCACGATCTGCGCCGGCTGAACGCCACCACGCTCGTCGTCGAAGGCATCGACGTGAAGACGGCGCAGACCCGTCTCGGCCACGCCGACCCAAGGACGACACTGGCCGTCTACGCCTCCGCTCCGGCGTCAATAGATCGGGCCGCAGCGGACGTCATTGGCGAGCGCTTCTTCGGCGAAAAGGCCAAAAGGGCCTCAGGCACGAAATCTCCGCGCCACTTCCGCGCCAATCCTTCCGAGGGCTCGGGCGCTCCGGAATCCCGAGGCCCTGACCAGGGACTTTCTGGTCGGGCTGCCCGGATTTGAACCGGGGACCTCTGCGTCCCGAACGCAGCGCGCTAACCAAGCTGCGCCACAGCCCGTCCGCCCCCCGGGGGGAGCAACGAGCCACACTACCGCGGCGTCAGCCGGCTGCTCCCCCGGCGTCATCGGCCGAAGCGAGTCCGGGCGCCGGACCGCTTGTGTCCGCTGCGCTGCCCGGGGGACCGGGCTCGCCGCCGTCGAATGTCGCCACCACCTGGGCCACTCGACGCTTGTCCATCTCCACCACCCGCATGTCCCAGTCCCCCACGCGGACCGACTCGCCCTCGGTGGGAATGTGGCCGAAGCGCTCGAAGAGGAGGCCGCCCAGGGTCACGTACTCCCCGTCGGGGATTTCGATGCCGATGCGATCCCGCACGTCGTCCACATTCGTCTGCCCCTCAATGAGCCACCGCGTGTTGTCGACCCGGACGATGGGCGCCTCCTCGACCTCGTCGAACTCGTCGTGCAGATCCCCCACCAGTGGCTCCAGGAGGTCCTTGACGGTGAGGAGTCCCGCCACGCCGCCGTACTCGTCCACGACGACGGCAACCGCCCGCCGGTGCTTGCGCATGTCCGCCAGCGCCTCCAGGACGCCGAGCGACTCAGGCAGCAGGTAGGGCTGGCGCACCTTGCGTGAGATCTCCAACGGGCTGGGGTCAGTGGCGTCCCTGGGCTCGCCGTTGCCGTCGCTGCCGTCGCCGGCGCGCGACCCCGGGCGGTTGGTACGGAAGATGTCGTTCACGAAGAGAATGCCGATGAGGTCGTCGAGATCGTCGTGGACGACGGGGAAGCAGCTGTGCCCCGATGTCCGCACCGCCTGTGCGATGTCCTCGGCGTGGACCGGGATCGTGAGGAACGTCACATCGACGCGCGGCGTCATCACCTCGCGCACATCCATGTCGCGCAGATCACCCAGAGCCTCAATGATGAAGCGTTCCTGCGCCGAGGCCTCAGCTTCGAGCGCCTCGCCCTCCTCGGCACCTTCAGAGCGGCGCCACAGTCGTCGTGATCGCGGTGACACGACGGCGCGGGTCAGGGTTTCGACTCGGGTCCCGCCTGCAGCTGGGGTCCGCCGCCCACCAGCACGGGTACGGGCGTGAACGAGTCGTCGGCGAAGGTGCCGCCGTCGAGCAGTGCCGTGACAGCGCGCCGGAGCCGCAGCGGGTCCAGCGGCTTGACCAACCAGCCCTCTGCGTCCGATCGGCGGGCGAGGAAGACGTCCGGTCGCCGATCGAGCAGCATGAGCACTGCGATGTGGTCCAGCGCGTCGTAGGACTCCTGCAGCCGCAGCTCCAGGCACACGGCCATGCCGCCCATGTTGCCCATCTGCATGTCGACGATGAGCAGGTCCACCAGTTCTTCCGCCACGAAGGCCACCACCTCGGGCCCCGAGGTCACGGCGCGCACTTCGATGTCGGGCCCGCTGATGACCGCCTCCACGTCCTTGCGGAGCGTGGGTGCGTCGCTGGCGACCAGGATGGTCTGCACCGCGGGGACACTATCGGACCCGTCGACGCCCCCGAAAACCCGGCGTCGTCCCGCCTGCGGGCCGCCCGACACGGTCAGGAGAAGAGTGCGTCGGCGGCGCGCTCCAGTCCGAGCACCTCGTGCACGTCCTGACCGAAGAGCGGGATCCGGCCGACCGGGGCCGGTGCCACCTGCGCCGCGAGCGGCGCGAACGCCTGCTCCTCCCGGGCCGCCAGCGCGTTGAGAGCCGCCAGGTTGGCCTCCAGCGTGTCGAGCGCGGCGGCGCTGTCCGCGCCCACTGCTCTGTCGACCACTCCGAAGGACGGCGCGATGCGGTTGACGACCAGGGCGGCCACGGCGACCTCGCGCTCGGCCAACCTCTCGGCGAAGAAGCCGGCCTCGGTCAGCGCGTCAGGGCGGGCCGAGGTGACGAGGACGTAGGCCGTCGCCGGGTCGGCCAGGAGGTCGTGGACGGCACTGGCCCGGCTCCGGAACCCGTCCTCCATCCCTTCGAAGGCCTGGAAGAAGCCGACCGCGTCCTGCACGATCTCGGCACCGGCCACCTTGGAGATCGTCTTCAGGAGCGCTTGGGTCGCCACGCCGACGGCGCGCAGCGACATGCGGGTCGGCACCAGCAGGGCCCGGAAGAGGCGGTTCTCGAGGAAGCGGGTCAGGCGCCGCGGCGCGTCGAGCAGGTCGAGCGCGTTGCGGGTGGGCGGCGTGTCGACGACCACGATGTCGAACTCCTCGGAGTGCACCAGCTCGTAGAGCTTCTCCATGGCCATGTACTCCTGCGTGCCCGAGAGCGCGCCGGCGAGATTCTGGTACAGCCGGTTGGTCAGGATCGCCTCGGCCTGCTCCGGTGTCCGCGCGTAGCGCTGCACGAGGTCGTCGAACGTGCCCTTGGAGTCGAGCATGAGCGCGTGCAGGTGGCCGGGCCAGTCGCCCTCCACCTCCGAGGGCGTGTTGGGCAGCGACTCCACGCCGAGGGCGTCGGCCAGTCGCCGCGCCGGGTCGACCGTCACCACGCAGGAGCGCCGGCCCGCCCGGGCGGCCGCCAGCGCGAAGGTGGCCGACACGGTCGTCTTGCCGACGCCGCCCGAACCGCAGCACACCACCACGGATCGTTCGGCCACCAGGTCGGGCAGCGTCGTCTGCGGCGGGACCGCACCGCGGCCCTCGGCCTCGCCGCCGCCCTCGGCGCCCGCCGTGGTGCTCACGACGCGCCCTCGGGCACGAGCGCCGTCACCGCGGCGGCCAACGCGTCCGCCAGCACCTGAGTCTCGGCCGGTCCGATGGTGGCCGCGTCGAGCGCCGGCACGAGGAGGTGGGGCAGCGGGAGGTCCCGGCGCAGGCGCTCGATCTGCTCGGTCGAGACGGCATGACGGGCCAGCCGGAAGTCCCGGGCCGCCTCGAGCGCGGCCAGGTGTTCGGGGGTCACGGTCAGGCCGGCCTCCTCCGCCACACGGGCCGCCGGGTGCTCGAGCCCCACGGGCTCGGGGTCACAGGCGTTGACGATGACCGGTCCCAGCTGGACGCCGGCCTTGTCCTCCAAGGTGTAGGCGGACTCGATGGTCTCGGAGACCGGCAGCTCCTCGGGCAGGGTGACCAGGATCACCCGGCACCGCGCCGGGTCGCTCAACAGGTCGACGACATCCTGGGCCTGGGTGCGCAGGGGGCCGCCCCGGGCCGCGCTGACCAACCCGCTGGCCGAGGTCAGGAACGTGATGGCATGGCCGGTGGCCGGTGCGTCCACCAGGATCAGGTCGGCGGCCCCGTCCCGCTCCAGTTGCTTGACCTTGCCCAGGACCAGCACGTCCCGGATGCCCGGGATAGCGGTCGAGATCACGTCGAGGATCCCCGAACGCGCCAGCCGCTTGGACACGCGCTTCAGGCCGTGGTCCTCGAGATACTCCACGAGCGCGTCGTCGGGCGTGAGGCGCCGGGCCCGGATGGATGCCGTCGGGCCGCCGCGTCCGGCACTCCCCTCGCCGGCACCGGCCGGCACCGGCGGTGCGAGCAGGACCTCTTCGTAGCCGAGGTCCCCGTGCCGGCCGAAGGCCGCCGTGATGCCCGATTTGCCCTCGAGCTCGACGATGAGGACCGATTTGCCTGCTCCGGCGGCCATTTTGGCCAGAGCCGCGCTCATCGTCGTCTTGCCCACGCCACCCTTGCCGGCAACGACGAGGACGTGGCTCTGTGCGCAGAAGGTACCCACGTCCATGCGGGGCCGAGCGTAGTTGCCGTGCCCCGGCGGCTGATCGATCGCCGGCCAAAGATCCTGGTCACGCCCCTTGAAAGCGACCACCCCCGGCAGTAGCTTGACCGCTGCGGGGGGATCCGATGTGCCCAATCGGGGGGTTTGATGCGCCAGGGACAAGATATGTGGCAGTTGAAGGCAGCGTGCCGGGGACCGCAGGCTGCGGTGTTCTTCCCCCCGTCACACGCGGAACGCAAGGAGGAGAAGGCCTCGCGCGAGATGCGGGCCAAGACCATCTGCGACCAGTGCCGCGTGCGCGGCGACTGCCTCGACTACGCAATAAGGATTCGCGAGCCCCACGGGATCTGGGGTGGCATGAACGAGATGGAGCGCAAGCTCATGCTCGACCGAAGGGCCAGCTGACCCGACCTCGCACGGCCCGCATCGATGCGGGTGCTCAGTCGCACGTCAAAGGTTTGTCTCAGTGCGGGGGTGTGATCTTCAATTCCTGATCGGCCGCCAGCACGCCGCGGCTCTCGCAGACCGCAGCGGGCCCGTCACCGTCGACCGCGCAGATGGAAGCTGTGATCTCGTTGGCCGCCGTGACGACGGCCTGGGTCAGTGGGCTGGCCGGCGTTGCGAGATCGCCGGCGATCTGGCTCTGGGAGAGCCCGGTGAGGACCCCGGGGGCGAAGCTGGCGCCGCTGAGGACGTAGCGGTTGGCCACGTCGGTGAGCGCGAACGTGTTGGCGCTCTGGCCGTAGCTGGCGATGGCAGCGGCCTGCTTGGCGTCGGGCCGCTGCAGGCTGAGGTAGCCCCCGCCGGTGGGGTTCAGCGAGCTGTAGCGCTCCACCGACTCCAGAATGACGTACTTGCTCCGGTATGACGCGTTCCAGAAGGTGAAGGTGGACAGTCCGGCGAACGCGGTGCTGGCGCTCGACTGCATCAGGCCCAACTGGCTGAAGCTGCCGAAACGCGACAGCGCCAGAATGAGCGGCCAGCGTTGGGCGGCCGCGTAGGGCGCGAACTCGGCTCCGTAGAAGAACACCACCGGCTCGGGTGCCCCGCCGTCGGCGGCCAGCCACAGCGGCGCGTTGCCGTTGCCGGCCGGCCGCGGCGCCTGGACGGGGTTGGCCGGCGAGCTCACCCCCACGGCGCCGTAGACCGACGCCGGCAGCGAGGTCATGGTGGAGACGAGCGACGAGGGCGCTGGATTGAAGGTCTCGACCGTCGACGTCGTGCTCGGCCCCGAGTTGTCCCGCACCAGGACCAGTGCACCGAGCAGCACGATGGCGACGATGATCAGCCCGAGAGCGAGATAGCGACGCGGGATGTGGCGCAATGTGCTGGCCGACGCGGGCTCGGTGGCGGGCTGGCTCATGGACCGGGTCAGGTTAGCCAAGGGGTGCCCCGGTTCTGGGGGCGCCGCCTCCTGCTCCCGATACCCTCTCCGGCGTGCCTCCATCGGCTGCCCCTCCACCACCGGCCCCCGAGGCCCGGCCGGGACCGGACCCGGTGGCGATCCGCCCGGCTGCCACGGTCATGCTCGTGCGCGATGCGCCGGCGCCTTCGGGCGGGACCTCCCTCGAGGTGCTGATGGTGCGGCGCAATCTGCGCTCCGACTTCGTGGGCGGGGCCTACGTGTTCCCCGGCGGGGCCGTCGACCCGCTCGATGGAGGGCGCGAGGCGGAGGCCCTCTGCGCCGGCCGGACCGACGCCGGAGCCAGCGCGCTGCTGGGTTTCGAGTCGGGCGGCCTCGCTTATTGGGTCGCCGTGGTCCGCGAGACCTTCGAGGAGGCGGGCATCCTCCTGGCCCGGCGCGAGGGTGGCAGCGACCTCCTGTCCGGGGACGCCGTGGAGGAGGCCCGCTTCGCCGCCGAGCGGGTCGCCGTCAACGGCGGCACGCGTCGCTTCCTCGACCTGTGCCGCACGGAGGGCCTGCGCCTCTCGGTCGGCGACATCCACTACTTCGCCCACTGGATCACGCCGCGGGGTGCCCCCCGCCGCTACGACACCCGCTTCTTCGTGGCGGCCGCGCCGCCCGGCCAGATCGCCGCGCACGACGCGGGGGAGACCATTGCCGACGTGTGGATCTCGCCCCACGACGCGCTGGCCCGCCACCGCGCCGGCGAGATCGAGATCATCTTCCCCACCATCCGCAACCTCCAGGTGATCGGGCGCTTCGACACGAGCACCGCGTTGCTCCAGGCGGCAGAGGAGGCATCGAGCGCCGTCCCGGCCATTGAGCCCCGGGTCGTGCCGGACGGCAACGGCATGCGCATCGTGCTGCCGGGCGATCTCGGGTACGAGCGCGGCGCGGTCCCCGATCCCGGCGGCGGCAGCGCGCGCGGCGACTTCAACGAGGCGGTGCGCGAGGTTTCCATGCGGGCCAACGAGGAAGGCCCCGATGCCGCGCCCGGACCGCGCCCCGGCGACAGGCCTCCGGAACCGCCGTGATCCCGGCGGTGCCGGACTTCGGTTTCGGTCCCGCCCCCGTCCCGGGCCGCCTGGACGAGGTCGCCCCCGGCGTCCGGCGCCTGACCGCCCCCAATCCTGGACTCATGACCGGACCGGGGACGAACAGCTATCTCGTCGGGGACGCCGAGCCTGTCGTCGTCGACCCCGGGCCGGTCGACGCGGCCCACACCGCCGCCATCGTGGCGGCCGCCGCCGCGCTGGGACCGGTCCGCACCATCCTTGTCACCCACACCCACCCCGACCATGCGCCAGGTGCAGCCGCCCTGGCCGCAGCCACGGGCGCCCGCGTCGTGGGCTTCGGACCCGCCGAGGGCTTCGAACCCGACGAGTGCGTCGGGGAGGGATGGACCCTCACCTGTCCCGGCGCGGCAGCGGTGGGCGCGCTCACATTGCGGGCGCTGCACACCCCTGGTCATGCCTCCGACCACCTGTGCTGGCTCGTCGAGGAGCAGGACCTCCTGCTGACCGGCGACCACGTCATGCACGGCTCGACCGTTGTCATCCGCCCGCCCGACGGCGATCTGCACCAGTACCTGGCCAGCTTGGCCCGCGTCCGCGATGCGACTCCGGCGATCCGCGCGCTGGGGCCCGGGCACGGACGTCTGATGGACCACGTGCCCGAGGTGATCGACGCGCTCGTGGCTCACCGTCTCGGACGGCATGAGACGATCGCCGCCGCCCTGCGTGATCGTGGCGAGGGGACGGTCGACGAGTTGCTCCCCCAGGTCTACGGCGACGTCACTGAGAAGCAGCTCCCGGTGGCGCGGTTCTCCCTTTGGGCCCACCTGCGCGCGCTGGCCCAGGAGGGCAGAGGGACGGCGACCGGCGTCGCTCCGGGGGCGGACGACACCCTCGAGACACGCTGGGCGGCCGCCTGAGCGCAGCCGCTGACGCGCGGTCAGCCGGCAGCGGCGTCCCCTTGGGCCACCGCCGCTTCGACCCGGTCCATCAGACGAGCCGAACAGCCCTGCACGTCGACGACGGGCGCCACGTCCTCGGCGATCAGCCGCGCCATCTCCTTGAAGACCGTGCCGAGCTCGCTGTCGTCGCCCGCCAGGGCGATGGGCACGCCGGCGTCCCCGCCGGCCGCCAGGTCCGGGTGCAGCGGGATGGATCCGATCAACGGCACCCCGAGACCGTGGGCCAGGCGGGCGCCCCCACCCGATCCGAAGAGCGCATAGGTGGTGCCGTGCTCGCAGGTGAAGTCGCTCATGTTCTCGATCACGCCCGCCACGCGCAGGTAGCCGCGCCGCGCCATGTCGGCCGCCCGGGCCGCCACCTTCTGCGCCGCCACGGGCGGCGTGGTGACCACCAGGAGCTCGGTGCGCGGCAGCAGGCGGGCCAGTCCCATCTGCACGTCTCCCGTCCCCGGGGGCAGGTCGATGAGGAGATAGTCGAGATCGCCCCAGTGAGCGTCCTGGAGGAACTGCTGGACCGCCCGGGTGAGCACCAGTCCGCGCCACATGATCGCCTGTTCCTCGTCGGCCAGGAACCCCATCGACAGGACGCGCACGGTGCCTGATCCGATGGAGCACTCCAGCGGGACCATCTTCCCCGCTCTGGCCTCCACGTCGCCCTCCATGCCCATCAGGCGAGGGACGGAGAAGCCCCAGATGTCGGCATCGAGGATCCCGACGACCAGGCCCCGGGAGGCCAACGCCACGGCCAGGTTGACCGTGACCGACGACTTGCCCACACCGCCCTTGCCCGAGGCGATGGCCAGGACCCGGGTGGAGGTGGCGATCGCCGTCTCGGGTGCGTCCTCGCGGGCCTTCCAGCGGGCCCGCGCCATGACGGCGGCGCGCTCGTCTGCGTCCATGGCGGCGACCTGCACGTCGACGGAACGGACCCAGTCGAGGGACCGCACGTGGTTCACCACATCGCGCTCGATCTGGCTGCGCAACGGACAGGAGGCGATGGTCAATGCCACGTCCACGATGACGGCGTCGTTGTCGATGCTGATGCCCCGGACCATGCCGAGGTCCACGATGGTGTCGCCCAGCTCGGGGTCCACCACCGCCCGCAGGCAGTCGCGCACCTCCTCCTGGCGTCGCTCCGGCGCGGACCCCCCCGATGGGGTCGTGGGGGTGCCCGGAGGGGTCATGGCCATCAATTGTACCTGCGTGGCGGCGAATTCCGGCCCTTCGCAGGTCGGGTGCTCGACTCCGCCCGGTGCCGGTAACATGGTCATCGTCCGGGGCGCACCCTGCATCCCGGGCTGTCGGCCGCCAGGTGCAGGCGCAACGAGGAGGATCCAGTGACGACGATGTCCACTTCCGTCAACATCGGAAAGAAGCCGGCACCGGTGACGCTCAGCGATGACGCCGCGGCCAAGGTCGCCGAGTTGCTGGCTCAGGAGGAAGGCGAAGAGCTCGCGCTGCGCGTCGCCGTCAAGCCCGGCGGTTGCTCGGGCTATAGCTACGAAATGTTCTTCGACACCGAGGTCATGGCCGATGACGTCGTGCGCGAGTTCGGCGCCGTCAAGGTCGTGGTGGACTCGGCCAGTGCCGAGTTGCTGACCGGCTCCATGCTCGAGTACAGCGACGGTCTACAGGGCGCCGGTTTCAACATCATCAACCCCAACGCCACCCGCACCTGCGGTTGCGGTTCTTCTTTCAGCTGAGCTTCGGGCGCCTCGCCCTCTGAGCAGAATCGGTTCCACCCCCGAGCAGCTCCCGGGACTCGACGCGTCCGGGTCCGTCGCGTTCGTCCTCAACGGGGACGCGGTCGCGGTGGAGGACGGGATCAGCCTCCTGGACGCACTGCGCGAGGAGCTCGGCTGCCGCTCCGTGAAAGATGGCTGCAGCCCGCAGGGCCAGTGCGGGTGCTGCACCGTGTGGGTCGACGGCGCGCCCCGCGTCGCCTGCGTCACACCCGTCCGGCGCATCGCCGGACGCCAGGTCACCACACTGGAGGGAGCGCCGGAGGAGCTGCGCGACCGTTGGGCCGCGGCGTTCGTCGCACACGGAGCCAGCCAGTGCGGTTTCTGCACACCCGGCATCGTTGTCCGGTTGGCCTCGCTCGAAGGCGCCGGGTCGGGGCGGGAACCGTCGCGGCAGGCCATCGAGGCGGCCCTGCGCGCGCACCTCTGCCGGTGTACGGGCTGGCAGTCCATCGTCGATGCCGCGTGTAGCGCCCTGGGCGTCGATGGTGCGCCGAGCCCCTCTGCTGCCGACCGGAACCCGGTGCTCGCCGGGTGGCGCGCCCAGGTCGAGGGACCGGCGTATCAGAGCTCGGGCCCCGAGGTGGTCCTCGGTGGCGGTGGCTTCGCGGACGACGCCGCGCCACCCGGGGCGCTCGTCCAACTGGGCGCGGACGGTCCTCTGGCCGCGGGGCTGCGCGCCGCACGGGCGGGGAGCGGGCGGGTGCAGGGCAGGAACAGCACCATGCCGCTGTCACATCCGGTCGAGGTACCGGCGGGTGACTGGGCACTCACCCTCCAGACGACCTGGCTCGAGCCCGCGTATGTCGAGCCGGACGCGAGTTGGTCCCGGCCCGGTCAGATGCCCGCTTCGCCGTTGGCGAACGGCGGGGCCTTCGGGGGCAAACGCCACAGCCCGGTGCCTGCGACGGCGAGGGAACTGGCCGACGCCAGCGGTGACGCCGTGCGCGTGCTGTGGCGCCGCGAAGACGTGGTGCGCCGCGGGCCCAAGCGTCCACCCCTGGCGATCGCACTGCGGGACGACGGCTCCGGTGTCGTCCGCGTCGGTTGCACGAAGCGTGGGGAGGATTTGCAACCTCTGGTGGACCGCGTGCAGAACCGCTGCCCCGGCATGGAGGTCGAGATGTTCGAGGTTGCCGGGCCGCCGGTGTCGTCCGACCTGCGCGGCGCCGGCTGGGCCGAGGTGCTCGCGGCGCGGGCCGTGCTCGCCCGCGCCGCCAGCACCACCGGCGACGGCACCGTGGGCCGGGGCGGGGTCCATGTCGCCGTGCCCGGTGGTGGCAGCGCTCGCGTCGACATCGAGGTTGGGGGTCCGGGGCGGGGCACGGTGGACGTGGATGTGTGGGCGGGCGAGGTCCTGTGTCCGGTGACGCTGCGCTCCTACGCGCTCGGCGCGGTCCATCAGGCGCTCGGCATGGTCTGGAGCGAAGGCATCGCTCTCAGTGACGGCGGCGAGCCAGTCGACCTGACGATTCGCTCGTTCGGCATCCTGGCCGCGCGGGACATGCCGGAGGCGGCGGTCCGGCTCCACGAGGGGGACGGCTGGCCCGTCAACGGCTCGGACGCGGTGTTCGTCGCCACCTTGGCGGCAGCGTGGATCGCCGAAGGGTTGCCGGGTCGCTGGCCGACGCGGCGTGCTGACGTCAGTCCTGCCGCGCGTGACGTGGCACCATCGGGGGGCCGAGAGGAGCCCGCATGAGTCCAGCCGTTGGTCCGTACTCCCCTGTCCGCCGCGTCGGCGATTGGGTCGTCACCTCGGGTCAGGTCGGCGTGGCCACCGGCAGCGACGGCACGGCGCGTCTCGTCGAGGGCGGGACGGTGGCCGAATTGCGGCAGGCCCTGCAGAACGTGGCGGATGTGCTCGCCGCCGAGGGTGCAAGGTTGGCCGATGTCGTCAAAACGACGGTGTTTCTGGTCGACATGTCGGAGTTCAGCGCCGTGAACGAGGTCTGGGTGGAGTACTTCACCGAGAACCGGCCGACGCGGTCGGCCGTCGCGGTGGTGGCGCTTCCGGTCGGCGCCCGGATCGAGGTCGAAGCCTGGGCCTACGCTCCAGTGGTCTGAGCTGATGGCGATGGCGACGGGGACGGTGACCCCGTTCCGCCGTTGCGTTGCGCCACGCCGGGGTGCCAGGCCACCTGCCCGAAGCGGTAGCCGACGGAACGGACGGTCTGGATCAGGTGGGCGTGCTCCTCGCCGAGCTTGGCCCGCAGTCGGCGGATGTGCACGTCGACCGTCCGAGCGCCGCCGTAGTACTCGTAGCCCCAGACCCGGCTCAGCAACGTCTCGCGGGTGAAGACCTTGGCCGGGTGTCCCGCCAGGAAGCGCAGGAGTTCGTACTCCATGTAGGTCAGGTCCAGGACGCGGCCCGAGACGGCGGCCTGGTACGTCTCGAGATTGAGCATCAGAGGCCCGTACTCGATGATGTCGGGCCGCAAGCTCTGTCCGGTGCGCCAGAAGAGGTGTTGGAGGCGCGCCACCAGCTCCTCTGGCCGGGCGGGCAGGACGCAGAAGTCGTCGTAGAGGTCGTCGCGCAGCAACAGCTCGCCCACCTGGTCCGTTGCGATGGCGAGAAGAAGTGGGGTCATCGGGACCTCGCGCAGGCGGAGATGCCGGCAGAAGGCGACGGCGGCGGTCATGTCGTCGCCGGCCACGACCAGTGCGCCCGAATAGCCGACGGTGCGGCCGTCGGACCCAGGGCTGGCCACGTCGTCGGGTCCCGTGACGCTCTGATGGCCGAGGCCCGCGTTCTGCAGGGCGAGGGTCACCTCGGCGGGGAGCTCGGCGGGGAAACAGAGGAGGGGGTCCATCGGTCCGTCGTGATCAGAGAAGCGGCAGGTAGCGATCGAGCTCGAACTGGGTCACCTGGGCCTGGTAGTCGTCCCATTCCTCGCGCTTGTTCCGGATGAACCATTCGAACACGTGGTCCCCGAGCGTGTCCGCCAGCAGTTCGGAGCCCTCCATCTCGTTGACGGCATCGTGCAGGCTCGAGGGCAACTGCTCGATCCCCTTCTTCGCGAGCTCCTTCGGTGAGAGCGAGAACAGGTTGTCTTCGGCCTCGGGCGGCAGCGGGTAGTCCTCGGCCAGGCCCCGCAGCCCGGCGGCAAGGATGACAGCGAACGTCAGGTAGGGGTTGCACGCGCTGTCGGGCGCCCGGTATTCGAGCCGGGTCGACTCGGTCTTCCCCATCTTCACGACGGGCACCCGGACCAGCGCCGAGCGGTTGTTGCGGGCCCAGCTGACGTTGACCGGCGCCTCGTAGCCGCCGATGAGCCGTTTGTAGGAGTTGACCCACTGGTTGGTGACCGCGGTGATCTCGCGGGCGTGGTACAGCAGGCCGGCAATGAAACGGCGGGCCACCTCGGACAGCCCGTACTGGTCGTTCTCGTCGACGAAGGCGTTGCGCTCGCCCTCCCACAGCGAAATGTGCGTGTGCATCCCCGAGCCCTGTACCCCGGCCAGCGGCTTGGGCATGAAGGAGGCGAAGACGCCTTCCTGGCGTGCCATCTCCTTGATCACCATGCGGGTGGTCATGACCGTGTCAGCCATGGTGAGCGCATCGGTGTAACGCAGGTCGATCTCATGCTGGCTGTGCGCGTCCTCGTGCTGTGTGTGCTCCACGGGGATGCCCATCTCCTCCAGGATCAGCACCGAGCGCCGCCGCAGGTCACTCGTCAGGTCCGCCACGGACAGGTCGAAGTAGGACCCGGAGTCGAGGGTCACCGGTCCCCGATCGGGGTCGGCGTCGGCGAAGTAGAAGAACTCGACCTCCGGTGAGGCGAAGAAGGTGAAGCCGGCGGCGCGGGCACGCTCGAGGGTCCGCCGCAGGGCGTGCCGGGGGTCGCCCTCGAAAGGCGTGCCGTTCAGGTTGGCGATGTCGCAGAAGACGCGGGCCACCTGGGCGTCGTCGTGGTGCCACGGCAGCAGCTGAAAGGTCTTGGGATCGGGGCGGGCCAGGACGTCGGCCTCCTGCACCCGGCTGAACCCGTCGATCGCCGACCCGTCGAAGGTCATCCCCTCGTCGAGCGCGTTCTCCAGTTCGGCCGACGTGATGTTGAACCCCTTGGGGGTCCCGAGCACGTCGGTGAACCACAGCTGCACGAAGCGGATGCCCCGCTCCTCCACGGTCCGGAGCACGTAATCCCGCTGGCTTTGCACCGCACAAGCTTCGCATGCCCGAGAAGCACTCTCTTTCAGGAGCCCGGTCCGAGCCCGGTCCGGCGGCCCCAGTGGGCCGACCAGGGCGCGCCGGTAATCTGGGACGATGCCACATCTGCGCCTCGCCGCTGCGCAGCTCAATACCGTCGTGGGCGACCTGCCGGGCAACGTGGAGCGGGTGTTGACCGCGCTCGCCGCCGCCGAGGCGGCCGGGGCGGACATCTGCGTGGTGCCCGAGCTGGCCATCCCGGGCTACCCGCCGGAGGACCTCCTCCTGAAGCCCGGGTTCGTCGCCGACAATGTGACGGCGCTCGAAAAGGTCGCCGCCGCCACCGGGCACTGCGCGGTGGTGGTCGGGTTCGTCGGCGCCGCGCCGGGCGGCGTCGGCTTGGCCAATGCCGCCGCGGTGTGCGCGGGTGGCCGCGTGCTGGGCGTCTACCGCAAGCGCTTCCTGCCGAATTACGGCGTGTTCGACGAGCAGCGGTGGTTCGTGCCCAGCGACGAGCCGCCGGCGCTCTTCGGGGTGGCGGGTGCCTGGGTCGGCGTCTCCATCTGTGAGGACGTCTGGTTCGATGACGGCCCAGTCGCGCAGGCCGGCCGTGGCGGCGCCGACGTCGTCGTGAATCTCAATGCGTCGCCCTACAACCGGGGGCGGCGAGCAGAGCGCCTGGGCATGCTGTCGGGCCGGGTGGCCGAGGCCGGCTGCGCCATCGCCTACGTGAACCAGGTGGGCGGTCAGGACGAGCTGGTCTTCGACGGGGACTCGCTCGTGGTCGCGTCCGACGGGACCCTGGTCGGATCGGGCGTCCAGTTCGCCGAGGACCTGGTCGTCGTCGATCTGCCCATCGGATCCCACTCGCCGCGGGCCGTGAGCGAGCTCCTGCCACGCATCGCGGTGACCGAGCCTCGGCGGGCCGACCGTCCACCGCTCCCCGCTGCAACACCCCGTCCGCCCTTGAGCGACGATGCCGAGGTGTACGAGGCCCTCGTCCTCGGCACGCGCGACTATCTCCGCAAGAACGGGTTCACCGAAGCCGTCATCGGGCTGTCGGGCGGGATCGACTCGTCGCTGGTGGCGACCGTCGCCGTCGATGCGCTCGGGGCGGCGCGCGTGCACGGCATCTCCATGCCGTCGCGCTATTCGAGCGAGGGCTCCCGCGACGACGCCGGCGCACTGGCCGAGCGGCTGGGCATCGACCTCAAGACGGTCGCCATCGAGGAGGCGCACGTGGCGTTCTCCTCCATGCTGGCGCCGCTGCTCGGGCGCGAGCCCTTCGGATTGACCGACGAGAACCTCCAATCGCGCCTGCGCGGGGTGCTCCTCATGGCGGTGTCCAACGCCAAGGGCTGGATCGTGCTCACCACCGGCAACAAGAGCGAGATGGCCACGGGCTATTCGACGCTCTACGGGGACTCGGCGGGGGGGTTTGCGGTCATCAAGGACGTGCCCAAGACACTGGTCTACGAGTTGTGTCGCTACCGCAACACCCAGGCGGTGCTCGAAGGGCTGCCGGGCCCCATCCCCGACAGCGTGCTCGACAAGGCACCCTCGGCCGAGCTACGCCCTGATCAACGTGACGACCAGTCGCTCCCGCCCTACGAGGAGCTCGACCCGGTCCTTCAGGGCTACGTGGAAGGCGACCGCACCGCGTCGGAACTGGTGGCGGAGGGCTTCGATCCCGCGGTGGTCGACCAGGTCGTCCGCCTCGTCGACGGCGCGGAATACAAGCGGCGCCAGATGCCGCCCGGTGTCCGCATCACCACCAAGGCCTTCGGCAAGGACCGGCGCATGCCCATCACGAACCGCTACAGGTCCTCTGCCCTCGGAGAGCTGGAAGAGGCGGGCGGTGCCTGAGACTGACTTCGCCACGAGGGCCTGGCGCGGCATCGACGAACTCGCCCAGTTGATCGGCGCGTACTGCTGGGTGGAGAACCGGATCTTCGAGATCAGCGGTGTGTGGGCGACGGCGTCGAACGACGGCCCGCGCGCCCGGCTCGAGCCGTCGCTGCGCGTCTGGTGCGCCGGCCTGTCGCGGCGACACGGCCTGGTGGCGCTCCGCTGGGCCGAGCGTCTCCCGGTGCGGGCCGGCATCGACAGGACCGCGCTGGTCGCCGCACCCGATGGGCCTCTGGCCCGGGGGTTCGACGCGCTGGCTGCCCTGCCCGACGCCCGGGGCGGGGTGGAGGCCATGGTCGGGACGGTGCTCCCCCGCTTTCGGGAGGTCTACGGCGCCCATCGGCGGACAGCGAGCCCGGTGTGCGAGGCCTCTGTCCTCGAGGTCCTGATTGGAGCCGACCGGGAGATTGCCGTCGAGATCGGTGGCGGCGAAGCCCTCCTCCAGGGGTCGGGCGGCGGCGTACTGGAAGACGCCGGGCTCGGGGGCGAAATCGAACAGGCATTTGCCCAAACCGGCGTTTTCCCTGCTGTACCGGCATCTTGACAGCGCCATTACACTATCTGGGCAGCCCACGTACACCCGAAACGGTCGTCGGCTGCGCTATCACGAGCGCGACAGCCCGGCCAGGTTCCCCTGCCGTGGTCATGGGACGGAAGGTTTGGCGAAGATTTTGGCCAAGGAACGAATTGAGCGCGACGACGAAGACCTCGTCCGGCTCTACCTCACAGACATCGGTCAGTACCCGCTGCTGACCAAGGACGACGAGGTCCGGCTGGCGCAGGCCATCGAGGCCGGGCGCGACGCCGAGGCGGACGTCGCCAAGGCGCCCAAGGGGCTGACGACCGCCAAGAAGCGGGAGTTGCGCCGCGCCGTCATGGAGGGTGAGCAGGCCCAGCAGACCTTCGTGCAGTCGAACCTGCGCCTGGTCGTCTCGATCGCCAAGAAGTATCAGGCCTCCGGGCTGCCCCTCCTCGACCTGATTCAGGAGGGCAACCTCGGCTTGATGCACGCCGTCGAGAAGTTCGACTGGCGCAAGGGCTTCAAGTTCTCCACCTACGCCACCTGGTGGATCCGTCAGGCCATCACCCGTGGCATCGCCAACACGGGCCGCACGATCCGGCTGCCCGTGCACGCCGGCGACACCCTGGCCCGCGTGCAGAAGGCCCAGGCGCGCCTGGAGCTCAAGCTGGGCCGTCCGGCCACGTTGGCCGAACTGGGCATCGAGGTCGAGATGCCCGAGGACAAGCTGGTCGAAGCGCTCCGCTTCCGAGCCGAGCCGCTGTCGCTGTCGGAGCCGTTGCGTGAGGACGGCGACGCCGAGCTGGGCGACGTGGTCGAGGACCGCTCCGCCGAGTCTCCCTTCGAAGTGGCTGCGGTGTCGCTGCTGCCCGACGAGATCGGCCGTCTCCTCTCTCCGCTCGACGAGCGCGAGCGCGAGATTTTACGCCTGCGCTTCGGGCTGGACCGGGGCGAGCCGCGCACGCTCGAGGAGGTCGGCGAGCACTTCAATCTCACCCGCGAGCGCATCCGCCAGATCGAGGCCCGGGCCATGTCCAAGCTGCGTCACCCGTCCTCGGACACCGGGGCGCGTGATTTGCTGACCGTCTGACGGCGCGTAGGCTGCTCCCATGAAGAAGCTGCTGATCCTCGCCGTGCTGGTTGCCTTGGGCGTTCTCGCCGCCCGCCGCCTGCGCGAGGCGTAGAAACCGAGACGTTGCCCCTCTAGGCGGCGCGCCCGGCCAGGGCCGCGGTGTGCCGGCTGCGTTGGCCGCGCCGCCACAAGATCAGGACGGCACCCGCCACGGCCAGGCTGGTCGTCACGACCGGCGTCGTGCGGCCCACGCGGTCGCGTAGGCGGACCGGCTTGACGAAGTTCCGCACTTCCCAGCCGCGCTCACGCGCCACCTTGGCCAGGGCCCGGTCGGGGTTCACCGCCACGGGGCGGCCCACCGCCTCGAGCATCGGCAGATCGGTGCCCGAGTCGGAGTAGGCGCTGCTGGACGCCAGGTCGAGCCCGGTGCGCTCCGCCAGCTCGCGCATGGCCGTGGCCTTGGAGTCGCCGTAGGCGTAGAAGGCCATGCGGCCCGTGTAGCAGCCCTGCTCGTCGACCTCGCCTCTCGAGCAGATGGCCCCGTCCACGCCGAGCAGGTCGGCCAGGGGGAGCACGATCTCCTCGGGCGAGGCGGAGACCAGGTAGACGCGGTGACCCGCGGCCCGGTGCAGCTCCATGAGCTCGAGCGCCTCGGCGTACATGATCGGCTCCATCGTCTGGAGCATCGTCTCGCGCACGATCTGGCGGACCTGGGCCCGGTCCCACCCCTTGGTCAATGCCAGCATCGATTCGCGGACCCTGACGAGCCGCTCCTCGTCGGCGCCGAAGTAGAGGTAGATCAGCTGGGAGATGGCGGCCCGCGCCACCATGCGGCGGTTGATGAGCCCACCCTTGAGGAAGGGCCGACCGAAGGCGGCGATGGACGCGCGGTCGATGACCGTCTTGTCCAGATCGAAGAAAGCCGCTTCCATACCTTTAATGGTACGGGTGACCGGGTCCCGGGCTTGAGTCACCGTGACGAGACGTCGACGGGCAAGTGAACGTTTGGTGCCCCTGAACTGGGAGGTCGCGGGGTTGCCGCCTGGTTGCCGCTACCCCTTCTGCTCGGCGATGAAGAGCGCGTGCACGGCGTCCTCGGCATCGGCCGTGACCAGCACGAGGACCTCGTCACCAGATTGGAGCGTCGTGTCGCCCCGGGGAACCACCAGACGGTCGGCCCTGACCACGGCCACGACGACGGCATCGCGTGGGAAGGCCAGGTCGGCGATGGCGGTGTCCTTGGCCGGCGAATCCTCGGCCAGCGTGATCTCGACCAGGTGGGCCACGCCCCCCTTGAACTGCAACAGCCGCACCAGCGAGCCGACCGAGACCGCCTCCTCGACCAGGGCGGTCAGCAGCTGGGGGGTCGAGACCGAGACGTCGACCCCCCAGCTGTCGTTGAAGAGCCACTGGTTCTTCGGATGGTTGACCCGGGCCACCACGCGGGGCACGGCGAACTCCTGCTTGGCCAGCAAGGAGATGACCAGGTTGTCCTCGTCGTCGCCGGTGGCGGCCACCACCACGTCCACGGTGGCGAGGCCGGCCTGGTCGAGCGAGGAGACCTCACAGGCGTCTGCGGCGATCCACGTGATGTCGAGGGTAGGACGGAGCCGTTCCACCAGCTCGGGGTCCTGCTCGAAGAGCAGCACCTCGTGGCCATTGGCGTGCAGGTCCGAGGCGATGGCAGTGCCCACGCTTCCCGCCCCGGCGATGGCGACCTTCACTTCTCGCCGTCCTTGGCGCGGCCGCTGGTGCGGGCCAGCAGGTCGTCGAATTCCCGCAGCGCGTCGTCGAGCACCGCGATGTGCAGGACATCGCCTTCCTGACCGACCAGCTCGCGCCCGTCGAGCCGGGGCACGCCGGAGCGGGTCACCGAGACCAGGCTGAGGCGTCCCGGCTGCTCGATCTCAGAAAGGGGGCGCCCGGCCCAGTCATCGGGCAGCGAGCGGTCGATCAGGGAGAGGCGACCGGTGGCGTCGGACCAGTCGCTGGCGTCCTTGTCGGGCAGCAGGCGCCGGCGGACCTGGTCGATGGTCCACGTCACCGTGGCCACGGTCGGGATCCCGAGACGCTGGTAGATCTCGGCCCGCCGGGGATCGTAGATGCGGGCCACGACATTGGGGATCTTGTAGTTCTCCCGGGCGATGCGCACAGTCAGGATGTTCGTGTTGTCACCGCTCGTGACGGCGGCCAGGGCGTCGGCCTCGAGCGCACCCGCCTTCTCGAGGTCGTCGCGGTCGAACCCCGAACCCACGATGCGAGGGCCGTCCCAGTCCTTGAGCCGGCGGAACGCCTTGGGTGACTTGTCCAGAATGGCGACCGAATGGCCCTCGGCGCTCAACGAGAGGGCGAGGCCGGACCCCACGCGGCCACACCCGACGACGATGACATGCACGCCACAGTGCAACACGCCGCGTCAGGTCGTGCAAAAAGCGGTCCGATACCTGGATCGAGGCCCCAGTTGATTGCTTCTACTGTGTGGCCGTGGCGACCCCGATCACGGCGGCCTCAGAGAAGGCGACCCCGCCCCCCGTCCCTCTCCCCGGGGCGGCGGCGGAGTCCATCCCCGAGACCCGGCGCTACCGCCTGAAGAACAAGCTGCTCGGGCCGCCTCTGGTCACCGAGCAGCTCGCCTCCGAGCGCCTGAACCGGGCCATTGCGCTGGGGGTGCTGGCGCCCGATTGCATCTCGTCTTCGGCCTATGGCACAGAGGAGATGTTGACCCAGCTGGTGCCGTACGTCGGCCTGGCGGCCTTCGCCCTGGTCGTTCCCATCACCATCGCCATTCTGGCCGTCCTCTTTTTCGTCACCCTTTCGTACCTGGAGGTCATTCAGCTCTACACGAAGGCCGGCGGTTCCTACGTCGTGGCCCGCGACAACTTCGGGCCCCGCATCGCCCAGATCGCGGCCGTGGCACTGTTGATCGACTACACGGTCACCGTCGCCGTGCAGACATCGGCAGGCACCGCGGCGCTGACCAGTGCCGTCCCCAGCCTGACGCGGTTCACCGTCGAGATCACGGTGGTCGTGATCCTCATCCTCCTCTACGGCAACCTGCGCGGCATCCGCGAGGCGGGGAGCTACTTCGCCATCCCGACCTACTTCTTCATCTTCTCGTTGGCGTCGGTCATCGTCATCGGGTTCGTCAAGGAAGCACTCGGCACGCTGCACTACATCCCCCTGCCGCCGGCGAGCGAGGTCTACGGCGGGAAGATCGGCACACCCGGCAACGGCTGGCTGATGGGGTTGGCCTTCATCTTCTTGCTGCGCTCGTTCGCCAACGGCGGGTCGTCGCTCACCGGCCTCGAGGCCATCTCCAACGGGGTGAGCAGCTTCCGGAAGCCGGAAGCCAAGCACGCCCGCCAGACGCTCGTGGCCATGAGCTCGACGCTCGCCTTCCTGGTGCTCGGCGTGACCTTGCTGGCCCGGTGGACGCACGCCGTCCCCTACGCCAACGGGACGCCGACGGTGGTGTCGCAGGAGGTCCGGGCCGTCTTCGGGACCAGCCCGGTCGGCCACCTCGCCTTCTACATCGTGCAGCTGGCGACCATGCTCATCCTCTACACAGGCGGCAACACCAGCTTCAACGGGTTCCCGTACCTAGCCAGCTTCGTGGCCGGCGACCGCTTCCTGCCGCGCCAGCTCACGCGGCGCGGCCATCGCCTCGCCTTTTCCAACGGGATCCTCGTGCTGACGGGGGTGGCCCTGGCCCTGGTGCTCGTGTACAAGGCGCAGGTCGACGGGTTGGTGGCGCTCTACGCCATCGGCGTCTTCACTGGCTTCACCATGGCGGGCTCGGGGATGGTGAAGCACCATCTCACGGCGCGCCAGGGCCACTGGAAGCGCAGCATCGCCATCAACGGGTTCTCGGCCTTCTTGTCCTTCACGGTCGTGCTGATCTTCTCCGTGGCGAAGTTCAAGGAGGGCGCCTGGCTCATCTTCGTGGTCGGGCCGCTCCTTTACATCGGGCTCATCCGGCTGCACCGCCAGTACGAGACGGAAGCGGAGATGCTCGAGACCGGGGTCTCCGAAGCGTCCGAAGAGCCCGTCCTACGCCGCCACGTCGTCGTCGTCTTCGTCGACCGGCTGGATGTCGCGGTGGTGCGGGCCCTGCAGTACGCCCGCACTCTCTCGCCCGACGACCTGCGAGCGGTCCACTTCGACATCGACACCAAGGCGGCGCGGGAGCTCGAGGCCGATTGGGGCCGGTTCGGCCTGGGCCGCCTGCCGCTCGACATCATCGAAGTCCCGGACCGCCGCCTGGGGCGGGCCGCTATCGAACTCGTGGCGGACGCCACCCTCGACGGCGATACCGAGTGCACCGTGCTCCTGCCGCGCCGCAGCTACCGCAGGGTCTGGCAGCGCTTCCTGCACGACCGCACCGCCGACAAAATCGCTGCCGTCCTCGGCCAGGTACCGCATGTGAGCGCGACGATCGTCCCGTTCGCCGTGGCTGGCCAGTTCGGCGAGCGGGTCCGCTCCTACGGGCGCTCGGTCCAGCGGGCCCGGCTCGGCGACGCGGCCGGTGACCAGTCCGGGCCCGTCGACCTCGAGGGCCGCAGTGGCCTCGACCGCATGGGGCGCCGAGACGGGCCCAAGCGTCCGGCGACCGTCCTGGCGGCCGACCAGACACTGGCGCTGCGGGCCGGCGCCACGACGCCCATCGCCTCGGTCCAGCCGCGCCAACGCGTGCGGGTCGCCGGGCGGGTGAAGTCGGTCCGCGTCCAGCCCCGGGCGGGGACCTCGAACCTCGAATGCGTGCTCAGCGACGGGACCGGGGGTCTGCTGCTGGTCTTCCAGGGGAGGCCGAAGATCGCCGGGATCGAGCCCGGCGCCCGCCTGGTGGCCGAGGGAATGGTGGGCACCTGGGGTCGCCGTCCCGCCATGCTCAACCCCTCTTTCGAGTTGGTCCAGGGGGCACCGAGCGATCCGGTGGAGTCCTGAGTCCACGCCACGCGTTGTCGCTGCTCGGGCGAGGGTCAAATTGCCCGACCGGTCGCCAGTCGCTAACGTCCCCCCCGGCCCGGCGTCGGGTCCGACCCCACCGGCGCGCCGTCGGCCTGGGGTGATGACATCGAATCAACGGTGCTGAGCGCTGCCGCACCGCACGGAGGAGGGCGCCTCCATCCCCTCCCCGCCAGACGGACAGGAAGAGAAAGGGCACACCGGGAATGATGAGAATGCTCGCAGCCAAGGGCGGCTACCAGGCCTTCCACCTCGGTGGAGTCGACAAGACATGGCTGTACATCTGCCTGGTCGCCGGCATCGTCGGCATCGCCTCCGGCCTGCTGCTCGCCCGCAACGTCCTCTCTTTCGATCAGGGCACCGCCAAAATGAAGGAGATCGCTCTGGCGGTCCAGGAAGGGGCCGAGGCGTTCCTGGGGCGCCAGTTCCGGGCCATCGCGTTGATCATCATCCCCCTGGCCGTCCTGATCTTCTTCACCGCCACCCAGGTGGTGCGGCCTGACGGTTCCGTCGCCCTGACCTTCGCCCAGGACGGCCTCTACCGCGTCATCTGCTTCCTCTTCGGTGCGGCCTTCTCCGGGCTCACCGGCTTTATCGGCATGAGCATCGCCGTGCGGGGCAACGTGCGCACGGCAGCCGCGGCCTCCCAGGGCGGCGGCATGAAGGAGGCCCTGCGGGTCGCGTTCCGCACCGGCGCCGTGACCGGCATGCTCTGCGTAGGCCTCGGCCTCGTGGGGGCCACGGCCATCGTCCTCATCTTCCAGAACTCGGCCACGGCCGTGCTCATCGGCTTCGCCTTCGGGGCCTCCCTCCTTGCTCTCTTCATGCGTGTCGGCGGCGGCATCTTCACCAAGGCAGCCGACGTCGGCGCCGACCTCGTGGGCAAGGTCGAGGCCGGCATCCCCGAGGACGACCCGCGCAACGCGGCCACCATCGCCGACAACGTTGGGGACAACGTCGGCGACTGCGCCGGCATGGCCGCCGACCTCTTCGAGTCCTACGAGATCACGATCATTGCCGCACTGATCCTGGGGTACTCCGCCTTCCGCTTCCACCACACCACGGCAGCGGTCCTCTATCCCCTCATCGTGCCGGCCATCGGGATCTTCGCCTCGGTCATCGGCGTCCTGGTGGTGCGGGCCCGCAACAAGGACCGCAACGCGCTGGCCCCGATCAACCGCGGGTTCTGGCTGGCGGCCGTGCTGACGGTGATCGGCGCCTTCTTCGTCGCGCAGTACTACGTGCACGACCTCAAGGTCTTCTACGCCGTGCTGACGGGAGTCATCCTGTCGCTGGTGGCCAGCCAGATCACCGAGCAGTTCACCTCGACCGAGCGCGGGCCGGTCAAGGAGATCGCAGCGGCGGCACGAACCGGTCCGGCCACCACGGTGCTGGCGGGCATCTCCATCGGCCTCGAGTCCTCCGTCTGGGCGATCATCGCCATCGCCATCGCCATCGGCGTGGCCATCGGGCTGGGCGACGGCAACATTGAGCTCACCTTCTACCTGGTGGCCCTGATCGGCATCGGGCTCCTGGCGACTGCCGGCATGGTCGTATCGGAGGACAGCTTCGGCCCGGTGTCGGACAACGCGGCGGGCATCGCCGAGATGTCGGGCGAGTTCACCGGCGAGGCCGAGCGGGTCATGGTGAGCCTCGACGCCGTAGGCAACACCACCAAGGCCATCACCAAGGGCGTGGCCATCGGCTCCGCCGTCATCGCGTCGGTTGCGCTCTTCGCCTCCTTCATCGAGACGATCGGCGAACAGATCCCGAGCCTGCACGCGAGCGGCGCCAAGCTGTTCTCGATCATCCAGATCAACGTAGCCAACCCGACCACGTTCATCGGCCTCCTCATCGGTGGTTCGGTCGCCTTTTTGTTCTCATCCCTGGCCATCCGCGCCGTCGGTCGCTCGGCCGGCACTGTCGTGCTCGAGGTGCGGCGCCAATTCCGCGAGCACCCCGGGATCATGGACTACACCGAGAAGCCTGAGTACGGGCGGGTCATCAGCATCTGCACCGCAGCGGCCCAGCGCGAGCTGGCCACACCGGCGCTGCTGGCCATTTTGACCCCGGTGATCGTGGGCTTCGGCATCAACTACCTGGCCCTCGGCGCCTTCCTGGCCGGTGCCATCCTGACGGGCCAGCTCCTGGCCAACACGCTGTCGAACTCGGGTGGTGCGTGGGACAACGCCAAGAAGTACATCGAGGACGGCAACGAAGGGGGCAAGGGATCGGAGGCCCACAAGGCCGCCGTCATCGGGGACACGGTGGGCGACCCGTTCAAGGACACGGCCGGACCGGCGCTGAACCCCATGATCAAGGTCATGAACCTGGTCTCGCTGCTCATCCTGCCAGCCGTCATCACGCTGCGGCACCACACCGGCGCCCGCCTCGCCATCGCCGGCGTCTCCCTGGTGATCCTGCTCGCGGCGCTCGCCTTCTCCAAGCGGGGTTCTGAGGCGATGGACGCCGACGCGGCCGACGACGCCCCGGCGGCGGCGGCACCTGTGACGCCGGTCAATTGACCTGCTCAGGCGCATAGCTGAGCGCCCTGCCGTCGCCCTGGTCATGGACCCTGCCCTTGACAGGCGGGTGGCGGACCCCCACTCTGACGTGATCATGCCTTCCCTCTTACCGCACCGACAGCTGCCCCGCGGGGTGTGCCATGGGTAAGGCGCTCGTCATCGTGGAGTCGCCGGCCAAGGCCCGCACCATCGGCGGCATGCTGGGACCCGACTTCATCGTCGAGTCGTCGATCGGCCACATCCGGGACCTGCCGCGTGGGGCCGACGAGGTCCCGGCCGCCTACAAGGGCGAGTCGTGGGCGCGGCTCGGCGTCGACGTGGACAACGGGTTCAAGCCGCTGTACGTGGTCTCGTCCCCGAAGAAGTCGGTGGTGGCCAACCTCAAGAAGCTGTTGAAGGGCGCCGACGAGCTGTATCTCGCCACGGACGAGGACCGCGAGGGCGAGTCGATCGCCTGGCATCTCTCCGAGGTGCTTTCGCCGACCGTCCCGGTCAAGCGCATGGTGTTCCACGAGATCACGCCGACCGCCATCGCCCGGGCCGTCGAGGAGTGGCGCGACCTCGACCGCCGCCTGGTGGACGCCCAGGAGGCGCGCCGTATCCTCGACCGCCTCTACGGCTACGAGGTGTCCCCTGTCCTGTGGCGCAAGGTCATGCCCCGCCTGTCGGCCGGGCGGGTGCAGAGCGTGGCCACCCGCATGGTGGTCGAGCGCGAGCGGGCGCGCATGCGCTTCCGCTCCGCCACCTGGTGGGGCGTCGACGGCACCTTCACCAACGCCGAGACGTCGGGCTTCGGCGCCGCGCTGATCGGATTAGGCGGAGCCACGGTCGCCACCGGCAAGGACTTCGACGAGCACGGGGAACGGACCGGCAAGAGCGACGTGCGGGTGCTGGGCGAGGAGGAGGCGACCTCGGTGGCCACCGCCCTCGTCGGCCGCTCCTTCACCGTGAGCGCCGTGACCGAGCGGCCCTTCCGCCGCTCGCCGGCAGCGCCGTTCATGACCTCGACCCTGCAGCAGGAGGCGGGTCGCAAACTGCGCTTCAGCGCGCAGCGGGCGATGCAGGTAGCCCAACGTCTGTACGAGCAGGGCTTCATCACCTACATGCGCACCGACTCGACGACGCTGTCGGACGAGGCACTCACCGCGGCACGCAGCCAGGCCCGGCAGATGTACGGCGACGCCTACGTGCCCGAGGCACCGCGACGCTACGAGCGCAAGGTGAAGAACGCGCAGGAGGCCCACGAGGCCATCCGTCCCTCGGGCGAGCGGTTCCGGACGCCCGAACAGGCCGGCCGCGAATTGTCGGGCGACGAGCTCCGCCTGTACGAGCTGATCTGGAAGCGCACGGTCGCCTCCCAGATGAACGACGCCACCGGCACGAGCGCGCAGATCCGCCTGACGGCCGAGGTGCCCGAGGGCCTGGCCCAGGGGCAGGAGGCCGAGTTCTCGGCCAGCGGCCGCGTCATCGCATTCCCGGGGTTCCTGCGCGCCTATGTCGAGGGGGAGGACGACCCCGACGCCGAGCTGGCCGACCGCGAGGTCGTGCTCCCGGCCCTCGCCGTGGGCGACGTCGTGGAGGGCAGCGCGTTCGAGCCCGGTTCGCACACCACGCAGCCGCCGGCCCGCTACACCGAGGCCTCGCTCGTCAAGGCCATGGAGGAGCTCGGCGTGGGGCGCCCGTCGACCTACGCCAGCGTCATCGCCACCATCCTCGACCGCGGCTACGTGTGGAAGAAGGGGACGGCGCTCGTGCCGAGCTTCACGGCCTTCGCCGTCGTCGGGCTGCTGGAGCGCTACTTCGCCGACCTGGTCGACTACGGCTTCACGGCCTCCATGGAGGACGACCTCGACGAGATCGCCGCCGGGCGCGAGGAGGCCCTGCCCTGGCTGACGCGCTTCTACTTCGGCTCGAACGTCCCCGGCGCGACCAACGGGCACGACTCGGCCAGGGGAGGCGACGAGGTCGAGGACATCGGGCTCAAGGCCTCGGTGGCGACGCACCTGAGCGGCATCGACGCCCGCGAGGTCAACTCCATCCCGCTCGGCGACGGGAGCGACGGCGAGCCCATCGTGGCTCGCGTCGGCCGCTACGGCCCCTATCTCCAGCACGGGGAGGACCGGGCTTCCATCCCCGACGAAATGGCGCCTGACGAGCTCACGATCGAGCGGGCCGAGGAGATCCTGGCCGCGCCCTCCAACGACCGGGTGCTCGGCACCCACCCCGAGTCCGGGCTGGACGTTCAGGTCAAGGCCGGGCGCTTCGGGCCCTACGTCCAGGTGGGCGAAGTCACCGAGGGTGGCGACAAGCCGCGCACGGCGTCGCTCTTCTCCTCCATGGAGCCGAGCACGTTGACGCTGGAGCAGGCCCTGCAATTGTTGCTCATCCCGCGCGTCATCGGGACGGACCCCGAGACCGACGAGGACGTGGTGGCCCACAACGGCCGCTTCGGTCCCTACCTCAAGCGCGGCGCGGACACGCGCAGCCTCAGCAGCGAGGAGCAGCTGCTCACCGTGACCCTGGCCGAGGCGCAGGCGTTGTTCGCCCAGCCCAAGCAGCGTCGGGGCCGGGCCTCCGCCGCGCCGCTGCGCGAGCTGGGCACCGACCCGACCACCAATCTGCCCGTCGTCGTCAAGGACGGCCGCTTCGGGCCCTACGTCACCGACGGCACGACCAATGCCAGTCTGCGCAAGGGCGACGTCGTGGAGTCCATCGACATGGAGCGCGCGTCCGAGCTGCTGGCCGAGCGCCGCGCCGCCGGCCCCTCGACCCGCAAGAAGAAGGCGGCCAAGAAGGCCGCGCCGGCCAAGAAGAAGGCGACGACGAAGAAGGCCACCGCCAAGAAGACCGGGGCCAAGAAGACGGCGGCCAAGAAGAGCGGGGCGACGAAGAAGGCCGCCGGCACCAAGAGGGCTGCGCCAACCGAACCGTTCTGAGATGCCGGCCCGGGGTCGCCTCATCGCACTCGAGGGCATCGACGGCTGCGGCAAGTCCACCCAGGCCGCCGCCTTGGCCGAGGCCCTCGGCGCGCAACTGACCTTCGAGCCCGGTGCTACGCCGGTCGGGGCCCGGCTGCGCGAGCTGCTGTTGGCACCCGACGCGTCACCGCCCTCGCCGCGGGCCGAGGCGCTGCTGATGGCGGCCGATCGGGCTGAGCACGTCGCCAGGGTCCTCGAGCCGGCACTGACCGCCGGCGAGTGGGTCGTGAGCGACCGCTACGCCGGGTCGACCATCGCCTATCAGGGCTACGGGCAGGGTCTCGACATCGCCGCGCTGGACGAGCTGGTCCGCTGGGCCACCGGGGGGCTGGCCGCGGACCTCTCGATCCTGGTCGACGTCAGCGTCGAGGTGGCGGCGGCCCGCCTGTCCGAGTCCGGCCGCGCCGGTGCCGACCGGATGGAGCGCCTGGGGCCCGGCTTCGCCGCCCGGGTGCGCGAGGGCTTCCTGGCCCTGGCGGCACGGGAGCCTTCGCACTGGGTCGTCGTCGACGGGACGGCGGAGGCGGGCGCGCTGACGACGCATATCGTGGCTTGCGTGCGCGATCGATTCGGTGACGCGCCCACTGGACACCGGTGACAGCTGACCGTCCCGTCCCCGAGCTCTTCGCCGGCGTGGTGTCACAGGACGCCGCGGTGGCGGCGCTGCGTGCCGCGGCCGCCAACCCGGTCCACGCCTATCTCTTCCGGGGGCCGCCCGGGAACGGCGGGCTGGCCGCGGCCCATGGGTTCGCCGCTGCCCTCCTGTGCCCTGAGGGTGGTTGCGGGACGTGTGCCACCTGCCGAGCCGCCCTGGCCGGCACCGATCCCGATCTGCACATTGTGCGCCGCAGCGGCGCGTCGGTGTCGAAGGAGACGCTGCGCCAGGTCGTCACGCTGGCGCAGCGTCGCCCGCTGCACGCGGCGCGCCAGGTGATCGTCATCCTCGACGTGCATCTCGTGCTCGACCGTGCACCCGTCCTGCTCAAGACGCTGGAGGAGCCACCGGGCGACACGGTCTTCGTGCTGCTCGCCGACGACGTCACGCCCGACCTGGTGACCATCGCGAGCCGTGCCGTCGAGGTGGACTTCCCTCCGGTGCCGCGGATCGAGCTGGTGCAGTGGCTGACCGGGTCCGGCGTCCCGGCCGACATGGCGGCGGTCGTGGCGGACAGCGCCGGTGGCAATCCCGAACGGGCCCGCGTGATGGTCGACGATCCCGACGTGGTCGCCCGGGTGGCGCTGTGGACGTCAGTGCCGGACGAGCTGACCGCGGCGGGTATGACGGCCGCCGGATTGACCCGGCGCGTGCTGGAGTCGGCCGACCGGGCGGTGGAGCCGTTGTGCGCGGCCCATGCCCGCGAGATCGAGACTCTGACCGCGGCCGCCAAGGAGATGGGCGAGCGCGGGCTGCCCGGGCGCAAGGAGATCGTCGACCAGCACCAGCGCGAGGAGCGCCGCTTCCGTACGGACGCCCTACGAGCGGGTCTCGGCGTGTTGGCCCGGGCCTACCGCGGTCGGGTCGTGCGGGCGGCCAGTAGCGGTGGTGGCGTGACGGTGGGCGACGTGGACGTGCGCAGTGCCAACGCAGCCGTGAGCCTCATCACGGAGACGGCGGCGGCACTGCCGCGCAATCCCAACGAGACCCTTCTGGTGCAGTCACTCTTCGTGCGGCTGGCCGCGCTGGCGGCCTGAGCCTCAGCGCCCCCGGGGGCACCCATGAGGCAGCGACGAGATTCCCGAACTGGCCGAACGCCCGCGGGCGCAGGTCGTGCCCATCTGCAGGCTGCGTCGGCAGTCGTCCTTGGCGAGGCGTCTACCATGTTGGGCCGGTTCCGGATCAGGGGGTCTCCATCAGCCCCTCGTCACACCCGGAATCGGGGTTTGCCTGGGTAGCTCAGTCGGTAGAGCAGCGCACTCGTAATGCGCAGGTCAGGAGTTCGAATCTCCTCTCAGGCTCCAGTTCAGAGGCGGTGTCCAGAAATGGTCACTCCACAGAGGGGTAGCCGGAGAAGAACTATCGGGAGAGAACACGCTTCGAGCGAGCCGCTCAGGGTTGTCCCAGCTCGACCGTGTGCAAGCCGGGGCCAGTTCGAATGATGTCGGCGGCTCGACAGGTGAAATCTTTCGCTCGACCGTCCCCTCCAGTGGCCCGTTCGCTGAGTACAACACCGCCGTGGGCTCCAGCGGTTGCGGAACGAACATTCAGCAAGGATCGGGCGCTCCGTACGTGCCAGTTGGGTTCGTTCCCGCGGTGACGCTCGTCAGCAACCCCTGAGTAATCAATCTCCAGCACGAAGGGCGGTTGAGGATCCCCGGCCGGTGAGGCCGGGGATCCTCTTTGCCGGGCAGCCTGGTAGAGGTTTACCTTTCGCCGCGACCGGGTACTGAGCCCAGTCGCGTGCGCAGTTCGTCTCCCGGAGTACCGACGACCCGTTGAATTCTGAGCTGTCCGAGGCCGCAGCGGATCACGAGATCCGACCTCTTCTCAAGCTTCAGCACCTTCCGTCCGATGCCGGTATGGGAGGTGACTGCCGGGCCCCGGTCCGCCGCTTCCGAGCCAACGGACCAACGAAGGCGAGACATCTCATGAGGCGGAAGAGCAGCGTCGCTGGTGCCGGTATCGGCGTGTTGATCCTCACATTGGTGGCCTCCGTCGGCCTCCCCCTCGCATCCTCCGTGGCCTCGGCGGCGACGGCGCACGTGTCGCTGACCCCCGCCGCCGGACCGGCCTTCATCCCGCCGAACTGTGGCACGGGTACGCCGGCCTACAACTACGCGGGGAGCGGTGACGCGGCGGATCCCCAGGTCCTCTACTCGGGAGGCACCTACTACGCCTTCTCGACCGGCAATGCACTCGGCAACAACATCGCCGCGCTGGTGTCGAGCTCGCCCAACTCGGGCTACGGCCCGTACACGGGCCGGTGCTACGGCTCGACGGCTCTGCCCGATCCCTCGCCGTGGGAAGCAGCCGACACCCAGACCTCGCCGGGCGTCTTTTACTATGGCGGCCACTGGGTGATGTTCTACGACGCCGCCCAGTCCGGCCACGCCTCGGACACCGGCTACGACTGCCTGGCCGTGGCCACCGCCGCATCCATCTCCCCTACTGACGTGCAATTCACCGACCTGTCGAACGCTCCCGTGGAGTGCCAGACGATGGGATCCATCGACCCCCAACCATTCGTGAACCCGAGCACGGGTGCCGCCTATCTGGTCTGGAAGCAGAACGACGGTGGTTCTGGGGCGCCGGCCTACATCTGGTCGGAGCAGTTGAACGCGGCCGGGACGGGCTTCCTCGCCGGTTCGTCGCCCACCCTGTTGCTCACCAACAACACCGTGTCCTATCCCTGGGAGACGACCGTGGAGGACCCGTCGATGGTGGCCGCCGGCGGTGGGTTCTATCTCGCGTTCTCCGCCGGTGTGTACACCAGCACGGGGTACTCGGAAGGGATCGCCTCGTGCAACGGCCCGCTCGGCCCCTGCGGGACCCAGTCCCAGATCCTCACCTCCTACGGTTCGGTACTCGGACCGGGGGGCGGCGCCCTCTTCGCTGACGCGAACGGATCTTGGTGGTTGAACTATGCGGCGTGGTACGGCGGATCGGCCGGGTGCACCAGTTACACCTGTGGCGCCGCCCGTCGGCTCTTCGTTGCACCCATCTCGTTACCCAATTTCGACGTCGAGGTCCCGTGCAACGCGCCGGCCTCGCCCTACGGGTACTACATGGCCGCCTCCGACGGTGGGGTCTTCAACTACGGGGACCTCCCGTTCTGCGGCTCGCTCGGTTCCCTCATCCTCAACAAGCCGGTTGTAGGGATCGCGGCGACGCACGACGGCGGCGGCTACTGGATGGTCGCGAGCGACGGTGGGATCTTCTCCTTCGGCGACGCTCCCTTCTACGGCTCGGCCGGGTCGTTGCCGTTGAACAGACCCATCGTGGCGATGGCGGTCACCCCCGACGGCGGCGGCTATTGGCTGGTGGCGAGCGACGGAGGCATCTTCTCCTACGGCGACGCCAAGTTCTATGGGTCAACCGGGTCCCTGCATCTGAACCAGCCGATCGTCGGCATGGCCCCGACCCACGACGGCGGCGGCTACTGGCTGGTGGCGAGCGACGGAGGAATCTTCTCCTATGGGGACGCCACCTTCCACGGCTCGGCCGGCTCCATCCGTCTCAATCAGCCGGTGGTCGGCATGGCCCCGACGCACGACGGCGGCGGCTACTGGCTGGTCGCCAGCGACGGCGGCATCTTCAACTACGGGGACGCGCCCTTCCACGGCTCGGCCGGTTCGCTCCGGTTGAACAAGCCGGTGGTCGGCATGGCCGCGACCTCCGACGGCGGCGGCTACTGGCTGGTGGCGACGGATGGCGGCATCTTCAACTACGGGGATGCGCCGTTCTACGGGTCGACTGGGTCCATCGTGCTCAACAGACCGGTGGTGGCAATGGCCGCGGCCTGATCTCCCGTGTGGGTTTCCGGAATACCTGGTTCCGCTTCTGGTAGCGTAAGCGGAACCAGGTATTCCGTCTCCGGCGATCGGGTGTGATGACGAACAGAACCACGAACTACGCGCTCACCTTTGCCGTGCTGGGAACGGCGGCGCTGGCCTTCGCTCTCCTCCAGTCCCTCATCATCCCGGCCATCCCCCAGCTCGAGCAGACGCTGCACACCTCCGAGAGCGGGGCGAGTTGGTTGCTCACGGCATATCTGCTCAGTGCCGCCATCGCCACGCCGATCCTCGGGCGCGTGGGGGACATGCTCGGCAAGGAGAAGATCATCGTTGCCGTGCTGATCGCCCTCACGGTGGGGTCGTTGCTCAGCGCGCTGGCGACAAGTCTGCCCGTCATGTTGGTCGGCCGCGTGATTCAGGGCGCAGGCGGGGCCGTGTTCCCGCTCGCCTTCGGGATCATCCGCGACGAGTTCCCGGCCGAGCGCGTGGCGGGAGCCATCGGTGTCATGTCGGCCATTCTGGGAGCGGGAGCGGGAGCCGGAATCGTGCTCGCCGGCCCGATCCTGGTGCACTTGAACTACCACTGGCTCTTCTGGATCCCGATGATCATGTCGGCCATCGCCACGGTCGCCACCTTCGTCTTCGTGGCCGAATCGCCCGTGCGGGCTCCCGGTCGCATCAATTGGCTGGGCGCGACGTTGATGTCGGCCTGGCTGGTGACCGGCCTCCTGGCCATCTCGTACGCGCCGCTGTGGGGTTGGCGCAACGCGACGATCCTCGGCCTCCTGGGGGCTACCGCTGCGCTGCTCGTGGTGTGGGTCGTCTGCGAGAGCCGCTCCGACTCGCCCCTGGTGGACATGAAGATGATGCGCATTCCGGCGGTGTGGAGCACCAACCTCGCCGCGTTGTTGTTCGGGTTCGGCATGTTCGCCATGTTCGTCACGCTGCCGCAATTCACCGAGACCCCCGCCCACGCCGGCTACGGGTTCGGTGCGTCGGTCACCCAATCCGGCCTGTACCTCGCGCCGTTTGCTGCCGCCATGGTGATCGTCGCCCCCCTGACCGGGCGTCTGTCCAAAGCGGTCGGGTCGAAGATGGTGCTGGTCGCCGGGTCGCTCATCACAGGTTCGAGCTACCTGGTCCTGTTGCTGGACCACACCCAGCAATGGTCGATCTACGCAGCGACGGGGCTCCTCGGCATCGGGATCGCCATGGGCTTCGCCAGCATGGCGAATCTCATCATTGAAGCGGTGCCGGCCGAGCAGACCGGAGTTGCCACCGGGATGAACACCAACATCCGCAACGTCGGCGCGGCTCTGGGGAGCGGCATCGCAACCAGCCTCGTCGTGAGCGGCCTGCTTTCCGACGGCCTGCCGAAGGAGCATGGCTACATGCTGGCGTTCGCCGTCAGCGGCCTGGCCCTGGTCGTCGCCGCGCTCGCCGCGCTCGCCATCCCGAAGCGGGTCGCGCCATCCGTCGTCGAACGCGCGCCGCACCCAGCGCTGACGGCGGAGGCAGAGGTCATCGTCGGTGCCATCGCCTTCGGGCCCGAGGACCTGGCGTGACGAGGGGCGCTCCCGCTCGCGCCGGGGTCACGACGGTGGAGCAGCGTCCGCTGCGGCGGGACGCCGAGGTCAACCTGAACCGGATACTGACTGCGGCCCGCGACGCCTTCGCCGAGCACGGGTACGAGGCCTCCATGGAGGACATTGCGGTCAGGGCGGACGTCGGCGTCGGGACCCTCTACCGCCGCTTCCCGAACAAGGCAGATCTTCTCGATGCCGTGGTGGATGCCGCGCAGGAGTGCAAGCGGCGTATCGCCGAGGCGGTCCTGGCCGACGTGGCGCCCGAGGAAGGGGTCTTCGAGTTCGTCCGCCGCTGCATCTCGGTCCCCAGCTGCTGGCGGGCGATCATCTCGGCTCCGCCGTGGCGGACGAAGGGGACGGGGCTCGGCGAGACGGCCCCTCTGCTCGAAAAGATCCTCCATCGCAGTCAGCGGGCCGGGTCGGTCCGTTCCGATATCGAGGTGGCTGACATCATCGTGGTGCTCATGGCCGTGCGCTCCATTGCCGACGTCTGCGACACGAAATCGTCGAAGCCTTCGCTGCGCTTCCTCGAACTCCTGCTCGACGGCCTTCGCCCCGGACACCAGGCACCCGAACACGACGCGCTCACCGTCGCTCAGTTGGACCGAATTCTGCGCCGGCGCTGACGCCTCAGAGGACGCAGCGCGGGTTCCTAATCGCGGTCAGGCGAAGGTATCGAGCGCGGCCAACACCTCGGTCAGCTCGTGGCGCAGGCACTCTGGCGGCGCAGACCGGTAGAGCGGGCCTGTGCCGTCGGCCACCAGGGTCCGGACCCGGGCGACTCCGTGCACGTCGACGGGGCCCGAGGCGGCGAGGCGACCGGCGACCTCCGCCAGCTCGTTTCGAGCCCGCTGCACGGCGGGACGGGAGACCGGCGCCTTGAGGCGGTGGCCCATTGGCGCATCTGCTGCCGCCACGATCCTCGTCAGACTGCGGGCGAGCACCCGCCGCTCCGCGGGTTCGCACAGGCGCCCGGCATGGAGGGCCAGTGGGACGCTCGATTCGGGCGCCGCTCCGGCGGCCAACTGACGGTCGAGCGCCGACGTACGGATCCGCACGAGCAGGCGGTCCCGCCAGCGCACCCGGTGGAGGCCGAGACCTGTGGCTTCGTCGAGCAGCACGATCATGCGCAGCTCTCCGATTGGGTGTCCGTGACCATTAAGGACAGTATGCCCGTCACAGGAAGACCAGTCAAGCCCTTTTATCGGTCACTCCGGTGCTAGACTGGTTGGATGACGCTGCCCGCCTGGGTCCCCGACGTGGAGACGAAGCCGGCGCCGATGCCGCTCCTCCTCGTGCAGTCCTTCGTCAATACCTGGGAGGGCGATACGGGCGTGGACCTCCTGGCGGACACCGAGGCGGGCTCGGAGTGGCTCGAAGAGGCCGGCCTGCTGCGCGGTACCGGCGTCGACCTGGCCCAGGTGCGCGCCATCAGGGAGAACATCCGCGCCCTGCTCGTGCACAAAAGCGGCGAGGGTGACCTGAATCCAGCGGACCGGAAGGATCTGGCGGCTCTGACGGCCCGCGCCGACCTCCACCTGGTGCTCGACGATGACCTGGTCGAGCTGCACCCCGCTGCTGAGGACGATGGGCTGTCGTTCCTGGCGGCCACGCTCCTCCTCATCATCCGCGACGCGCAACGCGACGGTTCCTGGGCCCGGTTGAAAGCGTGCCGCAATCCTGACTGCCACTGGGCCTACTACGACCGCTCGCACGCGGCCCGGGGGGCGTGGTGCGACATGGCGGTGTGCGGCAACCGGATGAAGAACCGCAACCTGCGCTCGCGCCGGTCGGCCGGCGCCGGATCAGCGCCGAGTCAGCGGACGAGCGCTGCCGCCACGAGACCCAACGGGGCCAGGATCCAGCCCCAGCGCACGGCCACGACGACCACTTCGGAGCGGTAGCCGTAGAGCACCGCTTGCTGAATGGGTTGGAACGACGGCGCACTCAGCGCCGTGAGCACCGCCACCACGGTGAGCGCCTTCGACCCTGCCAGGGAGGCCGCGACCGCCACCAGCGCGTAGTAGGCGATCCGGAGGGCGGTGAGCCAGCCCCAGCGCCGCGCGGCGTGCTCGGTCTGCGCCACGGCCAGGTTGTGCGGATGGATGACCGACCCGGTGAACAGGGCGGCGCCCGAGAATGCAAGGAGCGGTCCGGCCAGGGTGAGCACATCGGCGGTCCAGGCCGGAGCCGCCCCGACGAGATGAAGCAGCAGGCCCACCAGTGAGGCGAGGACCGGGGACTGGTCGACCCAGGTGGTGGAGCGTCGCTGGCGAAACGGCGCATCTCGGCGCATCAGATGGACAGCCACTGCGTTCCAGGCCGTGGTGATGACATTGGCCAGTACGGCGATCATCGTCCCGGCCGATCCGGCGAACGCCGCCGCGGTCGGGACCACCCAGAAGCTGGCGTTGGGGGTCACCGCCCACGCCTCGAGTGAGCTCTGGCCGGCGCTCCGCTCGCCCCGGGAGAGCAGGGTCGCCGCGAGGAGGAGCCACATGCCGGCCGCCAGCGCGAGGGGCCCGAGCAACTGGCTGACCGAGGTCAGGCGCCAGGCCGCCACCAGCGACAGCGTTGCCGACGTGGCCAGGATCTGGACCCGGAGGAAGACCGGCCACGCCCGCTGCACGGCTGGCGCCCCGTGTGCGGCGCCCCAGCCGACCAGCCCACCCGCAATGAACCACACCAGGGTGAGCACGCCCTGATTGTGGCCGCTGCGGGACCCTCTCCTTGCCCAGTTGACGCACGGCAGTGAGCGGTTAAGGTTCGCCGATGCACACGCAACCGATGCACGAGGTGCTTGCGGAGGCGATTGTCGGGCGTCACTTGTTGAGCCACCCTTTCTACCGTCGCTGGGAAGCCGGCGCCCTCTCGGAGGGCGAGTTGGCTGCCTACGCGGAGCAGTACCGTCACATTGAGCGGGAACTCCCGGTGACGTTGGCGGCCATCGCCGATGCTCTGGAGCCGGGGCGCGCCCGTGACCTGGTGGAGGCGAATCTCGCCGACGAGCTCGGCTCGCCCGAACCGCACGTGGAGCTCTTCGAGGGTTTCGCGGCTGCGGCCGGCGCGGCGCCCGGCGCGCCGGCAACGCCTTCGACCGCGGCGTTGCTCGCCGTCGTGCGCACGACGGCGTCCAACGATCCTGTGGCCGCGTTGGCGATGGTCGCCGCGTATGAGGTGCAAGCCGCCGACATCGCGCGTTCCAAGGGTGACGGGCTGCGCCGTCACTACGGCTTCGATGAAGAGGGCACGCGCTTCTGGGACGTGCACCGCACCCAGGAGGTGGACCACGCCGGGTGGTCGATCGAGGCCCTCACGGCACTCGACGCCAACCTCGACGTGGTCCAGGCGGCCGCCACCGTCTCGGCCGACTCGTGGTGGCTCTTCCTCAGCGAGCGTGACGAGCTGGCACCCGTCGGCACACCCTGCTGAGGTTGCTCAACTGAGCAGCCCCTGGCGACTCGCCGCCTCGGCGAAGGCGGCCGAGCGCTCCCGGTAGTCCCCGAAGCGGCCGAAGCTCGGCGCGGCCGGTGACAGCAGAATGACGCCACCGGCCGGGGCCCATTCGAACGCGGCATCCACGGCTGCGTCCAGGCTCGTGGCGTCACGCACTTCGACGCGGTTGTCCGCGGCGTCGCGCACAGCCTGCCCGATGCGTGGCCCGTTGTCGGGCATCGTGACGACGAGCGTCGGTGCCACGCGTGCCGCGACCGTCCGTCCGAGCGGCGCGTAGTCGAGTCCGCGGTCGTGCCCGCCGACGAGCAGCGCCACCGGGCGCTGGGCGAAGGCCTGCAAGGCCGCCTGCGCCGGCAGCACGTTGGTCGACAGACTGTCGTCGACGAACTCGACGGCGCCGACAGAGCCCAGAGAGCGGCAGCGGCTGGGCAGACCCTCGAAACCCTGTGCCGCTTCGGTCAGCCGATCCTCGTCCGACGCGCCGGCGATTCCGAGGCCCTGCAGCACGGCGCGCGCCACAGACGCGTTGCGCGCGTTGTGCGGTCCGGTCAGTCCCAGCGACACCGACCAGCGGGTATCCCGCTCGACGGCGTCGCCGCTGACCCAGCGCAGGTGCGGACCGAGGTGTCCCGCCTGCGCGTGCAGCTCCTCGTCGAGGCCGTTGGCGAGCGCCAGCGTCACCCCGGGTTTGGTGCACAGCGACAGCTTGTCGGCGTAGTAGTGCTCGACCGTCCCGTGCCAGTCGAGATGGTCCGGTGACAAGGAGGTGACGGCCACGACGGCCGGCGCGTTCTGCAGGTCGGGGACCTGGAAGCTCGATGTCTCGATGATCCAGTAGTCCGGTTCCTCGCTGACGGCGGGATCCCAGGGTGGGCGACCGATGTTTCCTCCGGCACCGGCACGCACTCCGAGTCCGTTGAGGAGGTGGACGGCGATTGCCGTTGTCGTGCTCTTCCCCTTCGTCCCGGTGATGCATGCCACGCGAGTGGGATCGGCCTCAGCCATGAACAGGCCCAGCCCGCCGCAGACTGCGACCCCGGCCTGCTCGAGCTGCGCCACCTCGGGCCGGTAGCGGCTGATGCCGGGACTCTTGATCACCACGTCGCAGCCGCGCAGTGCTGCCAATCCGCCGCGAGCCGTGGCCCGGACCTCTCCTCCGTCGATCGCAAGTGCGGCGGGCGCGTCGTCGACGAGGATCGCGCTGCGACCCATGGCGCGCAGCCGCCGGATGGTGGCCTGTCCCTCGACGCCGAGCCCCCAGACGCCGACGGACGCGTCAGCGAGAGCTGACCAGGAGATCGGCTGGCGCATAGCGATCCGGAATACGGTGGGTGCCTCGCGGCTGCAGGAGCGCGGCGAGGTCGGTCGGGGCGGCGTCGCCTAGCTCGGACCGCAGGCGCGCCACGAGCGCGGAGCTGGCGCGGTCCTCCCGCTGGGCCGTCAGCACAAGGGCGGCTCGGCATTCGTCGATGTCCCCGACGCACTCGAACGGCTTGACGCCGGGGCCCAGTCCGAGAAGCGTGCGGAACCGCTCCTCGTTGGCGGCGTTCTGCAGAGGCTCGTCGCTGGCGAACACGGCCTCGAGCTCGCCGCGCGCCATGAACGGGGCGAGGACGAGGTCGACGAAACAGCACTTGTCGCAACGACCGCACCAGTGGTCGAGCCGCTGCGCTGGGTCCTGGTGGAAGGCGCGATTGCAGCTGCGGAAGGCGCGGTGGTAGGGCGTGAGCCGCGCGAACTGCTGGGCGACCCACAGCTCGGTGCGCGGGCGGAGGTAGGAGAACACCGAGAGGAGCGGGCCGAAGGTCGACCGGACGAGCTCGCCGAACGCCTGCTCGAACGCCTCGCTCTTCGACCACTGGTGGTTCACGGCGAAGCCGTCCTTCACCAGGGCGGGGACGGAGGCCGACCACTCGTTGGAGAGCACGACGGCATCGCGGCGTTCGAGAACGGCCGCGACGAGGGCAGCTGCGCTGATAATGGCGGTGACGGGCACGTGCCCGTTGAGGAATCCGAGCTCCGCCGAGCGCTGGACGGCGGGGTCGATGGTGCGCGCGATGCGCGTCACGGGCAGCCCGGTCACGGCGGCGGCGTACTCAATGGCGGCGAAGCGCTGTCCGGTTGGCTCGACGACGCACAGCGCGGCGGCAGGGTGATCGGTCACGAGCGCTGCCACCGTGACGATGGAATCGATGCCGCCGCCGAAGGGGATGAGGGGCCGGCCGAGCTCGGGCGTGTAAATGTTCGCCGCCACGGCGCCGGCGTCGGGGCCTTCCACTTGCAGGCCGCGCAGATCGAGCCCGTTGCGGTAGGCGAACTCGCCCAGGCCGTTGACGTAGAAGCCGTGCAGGAAGTCCCGCTCCATCGCCGTGGTTGGCAATTCGCCCAGGTCGATCAGGGGTGCGGCCGACGTCTTGTAGTACGAGACGCCCGCCAGCAGATACAGGATGCGGGCGGCGGCCAGGGCGGCCGGGTCGTCCCAGTTGCCGCCGGCCTCGAACGCAAACCGTTCAGTGAAAGTGTGCTCCCTCGTGCTGTAGCGGCAGACGACGGTCGCGTCCACCGGGTCGATGGCGAATCCGTCATAGCGGAAGCGGTCGGAAGGTGGCATGCGAGTGGGGGCGCCCCGGCGACGGGGGCCAGCCCATGCTACGGCGCAGCCGCCCTCGGCCCGGCCTCAGCCCGCCAGCCGGGCCAGCAGGGCGAACCGCCCGCACGGCCGCTGCGCGCGGTCGCTGAAGAAGGCGTCATCGCACGTGGTGGACGTGCTGTCGACGATGTGGTCCCCCGGGACCCCGCATGCGAGGAGCTGTTGGCGGTTGGCGGCGATCAGGTCGACGAGCCAGTGGCCGGGGCCGTCGGCGCGCGCCACGGCGGGGTCGAGGGAGCCGGGCCGCACCGCGTCGGACAAAGCCTGACGGACCTCGTCGGAGACCTGAAAGCGATCGCGGTGCACCGCGGGGCCAAGGAACACGTGCATGCGGCCGACGTCGGCGCCGGAGTCCCTCATGGCGCGGACGGCCTGCGCGACGGCACCGGCTGCCGTGCCGCGCCAGCCAGCGTGGACGGCGGCTAGGACACCGGCCTCGGGATCCACCAATGCCAGTGGGACGCAATCGGCCACCAGGATGGCGAGTGTGACCTCGGGTGACACGGTGACGAGGATGTCGGTAGCGGCGACGGCATCGGCTTCGGAGAGGGTGCCGCGGCCCCGGTCATCGGGCCCGACGAGTGTGGCGGTGGCGCCGTGCACCTGGCGGGCGAAGACCATTTCGTCGAGCGCCACGCCGAAGGCGGCGGCCGCCCGCTCTCGATTGTGCGCGACGGTCCCAGGGTCGTCGCCCACGTGAAGTCCGAGGTTGAGCGTGTCGTAGGGGGCCACCGACCCACCACCGTGCCGGGTCGTCACGGCCACTGCGGCCCCGAACTGCGGCGCCTCGTCCCAGTGCAGCAACGGCACGGAGGGAGGGGTCGGCACGCCGCGCGACCCTACTGAGGGCGGCGTGCAGGACCCGCGTCGGACAACTAGGTCGGGCTAGGAGGCCTCGCTCTCGTCCCACAGAGTGGTCGGGACCACCGACAGCAGCGCCCGCTTTCTGGCGGTCGCGAGGCGTGCGGGCTGGAGTTCGGCGAACCCGTAGAGCTCGTCCGAGTCGGTCTCGCCGCCGTCGTCGCCGGCGACGCCGGCGGGCTCGGGGAGACCGAGCACGGCGGCGAGCGATCGTCCCGCCTCGAGGGCGTCGAAGAGCAGGCTCAGTGACTCGAGCGAGAACCCCTGCTCTTGCAGGCGAAGGATGGCCACCAGACGGTCACGGTGTCCCACGTCGTAGAGGCCGGTGCGGCCCCGCAGGGCCGGGTGGGGGAGGAGCCCGAGGGTCTGCAGCGAGCGGATGCGCCGGGTTGTGGTCCCGGTGGCCGCAGCCAGGCCGTCGATGGTCAACATCTCGGTGGCGGTGGTCCCACTTGACAACGATAACACATATTAATGTAACATCAAACATCGTCAGAAGAGAAGCGAACGAATTGGAAAGGGTGTGAAGATGGGACTGAATCTCGACGCGGTGGGGGTCGTCTCCGAAGCGACCGAGCGATCGTGGGATTCCAAGGATGCCCTTCTCTACGCCCTCGGCGTCGGGGCCGGCGCGCTGGACCCCACCGGCTTCGAGCTGGAGTTCACGACGGAGAATTCCCATGGGGTGACCCAGCGCGTCCTACCATCGTTCGCCGCCATTGTCGGCCAGGGCGGGGGCCGACAGGAGCTCGGCGACTTCGACCCCGCCATGCTGGTCCACGGGGAGCAGTCCATTCGGCTCTACGGCGAGATCCCGGTAGCGGGGACGGTGTCGACCACCTCGAAGGTCAGCGGCATGTACGACAAAGGCGCAGCCGCCCTGGTCGTCCTCGAGGGCGAATCGCGGCACTCCGGCAGCGGCGCACTGGCCTTCACTAGTCGTAGCGCGCTCTTCATTCGCGGGGCCGGCGGTTTCGGTGGGCCGCGCAATCCGGAAGGGGACCCCGAGGGCGAGCTGGTGGCCGAGCCGTTGCCGACGCGTGAGCCCGACGAAGTGGTGTCCTACGCGACGCGTACCGATCAGGCGCTCCTCTACCGGTTGAGCGGGGACCGCAACCCGTTGCACTCTGACCCCGCCTTTGCCAAGCGGGCCGGATTCGACCGCCCGATCCTCCACGGGCTCTGCACCTACGGCTTCACGGGGCGCGCGCTGTTGCACGCCGTGTGCGGCTCAGACCCGGCGCGCTTCGGCGGCATGCGCGCCCGTTTCTCCAAGCCAACCTTGCCCGGTGACACGTTGACCGTCTCGGTGTGGGACATCTCGGACCGCCTTTCGGGGGCGTACCGGTTCCGTACCCAGACGCAGCGCGGCGAGACGGTCATCGACGCCGGACTGTTCTCGTTGGCCTGAGCGGCGGATGGAGGTGCTCGGGGCGGGTCAGCCGCGGCAGTCGGCGCACACGCCGAAGATCTCGACCGTGTGCGTCACGTCGCTGTAGCCGAGGTCCGACGCCGTCGTCTCGGCCCACCGTTCGAGATCGGGGAGCTCCACCTCGGTGCCCCGCCCGCAACCCCGGCAGACGACATGGTGATGATGGCTGTCGCTGTGGCACCGGCGGTAGACGAGCTCGCCGTCGGCGGTCTGCAGCGCATCGAGCTGACCCTCTTCGGTGAGCAGGGCCAGGTGCCGGTAGACGGTCGTCAAGCCGACCGTCTCGCCCGAGGCGCGGAGCGCAGCGTGGATGTCTTGCGCGCTGCGGAAGTTGTCCGAGTCCAGGACCACGTTGAGCACGGCGTCGCCCTGCCGGGTCCGTCGCGTGGTGCGGGTCGGGTGCGCCGCGTGGTCAACCACGGGTCAACTCTGCCAGCTCCGGCGCGGCGAACCGGTCCCTCCGCCGGGAGGCGATGGCGGGGCCGACGAGCCGGGCGACGACGTAGAACGCGAAGCTGATGGCCACGATCAGCACGCTTGGCTTGACCGTGGGGAACTGGAAGCTGAGCAGGATCCCCCCGTCGGCGGCCAGTACCGCCATCGCGACGGAGAGCACCGAGACCGCGAAGGGATCGGCGCTCAGGCGCTGGGCCGCCGCCGCCGGGGTGATGGCGAGGCTCAGCACCAACAGTGTGCCGACGATCTGCGCTGCCTCGGTCACCGTGATGGCCAGGATGAAGAGGAAGACGATTCCCAGCACGCCGGTGGGCACGCCGTTGGCCCGGGCCACGTCGGGATCGACCGAGGCGAAGAGCAGAGGCCGCCGGATGGCGGTGAGGACGATGGCCACCAAGACGGCGATGACGCCGAGGAGGAGGATCTGGCTCGAGCTGATGCCGAAGATGTTGCCGAAGAGGATGTTCAGGGCCTCGCTGGCGTAGCCGTGGTAGTAGCCCAGGAGGAACACGCCCAGGCCGAGCCCGGCAGCCAGGATCACTCCGATGGTGGAGTCGCGCTCTGCGGCACGCTGTCCGAGCAGGCCGATGAGAGCGGCCACTATGAGGGCGCCCACGAGCGCGCCGGCGAGTGGGTTGTCGGCGACGAGCAATCCTCCGACCGCCCCGGTGAACGCGAGTTCGCTCGTGCCGTGAACGGCGAAGGACATGGTGCGGGTGATGACGAACGGGCCGATCAGACCGCAGCTGACTGCGACAAGGAAGGCCGCTTCGAGCGCGTGCTGGGCGAAACCGAACTGTAGGAAGAATCCGATGCCCATCAGTACGCGTGCCCGTGATGGGCGTGCGCGCCCGGTTCGGTGGGAAGCTCGTCCTCCGCGCTGACGACGAGGTAGCGGTCGCGCACCTTGATCACGTCAACCTCAATGCCGTACAGGTCGCTCAACCGCTCGGAGGTGAGGATTTCTTCGGGAGTGCCGATGGCCCATTTCCCGCTCACGAGGTAGAGGATGCGGTCGACGTAGGGGAGCACGGGGTTCACCTCGTGGGTGACGAAGACGACCGGCGTGCCGGACTGGCGGCGGCGCTCGTCGATGAGGCGCGTCACGCCGCGCTGGCTGGCCAGGTCGAGGGCGAGCAGCGGCTCGTCGCACAGCAGGACCTTGGGGTCGCCGAGGAGCGCCTGGGCGATGCGCAAGCGCTGCTGCTCGCCGCCCGAGAGCAGGCCGACCGGGGCATCGGCGTAGGCGCTGGCACCCACCGCCCGCAAGGCCTCGTCCACCCTCTCTTGGATGGCTCGGGCGTGCCGCGGCAGGCCCCAGTGGTGGCCGTCGACGCCGAAGCGGACGAGGTCGCGTCCGCGAATGGGCAGGGAGCGGTCGAAGGCCTGCTGCTGGGGCACGTAGCCGAGCTCGTGGTTGCCCAGCCGCGGCGGGGCGCCGTTGACGCGCACTGTGCCGGCTGACAAGGGGACGAGGCCGAGCAGCACCTTGAGGAGCGTGGTCTTGCCGACCCCGTTGGGACCGAGTACGGCCAGAAACTCGCCTCTGACGACGCGCAGATCGAGATCCGACCACAGGGTCCGGGACCCCAGGCGCACGGCGGCACCCTGCAGCTCAATGAGCGGCTCGGTCACGGGTTACGGCTCGACTCGAGGGCGTGGAGCAGGTTGGTCAGTTGCGACTCCTGCCACTGCTGGTAGCTGGCGGCGCCGGCGGGCATCGTCTCGGACACGCCGACGACGGGGATGTCGTGGCTGCGGGCCAGGGCGCGGATCTGGGTCGTCACCGGCGTGACCGTCTGCACGTTGTAGAGCAACACATTGATGTCATGGTCGGTCAGGAGCTTCTGCATGGCCAGCGTGTCTGCGGGGCCGGGGTCGGTACCGTCCTCGATGGCTCGTGCGAAACCCGGCGGCGTCTTGACGTCGAGGCCCGCCGCGGCCAGCGCGTAGCCGGGTACCCGCTCGGTGTAGGCCACCGGCACGCTGTGGAAGTGCGCCTTGATGGTCGCCAGTGTCGAGTTGAGTGGTGCAAGTGACGCGTCGAAGGTGGCGAGGTTGGCCTTGAAGGCCGCGCCGTCCGCGGGTGCCGCCTTCTCGAGTGCGCCGGCGATGGCCGCGGCCACGGTGGGCACGCGGGGGATGGCGTACCAGAGGTGCGGGTTGGGGTCGCTCCCCGTGATGTGGAGCACGGTCGCCGCGTTGACGATCCGCGGACTTCCCCCGTCCGCACCGAGGAGCGAGCCCATCCAGGTGTCATACCCGGCGCCGTTCTCGATCACGACCTGTGCCTGCGCCAGGGTGGCGGCGTCTGCTGCATCGGTCTCGAAGAGGTGGGGATCGGCGTTGGGGTTCGTGATGAGCGACGTCACCGCGACGTCTCGCCTGCCGATCTGGCTGGTGATGTTCCCCCAGAAGTTCTCGGCCGCCACGACGTGGACGACATCGGGTGCGCTGGTCGAGGCGCCGGCGCAGCCGGCCAGGCCGAGACTGGCGACGGTGATGACGCCGGCGACCAGGGCCGTCGTGTGGGCACGACTTGATCTCATATCCATAACGGTAATCATTTCGGATAGCTGGTGCAAGAGAACCTGTCGTGGGTCGAACTATCCCTCTCAGCCGCCGAAGAGGAGGGAGTAGTCGGCGCCCCGGCGTAGGTGGTGACCGCCGTCGACGCCCAGGGTCTCCCCCGTGACGAACGCGGACTCGGGACCGATGAGGTAGCGGACGGCGGCTGCGACGTCCTCTACCGTGCCGACGCGCCCGAGAGGCATCTGGTCGAGGTAGTCGTCGAGCAGGGGCCCGCCGGCGGTGATGAAGGCCATCAGCTCGTCGGCGATGATCCCCGGCGCCACCGCGTTGACGCGGATGCCGAGCGGGCCGAGTTCCTCGGCTGCCGTCTCGGTCAGGAAGCAGATCCCGGCCTTGGACACGCCGTAGGCCCACAGGTGCGGATGGGGGAAGCGGCCGGCGCCCGACGACATCAAGACGATGGAGCCTGGTCCGCCCTGGGCCTGCATGGCCGCCCCCGCCTGCTTCACGCAGATGACCGATCCCGTCAGGTTGAGATCGATGGTGGCCCGCACGGCGTCCACGTCGGCGGTGAGCACGGAGCCCAGGTGCAGCGACCCTCCCGCGCAGGCGAACAGCCCGTCGATGCGGCCCGTTGCCTCGGCAGTGGCGGCGACGGCCGCGGCGACCTGCTCCTCGTCGGTGACGTCCGCCACCACGTAGCGGGCGGTGGCGCCACCGGTTGCTGCCGCGGCGATGCGGGCGCTGGCGTCGAGCAGCTTCTGTTCGGTCCGCCCGCAGATGGTGACGTGGGCGCCGTCGGCGGCGAAGCGCTCCGCCGTGGCGAGCCCGATGCCGCTGCCGCCGCCGGTGACGAGGATCGACCAGCCGGCGATGCCGGCGGACGGGTCGGGAGCCGCCATCAGGCTGCGCCGGCGCGCCGGCCCAGCGGCGCCGAGGGCGTGAACGCCACCGGCATGGCCTCGAAGCCCGAAATGAAGTTGGCCGGCCGACGGGGCAGCGTGTCGCGTTCGGCCGCGAGGTGGATGTCGGGCATACGGGCCAGCAGGCGCTCGAACATCACCTTGAGCTCCAGCCGGGCCAGTTGATTGCCGAGGCAGAAGTGCGCACCGAAACCGAAGGCCACGTGGGGGTTGGGGCTGCGGGTGATGTCGAACGTGTCGGGGTCCTCGAACACCGCCTCGTCGCGGTTGGCCGATGGGTACAGCAGCAGGAGCTCCTGACCTTCCTTGATGGTGGCGCCGGCCAGCTCCACGTCGCGCGTCGCTGTGCGGGCCATGTTCTTAATCGGCGACACCCAGCGCAGCATCTCCTCGACTGCACCGGGCATGAGTCCTTCGGGATCGGCGCTGAGGCGGGCCAGCTGCTCGGGTTCGGCCAGCAGTTCCTCCATGCCCCCGCTGATGACATGACGCGTCGTCTCGTCGCCCCCGATGAGAATCAGGAGCGTCTCGTGGATGAGCGAGGCGTCGTCGAGCGAATCGCCGTCGATCTCGGCCTCGCACAACACCCCGACCAGATCGGCCGTGCTGCCGGTGGCTTTGCGATCGGCCAGGACGGGCGTGATGTAGTTCGTGTAGCCCTCGAAGGCCTGCATGGCGCCGACCATGGCGTCGGGGTCGGGCGAGCCCTGGGACTTGAGCATGACGTCGGACCACTCGAGCAACTCAGCGCGGTCAGCGGGAGCCACGCCGAGCATGTCGCCGATCACGGCGATGGGGAGTGGCGCCGCTATGTCGGCCACGAAGTCGCAGCTGCCCCTTTCGCAGACGCCGTCGAGGATGGTGTCGCAGGCCACTCGAAGCTGGTCCTCCATGGCCCGCACCCTCTTCGGCGTGAAGCCCTCGGAGACGAGCCGGCGCCGGCGCACATGCTCGGGAGCGTCGAAGTCGATCATCATGGGCAGGGGCGGGTACTTGGGGCGGATGCCCTGGGCGCTCGAGAACGCCTCGGTGTCGACGGAGGCCGCTTTCACGGCGGCGTAGCTGGCGGCGCCCCACATGTCGTTGGCCTCGTCGTAGTAGACGGGCGCGTGGGCCCGCATCCAGGCGTAGGCGACGTGCGGCTCCCGCCCGTAGAACTCCCCGTCCATGAGGTCGATTCCCAGTTCCGCAGGTGGGTCGGTCACGGTCGAGACGATACCGCCGGGTGGATAGGGTTGGCCCATGGCAGATCAGGCGACCTTCACCGACGTCGCCATGGAATTCATGCCCGGCCTCTATTCGGCGGCGCTCCGCATGACGCGCAACCGGGCTGATGCCGAGGACTTGGTGCAGGAGACCTACCTGAAGGCCTACCGCGCGTACGGCTCCTTCACGGAGGGGACCAACCTGCGGGCGTGGTTGTACCGCATCCTCACCAACACCTACATCAACAATTACCGGGCGGCGCAACGGCGCCCCGAGGTGGCCGACGTCGAGGACGTGGAGGACCTCTACCTCTACAAGCGCCTGGCCGGCGCGGGCGGCAGCGACCCGGGCCGTTCGGCCGAGGACGAGGCCCTGGACCGCTTCACCGACGACGACGTGAAGGCGGCACTGGAAGCGCTGCCGGAGGCGTTCCGGATGGCCGTGCTGCTGGCCGACGTCGAGGGATTCAGCTACAAGGAGATCTCCGAGATCACCGACGTCCCGATCGGCACGGTCATGAGCAGGATCCACCGGGGAAGAAGGGCACTCCAGAAGGCGTTGCACGACGTGGCTGAAGCGCGGGGGCTGGTCGGTAGCCTGCCTGGAGGGTCGATGGAATGAGCGAGAACGTGGGACAGACCGAAGACGGCGGGGCGGTGGACGCCAGCGGGCTGTTCGGAGTGTCCGTCGACTGCCAAGAGGCCGTCCACGAGCTGTACCACTACCTGGACGGCGAGCTGACGGAGGAGCGCCGCACCGAAATCCGGGTCCATCTCGACTGGTGCGGGCCGTGCAGCGGCGCAGCCGGCTTCGAAGCTGAGTTGCGCAAGGTCATCGCCAACCGCTGCAAGGACCGTGTGCCGGACAGCCTCATCCGGCGCGTGGCCGAGGCGATCGACGAAGAAAGCAAGCAACACCACGGCGAGCGCTGACCTCTCATCGGCCTCCCCGGAAGAGGTCGTCGACGTACCCGCCATGGTGGACTGGGCCCTCGCCCAGCGGGTGGCGGCGGGCGCCCTCATCCTCAAGCCCGCGCCCGCCAGCTACCGCTCACGGGACCTGCAGGGGCAGTTCGACGAGCTGACGGCGCGGGCGGAGACGTTGGTGAGCGAGGCCACCGGCCTGCACTCGGCGCACGGCAGGGCCCGGGCCAAGGTGACCGATCGCGCCGACTGGGCCGCCGCCAATGTCCGTTCCGTGGAGCGCCTGGTGGGACCGGCCATGCTGGAGCTCCAGCGCAAACGCGGCGCCAAGCTCGGCGGACCGTCCCTCGTCGTCGGCCGCGCCGTCGCCGGGACCCAGCTCGGGCTGATGCTGGCCTACATGGCGACGCGCGTGCTCGGCCAGTACGACCTCCTGATCAACGACGAGGCGCCCGAGGACCAGGACCTGGTCTCCTACGTCGGTCCGAACATCGTGGCGGTCGAGGCTCAGTACGGGTTCGAGCCGAGCGAGTTCCGCCTCTGGCTGGCGTTGCACGAGGTGACCCACCGCCTCCAATTCACCGCCGTGCCCTGGTTGCGTGACCACTTCGTCGGGTTGGTGAGCGAGCTGCTCGGGCCGCTCTCGGGTGATCCGGCGGGGTTGGCCGAGTTGCTGCGCCGGGTCACCGACGACCTCCGCGCCGGTCGCAACCCGACCCGCGAGGGTGGCGTCATCGGCATGCTGGCGACGCCCGAGCAACAGCTCGCCCTGTCGAAGATCTCGGGGATGATGAGCCTGCTCGAGGGTCACGGCGACGTGACGATGGATCGCGCGGGCGCGGGTGAGGTCCCGGGTGCGGCGCACTTCTCGCAGGTCCTGCACGAGCGCCGGACGCAGGCGCGGGGGCTGACCAAGCTGATGTCGAAGCTTTTGGGCCTCGACGCCAAGATGCGCCAGTACGCCGAAGGCGAGCGCTTCGTCGAGTCGGTCGAGGCGGCCGGAGGGCCGGCCTTGCTGGCCCGGGTGTGGGAAGGGCCTCAATGGCTGCCCACACTGGAGGAGATCCGCGACCCGGCGGCCTGGGTGGCCCGAGCCGGTGGGTGAGGAAGACCCCACTCTTCTCACCACCCGCATTCCCGACCTCCTGAGCCGGTGCACGTTCCCGGCGGACGGTGCGCCACTCGCCTGCGCGGTCTCCGGCGGCGCGGACTCGCTGGCCCTTCTGGTCCTGGCGGCGGCGGCCGGGTGTGCGGTCACGGCGATCCACGTCGATCACGGGTTACGTGGTGGCTCCGGGGCCGAGGCCGAGGTGGTGTCGAACGCAGCCACGAGCGTGGGCGCCCGGTTCGAGAGCCATCGGGTGTCCGTGCAGCCCGGGCCCAACCTGGAGGCCAGGGCCCGGGCGGCCCGCTTCGCCGTCCTGCCGGCCGGGGTGGCCACCGGGCACACCATGGACGACCAGGCGGAGACGATCCTCGTCAACCTGCTGCGCGGGGCGGGGGCCGACGGGCTGGCGGGCATGGCGCCCGGGCCACGTCACCCGATCCTCGGACTGCGCCGCCGCGACACCCACGCGCTGTGCGCCGCGGCCGGCCTGCAGCCGGTGTGCGACGAGAGCAACGACGATCCGGCCTTCGTCCGCAATCGCATCCGCCACGAGCTCCTGCCCTTGTGCGCACAGGTGGCCGGTCGCGATCCCGTCCCCCTGCTGGCCCGCCAGGCCGGCGTGCTGCGCGAAGAGGCGGCGCTGCTGGACTCGCTGGCGGCGACGCTGCTCCCGGATGCCGCCGACGCCCGGGCCGTCACACAGGCCGAGCGCCCATTGGCGCGCCGCGCCCTGCGGCGCTGGTTGCGGGAGGCCGGCGACGGGGAGCACCCGCCGTCATTGGCCGAGGTCGACCGCACCCTGGCCGTGGCGGCGGGAACGACGGTGGGGACGGAGCTGACGGGAGGCCGGCGGGTGCGCCGGACCGGCGGCCGTCTCCGGGTCGAAGCGGCGGGACGCTCCGGTAATGTCACACCGGTGACCCTCGACGAGTCCGGTGCGGGCGTCCCGTCCTGGGCGGCCGCCGATGTCGGGCCCGTGCTGGTGGACGCCGGGCGCTTGGCGGCCCGGGTGGCCGAGCTCGGTGCGGATATCACCGCTGACTACGCCGGTGAGCCGCCGTTGCTGGTGGCGGTGCTGAAGGGGGCCATGCTCTTCATGAGCGACCTGTGCCGGGACATCGCGCTTCCGGTCGATGTCGACTTCATGGCGGTGTCCTCCTATGGCAGTGCCACCAAGACATCAGGGGTGGTGCGCATCGTCAAGGACCTCGACTCCGAAATCGAGGGTCGCCACGTGTTGGTGGTGGAGGACATCATCGACAGCGGGCTGACCCTGAACTACCTGCGGCGGTACCTCACGTCGCGCCAGCCGAAGAGCGTGGAGGTCTGCGCCCTCCTGGTCAAGGAGGGCGAGCAGCGGGTCGAACTCGACCTGCGGTACGTCGGGTTCACCATCCCACCGGAGTTCGTCGTGGGCTATGGGCTCGACGTAGACCAGCGCTACCGCAACCTGCGCGGCGTCTACGTGTACAAGGGAGCAGAAACGTGAGCGTCGACGTCGAACGGGTCCGGGCCGCCGTGTCCGAGATCCTCATCGCCATTGGGGAGGATCCCGGACGCGACGGCCTGGTGGCGACGCCCGAACGCGTGGCCTCCATGTACGAGGAGCTGTTCTCGGGCCTGCACGACGACCCGGCCCGGCACCTGGAGGTCACCTTCGCTGCCGGGCACGACGAGATGGTGATGGTGCGGGACATCCCGTTCGCATCGCTCTGTGAGCACCACCTGGTGCCGTTCCTCGGCAAGGCACACGTGGCGTACATCCCGGCCGAGGACGGCCGCATCACGGGCCTGTCGAAGCTGGCCCGCCTCGTCGACGGCTTCGCCCGCCGGCTGCAGGTGCAAGAGCGCATGACGACGCAGATCGCCGACGCCATCGCGACGGCCCTGTCGCCCCGTGGCGTGCTCGTGGTCATAGAGGCCGAGCACCTGTGCATGTCGATGCGGGGCGTCAAGAAACCCGGCACGACCACGGTCACCTCGTCGGTGCGCGGGCTCTTTCGCTCCGACGTGGCCACCCGGGCCGAGGCCATGCAGTTCATCCGGGGTCACTGACGCCGGTGCGGCCGGGCGGACGGCGGCCCCTGGTCATGGGCGTGCTCAACGTCACGCCCGACTCCTTCTCGGACGGTGGTCTCTACGCCACGCCCCGGGCCGCCGTGGCGCGTGGCCTGCAGATGATGGAGGCCGGGGCCGACCTGATCGACGTGGGCGGAGAGTCGTCCCGGCCCGGCGCCGGGCCCGTGCCGGTCGCGATCGAGCTGGAGCGGGTGGTCCCGGTCGTCGAGGCCCTGGCCGCGGCGGCAGAGGAGAGCGAGCGGGCGGTGCGGCTGTCGGTGGACACGGTCAAGCCCGAGGTGGCGTCTGCGGCGCTGGCGGCGGGAGCCAGCCTGGTGAACGACATCTCGGCCTCGCTGTGGGAGGTGGCGGCCGCGGCGGGCGCCGGCTGGGTGGCCATGCACATGCAGGGGCAGCCGCGCACCATGCAGGAGAACCCGCGGTACGGGGCGGTGGTCGAGGAGGTCCGCAGCGTCCTGCTCGAACGGGCCGGCCGGGCGCTCCGGGCCGGGGTGTCCGAGGTGTGGATCGACCCGGGCATCGGTTTCGGGAAGACGACCGCTCACAACCTGTCGCTGCTGCGCCATCTGGACGATCTGGTGCAGGCGGCGGCCGGCGCCGGCTGCGCCGGGGTCATGGTGGGGACCAGCCGCAAGCGCTTCCTCGGCGTGCTGGCTGCCGGAGGGGCATCCGACGCACCGGCGCCCGTCGACGACCGGTTGGAGGGATCGCTGGCCACGGCCGCTGCAGCCCTGGTAGCGGGCGTGGGGATGGTGCGGGTCCACGATGTGGCGGCGACGGTGCAGATGGCGCGGCTGTATGGTCCTGCCGCATGAAGGGCAAGTGGGCCGCCGGCATTCCGCCGCGCAACTTCACCTGGGTGATCACCGACCACCTGGCCGCCAGCGAGCGGCCGGGCGGGTTCTCGGTCAACCACCGACGGGTGCGTCGCCAGGAGGAGATCATCTGGCTGCGCGTCAACGGCTTCGGCCGCGTCGTCTCGCTCCTGGCGTCGCCCCACAACCTGGCGGCATACGACGACGAGGGGCTGGCCTGGGCCCACTACCCGCTGGAACGGACGGGGGACCCCCGGCCCGTGCTGGCCTCGTGCTACCGCGACATCGACGACTCGCTGGCATCGGGCCTCCGGATCCTGGTCCACCAGGACGAGCTGGGTGACCGCGTGATGGGCGTGCTGGCCGGCTACCTCGTGTGGTCGGAGCGCATCGGCAACCAGCCGCAGGCGGTGGCCCTGGTCGAGCACGTCGTGGGCCACGCCATGGGCGAGCCGGGCCGCGAGCTGCTGTCGGAGCTGGAGGGCATGCCGTCACGCGGCCGGTTGCCGTGAGCGACCGCATCGAGGTCCGTGACCTGCGGGTGACGGGGATTCACGGTGCGCTCCCCGAGGAGCGTGAGCGGGCCCAACCCTTCTCCGTCGACATCGTGGCCTGGGTCGACATGGAGGCGGCCCAGCAGAGCGACGACCTGGCCGACACCGTGGACTACGGGGTGCTGGCCCAGACAGCGGCCGACGTGGTGGCTGGGCGCACCTATCGCCTGCTCGAGGCCCTGTGCGGCCGGTTGGCCAGCGCGCTGTTGATCGTGGACCCCCGCCTCGAGGCGGTCGAGGTCACGGTACGCAAGCTGCGCCCGCCGCTCCCGCTCGATGTGGGCTCGACCGGGGTCCGGGTGCGGCGCGCCCGCTGATGGCCCGACAGGCACCGCCACTTCCGCCGTGGCGTGCCTTCATCGGGCTGGGATCGAACCTGGGGGACCGCCGTGCTCTGCTGCGCCAGGCGGTCGAGGGCTTGGAGGCTGCAGGTGACGTCACCGGCGTGTCGCCGCTGTACGAGACGGCGCCGGTGGGCGGCCCCGAGGGGCAGGGCCCGTACCTCAACGGCGTGGTCGAGCTCTCCACGTCCGACCCACCGCGCCGGCTGCTCGAGCGCTGCCGTGCCCTCGAGGCGGCTGCCGGCCGGGTGCGCACGGTCCGCTGGGGCCCGCGGACCCTGGACGCCGACGTCCTCTGGGTGGAGGGCTGGCAGGTGGACGAGGAAGACCTCACCGTCCCCCATCCCCGCCTGTGGGAACGGCGCTTTGTCGTGCAGCCCCTGGCCGACCTCGCACCCGACCTTGTGACATCGGAGCAGCTCAGGGGCTCTGGTGGGGAGGTCGCCGCTGTGGGTAGTCTGTAGCCGTCGTTATCTTCGATCGTCTGTAGGCGAACGGCACCCGCAAGGGGCTGGAACGCCGAAG
>Ga0302324_100001653_pt1 | contig 53615 bp, 50 predicted proteins | sample Palsa_T0_1_FD_201949 | JGI IMG/M metagenome (GOLD analysis project Ga0302324, IMG submission 201949) | Peat permafrost microbial communities from Stordalen Mire near Abisko, Sweden - Palsa_T0_1 | ecosystem: Environmental > Terrestrial > Soil > Palsa > Peat permafrost | place: Sweden: Abisko...
CCGGGCGTCAGCCCGGCCGCGCCCGCGAGTTCGCCGAGGCGGTCGAGGATGCCGACGCCGACGTGGACCGGATGGGCGTTGGCGGCTAGTTCTACGCGGAAGGTGTCCATGATTTCGCAGCGTGCTCCGTGAATGCGTCGATTGCAGCCGCGGCCGCCTGCTCGATCGACAGGTCGGAGGTATCGATGGTGATGGCGGCTCGAGCGTAAGCGCCGCGGCGCGCTTCGATCAACTCCTTGATGCGATCGCGAATCGGCTTGCCGCCGGCAGAGAGCAGCGGCCGCGAGGCGGCATGCGGCCCTGCGCGGCGCGCGATCACTTCGGGACGCGCGGCGAGACATATGATGATGCCGCAGCGGCTCAGCGCGGCGAAGTTTTGCTCATCGATGAGGGCGCCGCCGCCAGTCGCGATTACCGCTGGTAGCAGCTTTCCGCTTTGCGGACAACGGCGCTCATCGGCGGCGATCTCCTGGATCATCGCGCGCTCGACAGCCCGGAAATGCGCCTCGCCATGTGCGGAGAAGATCTCAGCGATCGATTTTCCGGCGCGCGCGGAAAGCCACGCGTCACAATCGATGAGGCGCCAGAAGAGGCGTCGCGAGATCGCGCGCGCGACCGCGCTCTTGCCGGTGGCCATGAAGCCCGTGAGGATTAACTTCGGCGCCATGACGGCCCGCCTTGCGATCAGAAGTTGCGCACTTGTTCGAGGTAGTTCCGGTAGTTGCTGGTAATTTCGGCGAGCGAATCACCGCCGAACTTTTCGAGGAATGCGTTGGCGAGTTCGAAAGCCACGACCGTCTCGGCAATCACGGCGGCAGCGGGAATGGCGCACACATCGGATCGTTCAATCGTGCCAACGGCTTCGGCCTTGGTCTTTATGTCGGTGGACTTCAGCGGGCGCATCAGAGTGGAGAGCGGTTTGAAAGCGACGCGCACACGCAGCGGTTCTCCAGTGGACATGCCGCCCTCGGTGCCGCCAGAATTATTCGAATGGCGCGTGAAATGCCGCATCTCGCGGTCGTAACCGATCTCGTCATGCAGTTGCGATCCGCGGACGCGGGCCGCCTCGAATCCGATGCCAACCTCGACGCCTTTGACCGCCTGCAGACTCAGCAGGGCGTGCGCGAGTCGTCCGTCCAGCTTGCGATCCCATTGGACGTGGCTGCCGAGTCCGACCGGCAATCCGACTGCGACGACCTCGACGATGCCACCGAGGGTGTCGCCCTCTTTTTTGCACGCGTCGATTTCGGCGATGATCGCGCGCTCGGCGTCGGTGTCGGCGACACGCACCTGCGAGTCCTCGGTGATGCGCGTCAGTTCCTCGATCGACATCGCGGGTGGAACAGAGGCCTGGACGGAGCCAATGCTGACGACATAGCCAAGCACCTGCACGCCGAATTGAGCGATGAGCTGGCGGGCGAATGCACCGACGGCGACGCGCGCGGTAGTTTCCCGCGCGGAGGCGCGTTCGAGGATGTCGCGAATGTCCTCGAGATTGTACTTGAGCACGCCAGCGAGATCTGCGTGGCCGGGGCGGGGCCGAGTGACGACCTTGGCCTCGCCGCGATCGCGCGGGTCGGCCGACATCCGCTTTTCCCAATTCTTGTAGTCGCGATTCTCGACGATGAAAGTAACTGGGCTGCCCATCGTCCGGCCGAAGCGGATGCCTGAGACGATGCGGGCCTCGTCCTTTTCGATCAGCATGCGCCCGCCACGGCCGTAGCCCTTCTGCCTGCGCGCGAGGTCGTGATTAATTCGGGCGATATCGATTTCGAACCCGGCGGGAGCGCCCTCAATGATTGCAACCAGTTCGGGTCCGTGCGATTCGCCCGCTGTGAGAAAACGTAACATGACCGTCAATCTTATCCCGAAGCGCCGGGGTCGGCCAACTATCTCTCCAACGTTGGACGATCAGGGAGAATGTCCTTACAAGACCGGGTAACATAGAGTACAAAACTTGAGCCCAGCCCCGTCCGAAACGGATTGGCTTCGGGAAGGATGACGGTGACGGTGGACGAAATCTCAGCGAGCGGTGCGCTGCCAACGCCGTCGATACCTTCGAGAACGCAAGTATCGCGCGCGCCCTTAGCCAAAATCAGGCAGGTTTTTGGCGAGCTTGGTCCGGGTATCGTGACCGGGGCCTCGGACGACGACCCCAGCGGTATCGCGACGTACTCGCAAGTGGGCGCTCAATTCGGATTCGCGATGCTGTGGACGATGCTCTTTTCCTATCCGTTGATGGCGGGGATTCAGGAAATCAGCGCGTGGATTGGCCGCGTTACCGGTATGGGTATCGCGGCGAACCTTCGGCGGTACTATTCGACGTGGGTGCTTTATCCAGTCGTGGTACTGATGCTGATCGCGAATGTGGCTAATCTGGGCGCGGATATCGGAGCGATGGGGAGCGCGTTCAAGTTACTATTCAACGGGTCGGCGTTAATTTATGCAATAGGATTTGGAATCATCTCATTGATAGCGGAAGTATTCATTCCGTATCATCGATACGCGCAAATACTGAAATGGTCCACGCTGGTGCTGTTAGTGTATGTCGCGACAGCGTTCGTAGTTCATATCCAGTGGCAGCATGCGCTAATTGCTACGGTGGTTCCGCGCATTACACTTTCGAAGGACTACATGACGGCGCTGACGGCGGTTTTTGGAACCACTATAAGTCCCTATCTTTTTTTCTGGCAGGCGTCGCAGGAAGTCGAGGAACAGGAAGCTGCGCCCGATCAGAAGCCGCTCAAACAGGCTCCCGAACAGGAAACATCCCAGCTCAAACCGATGCGGACTGATACCTACATAGGAATGGGGATTTCCAATGCGATCGCCTTTTTTATCATCCTCGACACGGCGGCGGCGCTGCACGCCCATGGCGTGACGGACATTCAAAGCGCCACGCAGGCGGCAGAATCGCTGCGGCCGCTCGCAGGCGAGCTTTGTTTCCTACTCTTCAGCGTGGGAATCATCGGCACAGGATTATTGGCGGTGCCGGTGCTGGCAGGTTCCGCGGCATATGCATTGGCTGAGGCGCTCAAGTGGCAGACGGGCCTAGAGCGGCCACTCAATAAAGCCTGGGGCTTCTATGGAATCATCAGCATCGCGACACTAGTGGGCGTGGCCTTGAACTTTACGTCGATAGACCCGATCAAAGCACTATTCTGGAGCGCAGTAATCAATGGCGTAGTGGCAGTGCCGGTCATGTTCGTAATGATGCTGATGACAGCCAATCCCAAAGTTACGGGCACGCTGCGGCTGACGCTGCCGCAAAAGATAATCGGCTGGACGGCTACGGGAGTCATGTTCCTAGTGGCGGCCAGCATGATCGCGACCTGGAACAACTAGACTATGCCGGCGTCATTCTCTGGCTAGTAAGTTCGAATAGTCATTCCCGGATTTTCAAGTAGCCTTAGCGCATGCGCTTCCTGCCGATACTTCTGGCCCTGGTCACGCTGTTTTCGACCGGTTTGGGCGGCATGGCGGCGTTACGGTTTCGCGACCGGCTGCATCTGCTATTGGGCTTCAGCTCGGGCGCAGTGCTGGGAGTTGCGCTCTTCGACATATTGCCGGAAGTGTTCGCGCTAAGGGAAGGCGCCTCATACGTGCCGTTTGCCGGAGTCGGCTTCCTGGCGTTCTTCGCACTGGAACGGTACACCGCGATGCATCGGTCGCGCGAACACGTCCATCTTGCCGACTCGCACGAACAGGAGCTTGGCACGTTGTCGGCCGCGGGACTGACCTTTCACAGCTTCCTCGACGGCGTGGCGATCGGCGTAGGTTTTCAATCAAGCGCGAAGATTGGACTCTTAATCGCATTGGGCATAATCGCGCACGACCTGAGCGACGGTCTGAATACGGTTACAGTGGTGCTAGCGCATGGCAATCCGCGCAAAAGTGCGACCACCTGGCTGGCGCTGGACTCGGTCGCGCCGCTGGCCGGCGTCGTCTCGACGCTGATGTTCAATCTGGGTGGAATACTACCCTGGGTGCTGGCGTTTTTTGCGGGCTCGTTCATCTATATAGGGGCGTCCGATCTCCTGCCCGAAGCGAAGGAGCACGATTCACCGTGGGTGGGAGTGGCGACCGCGATCGGAATGTTGACGATCTATCTGATAACCCGAATACTGCATCGCCTTTAATGTGCAATGCGTCCCTAGTGGCTATTTGCAAGTGACTATTTGTAGGTGCGGCCCTTCAGCATCCGTTTGACAGTACATTCCATTACATCCTCGCCACTCTGATTCACCACGCGATGGCGAAAAGTGACTATCCCGCGATCGCCCTTGCTGGTCGCGCGCGTTTCGGTAACGTCAACGATCACGCGCATCGTGTCGCCGGCGAACAACGGGCGCTTGAAGGTCATCGCATCAACGCCGACCAACGCCAGGCCGACGCCATGAATACATCCACTGAGGATTATGAGACCCTCGGTGAAGGAGAAGATCAGTGCGCCGGGCGCAAAGCGTTTGGGATAAAGGGATTTATGAGCGACGTATTCATCGCTCATAAAGAGCTCTTCGAAGAACCCCCCAAGCGCGACGAATTGGGAGATTTCGGCGTCGCCGACGGTCCGGCTCATGGTCTCTATGCGATCGCCGACTTTCCAGTCCTCGAAGCGACGTGCGTCCATACTGATTGATTTCCTCTTCTGGCCGTTGGGCTTCAGGGTTTAGCAACCGAGTTTGTAGCGCATCGCGGCGGAAACGCACAAGTTCGCTGCCAATTGACGGGCGCGTTGACTCGGCACGGGCGGTGGTTGAGTAGGGCTTCGCCGCGATAGATTAGCGGATCACGATGCGAGCGCGAGTAGTAATCGTCGGTAGCGCCGGCGCGGTTGAACAACTCACTTACGTGGTGCCGCCCGCGCTAGAAGGGCGCATGCAATGCGGCCATCGCGTGTTGGTGCCGATGCGATCGCGAAAACTCACCGGCCTCGTCACTGCAATCGGCGACGACCTCGACAGCGGCGGAGTCGAACCTCGAGCCATCCTGGAACTACTCGAAGCCCAGCCGCTATTCGATCGCGCCCATATAGAGCTCATCGAATTTCTGGCGTCGTACTATATGGCACCGCTCGCCGACGCGTATCGCAACGTGATCCCGGCAGTGGCACGAGTCGAGTCACGGCTGATGTTCAAGGCTGGCGCCGCACCGCTACCTTTGGCCCTCGCCACGATGACCGCGCTTGAAAGCGCCGTCATCGCAGCAGTAACTCGCCGCCCAATCACGGCGCGCCAACTGGAACGCCTGGGTGAACGACGCGCAGTCGAGGCAGCGCTGGCGCATCTCGAAGACGAAGGGCTGATCGAGCGGCAGAACGGGACACGCGGACGGCATCGTGAGGCGATTCCGCCGCTGGTGCGGCTGCGCTTGCGCGCAGCCGCACCAGCGGCGGAAGTGCGCGGGCCGCGGCAGCGCGCCATCGTGGAGCACCTCGGCGTTCACGGCGCGACGCGGCTCGACGCGCTCGACGCGGCGGTCGCGGGCGCGCGCGGCGTGGTGCGCGCGATGGCGCGTCGCGCCATCGTGGAGATACTCGCCGACTCCGCGATTGCGCCGCAAGCGGCGCAATCGCGGAGCGGCACCCTGCCGGCGTCGCCCTTCGAGCTCTCGGCCGAGCAAGCCGCGGCAATCGCCGCGGCGTCGCCCGCCGTACACGAGCGGCGCTTCGAGACCTTTCTGTTGTGGGGCGTGACTGCCAGCGGGAAAACCGAAGTCTACCTCCGGCTCGCGTCTGAGGCGCTCGCCGTGCAGCGCCGCGTCCTGGTGCTGGTGCCGGAGATTGCGCTGGCCGATCAGGTCGTGCGAGCCTTTCGCGCGCGCTTCGGCCCGCTGGTCGGGATCGCCCATAGCGCGCAAAACGTCGGCGAGCGTTGGGCCAGCTGGATGGCCGCGCTCAGCGGTGATTGCCGCATCATGATCGGACCTCGATCGGTGGTCTTCGCCCCGCTGCCCGATCCCGGCTTGATCGTCGTCGATGAGGAGCACGACGCGGCTTACAAAAGCGACGAGGGTATCCGCTACAATGCGCGCGATCTCGCAGTGGCGCTCGGACGCTTCGCGAATTGTCCGGTGGTGTTGGGCTCTGCGACGCCTTCCGCCGAGTCCTACGTGAACACGCGCCGCGGGCGCTATCGGATCCTGCGGCTGGCTCATCGCGTCGGCGATCGCACTCTAGCCGAGGTCGACATCATCGACCTGCGCGAGCATCTGCGAGCGGAAAAATCGCGCGCCGAGCAACTGCGCGTGGAACTTCGAGATAGCGAGGCCCGTGCCGCAAGGTCGCGCAACGGCAATCCTGCGCCTCCGCAAATGACGAGGGTTGCTGGCGAGGCCGCCCCGCCCCCCGATGCGGTGCCGCTCTCGCCGCCGCTGATCGACGCCCTGCGCGCCAATCTCGCGAGCGGCGGGCAGAGCGTCGTTTTCCTGAATCGGCGCGGCTATCACAATTTTCTGCAATGCCATCTATGCGGCAATGTGATCGCCTGCGGAAATTGCAGCGTCAGCATGACTTTCCATCTGCGCGACCGATCGCTGCGCTGTCATTACTGCGGCGAGAACGCTCCCGCACCCGACAAATGTCCCGAATGCGACAGCTTCGGTCTGACGGGTCAGGGTTTCGGGACCGAGCGGCTGGTGCAGGCGATCGCCGAACTGATGCCCGATGCGCGGATCGAGCGCATGGACTCCGACACCAGCGGGCGGCGCGGCGCGCGCGCGGCCATCCTTGAGAACCTGGCGCACGGCCAGATCGATATCCTCGTCGGCACCCAGATGATAACCAAGGGCTTCGATTTTCCCGGGGTCACGCTGGTCGGCGTGGTAATGGCCGATCTAGCGTTGAACATGCCCGATTTTCGATCGGCAGAGCGCACCTTTCAATTGTTGACGCAGGTGGCGGGCCGCGCCGGTCGCGGCGATCGTCCGGGGCGTGTGCTGATTCAAACGTACGCGCCCTTTCATTACAGCATCCGGGCCGCGCGGGAACAGGACTACGGACGCTTCATCCGGCGCGAGCTCGAACTGCGGCGCGAGCTGATGTATCCGCCGTTCGCGCGCATGGCGCTGGTGCGAATCGAGGGCGCCGATTCTGCCCGAGTCAGTGCAATCGCGGCGCGTGTCGCGACTGCACTGGGACGGCTGGCGAAGCCCGCCTCGATGAGGATACTGGGGCCAGCGCCGGCGCCCATCGAGCGTATCAAGCGGCGTTATCGATGGCAGGTGGTGCTGAAAGCGGAGGAACTCAACGAGATGCGCGCGGCCCTGTCAGCGATGCGCGCTGAAACCGCTGCGGCGGCCGCGGACGCCAACGTCCACGTGATCATCGACATCGATCCGATCAACATGCTTTGAGGTTATTTCTTGCGTACGATTACGGCGGTTCCGTAAGCGGCGATTTCGCTCATCAGGTCGGCGATCTCGTTGCAATCGAAGCGCATCGCCAGCACCGCGTTGCCGCCGCGCTCCATCGCCGCGAGCCGGAGGCGCTCGATGGCCTGGTTGCGGCTGTCGCTCAGCAGTTGGGTGTAGCCCTTGGCTTCGCCGCCGAAGACCGTGCGCAGACTCGCGCCGAAATTCGAGAACGCATTGCGCGCGCGAACTACCAGTCCGAAGACTTCGCCCAGCACCTGAGTAACTTCGTAGCCGGGCAGATCGTTCATCGTGGTCACAATCACAGTATCCAGCGTGTTCTCCATGTCCATAGGAAAACGATAACCGCGCGCCACAGATGCGGCAATCGAAGTTCGGCGCGGCAGTGATCGCAAGTTTCGACGATCGTACAAAATGCCATAAGGATGAACGCGCCAGGCAATTCAAGACCGGAACGGCGAACCGCCTCGGTTGTACGGATAAAAGCAAGGCGTGGCGCGGCGGCCGAGAAATTTTGCGCGAAAGCCGGATTGCCGCTAGCATCGGCGCAGGCGCTCGCTGGGCGAGCGTCAAGCAAGGAGCACGAATTGAGAATCGAGGTGCCGGCGCCGATCGCCACGATCGACGCCCAAATGGAAGACGGCGCAATAATCCGCATCCGCCGTCATGGGAATCCCGACGGGCCGCGGCTTGCGTTGAGCCATGGCAACGGACTCGCGATCGATGGCTACCTGCCGTTCTGGGAGCCGTTGCGTGCGCGCTACGATCTGATTCTCTTCGACTTCCGCAATCACGGACAGAATCCGACGCATCGCCTGGACCATCATAACTGGCAAACTTTCATCCACGACCTCGAACGCATTTTCCAGCTCGTGCAGGATCGATTCGGCGCCAAGCGGACGGCGGGCGTGTTCCATTCGCTGTCAGCGGTGAGCGCCACGATGCAGACCCAGCGGATGGGCGCGCAATGGGATCCGCTGATACTCTTCGACCCGCCGTTCTATCCGCGCGACGGCCATCCGCTGCGCGAACAGCAAAGGACCGGCGAAGACGCGATCGCCACGCGCGCGGAGCGGCGCACGCCCAGCTATCAGGATCCGATGGAACTGGCGGCGCAATTCCGCAAGTACTTTACGCGCTGGCAGCCCGCGGCCTACGAACTGATGGCGCGTGCGACGCTGCGCCGCGACGATGCCATGGGGGCATACGTGCTCGCCTGCCCGCGTGAGTACGAGGCGCACGTGTTTCGCAGCAATCGGGACACCAACGCATGGGTGGGGCTCGCGCGGATGCCCGTGGCCGTCAAGCTGATTTGCGCCGATCCAACATTGGATAATGCGACGCCGGCGTTGATCGGCAAGGCGCTCGCGGAGGAAGCGCGAGTCGAGTACGAGGCGATTCCCGACACCACCCATTTTCTGCAGATTGAAAGACCCGCCGAGTGCATTCGATCGATGGAACAGTTTCTCGCCAAAAATGGCATTGCCGCCTGAGACCCGCGACCAACCACTCGTGAAGAAAAAGCCAGTTAAACGCCATGCGATGCGCGAACTCGCCGCAGCTATGCCGGCAGCTTTTCCGCGCCTCCCCCGAAAAAGGCCTCCGGTAATCGCGATTTCCCGACTCGACGTCGAGCGCGACGCGCGGATTCTCAACGCGATCGACTGGGCCGTTGCGCACGGCGAACATTGGGTGATCCTCGGCGCCAACGGGTCAGGCAAGACTTCGCTGTTGAGCACGCTAACGGGTTACATGCCGCCGACGGCCGGCGAGATCGCAGTGCTCGGCGAAACCTACGGACGCGCGGACTGGCGCGAGCTGCGCAAGCGTATCGGGATTTGCAGTTCGAGCATTCATCATCTCATGGAAGGGCACGAAACCGCGTTGTCGTCGGTGATCAGCGGACGGCACGCAATGGTCGGAATGTGGGGCGAGATTCGCGACGACGAACGGCGGCAGGCGCTGAAGATTCTGCGTCAGGTCGAGGCCGAGAAGGTTCGCGATCGGCCGTGGCGCTTTCTTTCGCAGGGCGAACGGCAGCGCGTCCTGATCGGGCGCGCGTTGATGGCGAAACCGGAACTGCTGATCCTCGATGAGCCATGCGCGGGGCTGGACCCGGTCGCGCGCGAGCACTTCGTGCAATTCCTCGAGCGCCTCGCGCGGACCAAGGGCGCTCCGACCCTGGTACTGGTGACGCATCACGTCGAAGAGATCATGCCGGCGTTCTCACACGTGCTGGTGCTGAAGGAGGGATCGGTACTCGCGGCGGGTCCGAAGGCAAAGATTCTGACGTCGGGCACACTCTCGCGTGCCTTTCACGCACCGGTACGGCTGCGCCGATTACGCGGCCGCTATGCCTTAGCTGTTACGCCGAGCCTTGGCGTCGTCATCTGACGGGGCTGCGACCACTTTGAGGGGGCGCGGCGCTTTGATAAATTTAACCGTTACGGCTTAAACAGATGGCGCTGCTTAGAATACGCAAATTCCCCGATAACGTGCTGAAGGAAGCGGCCAGGGCGGTCGAGAATATCGATGGAAGCCTCAACGGCTTCATCGAGAGCATGGCGCAGACCATGTACGCCGCGCCCGGAGTGGGCCTCGCAGCGCCTCAGGTCGGCGATTCGCGGCGCATCGTGGTGCTCGATACCGACCACGAGAATCCGGGCAAGCATCTGCTCAGGCTGATCAATCCGAAGGTCGTCGAGGCCGAGGGTTCGATCATGTGGGAGGAAGGCTGCCTCTCCGTGATTGATTTCACTGCCGACGTGCAGCGCGCCGAACGCGTGCTGGTGCGCGCGTGGACGCCGGAGCAGAAGGAAATCGAGATCGAGGCCAATGACTTGCTGGCGGTGGCGTTGCAGCACGAGATCGATCATCTCGATGGCAAGCTCTTCATCGATCGCATCAGCCGTATCAAGCGCGAACTCTATCGCCGCAAACTCGCCAAGATGATCAAGGAGGGCAAGGCCGATGGGAAGCCCCCCTCCGCTGTCCGCATCTGATGCTTCGCGCGCTCCGCTGCGCATCGTCTTCATGGGCACGCCGGCGCTGGCGGCCCACATCCTCGATCGGCTAATCGCCGATGCCGGAGCGGATTTCATCATCACTGGCGTAGTCACGCGGCCGGATCAGCCGCGCAAGCGCGGGCTGAAACTGGAGCCGTCCGAAGTCGGCGCGGTGGCCGAACGGGCTGGACTGCCGACGCTCAAGCCAACGAAAATCCGCACCCCGGAATTTCTCGCGGAACTGAAATCCTTCGCACCCGACCTGCTGGTGGTGGCAGCTTACGGCCGTATCCTGCCGAATCAGCTGCTCGATCTGCCGCGCCTGATGCCGATAAACGTTCACGCTTCGCTATTGCCGCGCTATCGCGGCGCGGCGCCGATCGAAGGCGTAATCCTCGCCGGCGATCATGAGAGCGGCGTCACGATTATGCGGGTGATCGAGCAGATGGACGCGGGACCCATCATCCTGCAGCGTGCGATTCCGCTCGCCTTCGACGAGACCCAGGGCACGCTCAAGGAAAAGCTCGGCGAACTGGGCGCGCAGGCGTCGCTGGAAGCGATCGCGCAATTCCGCACCGGGACAATCACCGAGACACCGCAGGACGAAAATCTCGCTACGTACACCTCTCCGATCAAGAAAGAACATTCGGTCATCGATTGGAGTGGCGACGCCTTGCGCATCGAGCGGATGATTCGGGCCTACGATCCGTGGCCGGTGGCGCGCACGACGATCGCCGGCGAGGACCTCATGATCTGGCGTGCGGAGGTAATCGCAGAGGAGTCGCGGGACTCCTCTGCGATTACCTCCGCACCCGGGACGATCGCGGCGCTCCAGCCTGAGGCGATCGTCAGATGCGGTCGCGGTTCGCTCGCGCTCATCGAGGTGCAGGCACCCGGCCGCCGCCGGATGGCGGCGGCCGACAATCTGCGCGGCCGCCGCCTCGCGGCGTCCGCGCGCCTCGGCACATGAAGCCGCGCCGAGATAGCCAGCGGAGACCGGCGGCGGGCGGCTTCGCCGCCGACGCCGCCGGTCTCCGCACGCGCCGCACCGCCCTCGAAGTCCTCGTTCGCGTCGCGCGCGAACGCGGCTTCGCCGATGTCCTCCTGGGACATCGGCTCGCGGACTTCGCCGCGCCCGATCGCCGCCTGGTCACGCAGATGGTGCTTGGCACGATCGCGTGGCAAGGCCGCCTCGACTACGAACTGGAGCGCGTCTCCTCGCGGCCGCTCGACGCGATCGAACCAAACGTGCTCGCGGTACTTCGATTGGCGCTGTTTCAACTGCGCATCCTGAGCCGCATCCCCCATCACGCGGCCGTCGATACCGCCGTCACGTTGGCCCGTGAGGGCGCGGGTGACGCGGCGGCGCGCTTCGTCAATGGCGTGTTGCGCAACGCCCTGCGCCGGCCAATTGAACTGCCATCGCGCGATCGCGACAGGGTCGCATATCTCACAGTTGCTCATTCTCATCCGCGATGGCTGGTCGAGAAATTTATCGAGTGGTTCGGCTTGCACGACGCCGAGACGTTAATGGCGGCGAACAACCGCGCCGCGCCCAATGTGCTCCGGCTGAACCTCGCCCGCGGCTGCGCGGAGGAATTGATCGCGCGCCTCGAACGCGAAGGCTTTGACATCGCATCACGCGGGCGGTTTCCGGAGACGATTATCCTCGGCAGCGCGCCGCTCTTCGACGCCTACGCTTTGCGCGACGGCATTTGCTATCCGCAAGCCGAAGCGTCCCAACTGGTGGCGCGGATGCTCGCTCCCGCCCGCGACGCGATCGTTGCCGACTGCGCGGCCGCGCCCGGCGGCAAGGCCGCTCATCTGGCCGAGATCATAGGGCCGCGCGGCCGAGTCGTCGCGATGGACTTGAATCTCGCGGGGCTGAAAAAGACCCGCGGGCTGGCGGATCGGCTGGGCCATACCAACGTATTTGTCGCTCGCGCCGACGCCACGGTTGCGCTCCCGCTCCGGTCGAACTCCCTCGATTACGTGCTACTCGATGCGCCCTGCACCGGCACGGGCACGATGCGCGAGCATCCGGAGATCCGCTGGCGCCTCGACCCCGGCGACTTCACGCGAATGTCGACACTGCAGGCCCGAATGCTCGATCAGGCGGTGGCGCTGGTACGACCCGGAGGCGCGATTGTTTACTCCGTATGCAGCCCAGCGCCCGAGGAAGGAGCGGGTGTGATTGCGACTTTTCTCGCGCAGCATCCGGAGTTTGCGATCGCTATGCCGTCGGCGTTGCGCGAAAGCCTGAGGGGACTACTTGGCGACGACGATTGCTTACGCACGCGGCCTGATCGGGGCGGCCTGGACGGATTTTTTGCCGCCCGCTTAATCCGGCGAGCCTGAGCCTAGCCGGACGCATTCAGGAAGGCGGCAAAGGAAACCCGACGCGGGATCAGTTTGGCGGATCGGGGAGAGACACAGCGTCTGCGGTCGATTCCGCCGGAACAGTCGATTCCGCTGGAGGAGTCGAAGGTGTCGACGGAGCAGCGGCTTTCGATGATTCAGATTCCGACGAGACTTTAGTCACTGTGAGGCGCTTCACGCCGGAGTGAGTTATGCCGAGCTTACGCGCCGCAGCTTCAGATAGGTCCATGCTGCGTCCGCGAACATACGGGCCATGATCATTGATTCTGACGACCACCGACTTGCCATTCTGCGGATTTTTAACCTTGACCAGAGTCCCGATGGGTAGTTTTTTTGATGCTGCGGTCATCTCGTTTGGATTGTAAGGCTCACCGCTCGCAGTCGGCTGGCCTCGCAACTCAGTGCCATAATACGAGGCTTTCACGACGTGACCCTGCGACTCCGATCTCGCCGGCAGTGCCGGTCGTGATTCCGCCACCGGCTCCTGCGGCACGGCAACAAGAGCAGCCGTATCGGCAGGGGGCGAAGGATTCATCGAATTGCACCCGACCGCAAGAGCGCCGATTGCGACAGCCAAAGTAATCATTGAACCGCGTGCTAAAGCTCTAGATGGTTGGTTCAATTTCAACATGCGATTAAAACTCAGCAAGTTCGAGACCACCGAAGAAGTGCCATAATTCAAAGGCATTTCTTGCAAGTATCTCTGATATGACGATTCTCTCTGTAAACATTACCGGATCGTATCAGGTGCCGTTTATCCAATGTTGATCTATTTAGCCTATCTGGCGCTGTACTCTCTTAGGCTTGACTGAGTCGGCCTTCGGAACCGGCAGCTCTTTGCGGCCTCTGCTGACACCCGCTAAGCTGCCGTCATGAATCGCGCGGCGAAAATTGCTCCATCGATTCTTTCGGCCGATTTCGCAAGGCTCGGCGACGAGATTCATCGAGTGGAAGCTGCCGGCGCCGATTTGATTCACTTCGACGTGATGGACGGTCATTTCGTGCCTAATCTTTCAATCGGTATTCCGGTGCTCGAAGCGGTGCGAAAGGTTACGCGGCTCCCACTCGACGCGCACCTGATGATCGAAAAGCCGGAGCGCTACCTGGAGGCCTTCGTTAAGGCGGGTGCGGACTCGTGTTCGGTTCATGCCGAGGTCTGTCCGGACTTGCCCGGGATCGCCAGACAGATACATGCGCTGGGAGTTCGCGCCGCGGCTGGCATCAATCCGGAGACGCCGCCAGACCGGGTCCTCGCCGCCGCCGATCACTTCGACATGATCCTCGTTATGAGCGTGCATCCGGGCTTCGGCGGCCAGAGCTTCATCCCTGAATCGGTGGACAAGCTGCGCATCATACGGGAGGAACTCGACCGTCGCGGCCTCAAGATTGACATCCAGATAGACGGCGGGATCAAGATCGACAATGTCGCCAAGGCAGCTGCCGCCGGGGCTAACGTTTTCGTGTCGGGATCGGGCATTTTTGGTCATCCCGACTATGCTGCGATTATTTCCGAGATGCGCGAACAGATCGCTCATCACTGATTTATTGACGCCGCGACCGTTGAAGCGTAGTTGGCGACGTCTCGCTTCCGAGTTTGAGCGATTCTCAGTTCTCGTGGCCGCTCGCCTTGGCAACTGCGCGATGCTATACAGAGTATCCCGCGTGCGGCCCCTTTCGGCCGCATGTTCCGCTGACAGAGGTCCGGGGTGTGGCTCAGCATGGTAGAGCACTGCGTTCGGGACGCAGGGGTCGCTGGTTCAAATCCAGTCACCCCGACCATTTTCCAACCTTGAATCGAGTTCGTTTCTGACGACTGTCCTGCTGATAATGGCCGGCTACCTGATCGGTTCGATACCGATCGGCGTCCTGGTCGGGCGGGCGTTCGGATTCGACCCGCGAGCGGTCGGGTCCGGCAACGTCGGCATGACTAATGTCGCGCGCGCCGGCGGGAAAGTTCCCGCCGCCATTACCTTCATCGGCGACACCCTCAAAGGACTACTCCCGGTGGCGATGGCCCGGGCTGCTGCCCTGGGCCCGGGCGGGCTCGCGGTGGTAGCCTTCGCCGCTTTTCTCGGATCGATTGCGTCGATCTTTCTGCATTTTACCGGCGGACGGGGCGTCGCTACCTCCCTTGGCCTCTGGGTCGTCCTGGCCCCTGTTGCGGTCGCGATTGCGGCGGCTGCCTTCCTCGGCGTGATCGCACTGAGCCGGATCGTCTCGCTGGCCTCGATTGCCGCTGCGATCGTCCTTGTTCCCGCAGTGGCTGCTGTGGGATGCCCACGTCAATACATCCTATTGGCGATCGCGGTGTCAGGATTGGTGTTGCTGCGTCATCGAGCAAATGTTGAGCGGCTTATGGCGGGCGAAGAACCGCGTATTGGCGAGCGGAAACCCAGGTCCGAGGGTTGAGTTGCTTGCGCGGTGCCTATCGCGTAACCGTTAGCTTGTTTGGTAACCATTGTAGAGGCCCTCGAAGGTTGCGAAAGGCGGCTTTTGTGCCTGCGCGGCTGGCATCGGGTTTGCGAGTCAGCCGAGAGCATCTGACGAGCTTCTGGTTGGGTTACGGAACTTGCGCTGTCGGCGTATCATTTGGAGTACCCTGAGGTGTGTGAGTTGGTCGGGCCGGAGCGTCCCAGTAAGATGCCGCCCAGAGGAGTCCTATGAAGAAGGTTGAGGCGATCATAAAACCGTTCAAACTCGACGAGGTCAAAGAGGCGTTGTCGGGAATCGGTGTGCAGGGCCTCACGGTTAGCGAGGTTAAGGGATTCGGCCGCCAGAAAGGCCACACGGAACTCTATCGTGGCGCGGAGTACGTGGTCGATTTCTTGCCCAAAGTAAAACTTGAAATCATTGTCTCCGACGACACCGCCGCGCAGGTGGTCGAAACCATCGAGCGCGCGGCTCGCACCGGACGTATCGGCGACGGCAAAATCTTTGTCCTCGCCATGGAGGAGGTCGTGCGCATACGAACGGGTGAGCGTGGGGCTAACGCGCTTTGACATGGATGCACTGAACAGTCGCGCGCAAATTTCCCGGCTGGCCTGATCGACCCTCGCGTTCGACGGGCCCCCAACTCCTCCGACCGAGACGGTTTGCGCAGCCGGGAGTAAGGGTCGCGAAGCAACTTCGCGACCCTTACTCTTATAGAGCGGTCACGATATTGCGTCAGACCATCCGCCGCCACCCGCGCTTTTCCATCGGCAACCGCCTGACCGACCAGACCGCCATGACCGAGTGCAGGATTACGGCTGGCCACAAGGCAATACCAGTTGTCTGCAACACGAACCCGGCGCGTCCGAGGATCAGTGCCAGGCCCAGATTGTAGATAATCATCGCGCTCACCAGTCCCCGAGCGGCGCGGCTTTGCGAGTCGGTATGAGCGAGCCAGCAAGCGACACCTAGCGTAAGCAACGCGACCCCGCCGACGCGCGCCACCGTCAACGAGATCGGCCCGTCCAGAGCTTCACCGAGCAGCATTCGGACGACAAACGAAGGCACCGCCAGCAATGCCGATCCCGTCGCTGCCTCGATGATTGAGGTAACTGCGAGTAATCGATTCATCGTATGCCGCACGTCAGGCAGGCAGCGTCGCAGACCGCCAGCCCCGCGCCATGGCTATCCGACACCTAGTTATCGACGCTCTTTGCGGCGTCATTGACGGCTTTCTGATCCGCCGGCGTCAATTGCGACGGTCCGAGCTTGAACGTCAGCTTGTCAATCGTGCCGGTGAATTGGAACGGCAGCTTGTAGTCATCGTTGACGGGCGTGCGCGTATCCATGCCGACGTCGAAGGTCTCGTCGATGGACATGAGCAGGGGTATCGTGTGCGGGATCGTCTTGCGCGACACTTCCTTGCCGTCAACGGTAAACACGCCAGTGCCGCCCTTGCCGGGGCCGGGGCCGTCGTATTTGAAGTCGAACGCTATCGTATGCTTGCCCGGCTTGAGCGCCTCGGCGAGCAGGCCATGCCCCGCCGGTCCGCCTTCCCAGCGGTAATGGGTCAAATCGAGCAGGTTGTAATCGAAAACCGGCTTCCCCTTTAGCAAATAGAGGCCGTACCCGCCGAAGCGTCCGCCCAGAGTCACGATCATTCCTTCGGCCCCGCCTTTCGGAATCGTCACCTCGGCAGTGATGGTGAAGTCCTTGTCCAGGATGCTGGGCGCATTGCCAACGGGAATATTGGCGTTCGCTCCCGTATAAGTGAAAACCGTCTGCCCCGCGACCGCGCTCGGCCGCGGCGTCAGGAGTCGCGTGAAGCCCGAGTTATCAAGGGGCAGGACCTGATATTTTGCGGCTTCGGTCAGGAATAACGACTGCATTTCCTTGAGCTTGTCCGGCATCTTGGCGGCGAGGTCGTTGTTCTGCGAGTAGTCGTCGGTGATGTGGTAAAGCTCCCATTTGTAGTCGTCGAGCGGCGTCAACTTGCCCGTCGCGAGCAGCCACGGCGCCGCGGGAGGGGTTGTCGATGCGATCCAGCCGTCATGGTAAATCGCGCGGTTGCCGACCATCTCGAAATACTGCGTGTCGTGCTTTGACGGAGCATTGGCGTTGGCCTTGTCGAAGGTATAGGCCATGCTCACGCCTTCAATCGGCTTCTGCTTGATGCCATCGACGACTTCGGGCGCCTTGATGCCCGTTGCCTCGAGGATGGTGGGCACGATATCGACGACGTGATGGAACTGTGAACGGATGCCGCCGGGATCGCTGATGTGACCGGGCCATGAAATCGCCAGGCCCTGCCGCGTACCGCCGAAATGCGACGCTACCTGCTTCGTCCACTTGAACGGGGTGTCGAACGCCCACGACCACGCCACCGACATATGCGGATAAGTCTTGTCCGATCCCCAATCGCGATAGTGCAACAACTGCACTGCCATCGGGAGCGTGAGAATCCCGTTGTAGGCGGTCAACTGGTTAAAGGTGCCCTCCAGAGTACCTTCCGCGCTGGTGCCGTTGTCTCCGCAAATGTAGATGATTAGCGTATTATCCAGTTTTCCTTCGTCCTGCACCTCCTGGATCACCCGCCCGATTTCATAATCTGTATAGGCAGTGTATGCGGCAAAGACTTCAGCCTCGCGCGCATAGAGCTTCTTCTGGATGAGCGACAACGAGTCCCACCGCGGCAGCGTTGCGCCACCATAGGCGGCCTGCCCTTCCGGCCATGGCGTGAGCTGCGTATCCGGCGGGATCACGCCCAGCCGCTTCTGGTTGGCGAAAATCTGATCGCGCAGCTTTTCGTAGCCCATGTCGAACTTGCCTTTGAACTTGTCGATCCATTCCTGGGTCGGCTGATGGGGCGAGTGGCTGCCACCAGGAACGTAATAGACGAAAAACGGCTTGTCGGGCGCGGCCGCGTTCAGGCTGCTCATGTATTTGATGGCGTCGTCGGCGAGATCGGTCGTGAGGTTGTAGCCGGGCTTGCCGATCCACGGAAAAACCGGCGTCGTATTGCGATAAAGATACGGCGTCCACTGGTCGGTCTCGCCGCCCAGAAACCCGTAGAAATACTGGAAGCCCAGCCCGACGGGCCACTGGTCGAATGGTCCCGCCGCGCTGTATTGAAACCCCGGGATGTTGTGGTCCTTGCCGAACCACGAGGTAGAGTATCCATTGTCCCGCAGGATCGTGCCGATCGTGGCGTCTTCCGGTCCCATGACGGAATCGTAACCGGGGTAGCCAGTGGATAGCTCACCGATCACGCCGTAGCCCACCGAATGATGATTGCGACCCGTAATCAGCGCCGCCCGCGTCGGCGAACACAGCGCCGTCGAGTGGAACTCCGTATAGCGCAACCCTGCCTTTGCGATACGATCCAGCGCGGGGGTCGGAATTACTCCGCCGAAGGTGCTCGAAACGCCGTATCCCTGATCGTCCGTCATGATCAGCAGAACATTGGGCGCTCCCTTGGGCGGTACCACACGCGGCGGCCAGTAGGGCGTCGAATCGTTGGCGCTCTGCTTGATTACGCCCCCAAACGGCATCGGCGGCGGCGGAAGCTGCTTGCCCTCGAGCGTCATAGTCGCATTCGGCGATCCCGGTACGCCGTTGATTTGCTGGGCATCTGCGACCGCCGTGGCGACCAAAATCAAAACCATGGCCGCAGCCGTCTGCGCGATGACCTGAACAATAGATCGCGACCAAATCTCGAGGCTTCGCTGGCGCTTCATCGGGTTCCTCCTCCCTCACAAACCGGTAAAAGATTCATCTTGATAATCGAATCGGGTCTCCCGACGCTATTGGCCCTTGGTCCAATACGATCGTCCAAAGTGAACAAAAACGCCGGTCCACGGCTTCCATTGCACCGCTCGATGTCGAACCAATCGCCGAAACCGAACGCCGCGCTCGCACGTCATAATGGCTGAGATGGCAATACCGATGCGCAAACCGGCGCCTGACGCCCGGATCAGTGCCGACGCTCTCTACCGCGCCCATCAGCAGCGCATCGTCCGCCTGTGCCGAATGCTGCTGGGTAATCCGGAGGATGCCGACGAAGTATCGCAGGAAGTGTTTGTGAAGATGCTCAACCAGCGCGAACAGGGCCTCGAACCCGCCGACTGGAGAGCGTGGCTCACGCGAGTGGCAATCAACGCCTGCCATGACCGCCATCGCTCGGGATGGTGGAAATGGTGGAAGCGCGACGGACGTGAGCTCCTCGATACCGATCTCACGGCCCGTGACACCGTGCACGAGGCCATCAGCCACGAGCAAACCGACGCGTTGTGGATCGCGTTTCGCAAGCTGACGCCCCGCCAGCAGGAAGTTTTCATCCTGCGCCAGGTCGAAGGGTGGTCAACCCGCGAAACGGGAGTGGCGCTGGAGCTCTCTGAGCAGGCGGTAAAGCTGCAACTTTTTCGGGCCTTGCGGCGTTTGCGCGAGTCCCTGCGGAGTCATCAATGAAATTGTGCCTCGACGATAACAAACTACTCCGCATTTTAGTCGCGGATGACGGTGAATCTGCTCAGGAATATGCCCGGGAACTTTCCGATGATCGGGCCCATCTTGCCGGGTGCTCCGGATGTGCCGAGCGTTATCGGGAAATCGCCCTCGAGAACGGCTCGATAACGAGCGCACTGACGGGCGCGGCGGATCGCCTGAATTATCGGGAGAGCGCCCGGAATTTGGGCATCCTCGCCCGTTTCAGGGACGGGGTTCGCACCGCCATGGTCTTTTCTGCGGCTGCGGCTTTCGGTGGTGCGGCCGCCTTCGCACTTCTGCTCGCGCTGGGTTGGCGTCCGATCACGGAGCGAAGCGAGATCGCCCGGGCCTCGGTGAGCAACGCTGCCTCTCCGATCGCCTCCGTCAACCGCGACGCGAGCCAGGTGGTCGCCGACGACGATTCCGACGGCTTACCGACCGCGGCCGGCGGCCTGTACAACGCCGAAGCGATCAGCAGCGATCCGCTGTCAGATCTCGTGGGGAGCGGCTCGGTATCCGGCGCGAACTCCGACGGAGGCGAAGATCTGCTCTTTTGTGTACCCGGTGAAGACGGCGACATCTGCTCTCCATCCGGGGGACAGGGATAGCCGAGGAAAAGGTAGAATAGATGGAGAGTACTCGATGAAACGGAAAGTAGGGTTAGTTGTCGCCGCAGCGGTACTGCTGATGTTGCCGCTGGTGCCTCGACTCGTGCGCGCCCAGATGGGGCCGCATGCCGGCTTCCAGCAGTGCAGAATGATGGGCGAACATGGCGGCATGCTGGGGGGAATGTCTGCGCTGCCGATGTTCCTGCGGGCGGCCAAGCTCACCCCCGCTCAGCAAGCCCAGGTCAAGTCGATTATGGACGCGAATCGCGCGACGCTGCATAGCCAGTTGGAACTGATGCACGCTGCGCGCGAGCAAATAGCGGATAAACTCTTTTCGGCTGGCACCGTTACGGCCGCTGACCTCTCGGCGCAAACTCAACAGATCGCACAGGTCCAGCAGCAATTGTTACAGAACGAACTCAACGTCGCGCTGCAGGTCCGCGCGATTCTTACTCCAGCCCAGTTGCAGCAGGTCGCCCAGTTCCATCAGCAGTTCGAGAGCTTGCTCAAGCAGATGCACGCCTTGATGCAGGCGAACGGCGGACCCGGTGACGACGGCCCCGGCCCGGGCGGCGGCCCTCCTTCGGGGGATGGCCCGGGACCTGACGGTCCGCCGCCGGTTTAACCACCGATCCGTCTCGCCGTGGCGGTTATTGACGGCGATTCTTCTGGTTCCAGACTTTTCCCTCCCCAAGTCTGGAAATCAGCTCGGCGGGCTCCTGATCGGGGCCCGCCGATTTTTTGGGAACTGCGATTCTATAAGCCCGTAGTGCGGTTATTTTTTAGTCAACGCTGTCCTTGGAGACGTAGCCGGTCACACCTTTGCTGGCGCCATCGAGGATTTCGATCTGATAGCCGTCTTCGTCGCTGTTCAGCACCTTCACCGGCGTGCCGTCATCGACCTTTTTGGCGACCAGGCTTGCGCCGAGACCACCAATCATCCCCGCCGGTCCACCCTGGCTTTGCAATCCCTTCAGCCGCTCGAAAGAATCTTTGTCTGGGAACACTGGAACAGTAGTGTCGCCGCCGTGCGCGACCAGTTTGTGGCTGCAACCCGCCAACCCCAGTGCCGCAACGATTGTCGCCGCTCGCGCAGCGTACATTATGGATCGAAATAATCGATTGCTTTTCACCATCATAGCTTCCCGATCGGTTCCACTCTGATCAACTCAACCCGCACACACCGATCCCTTTCCTGCCGGGCTCGCCGTTGATTGCACTCTCTCGCAAGTCCAACCGTGCGTCACGAGGGACAACATGGAAACCGTTAAATTGCCGGCATCCACGGCGCATGATACTTTTTACGCTTCCGTCCGGGAAAGCCCGGAGACCATCATCATGCGAATTGGAATCATCTCTGACACCCACATCCCGGAGGCATGCGATCATCTGCCGCCGGCGGTTTTCGACGCCTTCAGCGGCGTCGATCTCGTGATGCATGCTGGCGACGTTTACGTGAATCGCGTACTCGATGAGTTGGCACAAATCGCTCCGGTCATCGCGGCTCTCGGCAACGGTGACGAGGGCCTCGACGGTCATCGCTTCAAGCTCGAACCCGACGATCGGGTGCGCAGTGCTCATCTGCTGGAGATCGAGGGCGTGCGCGTCGGACTTGCTCATGCACTGCCGACCCCGGACGAGACGTCCGACCGCGTGTTCGAAAATGCGATGCACCGGCATTTCGGCGGCGTTGTGGATGTCCTCGTGATGGGCCACAGCCATCTCGAAGGAGTGACGCGTTTTGGAACGACGCTGGTGGTGAATCCGGGCAGCGCGACCTTGCCGCATAACCTGGTCGACGTACCGGGCACCGTTGCAATCCTGGAAATCGCATCCGGCGGCCATGTGACCGCCGAAATTATCCGGCTGGGATAACCCGCGGGGCGCATAGCCGTCACATCCAAGTTCCGAGGAGGAAGACTCTTTGTCCGTCGAAAATGCTCCGCAATCGCAGGCCGCGCCGACACGCGCGGTAACGATGGAGAAGCTGGTAAATCTGTGCAAACGCCGCGGCCTGGTCTTTCCCACCAGCGACATTTACGGCGGCCTCGGTTCGACCTTCGACTACGGTCCGATCGGCGTTGAGCTGAAGCGCAACGTCAAGGAGGCGTGGTGGCGCGAGATGGTGCAGCGCCGCGCCGACGTGATCGGCCTCGACAGCGCCATCCTGCAACATCCCCGGACCTGGGAGGCGTCGGGTCACCTGCAAAACTTCACCGATCCGCTGGTGGACTGCAAGAACTGCAAGCAGCGCTTTCGCGCCGACCACGTACAGGGCGATCGCTGTCCGGCGTGCGGCGGCGAACTGACCGAGGCACGACAGTTCAACCTGATGTTCAAGACCTTCATGGGGCCGCTCGAGGACACCGCCAACACGGTCTATCTGCGGCCCGAGACCGCGCAGGGCATCTTCGCCAACTTCGCCAACGTCATCGATACGCAGCGCGTGAAGCTGCCTTTCGGCATCGCGCAGACCGGCAAGTCGTTTCGCAACGAGATCACGCCCGGCAACTTCATCTTCCGCACGCGCGAGTTCGAGCAGATGGAGATGGAATTCTTCGTCAAGCCCGATCCGGCGGAGGAGCAGCGCTGGTTCGATTACTGGGTCAACGAGCGCTTCAACTGGTACGTCCGCTACGGTATCGCGGCCGACCGCTTGCGACTGCGTCCACATGCGCAGGACGAGCTTTCGCATTACTCACGCGGCACCACCGATGTCGAGTACCTCTACCCGTTCGGCTGGGGTGAACTTGAGGGAATCGCGCGGCGCGGCAGCTTCGATCTCGATCAACACGCCAAGTTCAGCGGCAAGGACCTGACCTACTTCGACGAAGAGGCGAAGGCGCGCTATCGTCCGTGGGTTATCGAGCCGGCCGCGGGCATGGACCGCGCGATGCTCGCTTTCATGCTCGACGCTTACGACGAGGACGTGGTCGAGAACGAGACGCGCATCGTGTTGCGCCTGGACGCGCGCCTGGCGCCGATCAAGGTCGCCATCTATCCACTGCTCCGCAAGGGCGGCCAGCCGGAAAAAGCCCACGAAGTGCGCGAAACGCTGGCGCGCTATTTCACCACGGCCTACGATCAGGCGGGATCGATCGGACGGCGCTACCGGCGTCAGGACGAAATCGGCACGCCGTTTGGCGTGACCGTCGATCATCAGACGATGGAAGACGACACGGTGACCTTGCGCGATCGCGATACGACGCAGCAGGAGCGAGTGCCGGTCGGCGCTCTCGTGGCGACTTTGATCGAGCGGATCGGCTGGTAGCGCACGGCTCAAACGGTCTCATTTGAAAACGCAGCGCGGGCGCGACTCACTCGAGATGTGAGCGCTCACCGGACTAAAGATTCATAAACCATAAGGCCAGCAAGGCCGGGGGCGGGAGATAAGTTCAATGACGCGGGTTCATCCTGAGATTTACTTTTTTGGCGCGGGCGTGGCGGAAGGACGCTCCGAGATGCGCGATCTGCTCGGCGGCAAAGGCGCCAACCTGGCCGAAATGGCATCGTTGAAGCTGCCAGTTCCTCCAGGCTTCACGATTTCCACGCAGGTCTGCAACTACTACTACCAGCACGGCAACAAGTATCCGAAGGGGCTCACCGAGGGCGTAGCTAAGAGCGTCGCGCGCGTCGAAAGGGCGCTCGGCCGCAAGTTCGGCGACGCCAAGAACCCGCTCTTAGTGTCAGTACGTTCGGGCGCGCGGGTCTCGATGCCCGGCATGATGGATACCGTACTGAACCTCGGCCTGACCGATAAAACCGTCGTCGGGCTTGAGGCGGTGAGCGGCAACCCGCGTTTCGCGTGGGATTCCTACCGGCGCTTTTGCCAGATGTACGGCGACGTCGTTCTGAAGCTCAAGCCCGAGGACAAGAACGATCGCGATCCGTTCGAGGAATTGATCGAAGCCAAGAAGGTCGCACGCGGCGTCAAAGAGGACGTCGATCTCTCGGTCGATGACCTCAAGGAGTTGGTGGACGAGTTCCGCGCCCTGATTCGCATGCGCGTCGGCCGCGACATTCCGCAGGATCCGCGCGAGCAGCTTTGGGAAGCGATCGGCGCGGTCTTCGGATCCTGGAACAACGATCGCGCGGTCGTCTATCGCAAGATGAACAACATCCCGGGCGACTGGGGCACCGCCGTTACGGTCCAATCGATGGTGTTCGGCAACCTCGGCGCCGACTGTGCGACCGGCGTCGCCTTCACGCGCGACCCCTCGACCGGCGAAAAGGGTATCTACGGCGAGTTCCTGCCCAACGCACAGGGCGAAGACGTCGTCGCCGGCATCCGGACACCGCTGCAAATCAGCCTGGCGGGCGGGCGCAAGTGGGCGAAATTCGAGGGCATCAGCGAGGCTGAACGCAAGGCGAATTTCCCAACACTGGAAGAAAGCTTTCCTGCGGTCTTCAAGGAATTCCTCAAAATCGCCGGCCGCCTCGAAAAGCATTTCCGCGACATGCAGGACATGGAGTTCACAATCGAGCGCGGCGAACTTTTCATGCTGCAGACCCGCAATGGCAAGCGCACGGCGGCTGCGGCAGTGCGCGCCGCGGTCGAGATGGCGGATGAAAAGCTGATCGACCGGCGCGGAGCACTGATGCGCGTCGATCCGATCCAGCTCGAGCAGTTGCTCCACCCCGGACTCGATCCGAAGTCCGCCAAGACCGTCATCGCGCGCGGGCTGCCGGCGTCTCCCGGTGCGGTCTCGGGTGAAGTCGTTTTCTCGGCGGACGAAGCCGTCATCGTGCATCAGGCCGGTCGTCCGGTGATCCTGGTGCGCATCGAAACGTCGCCCGAGGACATCCATGGGATGCAGGTGGCGGAAGGTATTCTGACCGCGCGCGGCGGCATGACGAGTCACGCCGCGGTGGTCGCTCGCGGGATGGGCAAATGCTGCGTGGCGGGCTGCGGCGCACTCGAGATCGACTATGCGGGCGGCGCGCTGAAGGTCGGCGATCGCGTCATCAAGCGCGGCGAGTACATCACGCTCGACGGATCGACCGGCGAAGTAATGGCGGGGCGCGTACCTACGGTGAAGGCCGAGATGTCCGACCATTTCCGCAAGTTCATGCGGTGGGCCGATCAGGAACGCAGCCTCGGCGTGCGTGCCAACGCCGACACCCCCGGCGACGCCAAGACCGCCATCGAGTTCGGCGCCGAAGGTATCGGATTGTGCCGCACGGAACACATGTTTTTCGGTCCCGGGCGGATCGACGCGGTGCGCGAGATGATCCTGTCTGAGAATTCCGAGCAGCGCGCGCGCGCACTCGAAAAGATCATCCCGATTCAGCGCGCCGACTTCGTCGCGATCCTGCGCGAGATGGCGGGCAAGCCCGTCACCATCCGCCTGCTCGATCCTCCGCTGCACGAATTTCTGCCCAAGGACGATGACGAGATTCGCAAGATCGCAGTCGAGATGGGAGTCGATCCGAAGCGCCTGCACCAGATCATCGAGAACCTGGCGGAGTTCAATCCGATGCTCGGCCATCGCGGCTCGCGCCTGGGCATCAGCTATCCGGAAATCTACCGGGCGCAGGCCCGCGCGATTATCGAGGCGACGCTCGAATTACGCAAAGAGGGCGTCAATGCGATGCCCGAAATCATGCTGCCGTTGATTGGCGAAGTGAAGGAATTTGAATTCCTCGCCAAGGAGATCCGCGAAGTCGGCAGCGAAATTATCGGCAAAGGAAAAACCAAACTCGCTTACACCATCGGCACGATGATCGAAGTGCCGCGCGCGTGCATGGAGGCCGAACACATCGCGGCGGTGGCCGATTTCTTTTCCTTCGGCACCAACGACCTGACCCAGATGACCTACGGCCTGTCGCGCGACGATTCGGTCAAATTTCTCGAAGATTACCTGACGCGCGGCATCTATAAAAAAGACCCGTTCCAGGAACTGGATGCGGAGGGCGTCGGCGATCTGATGCGCATTGGAATCGAGCGCGGGCGCAAAGGGAACAAGAAGATAAAAATAGGAATTTGCGGCGAACACGGGGGCGACCCGGCAAGCGTCAAGCTTTGCCATCGCCTGGGGCTCGATTACGTATCGTGCTCGCCGTTTCGCCTTCCGGTCGCGCGGCTGGCCGCGGCGCAGGCTGCTATCGAGGGTCGCAAAGCCAAGCGCGAGTTCAAGGACGTTTAGGCGAAGTGGGCGCCGCTCCCTGATATCTCGCGCCTAAAATGAGAGCGTCGCGGGCGCACCGCGAGCGCTGCTGAGGGCGGCCCGGTTCAGCCGAAAAAGTCGTCCACGACGATCGCAGCGATCTTTAGATCTTGAACCTGGTTGTTGCGCATGATTTGGAGGTGGACGCTCTCGCCCGGACGATGACGGTTGATGGCCTCGTAGAGCGCCTTGCGCTCGTGGATATCAAGCCCGTCGGCGCTCAGCACCAGGTCGCCCTGGCGCAAGCCGGCCTTCTCGCCCGGACTTCCCGGCATCACGCCCGCGATCACGACGTGTTCGCGCAGCGTGTAGGAAAGCACTCCAAGCCATAGCCGCTGCGGCGTGCTGACGCGATGCCCATGGCGCAAAAGCTCGTCGCGCCCAGAGAGAAAACATTCGCCCGGAATGCCGAGAATAGGACGCACGAGGTCGGCGAAGTTAAGGTAACAGACAGCGATTAGCTGACCTCTCGAATTACAGATTGGTCCACCGCTCAGTCCAATATTGAGCGCCGAGGCGGTGACGCAGACGCATCGCTCAAGGACGAATTCCCAGGCCGCGTCGAACGGCCCGAGGTAAGTGATCAAGCCGGTGTCGGCGCAACGTTTATCTTCGCCGAGGCTCGACACGACGAAAATCTCCTGGCCGAGCTCGCATCCTTCCGACGAAACCACGTCGATATGCGGATGACCACGGCCGTCTATCTGCAGCACGCCCAGGCTGGTAGTGAAGTCGCGCGCTACGACGCGGGCAGGCACCTGGTCGCCGCTGGCGAGCGTCACCATCACGCTCTGCGCGCCCATGATCATGTAGTTGACTGTGACAATAATGCCGTCGTCGCTGACGATCGTACCGGTGCCGCGCCGATCGGTGCCGAGACCAATCGCAACCGACTGATGCGACTGCGGAACCTCACAGTGAATACCCACTGTCGCTCGCGCAACCTTCTCCAGCACTGGGACCGACCCGTTCACGGCATAGACTCCAATATCACCTTATCAGGCACGATTAGCTTATCCATTCCTCAAGGCGCGTCAACGCGCGAGGCCGTCCGCTCGGGCCGGCGAGTGGAAGTTCTCGGCGCGGACAACACCGATTCGAAGTTGCGGCGGACTCAGTAGTCAAACGGGCTTACTGTATAGTGCCCCCGAGCGTTCCAGTTCCTCGACCCGATCGCCGCTATAGCCAAGGTAGTTTTTCAGTATCTCGCGGTTGTGCTCACCCATCGTCGGCGCCTCTAGTTCGAGATCATCTGGAAAGGCCGAGAACTTCAACGGAAACCCCGGCAGATCGATTTCGCCGATCACCTGGTCGTGCATCCGTTTTACCGTGCCACGCTGCCGCAGATGCGGATGGTTGATGGCTTCTTCCGCTGACAGCACCGGCGCCGACGGCACGCGAAACTCATTGAGGCGCGCCATGATCGCGTCGTCGCTTGGAAACGACGTTAGCCATCCCTGGATGATTTCGTAAAGTTCTTCGGTATGCGCGACGCGATCAGGGTTGGTGCGAAAGCGAGGATCCTCTGCGAGATCGGGACGGCCCATCGCCTGACACAATTGCAGCCATTGATGTTGGACGCCGCCGATAATCACTATGTAATGATCGTGGCCGCGATAGATGCTGCACGGCGCACCGTATGACAGATGCTTGCCGCTGCGGGTCAACTTTATACGGCCATCGCTCAGGCTATACATTTGCACCGCCGTATGATGGCAATTGAAGTAGGCATCGATCAGCGCGATATCGAGCAACTGGCCTTCGCCCGTGCGCTCGCGATATAGCAGGGCTGAAACAATAGCCAGTGCCGCGTGCACTCCCGTACTCACATCACCCAATGCCGCCGTAGGAAAAAACGGCGGACCGTCCGCCTCTCCGATCATCGAAGTGATTCCCGAATAGGCCTGCGCGATAAAATCGTAGCCGGGCAGATGCGCGAGCGGCCCTTGCTGCCCAAAGGTCGAAATCGAGCACATGACTATCGCGGGGTTCAGCGCCTTGACGGTTGCATAGTCAAAGCCCATGCGCGCGATGACTCCAGGTGCGAAATTCTCGACTAGTACGTCAACCTTCGGAATCAACTCCTTTATCAACGCGATTGCAGCAGGCTTCTTGATATCGACGCAAATACTTTTCTTGCCGAGGTTCTGCTGAATGTAGTACCCGCTTCGTCCCTCTTTGATCAGCGGCAATTCGCGAGTGCGATCGCCGGCAGGAGCGATTTCGACCTTGACGATCTCGGCGCCCATGCCGGCCATCATCCGAGTTGCCGTCGGCCCTGCAATGTACTGAGTAAAGTCGAGAACCTTGTAACCGTCGAGTATATGCCTGGGCGCTGCCATCGCTACCTCTGCTTTGTCGCGCGATTGAAAACCGAAACCCCTCGGCGGTGCACTGGAAACAACCAAAGCCGATGCTCGCGGTTACGAATTAAGCAGGTGCCGAAACATTGTCAACCGCACCTTCCGGTCTTGTCATGCTACAATGAATTTGTTGCGGATGGTGCCGAATCAATGTTCTTTTCGAGACCGATGAGATGCGCCGCAGACCTATGAGTGACGAAACCATCGCCGACATCGCTCACTACAGCGCCGAGGAAGTCCTGCGCGACGGCGGTTCGATCCACGTCCGTGCGCTGCGTCCCGACGACCGTGAACGCCTGCTTCAACATTTCAGGAGCCTCAGCCAGGATTCCATCTACCATCGGTTTTTCGGCCTCAAGCGCACCCTTACGGACGAGGAGCTGATCCGCCTAACCAAGCTCGATTTCGTCACGCACGTCGGCCTCGTCGCCACTTTGCGCGATAACGGAGGCGAACGGTTCATCGGCGTCGCGCGCTATATTCGCCTGACCGATCCGACGCACGCGGAGGTTTCCTTCGCGGTTCTCGACGAGCATCAGGGGCGCGGCATCGGCAGCCTCCTGCTCGACCATCTGAGCCGCATCGCGCGGTCCAGCGGCATCCTCGAGCTCGAAGCGGACGTGCTGGGCGACAACAATCGGATGCTCGAGGTTTTCGCCAAGAGCGGTTTCAAGGTGCACCGATCGAATTCTTCGGGCGTTATCCACGTCACTTTTCCGACCGCCGAAACCGAGCTCTCGATCGAAGCAACCAGCGCACGCGAATGGTTCGCTGCAGCACGCAGCGTCGCCTCGATTTTGAAGCCGCGATCGGTTGCCGTGATCGGGGCCTCGCGTGATCCGGGAAAGATCGGCGGGGCGATCGTCGCCAACCTCAAGAGTTTCGGGTTCAACGGTCCCATCTACGCGGTGAACCGCACCGCCACCGATGTCCAGGGACTGCCGGGATACAAATCGGTGAGCGCCATCGATGCGCCGATCGACCTTGCCGTAATCGCGGTGCCCGCCGAAGCGGTAGAGGCCGAAATCTCCGAATGCGTCCGCGTGGGCGTGCATTCTGCGGTCATCATCAGTTCCGGCTTTGCCGAGGTCTCCGACGCAGGCCGCGCACGCCAGCAGCGCATTTTCGAGATCGTGCGGCAGTCAGGCATGCGCATGGTCGGGCCGAATTGCATGGGCGTGCTCAACACTGATCCGGCGATCCGGCTCAACGCCACCTTCGCACCGTTCGAGCCGCCGGCGGGCAACCTCGGCATGTATTCGCAAAGCGGCGCACTGGGCATCGCGATTCTCGATCATGCGCGCAAGCGCAACCTGGGCCTGTCCGCGTTCATTTCAGCGGGCAATCGCGCCGACGTCTCCAACAACGATCTGCTGGCATACTTTGCCAACGACCCCGCCACTGCCGTCATCGTGCTGTACCTTGAGAGCGTGGGGAATCCGCTCAAGTTTGCGCGCCTCGCGCGGGAGGTCGCGCTCAAAAAACCTATCATCGCGGTGAAATCCGGACGATCCGCCGCGGGCTCGCGTGCCGCCGCCAGTCATTCCGCCTCGCTGGCGAATCTTGATATCGCCGTCGATGCGTTGTTCGAGCAGGCCGGCGTCATTCGCACCGCCACGCTCGAAGAGCTCTTCGACGTTTCCGCAATCCTCTCGACGCAACCGGTGCCGGCGGGATCGCGCGTCGGCGTCGTCACCAATGCCGGCGGCCCCGCCATCCTCCTGGCCGATGCGTGCGAGGCGCGCGGCCTGATCCTGCCCCCGCCGGGCGCCGCGACGATCGATCGCCTGCGCGCCTTCATGCCCAAGGCTTCCGGCTTCGCCAATCCAATCGATATGACGGCCGAAGCGAGTGCGCTCGACTACGAACGCGTCATCGCCGCGGTCGGCAACGACCCGGACATCGACGCGATCGTCGCGATCTACATTCCGCCGATCGTCACGCAGCCGCAGGCTGCCGCTGCAGGCATCGCGCGCGGCGCCGCCGCCGTGCCCGCGCACAAGCCCGTTCTCACGGTGTTCCTCTCCACGGCCGGACCGCCGCCCGAATTGAACCAGGGTAAGCGAGGCGCGATTCCCGCCTACAATTTTCCTGAGAATGCCGCGATGGCGTTGGCTGCCGCGACTCGGTATGGCCGTTGGCGCGCGCGCCCGCGTGGCGAGGTTCTTAAGCTGGGCCGCTTTGCCCGCGACACCATTCGCACGGTCGTCGATCGGGCGCTGGAAGGTGCCGAGTCCTCGCGCTGGCTCTCGCCAACCGATCTCGCGATTATTCTGCGCGCCGCCGGAATTGAGGTCGCGCTCGCCGAACGTACCTCCGTGGCCGACGCATCCGCGGTTGCCGATCGGCTCGGCTATCCGCTGGTCGCCAAGGCCATCGTGCCGGGACTCATCCACAAGAGCGACGCCGGCTGCGTGATCCTCGGCATCGATTCCATCGAAGCCGTCGCCAACGCCGTGCGGACGCTGCAGGAGCGTACCGCCACCATCGGCTCGAAGCTGGAAGACCTCCTGCTACAGCGTCAGATCAGCGGCGGCATCGAGATGATGGCGGGCGTCACCAGCGATTCGACCTTCGGTCCGCTGCTCGTATGCGGACTCGGTGGCACCATGGTCGAGTTGACTAAGGATGTCGCTTTCCGCCTGCACCCGGTAAGCGATCTCGACGCCGCTGAAATGCTGCACTCGCTGCACTCGAGCCGTTTGCTGGACGGCTATCGCGGTGCTGCGGCCGGCGATCGTGCCGCAATGAACCTGCTGATGACGCGGCTCTCGGCGCTGGTCGAAATTGTTCCCGAATTAACCGAACTCGACCTCAATCCGGTGAAGCTGCTCGCTCCCGGTAAAGGTGCGATCGTCGTCGACGGCCGTATGCGGCTGCGCCCGCTGTCCTGATCGCAGGTCGCCGCTCCTCGCCCGTGGCCTCGATCTGTAGGCACCAATCCGGCAAGTTCAGCGGGCGCCCCCTTTCAGTTCTGGAATTTCATTTGCTATGTTCTGTGAACGAAGGGGGCTGGATTTCGAGCGACGAATCGTACCAGGGGAATCAGGTTATGCTCTTCAAGGTAATCTTCACCGACGGGACCACGGAACCGATTCAAGCCAATAACATTGCGGACGCCAAGATCCAGGCAACCAGGAAATTCCGCGGCCGCCTCATCGCGCGGGTACAACAGGCTGGACTCCTGGATATGGCCGCGCGGCCTCCCCTGAACGCCATCAAACCAGGCTCATCCGAGTAGGCCAAATATGCCACTGGCGCGCATCAACGGAATCGAACTCTACTACGAGGTTCACGGCCAAGGCCCGGCGCTGGTGCTTGCGCACGGCGGCGGCGGCAGCCATCTCTCGTGGTGGCAAAACGTGCCGGTCCTCGCGCGACGCTTTCGCTGCATCACTTTCGATCATCGCGGCTTTGGCGCCTCGCGTGACATTGCTGACGGCCCCGGTCCCAATGCCTTCATCGAAGATTTACGCCAACTCCTCGACCACCTTGGCATCGAGCACGCCGCGCTCGCCGGCCAGTCGATGGGTGGATGGACCGTGCTCGGTTTCGCAACCGCATATCCCGATCGCGTCAGTGCTCTCATTCTCTGCGATACTACGGCCGGCATGGACGATCCCGAGATCGCTCGCGAACAGGCCAAGCTGCGCGAGATGAGCAAGGGCGGCCTTGCCAACATTCTCACCCGCGCCTATGCCGCTGATTTTCCCGCGCGCGGTCCGGTCCGTCACTTCCTCTACCAGCAGATTTCCGCACTCAATACTCACGTCCCCGCCAACCTGCTGTCGGTGCTGCTGAACACCAGGCATCGCGTCGATACGATCGTCAATCGGCGCACGCCCACGATGTTACTGGTCGGCGAGGAAGACGCACTCGCGCCCGCGCACGTGATGGAAATGATGTCGCGTCGCATTCCACATTCGCGCTTCGTCAAAGTGCCCGGCGCTGGTCACTCGGCCTATTTTGAGAAGCCCGAAGACTTCAATCGTCTCGTTGCCGATTTTCTGATCGAGACGGACGTCCAATAGCCATTAACGAGTAAGCGGCCTGCCGCTCAAATCTCAGTCAGGGCGGCAACACAGCCGCTCAACCACGCCGACGACCATCGCGGGACCGCGTTCGAAGGCGTCCTTTCCGATCGACTCGTTGGGCTGATGCGCCTGCGCGAATTCACCGGGACCGCATATCAGAGTGACTATTCCTTCGCGGGCGAACCATGCTCCGTCGGTCGCAAAGGGCGCTCCCAGGGCGCTGTCCGCGCCGGTCGCTTCGAATAGTGCATGCTCGAGCGCGGTGCCTCGCGGCGAAAGCAACGGCGGCGCGATCACCGGATTACCCATTTCGAACGACGCGAGATGATTCGGCGATCCGTAATCGTGCGTATCGATCTCGCCCAGGCGCCGCTCGATTTCCCGATATAGCCCCAACGGATCCGTATCCGGCAGCGAACGATAGGTCATGCGCATCGCGCATTGCTCGGCAATGATATTGCTCGCGACACCGCCGGTGATCGTGCCGAAATTCATCACGTCGTACGGTGCGTCGGGAAAGATCGCGGCGAAATCCTGATTACGCAAATTGCGCCGCTCCAACTGCAGCCGTCCGATCACGTCAATCGCCTTGCCCATCACCGCGATCGCGTTGACCCCCAACTCGGGATTGCCGCTATGCCCGCCGCGTCCGCGAACCTTGATTTCAAAAGCCGTCACGCACTTGTGCGCGTGGTAGATCGAGAACGACGTCGGCTCCCCTATCCACGCGAGATTCGGCCGCGGCACGTCACCCAGCAACTCCTGCAACGCCGGCGATACGCTCGACGCGCCCCGCATCCCGACCTCCTCATCAGCGGTAAACACAAAAACCAGCGGCCTCGTCAGGCGCTCGCGGCCGATCGTGCGCGCGGCCTCGGCGCACTGCGCGAGGAATCCCTTCATGTCGGAAGTGCCGCGCCCAAAAATGCGATCGCCTCCGATTTCGACCCGAAACGGATCGCGCTCCCACCCCGGCTGTCCTTCCACCGGAACCGTATCGAGATGTCCCGAGATAATCAGTCCGTCGGGGCGCGGCGGCCCGGCCCATGCGACCAGATTCGCCTGCGGCACCCCGCCCGCGTCGATGTGCTGGAGCTCAGTTTCGAAACCCGCGCCGTCGAATTCGGTGGCGAGATATTCCATCGCGGCGACGTCGCTATGAATACTCACTGTGTCAAAGGCGATCAGGCGTTCGAGGACTTCATAAAGATGTTCACTCATAGCCATTTGCGCCTCTCATTCAAGGTTCTCGAGTGACTATTATTCCGCTGCCGCGCAACATCGGCGATCCGTCGATTGCGCACACCGCCGACGCCCCGGGAATCTGCCGCCGTTCCGCGCGGTCAGTAACCTGGCGCACCGCCTCCGCGATATGCCCCATCCCGTGCATTCGCCCCTCGCTCAAACTGCCGCCAAACGTATTCACCGGCAGCGCCCCATCGAGTGCGATCCGCCCGTCCTGCACGAACGACGCGCCTTCGCCCTCTCCGCAAAAGCCCGCCGCCTCCAGCCAGTAGAGCGTCGAAGGGTTGAAGCCGTCGTATAACTCTGCGGCGTCCATATCGCGCGGCCCGAGTCCCGCCGCCGCCCACAGCTTGTTCGCGAGCGATTGGCCGCAGGCCATATAGTCGTCGAGTGTGTAGTAGAACAGCGTGCGCCGATTGGCGGTGTTCTGTCCGTAACCGGCAATGTAGGCAGGCGGATTAGCCAGATCGCGTGCACGCTCTGCCGTAGTGAGTATCAGCGCCACGCATCCGTCCACCGGCACATCGCAATCGAACAGGCATAACGGCTCGGCGATCCAGCGCGAGTTGAAATAGTCATCGCGCGTCATTGGCTCTTTGTAGAAGAAGGCCCGCGGATTCAGGTTCGCATTACGGCGGCTGTTCAGTGCGAGCGCCGCCAGCGCTTCCCGCGTTGCGCCGTAGCGATGAGTGTAGCGTTGCCATGCGAGCGCGTGCGTCTGCACAATCGAGCTTCCGCCGTACGGCGCGATGAATTGCGCATCGCCGGCCGCTCGCGGCGCGCCCCCGCTGGCTGAGTTCCCCGCGGCGCGCGGGCGTGGCCGATGCAGCGCGCGCCACACCAATACATACTCGCAGGCGTCCGCGATCAGCGCGTTCACCGCTTCGATCATCGGACTCGCTATCATCCCCGTCTCGATCTGCGCATACCACTTCAGGTCGGGCGCCAGCGCGAGGTGATTCATTACCCAATTGACACTTACTACGTCTTCGCCATCGCGATTACCCGCGCCCGCGAATGGCGACTCAGGATAGGTCGCGAGGCCATCGACCTGATCCGCGCGCAGGCCCGCGTCCTCGATCGCGGCCCGGCATGCGTCGATCGCCAGCAATCCCAGCGGCTTCTGCGGCCGCCGCGAAATCTCCGAATAGCCAATTCCGGCGATCGCGGTTTTTCCCTTGCCCTGCCACATCTCGAATGCCCGCTCTTTCCTCGGCGGCCCTCAGGTGATCCGGAACTGAGGTATCACGACGCCTTCCCCGCGATCCTCAAAATATACTTCCACCGCAACGCCGATCTTCACCCGTGCGCTTTCCGACCGCGGCAGATTCGAGACCATCAACAGCCGCGCCTGCTCGGCCAGCTCCACTACTATATTGATGAATGGCGCTTCTTCCTCGAAGCCTGCGACGTCCCGCTGATGCATCACCGTAAAGCTGTACACTGTGCCGCGGCCGCTGACCGCCTCGAAGCGCAAATCCTGCGCGGTGCATGCGTCGCAGTAGGGTCGCGGTGGATGATTGTAATAGCCACATGAACCGCAACGCTGAACCATCAGCCGATGTTCTTTTGCCGCGTCCCAGAATGGGCTGCTGAGATCATCTGCCGCCGGAATCGGTTTCTTCGCAGCCATACTCACTATGCACCAGTCGCTTCGACGCGTTCGCTTGAAGCATCTTCGCCTGCGAGGAATCTTAAGACTTACGCGCGCGCGTGTCACGGCGAAACCGAGTCTGTAGCAAGTAGCAGCGGGCCGCGACAAACCCATCCCAGCGCGGCCGCGTCAGCGCAGGCTGCCGGGATCGAGCCGATCGCGCATGTAATCGCCCAGGAAATTGAAGGCCATCACCGCGATCGAAATGAAAATCCCGGGGATCAGCACCCAGGGATAGTGCTCGATATTCTGCGGATCCATCGCCTGCGACAGCAGGTTGCCCCAGCTCGCCGCCGGCTCCTGGATACCGAGGCCAAGCAGCGACAGCGAGCTCTCACCCAGAATGTATCCGGGGATCGAGAGCGACGCGTTAACCGCTGCGAAGCCCAGCACCGTCGGGATCACGTGGACTACCAGCAGCCGGGTCCGCGAGGCGCCGAGTGCGCGACCCGCATCGACGAACGGCGCCGATCGCACCGACGCCGCCATCCCGCGAATCACCCGCGCAAAACCCGCCCAACTGATAAATGCCATGATCGCGACGATCATGAAGAACGTCGCGACGGTACTCATTCCCGATGGAATCACCGCCGCCAGCGCCAGCAGGAAATAGAAACTCGGCAGTGACATTTCAATTTCGCACCAGCGCATGATCAGGTTATCGGTCATGCCGCCCATGAGCCCGGAAAATGCGCCGATCGTGATGCCGAGGGAAAAACTGATGAACACGCCGACCAGCCCGATACACATGCTGACGCGCGCGCCGTAAACGATACGCGAGAAAAGATCGCGGCCGAGGTTTTCGCTGCCCAGCATAAAGTACGGCTCAGTGGGCGAATCGGTGGTAAACAGATGTCCCCGATGAAAGAAGCGAATCCAGATGCGATGGCCGCGGTCCTCTGCGAAACGGCGCGCCATCGCGTCCGCCATCGTCATCGGATACGCGTATAACAATCCGTGCGTCCACTCGGAAGGCGGCGCGAGATGCAATCGCATCGGCGGACAGTCGGGCAGATTGCGGTACTGCTGGGTTGGATCGTAAGGCGCGATCGTCGGCGACGCCGCCGCGAATAGGTAGAACACCAACAGGCATGCGACTGAGATTCGGACTGTGTATGGCGCACCCTTCCATTCTTCGCGCGCCGCGTGCCCCAGTTTGCGCAATCTCGAATTCGCACCGGGCGATGTTTCAAGCCCAGCGCGCGCGTGATCGATTGGTTTCGGAAGCGCGCTCATTGCGAGGCCAAGGTCGAGAAATCGACGCGCGGATCGACCGCGACCAGCGCGATATCGGCGAGTAGATTACCCACCAGCAGCAGGATCGTACCCATCAGCACCGATCCCATCACCAGCGGCACATCGAGCGATCTCACCGCACCCAGCAAGAGTAATCCCAGTCCTTGCAGATTCATTACCGTCTCGACAAGCGCCGCACCCCCCAGCAGATCGGCGAGTCCGTAGCCGGCCATCGTCACGAACGGATTGAGCGCGTTGCGCAGCACGTGTTTGTAGAGCACCGTGCGTTCAGGCAGTCCCTTGGCCCGCGCCGTGCGGACGAATTCAGAATTCTTGATTTCCAGAATCTGCGATCGCATCAGCCGCATCAGCGACGCCACACCCGCCACGCCCAGCACCAGCGTCGGCAGGATCAGGTGATTGACCCGGTCGGCGACTTTGCTCCATGCATCCAGCGCCGCGTAGTCGGGCGAGAAGGTGCCGCCCACCGGAAAGACCCCGCTCCACAGCGCAAAATCCATCGCCAGAAACGCCAGGAAGAACGCCGGCACCGACATGCCGAGGAACGAAAAAAACGACAGCCCGCGGTCGATTAGCGAATTCTGCCGCACCGCCACGATGATCCCAATCGGAATCGCGAGCGCCCACGAAAAGACCATGCTCGCAAGCGAGAGCAGCACCGTGTTCACCGCGCGCTCAGCGATCAGGTTGGTAACGTTGACGCGATAGGCAATCGAGATGCCGAAATTCAGATGCATCACCTGCCACAGCCATCGCAGGTATCGCACCATTAGAGGCTGATCGAGCCCGAACTCCGCCTCCATCTGTTTGATAACCTGCGGCGAGATGTGCGGATCGAGCGCCAGGTTCGAAACGAAATTACCCGGCACCAGCGACATCGCGATGAACGAGATGAACGTAATCCCAAGCATCAGCGGGATCATGATCAATATTCTTTTGATGAGAAAGCGCGCCATTATCTCAGTAGGTATCTCAGTAGCTATTCGCGATTCTTCTGCGACTGGCTATTGCGGGCGGAACTCTATCCACTCCGGTTTGTAGAGTCCCCACACTGTCGGATCGTAATTTTCAAGGGTGTTCCGGTATGCGATATAGTCGATTCTCCGCACCGTCTGGATGATCGGCAGCTCGTCGTGCAGGATCTGCTGGATACGCCAGTAGTACGGCGCCCGCTGACTCGGATCCATCACGGTCGTCCCCTCGTTGAGCAGCCGATCGATCTCCGCTTCCCAAGGCGTCGCGGGTTTTGGCTCCATCGGATTCCATAGATGCAGGTTGCCGGAGGATTGCAGAAAGTTGGCGCCGTCGTTGGGCTCTAGCCCGCCGGTAAAGCCGATCAGCATGCAATCCCAATCGAACGACGAATCGAGCGACTTCACCAGCGTTACAAATTCCAGCGGCCGATAGTTGGCCGTGATTCCCAGGCTCGCGAGGTCCTGCTTGAAAATCGCGCACATCTCGTCGCTCACGTTGTTGCCGGTACTGGTGGTGAGGCTGAAAACCAACCGATGTCCGTCCGGATCTCCGCGCACGCCCGGGCGGATCATCCTGTAGCCGGCCTCATCGAGAATTTTCGCCGACAGACTCAGATCGTAATCATAGTCCGTGAGATTCGGATTGTAGAAAATCTTGTTCTCGGGCGACGTATCGGAAACCGCCGGCACCGCGAGCCCGCGAAAGCACAGGTTGATGATTCCGCGCTTATCGACCGCGTGCGCCATCGCGCGCATGAAGTTGATATCGGTGAACCACTTGTAGCGCGGATCGGTGACGCCATTCTGAACGTAATGCCGCGGATTCCGGTTGAACGCGAAGAACAGCGACCCCGTATCGATCCCTACTTTCTTGACCGTGATATTCAGCCGCGCCGCATCGTCGCGCAGCCCATTGACCTCTTCCGCCCGCGGCGAATAGACATCCGTCAAGCCCGCTCTGAAACGCAGATACTGCGGATTTTGATCCGGGACGATCAGCAGCACCTGGCCGTGCAACCGCGGCAACTGTCCGCCATGTTCGTCGCGCATCCAGTAGGACGGATAACGCCTGAACGCGATCTGCTGCGCCGCAACGTAGCGATCCATCTGGTAAGCGCCGAGCGAGATCAGCTTGTCGGGCGGCGTATCGATACCCCACGTATGATTGAAGTTGCCGGCTGCGTACACCGGTTCGAGCACATGCTCGGGAATGATTCCGAATCCCACCGAATAGAACAACGGCGCGAACGGCCGCGGCAGCCGCATCACCACGGTATAGTCATCCGGCGCCTCGACCTTTATCGGCTGGCCATCGACCGTCATCGAGAATTCGGCGCTGTTAGGTATCTTCGGGTCGTAGATCACGCGCATCGTGAATACTACGTCGCGCGACGTGAACGGTGCGCCGTCCGACCATTTGACGTCGTGCCGCAGATGAAACGTGATGGTCTTGTCGCCGTCGCTGAATTCCCAGCTTGCCGCGAGTCCCGGTTCCGGCAGCGTGGTCACCGGATTGATGCGCACCAGTCCTTCGAACAGATCGCCGACCGCCTGGCTGGACGCGGCGTCAGTCAGCAGGATCGGATTGAAGGTGCGCGGGTCGCTGCCCATTGATTGATACAGCGTCTGCGTTACCGCGTGATCGTTGGGTGGCCGATTCACATGGCATCCCGCGCTAATCAGCGCAATCGCCGCAATCACCACGATCGCGATGCGCGTGGGGTTTACGCTCACGCGCGGCTAACCCCGTTTGGCGCCCGCCGCGACACTACCCATGCCGAGAGTGAGTTTCCTGGTGGCCGATCCGGGCAACAGCACAAAGGTGGAATCCGGCACATACTGATTAACAGACGGATTTTCGAAGCGAAACTTCACTGTTGCGCCGGTCCTGGGAAAGCTCGCTTCCACCTGCCCCGGAAAGAGTATCCCGCCACCGGCATCGCGATAGTCACTGTAATGCACTTCGTAGCCGGCGCGTCCGCCGGCCAGCGTCTCGCGCACCATCTCGAGACTGCCGGCTCCGTTGAATCTCAGCTCATATGCGGCGCCATCCGGCTGATCATAAGTGAGTACCTGGCTGTCGCCGTACACGGCCGTTGAACTGGGCGGTGACGCGAGCATCGCGGTGTCCGGCGACAGCGCCAGCAGCAACCGCGTCGCGGCGTCGGGCGCCATCGGTATCCGCGCATATCGCTCCAGCATCGCGGCGCTCGCCGCACCCCGCATCAAGGTATCTTTACCCGGATCGTAAACTGCGATCTGACCGCCGCCAGCCGCGACCACCAGCGCCACCCCACCCGGCGACATCACCTCGACGCGCATGCTGGCCTGGCGCTGCAGGACGATATTCTCACGTACCTTGAAGTGCTGGCCGCCGCCTTTGTATTCCATCACGGCCGCGGTCTGCATCGAGTGTACTGCGTTGTCACGATCGGCCAGGGAGACCGTGAGATCGTGAGTCTGCACCAGCGCGGGGTGTGCCACCTGCCTCATCGCACAGGCACTGAGGCCCAACGCCAGCGAGATCGCGATCGCGGCCAGCGCTCGCCGCCCGCTAACGATCGAATGACTAATGCTGAGCGTGTTGTTCGTTCGCAACTGGCGCAGCAATCTTGAGCTTGAGACGCTGAATCTGATCGGCATCCTGGGTCCGCTTGAGCGCGTCCTCGTATTGATTACGGGCGTCTCGCGCCTTGCCGATTTTGCTGTAGGCGTCGCCCAGATGCTCCGTGATAGTGGGGTCGCTATTGGTCAGGTTGACCGCGCGCTCCAACTCGTCCACCGCTTTCTGGTACTCGCCTTTCTGGTAGTAAACCCAGCCCAGACTGTCAACGTAGAATCCGTCTTCGGGTTCGATCACCAGCGCGCGCTTGATCAGCTTCTCGGCTTCCGGGAGATTCGTCCCTTCTTCGGCGTATGAGTACCCCAGGTAGTTGAGCGCCGGTGCGTTGCTGGGATTGATCTCGATCGCCTGGTGCATCTCATCGACGCTGAGTTGCTTCTGCTTGTCCTCGTCGTATAGCGCACCCAGCGTAAAATGATACTTGTCGTTGCGCGGTTCGAGCGCGACCATCCGCTTGGCCAGATCGATTGCGTTCGGATAGTCCTTCTTCTCCTGGTAAACGCCGACCAGGTAGCCCATTATTTCGGGGTCGTTGGGCTTCTTGACCAAGGCCTGCTTGAGATAGGCGATCGCCGCGTCGTAATCGTTGTCCTTGTCGCTCAAGTAGGCAAGCTGCAGGCGCGCCTCGTCGTAATGCTCGTTGTCTTCCGGGATTGCCTTGAACTCTTCGTTCGCCTTGTCGTTCTCACCGAGTTCCGTATAAACCGTGCCGAGATAGTAATGGACGCGATAGTTGTTCGGCTCCGATCCCAATACCAGGTTGAACTCGGTCGCCGCGCGGTCGAAGTCGCCGCGCTCGAAGAACAACAGTCCGATCTTGGTGCGGGTATCGGACGGATTGGTTTCGAGCTGCTCCTCGCGTTGCAGCTGCTGAGTCACCGCCGCGTCAACGCTCTTGTCGCCGCCGTACAATACCGCCAGCCGCTTGTGCACTTCATCGTTGTTTGGATCGGTCTGCAGGATCTTCTGATAGAGCGCGATCGCGTCCTTCGGCCGGCCTTGCAGTTCGCGCAGCACCGCGAGATCGAGCAGCACCAGTTGCGAATCCGGATTGATGTCCAGCGCCTTCTGGTAGTAGGCGTCGGCCGCGGGGTAGTTCTTAGCGCCGACCATCACACGCCCGGCGTAGTAGTAGCCGAGGAAAGACGTCGGATCGAGCGCGATGAGCTGCTTGAAGATATCCTCCGCCTTCGCATAGTCGCCGCGCTTGGCGTAGAGGGTGCCGAGGAACAGGTACGATTCCTGGTTCGTCGGCGACAGCTTCATCACTTCCTGGTACTGCTTCACCGCCGCGTCGTCGTCGCCCTGCGCGGTCTCGATACCCGCCGCCAGCAGCCGCGCCCGGTCGTTTGATGGGTCGAGCGCGATCGCATCGTTGGCCTGATCGAGCGCTTCCTTCAAGCGCCCGTCGCGGACATAGAGGGTGGCAATCTGGACATGCAATTCGGCGTTGTGCGGATCGAACTTGGACGCCTCTTCGTACTGCTTCAATGCCTCCTGACGATCACCGTCGTCGGTGGCGACTTCGGCCTTGAGATAGGCCCCCATCGCATAGGCCGCCGGAGGAATATCGACCGGCAGCCTGCCGCCGAAGGGCCGGACGTCCCCGTCGTTGCTCACCGCCTGCATTGGAGTTTGCGCCGACGATCCCATGCCGGCGCATCCCGCGATCGGCATCGCCACTGCTGCAAAAAACGCCAATGCCCACTGGGCAAATAACTTCATTTGGGGGTTGAAACCTTGCGAACGCGCTCGCGATCTAGCTAACATAGCGAATTCTGACGGTCAACGTAACAGCTTCGAGCAGTCCCTTGAGAGCCCCGGATTCGAGGTTGCACCGCGAACAGATTCAGCGCTTTGGCCTCGTTCAGCCCGTACTCCAATTAGTCTTGCGCCGCTCGATGCTATGGCGCAATCCCCTGTGACGAAAATACCGCGCGCCCGCATTTCGCGCGACTCCGGTTCGACGGCCATGATGGAGCGTCGGGAACTCCGGTCTTGAATACCGCGGGCGAGCCCGCGACCGAAGGTTCCGACAGCGGCAAAACGACGGGGCTGCGTCCGCATCGCCGCCTCGGCACAGTAGCCCTGGTCGCCCTGATATATCTCGTCGTCAGCGGCGGCGCGTACGGACTCGAAGATGCTGTCCAGATTGCCGGCGCGCGCCTCACCCTCCTGCTGTGCCTCATCGTCCCGCTCACCCTCAGCCTGCCGACCGCGCTGATGGCCGCGGAGCTGACCGCGCTGATGCCGCTCGAGGGCAGCTTTTACTATTGGGTGCGCGACGCCCTTGGACCCTTCGCCGGGTTCGTCGAGGCGTACCTGACTCTGCTCTACACAGCGACCGACATGGCGATCTATCCGGTGCTGATCGCGGCCTACGTGGGCTTCGTATTTCCGCTCGGAACCGCCGCGCAAATCGCGCTCGGTGTTGCCCTCGTCTGGCTTTCCGGGGCGCTCAATATCATCGGCGTGCGTCCCGTGGGTCATACCTCGATCGCACTGATGGCGGCAATTCTTGTGCCCTTCGCTGCGATGGTGGTCGCCGGCTTCCCTCGGCTGGTCCATTGGCAGATGCCGGCGCCGACCCCGCATGGCGGCAACCTGCTCGCCGCGCTGGGCGGAGGACTGACGGTCGTCATCTGGAACTTCAGCGGATGGGAGAACCTTAGCGTCGTCGCCGGCGAGATCGAGAATCCGCAGCGCAATTACGCGCGCGCGATCGCTGTCGCGCTCCCGCTGGTGACGATTGGCTACCTGCTGCCGCTGGCGGTGTCGCTCTCGGGGGCAACCTCGACGGCCAACTGGCGTCTCGGTTACTTCGTCGAGGTTGGCCGCGGCCTTGGCGGCCCGGCGCTCGCGATGGCGTTGGTGGCGGGCGGCGCCGTCTCCGCCTTCTCGATCTTCGACGCCGCGATGCTATGGGTCTCGCGGATGCCCTACGTGCTCGCCCGCGAAGGCTATCTGCCGCCGCGGCTCGCGCACGTCTGGGCTAATCGCGCGACGCCCGCGACGGCAATCGTCACCTGCAGCGTGGTCTTCTCGCTGCTGGTGCCGCTGGGCTTCGTCGCACTGGTCGTGCTCGACGTGTTCTTCTACATGGGCGCGCTGGTGCTCGAGATGTGGGCGCTCATCCGCTTGCGCAAAACCCGTCCCGACCGCACTGGCTTGTTCGTGATCGGCGGCGGACGCGCCGCGCTGATCGCCGTGGTCGCGGCGCCCCTCCTCACGTGGATAGCGACCTTCGGCCTGGCCGTTTCCCAGGATGGCGGCGCGGCCGGATTGCTCGTTTCGATCGTCCTTGCGCTGGGCGCGTGGCCGGCCTACGCGCTGCTGCGACGCCGCTACGGCGGCCCGATTCCGGGCCGGTAGCTCCAACTCCGCAGATTTCGGAAAAACGCAACCGGCTTTGCTGGCCTTTACAGTCCTCTACTAACTTGTACCACCGAAAAACGAACGGACGGCGAAAATGTTTCACGTGAAACATTTTCGCCGTCCGTTTGTGGGGAAATCCTGCACTCTTGACTCAAGCGTCCCGCGGAGACCCCCTTCTGAGGGGCAATAAGGCGACCGTAGAGGTCGCCTTATTGCCCCTGAAAGTCGCCGACAGCGGCGCCGCCGGTGTCGGCGACGCGCACCAGCCATCGCGCTCGGGGCGCGATGCCGTGGGCGCGGTGCGGTGCAGTGCGCGCGGCTCGGTGAGGCGAGTAACTAGGCGAGCCTGCGAGCCGAGCTCTCTAGCGCAGCCGAAGGCGCAGCGAGCTAAGGAGTCTGCGAGGTGCGCACAAATAAGACTCTGAGCACGGTGCCGCCGGGGCTAGCGGGCCTTCGCGCGCGGCTTCGTGATTCGCGGCGGCGGATTGTAAACGTCGAGGAAGGAGAACGCCGCGATCACCAGCGCGTGCGTGATTTTCCCGCTCGCGATCAATTCCTTGATGCTCTTGAGCGGCACCGTCACGACCTCGGTTTCCTCCGAGCCGGCAGGATTCGAGTGCGGCGCGCGCACCTGCTTCACGTTGCGCGCGAGGAACGAGTAGCAGAAATTCGGCTGAATCGCAGGATTCGGATGGACCCGGCCGAGCGGGATGATGTCGTCGGAATCGTAGCCGCATTCCTCCTGCATCTCGCGGCGTCCGGCCGCCGCTGGATTCGGATCTTCCGGGTCGATCATGCCGCCCGGAATCTCGAGTGTGAACGCGCCGATGCCATGCCGAAACTGGCGCACCAGGATGACCTCGCGCTTCGGCGTAAGCGGAATGATGTTCACCCAGTCGGTCGGATCGATGACGTAGAAGTCGCGTTCGCCGCGCTTGGCATGCACCGATCGGCGCTTATGGAGATCGAAGATGGGAGTGGCATAAACGCGCTCGGTTGCAAGCGTGCGCCATTTGCGGGCTTTCAACGAATTTCGTCCTCACAAACTCGAACGCCGGGCGCGTGGGAATAGTGTTCGCGCCGGGCGGAGTCAGATTGTCGCGTTTTTCCGACACCGAGGAAACTTGCAGAGGGCGCAGAGGTGGTCGAGGAACGAGGAACTATAGTTTTCTTCTGAAACCTTACTCAGAGTCTCGCCTTGCGCACCTCGCAGACTCGTTAGCTCGGCTCGCAAGCTCGCCTAGTGTCAGGTTTCAGACTTCCCATTGGGTAGAGATACTGGCGAAGACGAAGGCGGACCGAGTTCACGAGCGAAGCGGACAAGTCACTGAGTCTTAATTTTGCCCCTTCCTTTTCACTAGCGGAGCCGCAGGCGGAGCGAGCGAACGAGTCTGCGAGGCGCGTTCAAGCGGAAGGGGTTGGGGGTTAGGTCAGCGAAGCTGCCGAACAGCGTTCTGGAAAATTCCAGCGCAGCTAGTCCCTAGAAGAGGCGGCGGTATTCGATGGCGGGGCAGCGATCCATCACGACGGTCAGGCCGGCTGCCTGAGCGCGCCGCGCGGCGTCGAGATCGATCACGCCCAACTGGCACCACAGCACCCGCGCGCCTTTGGCGATCGCCTGCTGCGCAATCTCGGCGACGAATTCGGAACGGCGGAAGACGTCAACGATTTCGACCGGATCGGGAATCGACAGGAGGTCCGGATAGCATCGCTCGCCGAGTACGTCCATCAGGGCGTCGGGCTTGAGCACCGGATTGACGGGGATGACGCGGAAGCCCTTGCTGCGCAGCAACTTTGCGATTTCCAGCGAGTCGCGTTCCGGATTGTCGGAACATCCGATGACGGCGACCGTGGTGGGCCGCGAAAGAATGGCGTGAATCTGCTGGTCGGTCGGGTTGATGAATTCCATCGCTAGACCTCCGGTGAAGATTCGAGGAGACGATCGACGACGCGGGGGATGAGCCGCTGAATCTCGCGGCGGCATTCGCTGAACACCAGGTCGCCCTGTTCGAACGGGTCGTCGATATCGCCGGCCTCGCCGGCAAAAGAGCGCAGGGTGTGAACCGTGAGCTCATCACGGATCGGAAAGCGGGCAGCGAGGTCCAGGGCCTGCTGATCGGTCATCGCGATCACGAGATCGGCCTGTTCGAGCAGCTCAGGATGCCGTTTGAGGTCGGTCGAGGTCGCTTCGTCGCCGATATCGATACCGACTTCGCGCAGCGTCATCCGCGTATCGAGCGAAACCAGCGCACCGTCGCGCGCGTACGGAGCGATGCCGGCTGAGCGCACGCGAACCGTATCGGCGAGACCGCGGGTGTGGAGTTCGCGCAACATCAGGTGATGAGCCATCACGCTGCGCGCGGTATTGGCGGCGCAGATTAGGAGGACGGATCGGAAACGCGGCTCGTTATTCAAGGCTGGGAAAGAGACCTAACCCCCAGCCCCTTCCCTAAAGGGAAGGGGGATATGGAATGCTCGCTTCGCTCGCTGACAGTCCGGATCTCAAACTGGCCAGCGGATGCCATCTCGTCATTCTGAGCGGGGCGAAGAATTCCGGATGCGCAGCGTTCGCAAGAGGATTTTGCCGGATTCCTCGCTACGCTCAGAATGACGGAGTTAAGGCTTCCGGGTCAGACTTTGCCGGTGAGCACCTCGGCGAGGCCTTCTTTTTTGGTGATGCCGCGAGCCAACTGCTCTTTGATGTGACCGCCCAGTTCCGCCGGATCCCAGTACTTGAGCGTACCCGTCTGGGTGATCTTGGCCGCCGAATGCCATCCCTTCATCAGCCAGACGTTGCCGAGGCCGACGCGGAAGACTTCGCCGTGAACATCCTTGGCGTCGTCGCTGCCGAGCCATGCGACCAGCGGCGCAACGTGCGCGGGGCTGAACCGATCCACCTCACCGGTCTTCGGATTCGGCATCGTCGCGGCGGTCTGCGGAGTTGCGTCGATGGTCAGGCGGGTGCGGGCGACCGGAGCGATGGCGTTGGCGGTGACGCCGTAGCGCGCCATCTCGCGATCCACGATGATGGCGAAGGTCGCGACGGCCGCCTTGGCGGTGCCGTAATTGCTCTGGCCGGCGTTGCCGAGGATGCCTGAGTCGGAGCTGGTGTTGATCAGGCGGCCGTTGAGCTGATTGCCGTTTTTGTGTTGCTCGCGCCAGTATGAACATGCGTGGCGGGCGAGGTTGAAGGTGCCCTTCAAATGCACCGCGAGCACCGCGTCGAAATCCTCTTCGCTCATATTGAAGATCATGCGGTCGCGCAGGATCCCGGCGTTATTGACGACGATATTGATCTTGCCGAAGTTATCGGTCGCGCATTCGATGATCCGTTTGGCCGACTTGAAGTCGGAGACGCTCTCGAAATTGGCCACCGCCTCACCGCCCGCCGAACGGATCTCCTTGACTACGTCCTCAGCCGGTGAACGCGACTGGCCGGTGCCGTCAAAATGGCCGCCGAGGTCGTTGACCACAACTTTCGCGCCCTGTTTTGCGAGCAGCAGCGCTTCTTCGCGCCCAATACCGCGGCCGGCGCCGGTAACGAGCGCGACCTTGCCTTCTAGTAATGCCATCTACAGTTCCTCATGCCCCAATTATAGGTATCAACCGTCTTGTGGACTGGCAGCCTATCCAATGTGATGGCGCAGTGGCAAGCTGTTTGCCGTCGAAACCCGGCACGATATCGGTTCGGAAAAGTAATAGCTCGCTCGCAAGCTCGGCTCAGATTCTCCGTTTTTGCGCACCTCGCAGACTCGTTAGCTCGGCTCGCAAGCTCGGCTCAGATTCTCCGTTTTTGCGCACCTCGCAGACTCGTTAGCTCGGCTCGCAAGCTCGCCTGGTGGGAAGCGGCCTATTCGAGGGGCATATCCTTGGAGTTTGGTTTCATTCCGGTGTCACCCGGCGGCGGTATCTGAGGATCCGTGACGGGTCCGGCGATCGTTGCTGGCGAAGACGAGGGTTGATCATTCTCATTCACAGGAGGCTTCGGACTGCCGAGGATCGATTTCAAGGGCGGATTGCTCGCCAGGGATGGCGTCCCCGGAGCACCGGAATCAGGGAGAGCAGCTCCAGTTTCGGGATGACCCGCTTCGACAAGGTGAATCCGGTCAGGAAGGGCAGGAGGATCGCCGGGAACTGCGGCTCCTGGGACTTGGGCAAACGCGGCCGGTAAAAATGTTCCGATACCTAATGAGGCGGCCAGCAGCAGCGTGGAAAACTTGTTGATTTTCATAGTGGTCTGCATTTGATGCTCCTCCTTATGGGTACGGGTGAATAGCTGCATTCGACGTGCCAGCGGGATTGCGAAGGACCGGTCCGCCCAAGAGGCGTCAAAACGCGGAGCGAGCACTCTACTAATCGCGACTAATCGCGCGTTGCAGACTCACTAGTCGAGCGGACCGGGCGGAAGTTTCCGCTAATTTGATGGCATTCCCGTGCCGTTGGCCGGCTGCCCAGGAGGTCCGGGTGGCACACTGGGCCCGGTATCCTTGGAGTTCATCGGCAAGGTGTCGTTGTTGGCACCGGTTTTCGGATCGGTAATGCCAGAGTTGACCGGCGGGCTATTGGCGCCGGCCGCCGCGGCAGGCCCGGAATAGACCGGGCCGGGAGCGGTACCGCCGGAGTTGTTGCCGACGGCCGTACCCGGATTGGTGCTGGGGCCGACCATCCCTCCCGGTGCGGCTTGAGCGAAGGCGTTCGTCACGACTGCGCCGAGCGAGAGCGATCCGGCCATGAAAAGAGCACGAAGCTTATTGGTTTTTTGATTCGTAGGCATCGATGGTTCTCCTTGTCGTCATAAGACCGACTCCCTAGGACAGAGCATCGGATGTGCCAGCGCCACGCAGAACGGATCGGCCGATGCGAAAGCCTAAGTCTGAGGAGGATTCCGCGATACGGCTGACAAGATGTTGCCGGCTGGGACGGGGGCGTCCTGGTTAGTTGAAGCAGCCTCGGTTGTTGCTGGGGCAAAAATTTCCGGGGAAAGGCCGCGGCGGTCATTGGAATGGATTGTGAGTAAGACGGATTCTGAATAAGCACGAATGAATACTCGTCCATAAGTTGGCCTTGACAACCGCGCGCTTTTTGGAGCAGTTGGGCTAGCTTGGGACGTCGTCGCCAAGACTTGCGGCAAAATTTCAATCGATTGCGGGGACTTCGGTAATGCAGAGCAACTTCAGCGTCATAACGATGATCATGCAGGGGTGGTATGCGACCTATCCGCTGCTGCTGATCTCGGTCGTATGCGTGACGATAATTATCGAGCGAATCTGGTCGCTGTGGGGCGTCAGCGGAAGGGCGACGCGCAAGGCCGACGCGCTGATCGTGCCGTTGCGGGCAGGCAACTTCAACGAGGCCTTGAAGCAGGTCGAAAGCCCGCGCAATCCGGGCGAGCGGGTGTTTCGCGACCTGATCGTGGAGGCGTCGTCGTCGGAACGCGAGCGGTTGCAGGACGTCGATGAGGAGCGGCGCTTCGCGGAACTGCTACAGCTTCGCGGGCTGATCTGGGTGCTGGCGACGTCGGGAGCGTCGGCCCCGTTTATCGGGCTGTTCGGGACGGTGGTGGGTATCCTGGCGGCGTTTCAATCGATGGCGGTGATGGGCACCGGCGGCTTTTCGGTAGTCGCGGCGGGTATCTCGGAGGCGCTGATTTCGACTGCGCTGGGCCTGGGAGTCGCGATTATCGCTGTCATTTTCTACAACTATTTCTCCCAGAAAGTGGAGCGGATCAACGCGACGATCCATATTTGCGCGGCGCGGTTGATCGACGCTGCTATCCAGGGACAACACGCGAATGGCAATTAACGCACCTTCGGGCGGCGGCGGGATGTTCTGGGAGATCAACATCACGCCGTTGACGGACATCTTTCTGGTCCTGCTCATCATCTTCATGGTCACGGCGTCGGTGATGGTGGAATCGGCGACGCACGTGGAATTGCCGCAGGCGCAGAATACTTCGCCCGAAAACAAGGGCGTTATCGTAACCTATACGGCCAATCACGAGCTTTTCGTCAATTCCAAGGACGTCCCGGAGCGCGAACTCGAGCCCGCGTTGGCGGAGGCGCTGCGGCGGGTCGATGCGAAAATCGTGATTTTCCAAGGCGATCGAACAGTATTGCTGGGCGATATGGTCAAGATCCTCGACACGGCCAAGGCAGCGGGCGCGGATCAGATAGCGATCGCGGCGAAGCGGACCGCAAGCCCGGACGTGACGCCGGCGGGAAGTTGAACCGCGGGCGAAAAGACTTAGCACATCGGGAAAACGGTAGATTAGTCATAGATGGCGATTCACACCAGCAAGGAAACGGGCGGTATCTTCGCGGCGATCAATATCACGCCGCTGACGGATATCTTCCTCGTGCTGCTGATCATCTTCATGGTGGCGACGGCAGTCACGGTCGAATCGGCGGCGCATGTCGATCTGCCGAAGATGCAGGCGCCCACGACGAGCCAGCCGCCGAAAAGCATTACGGTGACGTACACCGCGACGCATCATGTGTTCCTCAACGCGAAACCGGTCACGGAGGCCGAACTCGGCCCGGCGCTGAAGGACGCGCTGGCGCATGCGTCGGACAAGTCGGTGGTATTCGACGGCGACCCGCAGGTGATCCTCGGCGACATGGTGCGGATTCTCGATATCGCGAAGGGGGCTGGAGCGGACAAGGTCGCGCTCGCGGTCGGGAACAGTGGAAGCGGCGGCGGATCGGAAGCGGCGGGTGAACCGGAATCGGCGCCGGATGAGCCTGCGCCGGAGACGGTGGCGCCGGCCGAAGGCGGGATGCCGTGACGGTGAATCTTTTGGCCGGTTCGCCGGTCTCCTTGAAGTAGAGTGCGGTCCAAAGGCAACGGGACGTTATGAGCCTGACCACCATACTAATCGTGGTCGGCATCTCGATTTTCGGGGTGGCGGCGCTGATCTACGTCCTTACGACGCGCAATCGCGACGCGATCGACGACGCGTCCGGAAAGCCGGCGGAACGCTGGCGCGCGGTCAGGAATGCCTTCCGCTTCATGGAAGGGCCGCTGCCAATCTCGATTGCCTTGCACGCCGGGCTCCTGCTCTTCCTGCTGTGGGGCGTTCATATGGAGACCGCCCGCAATCTGATTGCGGTGAATTTCCAGTCGGGCGGAGGCGGCGGCAACAAGAGCGCGGGCGACGAGATGAAACAACTCAACCTGCCGGAGTTGCCGATGCCCGAGATGCAGGCGCCCATGCCGATTCATCGGCCGGTAATAGCGACTGAGGGGACGCAGGCGGTGACCGTCGCGAGTCATTATCTGCGCGAAGTCAGCGGCGGCGAGGGAATCGGAATCGGCCGGGGCGGCGGTATGGGATCGGGCTATGGCGCAGGGGTCGGAGCGGGCTTCGGCGGCTTTATCGGGGGGCTGCGCAAGAGCGGTCTCGACGTGGTGCTGGTGATCGACGGCACGGGATCGATGAATCTGATCATCAACGAGGTCAAGAACCGGATGAAGCAGCTCGTGCTGGCGATCCATCGGATGGTGCCTGGCACGCGCATGGGGATCGTTGTGTTTGGCGGCCGGGGCGAGATGATTCAAACGGTGCCCTTGACGATCTCACCGCAAACCCTGATTGCCTTCCTCAACAGTATCGTCGCCCAGAATGGTGGCGAATGGCAGGAAGATACGCTCGGTGCGGTGCGCACGGCGGTGGACAAGATGGATTGGCGGCCGGCGGCGCATAAGGTGATCATCCTGGTTGGCGATACGCCGCCGTTCGATGAGGATCTCGATCCGGTGTTGCAGGAGATTCGTCAGTTCCATGAGCAGAACGGCGCTTTCAACACGGTGGACGTAACGGTCGAAGAGCACGAGGATTTTGTAGCGGAATGGGCGCGCGAGCACGACGGCGTACCGCCCTCCAATGCGCACGAGCTGCCGTCGTTCTACCTGCAAACCCAGCATGCCTATCAAACGATGGCCGCGGACGGCGGCGGTGCATGGCGGAGCCTGACCAAGGACCAGCAAATCAACCAGCAGGTGCTGATCCTAGCGTTCGGTCCCGAATGGCAAACGGAGGTGACCGCTTTTGGCCGCGGCATGTCCTCCACCAGCGATCGCTGAACAGCGGCGGCCGCATCCGGTGGAACTCGCAAGGATCAGGCGAGCCCGCGGTCGGCGTTCCACGACGGATCGCTTGGAGCCGCATTAGCGGCGACTGTTCAGAGTTCCCGGCGGCCGCTGAGCGCGCTGCTGAGCGTCGCCGAATCGCTGTATTCGAGGTCGCCGCCAGCCGGCAATCCCCGTGCGAGCCGGGTGGCCTTGACGCCGAGCGGCTTCAACATCTTCGCCAGGTAGAGCGCGGTGGCCTCGCCTTCAACGGTCGCGTTAGTCGCGATGATTACTTCGCTCACCGGGCCGGAATCGCGCAGACGGGCCAGCAACTCGGCTACTTTGATGTCGTCGGGGCCGATGCCGTCGAGCGGGGCGATCGCGCCGTGCAAGACGTGATAGAGGCCGCCGAAGGTTCGCGCGCGCTCGATCGCCATCAGATCGGCGGGGCCCTCGACTACGCAGATTAGTTCATGATCGCGATCGGAATCGTCACAAATGCGGCAGCGAGGTGCGTCGGAAAGGCCGAAACATTCCGCGCATAGGCCGACCCGCTCCTTCATCTCGAGCAGCGACTCCGCCAGGGCGATAACTTCGTCGCGGGGACGATTGAGCAGGTTGAAGGCGAGGCGCGACGCGGTTTTCTCGCCGATACCAGGAAGGCGGGAGAGCTCCTTGACCAGCCGCGTCATCGCGGGCGGCAGGCCGTCATTGCGCTTGAGATTTTCCGCCATCGCCGCCGCGTAAGTGTGGACCGGGTAGCTTGTTAGCGACGCCTAGTGATTGCCGCCGAAGATATTGGAGATGTCGAGGCCGCCCATCGGCGAGAGCTTGCGCATCTCCTCTGCGACCATCTCCTGCACTCGGCGCAGCCCGTCATTCACGGCGACGACGATCAAATCCTCGATCATCGCCTTGTCGTTCGCGGCAAGCAGTGCCGGATCGATATCGATACGCCGGACGCGCCCCGAGCCATCGACCGTAGCGCGAACCATGCCGCCGCCCGAATTGGCCTCGACGGTTTTCTGCGACGCCTCTTCCTGCACCTGCTTCAAGCGTTCCTGCAGGGCCTGCGCCTGCTGCATCATTTTGGAGAGATCGAATTCTGGCACGAATTTATACTCCTTCAGATGATGATAGCACTCTTGGCAGCCTAGGGCTTACGCAACGCGGCCTCGCCACTAGCGGGCGCAGCCGGCTGGGTGCGAACTTCAACGAGACGCGCTTCGAATTCGTCGAAGATGCGGCGGACGACGGGGTCGGCATAGACGGTCTGGCGGAGGTCGGCCTGCGACATCGCTGGTGTGTCGCCGTTGGTCACGGGCGCGTCACCGTTAGCGGGCTGGGCGTCCTGGGAGAACGCCGGGATGGGGCGGAGAGCGGCGACGCCGCTCTCCGCCCCATCCGGCACTGCGGAAGGCGTCGCTGATGCTGCCGGCGAGGCCGGCGCATCAGGGGGGGCTTCCGCAGCCGGCACGGCGCTGCCGTCCGCCGCAAACCCGGGGGGCGGCAACGCCCGGCCCACCCGTGCGTGCACGGCGCCAAATCGAAGCCCGGTAAATTGCATAGGAATAT
>Ga0302324_100001658_pt1 | contig 53522 bp, 79 predicted proteins | sample Palsa_T0_1_FD_201949 | JGI IMG/M metagenome (GOLD analysis project Ga0302324, IMG submission 201949) | Peat permafrost microbial communities from Stordalen Mire near Abisko, Sweden - Palsa_T0_1 | ecosystem: Environmental > Terrestrial > Soil > Palsa > Peat permafrost | place: Sweden: Abisko...
GCCGGCGATTCAGACGGTGAAGTGCGAGCCGGAGCACGTCTACTTCCTGAACGGCTCACGCTACATCGCGGAGCCGTTCCCGCGAAGCCACAAGGCAAAGGACCTGGACACGATTGCGGCCTGGGCCAATTTGTTTTCGAATGACAAGTCGCACGTCTGGTACGACCGCGACGCGATCATCGTCGTGCTCGATAACGAAACTCGCCGCGACTGGGTCATCATGCGTCTGAACCTCAGCGATCCTCTGAAGACGATCATCGGCTGGGGTCAGAAAAGCGGCGGCTTCGAGCAAACCGATCTGATCCTCCTGTTCCGCACGATGTTCAAGGGATGCCTCGACAAGGACTTGATCGCAATTCTTCGCAAGGTCAAGTTCTCCTCGTCCGGCGATTCCGAACGAACCGTCACAACGACGAAGACTTCCATCGGAAAGAAGATTGAGCAGGAAGCGTCCGGGGCCATGGAAATACCCGACGACTTCATCATGAACGTGCCCGTGTTCGCCAATACCAATCTGCCGATGACTGGTAACGTCGAAGTGGCCATTTCGATCAACGTCCAATCGGAGAGGTTCTTCCTGCATCCCGTGCCGGGCCACGTCGAGCGCGTCGTCGCCGACGCCGAACGCGAACTCGGCAAGCGGCTCACCGAGTTGCTGGATGACGAGAGCAAACTTTTTTACGGCTGCCCGTGATTGGAGTCGTGATGAATTGGCTGTGCAGATTTTGCAGAAGGCCGAGACTGATCATCGGCGTGTTTGTTTCCGAGCAGACGGGACCACTGGTCCGCAGGCCGTCGGCGATCTGTCGCGGACCGAAAAAGGAGATATTGATGAGCTTGCAAATGACCGATGCGCAACAATGCGTTCTGACCGTGTCCGCCGTGGACGCGAAGGGCAACCCGACAACCGTGACGCCGGGGTCGCTGACGTGGCTCGTGGACAACCCGAACCTGCTGAGCGTCACAAGCAACCCCGACGGGACGGCTACCGTTTCGGCGGTCGGGCCGATCGGGCAAGGAAACGTGACGGTCAACGCGACAATCGCCGGCGCCGCCGTGTCGGGAACGATTACCGTGAACATCATCAGCGGAGCGCCGACGCAACTGAGCATTTCCGCAGGGGCGCCGAGCGATCAGGGCACGCCGACGCCTCCCGCTCCTCAGGTCCCGACCCCATGATCCACTGGCCTTGTTGGCGCAGTGGAAACTCAGAAGCGCCCGGCTCGGTGCGTGAGTGCCAGGCCGGGCGACTTTCCAGGTTCCGGAGGATTGACATGATCGCCGCCATTTACTTCACACACGTCGCCGAGAAAGTGGCCAAGAATAGCAACAAATATTTCGACTGTCTCACTATGATCTTTCCACAACGAGAGACAGAGAAAGGGCTGGAAGCCGTTCCTGTCCTTGAAGGTGAATGCCGGATCATGAAAGCCAAGGTCTGGTCGTCAACGATTGAAGAATATGGTGATCCGATCCAGGGCCGCGTGTGCATGGCGGCATGTCGCGAGGAAGAATATCGCGGCGAGAAGCAACTGATTATCACGGCCTACGTCTGGCAGGCCGATACGTTTCCGGTGGAGAAGTTTCAGGTTGACCTCAGCGGAATGCCATTCTGATGAACCGCGTAACCGAAGCACCTGATCCCGGCATCTACGACGGCGTCCCATTCGAGGAATATTGTGCCTGGGGAGCGTGCCATTACTCCGGCCTGAAGCTGATGGGCAAGACCGCCGCCCACGCCCGGCACGCAATGATGAACCCGACGGAGCCGACTGACGACATGGAAATCGGGACGGCGACGCACACGGCGATCCTGGAGCCAACTCGGTTCGCAGAACAATACGCCAAGGCCCCGCCTTGTGACCGACGCACGAAGATCGGCCGCGCCCTGTACGCCGAGTTTCAGGACTTGCACGACGGCAAGAAAATTCTGGCCGACGACGATTACCAGTGCGCGGCCGGGATGCTTTCGTCGGCCCGGACGCCGGGAACGCTGGCCGAGAGAATCCTGTCGGCCCCTGGCAAGAATGAGCGGTCATTCGTCTGGATTGACCCCGATACTGGCCTGCCATGCAAGGGCCGCACGGACGGCATGAGGATTTGGGAAAGAGGCACGCTGGTATTCGACCTGAAGACGGCGAAGAGTGCTGAACTGAAGGCGTTCTCTCGCGAGGTCATCAACCGCGACTATCACGCTCAGGCATCGTTCTACCTGGACGGGCTGGCGACTCTCTGCGATGTCCAACGACGGTTCGCGTGGATCGTGCTGGAGAAGACTCCTCCATACCTGACGACGGTTCGCGAGCCGTCCTATGGAATGCTGGCGTCCGGGCGCCGACTGTATCGCCGCTGGCTGGCAGAGTTCAAGGCGTGTGCCGAGAGTGGCGTGTGGCCTGGTTATCCGGATCGGATCGAGGAGATCGATTTACCAAGCTGGCACAAGGAGGACGAACCATTAAATTTCGATACGGACCGGGTGGCGCTCTGACGTGCGATGAGCCGATTGTCGGCGTAACGCAACCACTGGATCACGACAACGCTAAGTTCTACGGCTATTCGGAGTTCGTTGGGGAGTCGATGACGCTTTCAGGAGCAATGCGAATCGCCTGCCTTTTGTGCCCCGGTGAAGCCGAAGAGATTGAATATTACCCAGCGTGCCAGGCCGAAGAAGAACTCGAATCGGCCAACCGCATTCCGCAACTTTAACCTGGAGAAAACATGTCCCAAGTGCAAACGCCGGGAACGGCAGTGGCTAAGACACAGGAGCGATCGACGGAGTTCGTTCCTCTGGGTGGACGCGACAAGATCATGCTCAGCGTCGGGATCGTCAAGAGCATGCTTGTCAAGCCGACCAAAAACGGCAAACTGCCAACCGACCAGCAGATCATGAGTTACATCATGCTATGCAAAACGAGGGCGCTCAACCCGTTCGAGGGAGACGCTTTCCTCGTTGGTTTTGATGGGCAAGGCGGACCTGAATTCTCGCTCATCACGGCACACCAGGCGTTCATGAAGCGAGCCGAGCAGCATCCCGATTTCGACGGCATGGAGTCGGGGGTCATCGTCAAGGACGCCAGCGGCAAGATCGTGGATCGCGAAGGAGACTTCTTTCTCGAAGACGATTTACTTCTGGGTGGCTGGGCCGCTGTGCACTTCAAAAACAAGAAATACCCGATGCGGGACCGCTTGACCTTGAAGTCGCGAGCAAAAGACAACCAGTTCTGGAAGCGCGATCCGGCCGGGCAGATAGTGAAGTGCACGGAGGCCAGCGTTCTCCGCAAAGCATTCCCGACCATCCTGGGTGGTCTGTTTCTGCGCGAGGAGGAAGGCACGCGAATCGAACAGGTCGAGAGCCAGGTCGTGCCTCCGAAGCCGGACACGCTCATGGCCGGCATTCAGGACGCCGTGGTCGTCGAACCAGCGCCCGAGACAAAGCCAGAACCGAAGCCGTCCGAAAAGCCCATCGACCGCAAGGAACTGTTCTCCAGCCTTCTCAAGCGGATCGATGCCTTGACGCGCGAGAGCGATGAAGACGCCGCCCAGATTTTCGACACGCTGGAACAAAACAAGGACTTGCTCGGCGACCTGTTCGCGCAGGTCAACCAGAAGTACGCGGAGAAGATGAAGTCATTGTGGGGCGATTGATGAAACGTGAGCCGCTTCCCGTGGTCCTACTTTGCGAGCCGTGTGCCCACCGGCACGGATTCACGGCCGCTGACGGCATGGGCGCGACGTTCGGCGACGATCCGTGTTATCGCTGCGAGAAGAAGCGACCGCTGAAAGAGTATCGTTTGCGTCGTGGACAGGTCGTCAACAAGACTTGGCCAAGGGGAGAGTCATGAGCGAACAAGGTCGCCTTTTTGATCTTTCGAGCCCCGACTGTCCGCCGTGCCAGCACGGCTCTCCAACCAGCGTCGCGGCGGCTGAAGCGATCCGCCCACATCTTGGCGCCGCCCAGAAGGTTGTGCTCGACTTCATTCGCAGCAAGGGCGAACACGGGGCCACGGACGAGGAGATCGCCGACGGATTGTGCATGTCGCCGTCAACTTCCAGGCCGAGAAGGATAGAGCTTGTCGCAAAGGGTCTTGTCGCGGATAGCGGCAAGACACGGGAAACGAAGGCGTTAAGGCACGCGGTTGTTTGGGTGGTGACGTTGCCAAAATCTACTTGATGTGTCCGGGGCTAAGGCGACATATTGAAGGAGTAAACTTGGCCATAAGTTCGCGAAGCCTGTGTGCTGCAAAGATAGCCGTCGAAAAATCTAAGGTGATTTCCGACGACGAGCGAGCGGAGATAATCTACGATCTGGCTGCGAAGTATCTCCCTGACAATCCAAGGGCGGTGATTTTCCGATTGCTTGCAACATGCGCTGAACAATCACAAATGAATCACGTCGCAAAGTAAACACCGTGGGAGGCAACGAAATGAATGCAGCCGAGCGAGCGCTGAAGAGGATTGAGGGCGTGGCGGAAATTTTGAGACGGCATCCGCCAATCGATGTCGGCCCAGATCATCCGCATCGTAGTTCAGCACACATTGCTCAATCGTGTGCCAATATCCTCAAGGAAGAAATTGCCAAGGATGCCGTCGAATGTCATCCTGTACGCGAAGCCGTCAACGAACATTCCGTGCCGCGAGGAGAATTTGGCATTCCAGTTCCAGGCTTCGAGAAGTCTCCCGCCGGGATTGCCCAGGAGTTTTGCTTCTACCAGTCGCCCAAGAAGGAACGCAATGGCGAGTATGGAATCGCCGACGAAATCAAGGCAATGGTCGAGGCCGGCTGGAACCTGAACGACATTATCGCCGAGGTCCAAAAGAGCGGCAAGGATCGCGACCGTTCCGAGTTCTGGTGGCAACTGAAGGCGCGGCTGGAGAAGCAGAGAAACAAGCCTGACTTATTTGCTGGGTTGCGATGACGAACTTAATCAAACTACTGCGTGAAGCTGCCGATGCCCTTGAACAGGCCGAGAGGCGTTTGGACGCTGTTGGCCGTAATTTGGCCGACGGAAACGAACTTGGTTCTCCATCGTGGAACTGGAGCACAAGAGCACGCAAGGTTATTTCCAGAGGCGGTTTTTCGCTGTTATTGTCAGACCAAGTATCTGCCGATCAACTTTATGACATTAAAAACTTTGGCCCGTCTACTATGCGTGAGATTAGGGAAAAACTTGCCAAGCGTGGCATGTACCTAAAAGGAGAACGGCCATGACCGAGCAAGACTTCAAAGAGTGCATGGCCTACCTCGCGGTCGCGGTAAACAAGCCGCTGGCCGCGACCGAGAAAGAGGCCGAGTTTCGCCGAAAGGTTTACTTCGACCTTCTCGGCGACCTGTCGGCCGAAGTGCTGCAACTGGCCTGCAAGCGAGTCGCCTTGAATCACCCGTGGGCCACATTTCCGTCCGCTGCTGAACTGAGAGCCGCGGCGGTCGAAACGATGCAGGGAATGGTTTCGATGCTATCCGCTGAAGAAGCTTGGGGCATCGCCTGGAAAGTCGCTGACGTTGACATGGAGCAGCCGCACAGCATGGAGCGGATCAAGAAGATTCCGCCGCTGGTACTGAAGGCGATCAACACGTTCGGCCTGGCGGCGTTTCTGTACTGCAAGGACCCGGTCGGCGTGATGCGGGCCCAGTTCATAAAGATTTTCGACGCCCTGGCGAAGACGGAGAAGCAGCGTTTGCTTCTGCCAGCGGCGCTGACGAAGGCGATTGAGAGCAAAGGCGAGCGCAGGCCGCAAATCGCGGCGGTGCTGGATAAGATTGGAGCGATGCCAATTGAACATTAACGCCTTGGCTCCATGGTTCGGCAGCAAGCGCACGCTGGCGCCGCGCATCGCCGAACTGATCGGCGAGCACTCCGTCTATTGGGAGCCATTCTGTGGATCGATGGCGGTATTGCTCGCTAAGCCGGAATGTCGGTCCGAGACGGTCAATGATTTGCACGGCGATTTGGTCAACCTGGCCCGCTGCATCCGCGATCCTCAAGACGGACCGGCTCTTTATCGTCGCCTTCGCCGCGTTCTGTTTTCTGAAGCACTGCTGAGCGACGCGCGAGCCAACATGAAGAAAATCGCTGGGCGTCTTGAGCGGGCCGAAGAATACTTCATCCAATCGTGGATGGGCATGAGCGGGTTCGCCGGGACTGGCGCTGGAGAGGACGGCAAGCGTGGCATAGCGCGGCGGTTCACGAGCAACGGCGGCGATCCGTGCGTTCGCTTTCGTGCGGCGGTTTCTTCCATCCCGCAATGGCGACGGCGACTGTCCCGAGTCACGATCTTGAGCAATGACGGACTGGAAATTTGTGAAAGGATCGAGGACAAGGAAGGCACTGTAATTTACGCAGACCCGCCTTACGTCGACAAGACGGAGGACTACGTCCACGACTTCAGTTCGCCTGACCACGAGCGGCTCGCCAAAGCGCTGACGCGATTTCAAGAAACGCGAGTCGTCGTCAGCTATTACGATCATCCGCGACTGGCCGATTTGTACCATTCGCCGCACTGGACGAAGATCGCCGCCGGCGTGACGAAGGGATTGGGCAAGAAACTCGGCGAGACAAAGACCGTGAAGGCCCCGGAAGTTCTGCTGGCAAACTGGACTATCGAAAAGGATTTGTTTTGATGGGCGCCAAGATCAAGATGACCGCCGAGCAGGCCAAGTATTACGGCTACGGTCCGACCGCCGACGGCAAGGTTGGCAAGAAGCGGAAGGCGACGCCGCAAGACGCGGACGCCAAAGCGCACAAGCAGCGGATGTTCCTTGAGGCAGCTAAATCACACGGATTGCCCGAGCCGATTCCTGAATACGAATGGGCAAAGCATCTAAAACGAAACTGGCGTGCCGACTGGCTTTTTGCAGGCTTGGTGATAGTTGAGATCGTCGGGGGTGTTTGGATTCGCGGACATCATTCGCGCGGCCAGTCGCAGATTGACGACATGGTCCGCAGAAACGAAGCACAGATGGCCGGTTATCTGGTGCTGGAATTTACGCCGCAGCAGATTGAAAGCGGCGAAGCATTCCCGGTCATCAAGCGTGCATTGAATGGAGAAAGCCGATGATAACCCGCGAACACAAACTCCTGGACGGTACGGCTCGCCGGGCCGTGTACTCGGACGACGAATGGCATCGTTTTCGCCTGGATGTTATTTGGGGTCCAGAGAAGCCGATCAACTTCATCATGCTAAACCCGTCCACGGCGACAGAAGAGCGCGATGATCCAACCGTGGCGAGATGCGTCACACGAGCTCGCGGCCTTGGCGCCGGCGGACTGATCGTGACAAATCTGTTTGCGTACCGAGCCACGGACCCAAGAGAGTTAAAGAGGCTTAAAATCTATGATTCAATCGGCGGCGGGAATCATCTCTTCATCATGCAAGCGATCAAAGACTCGTCCCTGGTCGTGTGTGGCTGGGGTTCGCATGGAGGAGAGATAGGGCTAATTGTCCGTGACTGGCTGCGCGGAGCCGGTGTCAAACTGCACGTCCTGAAGCTGACAAAGGAAGGCGCTCCAGCCCATCCTCTATATTTGGGGTACGACTTGAAACCTGTTCCTTGGACCTAACCTTCTCGCCGTTCGCCGCTACAACCAAGCAACCAATTTCTTTCGCCCGAAGGAGAACCACATGTTACGCATCGTTCTATCTCTCGCCCTGATCCTCGCGGCCGCGTGCCCAACTCACGCTCAGCGGGCCCGGCACAACCAGCCCGGACCTACCGTCCAGGGACTCGAAAACCAGATCAAGGGACTTCAGCAGCAAGCCGTCGTGAACACGGCGCCGCAGACAACCGGACCGGCGTGGAACCAGCAGACGCCGACGAACGTCTCCTGGACGACGAAACAGGAGCAAACGCTGATCGCCCAGCAGCGGCAGTTCATGCAAATGTACTGGCAGATGCAGCAATACTTCATGGCCCAGATGCGGATGTATCAGCAGCCGCAACAATTCCGGGCGATGGGGCAGCAGGGCCAGCCGCGGCAGCATCAGCCGCAGTTCGGCCAAGGATATTGACCGGGGCCGCTGGCCGGGCGTGAGCAATGGGCCTTCGTGGTACTCGCTTGCGTTCGGCCGGCTTTTTTGAGGTAGCCATGTGGAAACTATCACACGACAGCATCAACGACACGCCGATGATCATTGACGAACTCGACAGGCCGATCATCTTCCACGAAGGCGACGACATCGCGGTTCTGCAATCCATCGTGGACGCCCACAACGGCACGGGAAGCCAGGAAAAAATCACGCTGATTAGGACACTGGTTGAAGTTATGGAGCGGCGTAAGTGGTCGATTGTGTGGCAGCGCCGGTGGGACGTTCGATTTCCAGAATCGACTAGGCCGACAATATTGCTGCCGGATGAAACGGTGTACGACCAGACGCCATTCAAGGCATGGATGATGCTCATCGACCTTGATCGCCGTCAAAAGGACTTCGACGATCATCCTCACAAGTGGGACTCGGTCATGGGCCTGTGCACCGAATGCCGCTATCGCAAGCGGTTCTCGGAAGAGAAACTGGACGGCTGGAACAAGCCGTGTCCAGGCCGCTGCGAATGCTGGGTATGCCACGAGCCGGCCCGCGACGAGGACCTGGGCTACTGGAAGCTTAAGCCGAAAGACAAGTTGCTCCTGATGGTGTGCAAGACGTGCGCAGCCCAGAAGATGCTAGAGGAGTCGATTGTGAACCAAGAGCCGGCCGAGGAGCCGGCCGAGGAGCCGGAAGACACGCCTTTTTAGAGTAAGGATGAACTCGGCGGCCTGATCGTCCAGATCGTCACGTTGTCCTGGGTGCTGGACATGGAGGAGCAGATGCGGCCATTCCTGCTGCAACTGAAGGCCGCTCAGATTATCGCCAACTTGCAAACGCCTGACTCGACAATGTCGCCGCCGACGAGCTGAGCGACGCGCTCGGCCCGGACTCGGTCGTCGAAGACCATCGCCTCAATCGCTTTGTGTGTCCAGGCCGTGGACGTGGCGAAGCCGCCCTCGACGCGCGGAAAGCGCCGAACCGAGTGCAACCAGAGATCATCTCTTTTTACCTTGAACATGGAGGATTCCAATGGTTCCGTTCTGGGTCGTTCCGATTGCGTTCTTTCTCGGCATCGTCGTTATCGTCATGGCTGGCATAGCCACGGAGAAAGAAGAACCTCACGACGACGACCGTTATTAGTTAATCTTATGTGACGTAACTCTAAATTTCAAGGGCTAATACTATGGCGATGGGCGTTCGAACGGCGGTTCTGGCCAGCCTGTCCGCAGGTAAGTTCACCTGGCAAATGAGAAATTCACCAGAGTACCGCATGTCGGTCATGGGCGCTGTACTCCGCTACGCCATGGACGGACATGCTTCCACAAAACCGAGGATTACCATGAAGGTTGACGAAATGGTCGCGAAATGGATCGAGGCGATCGTCGGCATGTGCCTGGCGCACGACAAGGACACCTACGACGCGCACGACGCCAAGGCCGATGAACTACTTGGCCCGCTGCTTACGGCGCCAATAGCCCAGGTCCGCGAGTTCTACGCGGCGCTCCAGGAGACGATGAGGTCCGACAAACGTGTACCGTGGCTTGTAGTCATGGGGTTCGAGTCGTGGGGAAACGTCATGGTCAAGGACGCTCCCGACGAGGGCATCAAGCGCCTGAAGAACAAGCTAGCTGCCGAGATTGCCGACCTGGTTGAGGAGCCGATCCGCGACCAGATTCCCGGAGCAATCAAGAGGGCTCTGCGCTGGCGCGACCCGGAGACGCTCCAGGCCGTCAAGGAAAAACTGGAGAGCGGCGTCAAGCCTAAACTAGTCGGAAAAGAGAGTTGTCTTTTTCTTATCGCAGGTCGCGGCAAGAAGAAAGTGAGCGTGATGTTGTGAGCGTCACCCACGTCGCCGGCCCGGTCGTCTTCTTCCGGATATTGAACCGCGTCATCCAGCGTTGTGCTGTCTGTGGCGAGAAGCTGGCCGACAACCTGAACGCCTGCGGACCGCTCAACCAGGACGGCTCGCCGCCGACCTTCCCGACCTGGCCAGAGCGACGGCTTATCCGCTGCGAAGGCGAGCCGGGAGTACAATTGCTCAGGGACGTGGGCTGCTTCATCAACGATCCGCTGCCCGACGATTTCTGCCTGATACTCGTGGAGGACTGACCGATGGAATGGTTGACGGTAATTAACGCCGGCGCGTTCCTTGTAGCATTCTGAATTACGTTTCGCATGCGCACAATAGCGTTTGACAATAACCTGGATCTTTTGACGAAAAAGCTCGATGAGCAGAAACGCGGCCTTGAACGAAAACTTATGGAGATGGAAGGCATGCGCATCACTGTATTTCCGACTCGGCACCGCGGCTTAGAGATTGGCTGGACGGCATCTATCGACGGGCCCAAGGCAGCCTGGAAATCGATCTTCTGCCCGGAATTCACCGTCTCAAATATCGTCGCCAAAGACATCTCCGAAGCCGAACGCTTGGCCCGCAAGTGCATCGACTATCACCTTCAGTGCTGGGAACAAGACTTTCCGTGGCCCAGGTTCTGCATCAAGTGCTCGGACCAGATCGACAGCGTCCAGAACGCCGTTTTTGCTGGCCAGCGTGGCGACCAGTGTATTTGCAAGGCGTGCGCCGCCCTGCATGTCCTGGACCGATCGATAAGCCGTCCCGTCAGCGACAAGAAAATTGAGGACATCACAAAACTGCTGGAAATGGGCGTGCGCCTGAAAGTCACCGACGAGAAAATCGGAGACGCCATCAACTATCTCATCCTCCTCGAAGCCATCCTGACCGAGCGGAATGGCCGCGTTTCCTGCTGTGAGGTCTTGTGAGGTCTTGTGAGGTTTGACGAGTTGGAGATGTTGATTTTTCCAGCCCAAATTTCAGACCGTTTTGGTCGTTTCCAGGTCCAGAATTGGCCTATCGATGCCTGTTTTTAGGCGTTTTGCGGGACGATTTTGGTGATTTCGCCAGCGTTTTTGGCACTTTTTAGCCCGTTTTAGGCCAGTTTCCACCGGGTGTTTCTGAAATCTGAGGAGAAAGATGTGGGGAGGAGCCGCCGGGGGGCCGTCGTGCAAAATGACGTATTTCCAACTTGTGGCCTGGCCGCGCCAATACGGATCCGTATTCGCGTTCCTTACGGAAGATTTACCCTACATAACTACGCTATCTGCGCACGCCCGGCTATAACCGAGTAGGCGAAGGCAAGCGTTCGGGCTGACCAGTGTATGGTCAGCGTACGCTCGCCAGGCCAGTATGGTGTTAATCATGAATGTCAAGATTGGCGATAGCGTTATCCTGTCCGCGCCTTCTGGCGCGTCGCGCACGGTCATTGTGACCGATGTTATCCGGGACTGTTTCGACCGCAAAACCGTGCTGGCCATAGAGTTCGACGGTGTCGCTGGTCGTTGTTCGCTACCGGCGAAATACTTCAAACTGGCCTAGCTTTCGTTAACGGGCATGGTAGCGCGTGCCCGTTTGCGAGTGCTAACCCACTCTAAAGGCGCAAGGTACGCGCGCAGGCTGCTCCGCGTCGGGGCAGTGCGTGCGGCCAGGGCCAGTACATACCCGGTTCTGCCGTCTGCGTCCCCGCGCGTCCGCGATGGGGTCCGTAGGACAACGACGGAACGATCTTTCCAGGATCACGGTGCGTCCATCGCACGCATCGCCCTGGTAAGACAACGGGGAAGGAACGGCCATGGCACGCCAACGCCAAATTGAAAAGGGGATACTATGGACACTGAGAAAACCACTACCATCGTCGAGACCGATACGGCCACGCTCGCCGTGACCGGGCCCGCCAATCCGACTCCCGTCGTTGAGACACCCGTCGTTGAGACACCCGAAGCTGCTCCGATCCTGAAGCCGACCGAAGCGGTGAAGTGGATTCGCAAGGCGGCGAGCGCCAGCGACTACATACGCGCCGGTCTGGAGTGCCACAAGTACCTGGTCGAACGCCTCACCGTGACACCCGGACGGCATGAACGCTCCGCCGCTGTCCGCATGATCGAAGCCGAGGTGAGTAGCAAGACGGGCGGACGGGTGCAAGCCAACGTCAGCCGCGACATCGGCATCTGGGCTGTCAGTGACCTGTTCGGCAAGGAAGAGATGCCGATCACCTGGTACGCGGAGCTGTCCATGCTGGTCGAACGGACCAGCGAGGACACGAAGGCCGAGAGCTACGTCATCCTGCCCGGCATGGAGGAGGAGTGCAAGGCGCTGTTCACGGAGATCAGCAACGGCAGCATGAAGGGGCTCGGCACGGTCAAGGAGCGGATCATCAAGATCGTGGCCTCTTACAAGCGGTCGCTGGCGGACACGAAGAAGGCGCAGGCCGAGCAGATCGACGTGACCGCCGCGAAGAAGGCCGCGGACGACAAGGCGATGCAGGTCAAGGTGATGCAGTCTCAGGTCAATGACCTGGCCCTTGCCGCGGCGGTCGCGGTGAAGGACAAGACGCCCGACGCCGACAAACTGGTCGCGGAGCTCAAGACGCTGCAAGAGCAACTGCCCGTGCTCAAGGCCGCGAAGGTGCAGTGTCAGCATGACGCGGACCAGGCCGCGCAAGAGAAGGCGCGGCTCGAACGTAGCGCCAAGGCCGCGGAAGATACTGCGACTCGGCTGACCACGCCCAAGCCGCAACGTTCGACGGAGAAGACGGCGACGGAGCCCGAGCCCTACAAGGGGCTGCGGACGGGATCGGTCAAGGACACTGCCGAATTCATCGCCGCCGAGCTGTTCGCCAGGGCCGACGGAGCGTACTGGGACGTGCTCGACATGGTGACCACCATGCTTGAGGCGCTCGAAGCGAAGGCTGGACACGTTCGCAAGAAGGTCGCGGCCTAACACCCCCGCCAACCAGCAAACCCCAAACCCCGTACGGTTCGCCGTGCGGGGTATCTTCACGCGCACTTCCGGGCAAACATGCCCACTCACGCAGCACAACATTACAACCACGCAAGCTACGTCAATACAGGCCTGTATTGGCGTCGGCGCGCGTCCTTTTGCAGAGTGGCCCGCTTTGGCGGGTTAATGCGGCCGCCAGGCTGGTCACAACTCCAGCGGCAAAAGCATTCGGCCAAGCGGTCTTGGAGGAGGATTTTGCAATGTCTAATCGACTCTGGGTTCTCGGCGCTCCTGATGTTGAGATGGCCGCTATCGAGCGGCTACTCGTCACTGTAGGCGAGCGTATCGCCTACGCCACTGTTGGCGGCGTCCGTGTGCATCCCGGCAACGCCTACAAGGCGGCGATGATGCCGATTGATCCCGACATCACCGACATCTATTATGTGGAGTGTGATATTCCGGCATTTATTGCCGGGTATACGTTCCACTGTTGCGACCACCACCGTCCGGGCGACCCCGGCTACGGTCGTCCCCCGGAGGATTACTACGCCGCATCGTCCATTGGGCAGGTGATTGCGTTGCTCGGCAGGCCTGTCACTGCCGACGATACCGGCATCACCATGGACGAGTTGCTCATGATCGCCGCAGCCGACCACTGCCTTGAGCCGGCCTACCGTGGTCGCTGTCCTGGAGTGGACCCGGACGCACTGATGCGATGGCGTGCTGAGACGCGGGCTGCGTTCCAGGGACGCACCGTCGAGGAGGTGTTGGCCGACGTATGGGCGGCCCGCAAGAAGCTCAGGATGGCGGCTCCTGAGTGCATCGACGTAGATCAGTTCGGAGCCGAGTCGCCCAATGGCCGTCCGTTCGTTGCAGACCTTCGCGGCCAGTCCATCCCAGAGCTGCCCGAAGCCGCTGCCCGCGAGGGCATCCCGTTCCTGGCGACCGTCACCGACCGCGATGGTCGCGTGAAGGTCGTTCTCCAGGCCGCCGGGCCAGAGTTGATCCGCAAGTTCCTGGCCGGCGAGATTGTCGCCGGCTTGACCGGGTACTATGGCGATCCGGCGAGGGGATTCGCTGGCGGGTATCAGTAATCACCAAAACCCCGTACGGTTCGCCGTACGGGGTATCTTTGCGCCTATCACTTCCACCGCCCATACCCGCCCGCGTCTACAACCATTACATCTTAGCAAGCTACGTCAATACGGGTCCGTATTTGCGTCGGCGTGTCGCATTCCATTACAATCACCCCATCAAAGAAAGCGAGTACCCGCCATGAAGAACCACGAACCCCATCCACTCAATCGCTACCTTGTATATATGTTGCGCCGCCTGGACACGCGCGTTGACGGCGGCGTGCAATCCAGCCTGGCCGTGCCCGTGTTCGCCGCGAGCCCGGCGGCGGCCCAGCGGATCGCCGCCCGCAAGCTGCCTGGCTTCGTCGCCTGCCATGCCGACCTCGTGCCGGCCCAGGGGGAATTGCCTTGACCGAAAGCAATTCGATTTCCCCAAGTCTTACCCCAAGGTACGCCCAGGGGGAATTGCCTTGACCTGGCCGTAGGTCAACATTTTTGTCAACACTGACGCCACGCAAACCCCGGTTTTTCCGGGGTTTTTTGTTTGTTGACAGTCAACACCTTGTCAACACCACGGGGATTTGGATTGAGTGGGGCTATTGCCTTGACGCGCACCAGGGCGGCGCGGTATTGCTGCTGTGAGGTCTTGTGAGGTCTTGTGAGGTTTGACGAGTTGGAGATGTTTGGGGAACACGTTCGCCGTGGGAGTCTTCTTCGCGACGAGCCGGCGCAGCTCCTCGGCCAGGTCCTCATGTATGTCTCGTTGCACGGGCCCAGGCTATCCTTTACCGGACGCCTGGGTTTTTTCGTGGATTGATTTGTCGAAATAGATTCTTTTTCTGGGCCGGCGTACGCGGCGTGCCCTTACGCCCGGAGTACTCGCCCTTCTTTCTGGCAGGTTTTTCTTGTTTTGGCGTTGACACGACCGGCCCCGTCTTGATAGGATCATCCCAGGAAACGACGAGAGCCAGCGACCTGGCGGCCACTGGCTCAAGCGTTGTTTTGGCGTGTGAGGCGCCGCAACACCGTGAAACTGAGGTCATCTTAGACCAATCACGTCTGCGGTGCAAGCCCAAAACACCAAAATCCGTCAATAAGCCATGAAGCAAACGCTGGCAGGCCGCGGTCTGCTCAATGTACCATGCGGTATCGGGGAGAATGGGGGTCGGCCCCCCGTAGACCCGTTGGCACCGACGCAGAACGCACGGCCCTGACCATTTGCAATGGGGGTCGCATGGTGGTTGTCTTCCCAAACCTCTTCTCCTGGCGAGCAGGGGGTTGGGGGGTCTATTCTGTTCGGCTTGTCGTTTCTGGGAATAGTGGTCAAGGCGCGGGGCGGGCGGACCTGTCTTGTTCCATCCAATCTACCTATCGGAGAGCGCCATGAGGTATTACGGTACGTGCAGTTCAAGATGCAACCCATTGACGAGGAAAAGAGCAAGGGAGATGCGGGTAAGGCCAACAAAAGAAGAGGCCATTATGTGGTCCAAATTGAGTCGCCGGCAAATGATCGGATTGAAGTTCAGGCGCCAAGCCGTCATAAAGGGCTTTATCGCCGATTTCTATTGTCCTCAAATTCGCCTTGTAGTCGAGGTTGACGGCGGTTATCACCAAGAGGAATATCAAGCCAATCTTGATCAAAACCGCGACGCCATTATCGAATCAATGAAAATCAAGGTAGTCCGATTCACAAATGAACAGGTATCCGGCTGCCTTAATAGCGTGCTTCGAGAGATTGAAGTTGAGTGCCGAGCGCTCATTTGTTAATTGGAGGCCCGCCGGCATGAAACGATGCCACATACCGCGTGATTTCCGGGCCCCGCCGTTCGAATCGCGGACGAGGCGGGCTGGTGGGGATGGCAGTGGCAGGCCCCGCCGTCAGTTCCTGGTGCAGTGCTGGGAATGCAACGAGGTTTCGCTGCTGGAGTTGGCGGATGAGGAGACGGTGGGCCGGTGGAGGTGCTGGTGGATGCCGCCGGCAATGCTGTTACGGTGAGGCCGTCGTCATGATTAGATTCTTTGACAATAACCTGCCGCGATGCGTGAATTACATCCCTGGGATGGGAGCGTTCGCGGGCAATTCGCATTCGCGTTATCACGGCTGGGAGTTCCCAGGCGGATCCGCCCAGGTCGCTTGCACGGAATGCCGGGAGCCGTTCCCAGGGGGCGTCGTCGCTTTCGTGAAGGCTCGGGACTACCTGGTGGCTGAAAGGCGGTTGAAGCATGGAGTTTTCGGCGTGGCACTGGTGGATGGAGGTGGTATATGACCGGCATGGACGATCCGGCGCTGAAGGGGGCGGCGATTGGGGTGCTGTGCGAGGAGATACGGAAGTACGCCGCCTGCGTCAGGGAGGCGTTGAGCAGGATTCCCAGCTCGTTTTCAGACGACGACACGGCGGTTATGTCGTGGGTGTCGGAGGAGTTAAAGTGGCCGCGTGGCGGCGTGCCTGAGAACCTGAAATACTACGCCGACCTGCTGGCGGCGAAGACGGCGCTGCTGAACGAGTTGATCGAGGGAGGGGAGGTCGGCAATGCTGAGTAACACGTTCTACAACGACGGCCGGCTTCATAATGGCGAGAAGTATTTCGATGCCATTTGGGCCGCCGGCGTCATGAACCTGCATGGCGGCAACAACCCGGAAGTCCGGGCGGCGCTGGCCCTCAAGGACGCCGACGCATTCAAGGCGTGGATCGCCCTGATGCAGTCGCTACCGCAGCACAATTCCGACGATCCGAGTTGACCTTTACTCCACATTCGGCTATAACGATAGTAGAGGGAGAGCGGCCTGCAAGCATAGGCCCAGAGTGTCCCGGAAAGACCGGGCCGCGCCGTTGCGAAAAGACCGCGGTTAAGTAGCGACGGGTAAGCGTCAGAACGGGACCAGGCCGCTCTCCTCTTTTCTTTTCACCCAAGCCATCAAGGGAGGTCGTCATGGGAATGGGAGTCACAAAGTCGTCGCCCGTCATGCATCCCGACATGAGTGCCGGAGAATTCAGCCGCGCTTGGTGGGCCAGCGAGTTCGGGCTTGAATCGGTGCTGACGGACGCGCGGTATGCCGCCGAGCAACTCGTGATCGCCTCGAAGGGCGGCATGATCAACACCATGGACTGCATTTCCAGGGCCCACGACGCCATGGATCGCATCGTTGAGCGGCTAGAAACATGCCTGCGAGGGCAGATGACCAGCGCCGATGTTGAAACCGAGCAGGAACTCATCGACGTGGCCGAGCGATAGGAGGCATCCGTGGACCAGTTCGACCAAATGATCGCCGCCCTGCGCGAGGCCAGAGACGGAATCCGCGCCATGGTTGCCGACGGCACGCTTGGACCGGCAACGCCCACAATGCCATTCCTCGCCGCCGTTCTCTTCCAGGGCGTCAGGATCGTCATGATCAGTGGAATGTGAGTCACTGAAACCGATCTGCCCGCCTGCGCAATCCTGGTTTAACCACGGGCCATTGCAGAGGGCCGGGCATTTTGCATGGAGTAATCGGCGATTGCGACATAAATTCCGCGCCTCCAACCTGACCTTCTCCGCACGCGCGGCTATAACTTGTTAGAGGGAAAGAACTACCATCAAAAGAAAGGGGTGAAAAATTACCGAACAAGAACAGAAGAACTTCGAGGACATTCGTATGCCGGCGAGCGTATGGACGCTGACTATTGACCGTTAGCCCCAACCGGGTGCTGTGTTGTCCCGAGCAGCGTTGCCGGCTAGGCTGAATCGGGGCCGTTGTCTGCCCACGTGCGGACAGGGGAGATAACCTTGGCAACCCATCAACAAAGGAGAACTATGAGCGAGATTGTCGTCAGCCTGCACATGCCGACCGACATCCGGACGGTGTGCGCCAGCGCCGGAGAAGCCCGATTCGGCGCCACGACCATGATCCACGTCTGCCCGATCCCAGGAAGCGGCTGCGAACTGTTCCTGACCGCCACGGACGGGCGCCACCTGGCCGTCGTCAAGGCCGAATGCGAAGTTCTGCCCGAAGACCCGGTCTTCATGCCGCCGTCCGTGGCCGTCCCCGAGACGTGGGTGAGCTTGAACGACGAATGGCGTTCGGACAACAGCCGGGATGCCGCCGGGCGTCCGCAGTACCGCAAGGCCAACAAGCAAACCGTCTGCCCCCGCGTCCAGGACGCCGGAAGATTCCCAAACATGCCTGGCGTCATGCCGGAGCTCAAGCCGAACTACACGCTGATCCACCTGGACCCCGATTACCTCGTGAGCCTGGTCAAGGCCCTGAACGGCAAGGACCCGGAGCACAATGGCATCTATTTGTTCCTGCCGCCGACGATAACGCAGCCGTTTTCGCCGGACGATGCGGCGGCGATCCGCGGCAAGTTCACGGACGACGCAGACCTGGCCGAGAGCATCCTGGCCGGCGGCATCGACACGCACTACCACAAGACCGCCGCGATCATCGTTGTCGGTAAGCACGGGGCCGGGATGATGGTTCCGCTGGACCTGGAAGGCAGCAATTCCGACTACCTGGCCCTCTGGCACAAGCAGGCGGCGAAGTACAACGCCCTGCGCGATGAGTACATCGCCGCGTTCAGGCCGGTGCCGGATGGTCGGACGCCCGAATCTGTGCCGACGCCTGCGCCAGCTCCTCAGCTTGCCGCCGGGACTGGCCCGGAAGATGACGATGAGGACGGGGATGATGACGATTCTCCGGAAATGATCGATCCCCGAACCGATCCAGACGTTGAAGTCGTGCCATGAATCGTTTGGGTTTGTGCCAGAGTTGGGCAGGAACGTGCAGCGATGCGCTGATCCTGTCTGGCCTATCGGTGACCTGATGCAAGAGCCGACACTGCCGCACAGGGGCAAAAGGCGTCGGTCCACGGGTTCGAATCCCGTCAAATCCGCTGTTTATGTCCCATTACTCACACCGGCTAACGCCAGGAGAAAATCATGAGGTACGTCGTCATTACCGCCCGCGTCATCAAGGTGAACACGGGCAGCACCGAGAAGTTCGCGCCGCGTTCGTCGAACAATACGAGGCTCTATGCCAGCGGCCCTTATTCTCTCAAAACAGCCCAGCGAGTCGCCGAGGCTGCGATGGGGCAGCACACCACGCTGATGGCCCAAATCTGGAGCGAGGAGGCCGTCGCACGCGGCGACATCAAGCGGATGGATATCGAAGGTGTCTGGCATTCGACCGTCGAGAATATCGTCGGCGAGTGCGACAGGCTGTTCTCCTCCATGCTCGCCGCCAAGCCGATAACCGAGACGAAGGAGCGATCATTGGCCAATGTCTTGATCGACGAAGCGGTCTCGAGGATCGCCGCACTGGAAGCGATTTGCCTGGAACACGCCGGCAACACGATCTGCATGAAGCACGGACTGAATCCATTATGACGCCGGACGGTCCGCAGCCCTCATGATTGCAACCATTGAATCCGCACGCCTTGACCTGATTGACTTGGCCAGAGGCGTGCATCCACGTTGAAAGGAGATTTCCATGCCGATTTACCGCTTCGACGTTGAAGCGCGAGTGTGCTTCACGATCCAGGCCGCGAGCGACGAAGAGGCCCTGAAGAAGGCTGCTGAGTTCACGATTAACCAGTGCGAAGGTATGGATTGCGCCGATTTCCCACAAGGTGTCGGCGATCACGAAGATTGGGAATACGACTGCCGAGCATATGTTGACGAAACCAAAACCATTACCGCCGATAACATCGCCAACATCGACGGCGAAGAAAGCGAGGAGCCATGTCCCGAAACTACCCCGACCCAGTGAACGACGGCTCGAACCAGATCGAGCGTGCCCGCGAGTACCGCCCGCCAACATTCTTTGACCGCGACGAGCCCGGCGGCGCCCAGACGTGCCCGCATTGCTGCCGGCGGATGACGGAGCACAGCCGGGAGAACGTGTACCGCTGTGCGTTTTGCAACATAACCGTGATGAGGGACTGAAAGGAGACCACCGTGAGCACACTGAAGAGAATCCGCGAATTGACCGCAAAGAAGCAGACTGAGCAAGCGGTCAAGGAAATCGCCGCTGAGATAATAGCGTCTCCTCTCCCTGAAAGGTTGGGAGAGGATCGCTCCAAGGACGGAAGGAAGATCATACCCGCTGACTCCAAGGGGATTGTGATCTTGTTTTCGTGCGGACACAGGGTTGGCGAAAAGCACTTCACAACCAAAAGTTGCCCGACTTGCCGCGCCGCCAACAAAAAGGCGCATGCCATCAAAAAAACAGCCAACAAGCCGACGCTTGAGGAGCGGCGCACGCCTTCTGGACGGTTGCCAGACGGCGCGATTTTCCGAATGACCTACCACGCCGACCGCGAGATATGGGATGGCGAGTTGTCGCTGCCAGACGGCCATTTATTTCATGCGGAATGCTCGGCAATTCTCGACCTTCCGAAAAAGTTGGACGAGAAGTATCGCGCGGCCTTGACGACGATAGAGGAAGTAGTTAAAAAGGAAAGGCCGGGGAAGTTATGATCCCCGGCCCGGCTGATTTGGTGTACACAGCACCGACGCAGCGCTCTACTTAAGTGTAGGGCTCCACGTCTCTGCTTCCAACTCCAAATTTCAGAAATTCGCAAAATCCTCACGGTGAGCGTCCGGACATAGCCCTTCCTCCGTGGCGGTGCGCAGCACGACGGGGGCCGACAACGGCTGGGGATCGGTTAGGAGCCCGGCCACGCAGTGTTCGAAGGCAGGACGCCGAAATAGTTTCGGTCGAGCTTGGCAGTGGGGAGCGGTTCACTATAGGCATGATGCTGAAAGGGATGGGTGCCGAGCCATGACGCCGACGCGGTAGGGCTGGGAGGAAGTTCCCAGGGACTGACCATCGCGCACCAAACTCCAGGCGACAGCAAGCCCGGTCGAGGTCAGCATCGCGGATACCGGATACCTCAGGGGTGATTCTATCTGCTTCCCCGTCCAATTCGGACGGGGAAGCTACGTGTCCGTTTCCTTGAAATGATCCGCATTTAGGATAACTGACGGTGATCAAACTCTACACGGACGGCTGCTGTATCGTTAATCCTGGAGGCGCAGGCGGCGCGGCTGCAATCGCGATCCGGGACGGCAAGAAGCTGCACGAGGTCGGCATGGGATTCAAGGCGACGACTAACAACCGAATGGAGATCATCGCTGCCCTGATCGGGCTGGAGACGCTCGATCCAACCCAGGAAGAAATCACCGTCATCAGCGACTCGAAATATCTGGTCAACGGCGCGCTGCGCTGGATTCGCGGCTGGAAGAAAAACGGATGGATCAACCGACACAAAGAGCCGGTGAAGAACCGAGATCTTTGGGAGGCGCTGGATCATGAAATTCAGAGCCGTCTACGGATCGACTTCAAGTGGATCAAGGGACACAACGGCGACCATTGGAATGAGGAGTGTGACCAGTTGGCCGAGATGGTTGCTATGGAAGACACACTGCAAACCGACAGAGGATTCAACCAATGAAAACTCGAATTGAATACCACAGCAAGTCCGACGACAAAGGGCGGTGCAGATTCTCTCTTCACTAGATGGCCGACTATCACCCAGGCGATCCGAGAGGCGAGTATAGGCGCGCTGAGCGCGGACAATTTTTCTTCGCTGACCCTCACAATCACGGATACAAGCGACCGGAGGAGACGCCATGAAACAATTCGACATCGAACGCATGTGCCGCGTGGACGGCAAGCAGCCGACGCTGCGGGAGAAGTGGGTCGACTTTTTTCGAATCTACCGCATAGCCATGAAGCACGGCGGAGAGAACGGCGGAGAGAACGGCCAGGCCGTCGGCGAATGCTTCCGAGTCCTGTACAGCGACTGGAGATGGATAAAGACGGCGGAGAGCCGGGACAAAAGCGAAACCGTTTCGAGGGTAACGTTCCCGAAATTCATCCGCCGTCGGCTTCTCAAACTGGCCGAGAAGAAGCGGCTTCACGGCGAGCGGCTTGAATGGCTCGAAAAGGACATGGCCATCGCTAACCAAATGCGGCAGGAGAACGGTATCGAGATGACGCCGGGCGAGGTAGCCGAGGCCAGGAAGGAAGTTTTCCGCAAGGCCAGGGAGTACGGACGCGAGAAGTGGATTAAACTTCCTGCCGACGACGAGGAGTTGCTCGACTTTCTACGCCGATGCAAGGAGTGACCATGAAACCGATCCCGGACTATCTGAAATCTCTGCGTGCCTTGTCGCCTGGCGACGTTCTGCTTGGCGAACAGTACCGAGCGTGGCTGCGCGAGTGCGGCGAGGACGATGAGCAGTTTGTTGCGCCAAAATCTCAAGACGCGCATTCGTTTTTAACCGGGAGCGGGAGCGGGAGCGGGAGAGGGAGCGGGATCGGGAGCTGGATCGGGAGCGGGAGCGGGAGCGGGAGCGGGAGAGGGATCGGGATCGGGAGCGGGATCGGGAGAGGGATCGGGAGCGGGATCGGGAGCGGGAGAGGGAGAGGGAGCGGGAGCGGGATCGGGAGCGGGAGCGGGATCGGGAGAGACTTTAACTCGGAGATTTTTATGGAAATCGGCAAAGCATACTTGGTCCACGTCGGCGACTGGCACACGTTTGTCGGGCGTGTCGTTGCGCAGACCGGGCCGATGACTTACCGCCTGGAAAGCGTGAGCAAGGTCTGCGAAACCAACGATGGAGACAACTGGCACGAGTTGGCTGCCGGAAACACGGCGGCGCGGAAGAAGGCGAAGTACGAACACTACCGGACGCCGGTGATTCTGCCGCTCAGTATTGCCGCATTTGAGTACGTCGGAAAAACGCCGCAAGAGGAGGGGCTGAAGTGAACACGACCGCGACGCAGGACTGGCCCCAGCCGCGCACTATCAAAGTTTTCCTCGACAATCCTGTTTGGGACGCCCATTCGAAATGGTGGATGGTGCCGATGCACGTCATCCAATCGCTTTTTGTCTGCACTTACGACACAGACGAGGAGCAGTTTTACGACCATCTGACGATCATAGAGAAGACGCATCCTGAGTGCGTTTTCGTGTATTGAGGAGGCAACAAATGTCTGACCCAATAAAACTCGGAAAACTTCTCGGCGACGACGCCAAACGAGACGCGATTCATGTTGCGATCGCGCCTTGCACGGCGGCGGAGCGGCTTACTCCAGGAGAGAATGTCGGCGTCAAGCGTGTGGACGGCGGCGATTATGCCGGCAATGGTTATAAACCGCACGTCGGCATAGTTGACCCGTTCTTGAAGGACTCTGTGAAGAAAGGACAGCGGTTCTACGTCTGCCTTTACCAGGGAACGGTTACTTCTCTGAGGCACGATTGGACGCACGATGGGTTTGCCGAGGTCATGGACCAAGACGTTGTGACGAGCGACGACCTGGCTCTGTTGTCGGCTGTGGTTACGCTCAAGGATCAGGCTCGGATTATCGGTATGTCGCACGTTGAGCTGATGGCTGCCGCCAAGCGCTGGATCGACTATGGAGACTATAACGTTGGCAGCGAATCCGACCATGGCGACGGATTCGATCCGGAGGTTTTCTGGCCGGCATATGAGGCTCTGATGGGCGTCAAGGTGGCAAAACCGCATTCCTTCTTTTCCTGCTCTTGCTGAGGAGGCAACATGTACCCCCAACGAATGCCGACGTTCCTTAAGACCTGGCTCGGCAAGTTGACGCCGGAGCAATCGACCCGCGTGCAAATGTGGCTGAATGATGCCTTGTCGGAAGGCAGGCACGCGCTGATTGCCGAGAATATTATCAAAGCCTGCCCGCCGACATACAAAGAGAAACCCGGCGAAGGACCGCCCAAACTGGCCGAACTTGCCCTATTCGCATCATTCATCGAATCGCTGCCGGAGAACAGTTACCTGCATTCGATCATGACGCACATCGAAGTTAACGTGCAGGTGGCGATTGCGAACGACCTGGGCTTCGTGGAACTGGACAATCTTGCCCTTACGGCCGCGTTTAGTGAAAATCTTCCGCCGCCACTTGACCTTTCATCCACTGTTGGCTATAACGTAATAGCAGAGGAGTAGTCCGGGCGACCTGGCGTATGGTCGCAATCGTGGTCCACAACGATGTATATGTGGAAAGGTTTGGAGACACCCATCATGCGACCGTCCGACATCTTCCGCTCCCTCGTGAGCATCATCCCGACGCGGCAATCCATGCTGCTGCTCGGTGCGCCAGGACTCGGCAAATCGTCCGTGGCCTTTCAAGCCGCCGCCCAAATCTACAACGGACCCACAAACGCAACGACCGTGACCGGCCTGCCCGACGAGAACTGGTTCGTGGTCATCCGGGCCATGGACAAGGACCCGGTGGACCTGAAGGGACTGCCGTTCGTCAAGGACGGCAAGACTCAGTGGTCCGAGCCTGACCTGATCGGCTTGCTGCGTCCCGAAGGTGGCGTCATCTGCATCGAGGAGCTTCCCCAAGCTCTGCCCGCCGTCCAGTGCGTTCTTCGCGAACTGCTTCTCGATCATCGGATCGGCGGGCACAAAATCCCAGACACCTGGACGGTTATCGCTACGGGCAACCGCGTCGAGGACAAGGCCGGGGCCGGGCGGCTGCTCTCCCACGTCGCGTCCAGCGTGATCGTGATGACGATGGAAATCAGCGTCGAGGATTGGCAGGGCTGGGCGGTGCGCGTCGGCATCAAGCCGGACGTGCGGTCGTTCATCAACTTCCGCCCGGACTTGCTGCACAATTTCGAGCCGAGCCGCATGGTCAACGCCGATCCGCGCGGCTGGGAATCGGTCAGCATCATCAGCGAGCACGTCCCGGACGACCTTCTGCATCAGGTTTGCGCCGGCAAGGTGGGCGACGGCCCGGCGGCGGAATACGTCGGCTTCCGACGCATCTACACGCAGTTGCCGGACCCGCGTCACATGCTCGACAACGCGGCGACGTGCAAGATTCCGACCGAACTGGCGGTCGTTTACGCCATGGTCGGATCGCTGACCGAGGCGGTTCGCAACAATCCGAAGGCCAAGGACATGGCCGGGATCGTGACGATTTCCAGCCGGCTTAGCACCGAGCACGGCGTGCTGTTGTTCCGCGACGCGATGGGCATCTCGCCGGCTCATCGTGGGATGATCGTGGCGGCGCCGGGAGCCAGGAAGTGGCTGGCGGCGAACGCAGAGTTCTTGATTCCGAAGGGAGGTGCGTGATGAGCATCGAACCAACCCCTGACATGACGCAGGAAGAATGGGACGGAACCCCGGAGCCTATGGACATGTTCTGTTTGATTCTGAAGCACACGAAGGGCCGTGGCCATCTTTACGGCTTGTGCGCAGACATTTTGAACAGCAAAGGCCGTGGGAAAACAAACCAGCAACTAACCGACGATGACAGGTGCGAATACCGCGCCATAATCCGTAAGCACTTTCCGAAAGTACCGTCAAAGGAGACGCCATGAACCTGCAAACCCGATCCACCAACGGGTCCGTCGTGTTCTACAACCTGGACTGCGACACCGACCTGTCCAAGGTCCGCGACGGACTGAAGCCCTACGGCTTCGAGAAGTTCCTGCCCGAGCGCCGCGAAGGAATCCACGTTCTTCGCGAGGCGCTGCAATCGCTGTTCTCAGCCAAGGACTACCTCGTCCGCGGCGTCAAGGTCCACGCGGAGAAGGGGCACGGGCTGGCTGTTGTCCGCGAGGCCAAGGGCGACCACGCCAACGAGTATGAGACGGTGCTGGTCGCCCGGCTGTCCGGGGACGGCATCGTTTCGACGGACCCGGAGACGCCGGAAGTGTTCGTCAAGTACCTGGAACGATCCGCGTACTACCCGGCGGAGAACATGAGCCAGGGGCTGGTCAAGATCATCGAGGCGCTGAACGGAACGACGCTGCGGGACCGAGGCGGCGTGTACTGGATGCTGACCGATTTCATGGAGACTTTCCGGGCCGTGGCGAAGGTCGTCGAGGGTGCTGCGGTTCACAGCCGGACCAGAATCGACGAGTTGGTTTGCGAGGCGGACCCGATTACGATCCGCAGCGTCAAGATCAACTTCACGGACAATGCCAGGTCCGAAGCCGAGAAGATGATCGCCGAATTGTGCGAGACGGACCCGGACAAGGTGCTTGGCGAGCGCGGCATCGAGTTCCGGCGCAAGGCTTCGGCGGCGCTGCTGGAGAAGACCAGGCTGTACGAACAAGCTCTCGGTGAAGTTCTGACCGACGTTCGGGAAGCGATCGAGGGCATCGAGGCCGCTGCCAGTGCTGCCGCGCTGTCCGCGTCAACCCAATCGGAGGCGGCATGATGACCGAACCGTGGAATGGTCGCGGCCGGAAACTCACGCCCGTAGTCAGGTTCAGGTATATGTGCGACATTCTCATCGACCGCCTGACGAGAGGCCGCTACGAAGAACTGGACCGGATGCACGAACTGGCCTTGAACTACTTGGAACAGGCCAAGAAGAAGAAGTACAGTCGCACGATCATCCGAAAGTGCGAAACCGCCTTGGCGACGTGCATTCTTTTGAAGAACACCAACAACGGAGAATAGTCGTTCTTGAAGATTCACTGGAGAAAAACCCATGACTGCAACCATTGACCCCATCGACGCCCTGCAAGAGGAGGCGAAGCGTGTTCGCCTGGAAGATCAGGCGGCGAAGGCCATGAAGAAGGCGATTGTCCAGCTTGTGCTGGGTAAGGATGCCAAGTCCGCGTTCTTCGCCACGCTAGCTTACAAGCTGAAGCTGGGCCCGGTTTGGGACATCCCGACGGCAGCAACGGATGGAAAGCGGCTGGTCTACAACCCGGAATTCATCATGTCCCTGAGCGAGCCGGCACAGATCGGTCTGCTGGTTCACGAAATCGCCCATTGTATTTTGGATCATCAGGGACGGCGCCAAGGGCGCGAGCCGAAAGCATTCAATATCGCGGCGGACATTGCCTTGAACCCTCTCGTCAAGGAATCCGGCTTCACGCTTCCGGACGGCGCTCTCTTTCCGGGCCAGGGGCCGTTCAAAGACCTTCCGCCCGGCAAGTCGGCCGAGTGGTACTACGAGCAGCTTCCGAAGAACGGTAAGGGAGGCGGTCAGCCGGGACAGCCCGGATACGGAGAAGGCAACGACCCCGGCAAATGCGGAGGCGTGATGGACTCCGGAGATGAGGCCCAGCAGAAGCAGAATCAGGCCGAGTGGCAGGTGTCTGTCTCTCAGGCCGCAAACGCCGCCAAGAAGCGGGGCACTCTGCCGGGGGGATTGTCCCGCATCGTGGAAGAATTGCTGACCCCGGAGAACAGGTGGCAAGACGAGCTTTCTGACTTCGTCAGCAACGTGTTCGACGCGCGGGACGATTATAGTTGGAGTCGCCCAAACAGGAGATTTTTGTCGTCCGGACTATACCTTCCGAGTCTGAGGAGCGAGTCACTTGGAAGTTTCGTGGTGGCAATCGATACGAGCGGCAGCGTCGGCAAGGACGAATTGGCCTTGTTTGTTGGGCATCTGAACGCGATCCTGGAATGCCGGCCGGCGAAGGTGCACGTTTTGTATTGCGACGCGCAGGTCCACCGGGCCGATGAATGGAATCCTTCGGACGGCCCAATGGTTGTCTCCGACGCGCCGGGCGGGGGAGGCACGGAACACTCGCCGATTTGGGACTGGATCAAGGACAACGACGTTGAGCCGGAGGCTGTCATTTGCCTGACGGACGGCTATACCTCGTGGGGCAAAGACCCAGGCGTGCCCGTGCTTTGGGCGATGACGACGGACGTGAAGGCTCCGTTCGGACGCACGATCAGAATCGAGGCAGAATGAACGGAAACATCGAACGCCACGACCGCTTCGTCTGGCTGCGATCCTGGGCAAAGGACATTTGGGACGGCCAGGCGTTCGGCGGCGAACTGGATAACTGGCTGTCCTGGGTCAAGGGATACGAAGAGAACGGCTCGCTGCCGGACGACCTTCGCCACGAAGCGTTGTTGCTCCGGGCGATGCAGAGGATAGTTCCCAACTATGAAAGGACCACGCCATGACGACCGCTGGAAAGGCCCTGACGCTGCTGACCGTCGTCCTGTCCCAACTGGACGCCGACGGCAAAGACATGCTGACCACGATCTTGCAGGCCGCGATTGAATGCAGCTACGAGCAGGGATTCAAGGATGGCAAGGAAACTCCCGAGTTGAAAGCGAAGGGAGAGAAGAAGCCATGACCGCCGCCGAAATCATCGACCCAATCATCAATCGCTTGCAGGCCGAGGCCGATGCTGAGCGAGACGGAGAAATCATCATCGCCGTGAAGAACGCGCTCGCTCGCTGCAACTTCCGCATCAGCGGTTCGCGCTGGGCCGGAGGCAATCACGACATCACAGTCGCGGTTGGCGGATGTTCCTGCGCCGGCGGATCGCACAAGGCGTGGTCGTCGAACGGAAAGTGGTCCGGCAACAATTCGTTCTTTCGGATCAGCGTGCCGGTTGACTGGCGCGAGACTGTAGAATCCGCCGGAATCGCCGTCGTCCACGGCAATCTGACGCTCCGGGCCGAGTTCGTCGAACAGGTCGAGACGATCAAGGTCTACAAGGCGACCTGGGTTGAGCAAGGACGCGGATTCGACCTGAATGACGTGTCCGGGCACATCGCCGATTGCTCTGGAGTGTTCGCCAAGGGGACAAGCGCTGACGTGGCGGTGCAGAGGATTTTGAACGAGGCCAAACGAAGACTGGAGGGAAGATGATAGTCCGTGCCGAAATCGCCCGCATAAGCAAGCGCGCCCGCATCTGCCCGGAATGCAAGATTGCGTTCGTCGATGGCGAGGAGTTGATCCGCGACAAGGGCCAGCCATGGTACTTCCATCCGGCCTGCAAGATAGTTCGCAACAAACGGTATCTGGAAGCCGAGTACAAACCGAAGCAAGCGGCCTGGTTCGCCAGGGGCCGCGTTATCAAGAAGGGAGATTCACTGTGACCGCAACCGAAAAGAACTACATCTTGCCCCGGAGCGGCAACGCTCCGCTGGCCTTCATCGGCAAGGTGATTGCACGGGCCGACGGCTCCGACGTGCCCGGCGACAAGCCGATCCGCTGGCATGAACTGACCATCTTCGAGACGGACGACGACATGTTGGTCGTCTCAATTTCGTACAAGACCGACTGGCAGGGCGAGTTGAACTGGCTCGACGCTTGGTTTGTGGAAGACATGGAGAAGGCCGTCGAGGCGTTCCGCCAGCACAACCCAACGGAGCACGTCAAGGGCTTCCCGCCGTCGCATCACTATGCCGAACGGCAACTGCGGCTTCTGACGGACATCCGCGAGCGGTACGCGGCGCTGGTGAGCGAAGTGCTGAAGGACTTTCCGGAAAGGAACACGCCATGACCATTCAAGAAATCGTCCGGGCCCTGCGCAACAAGGCTGACGAGATCGAGTCGATTGACAAGGAAACGTTCAGCCCTCTCGCCAAGGATTGCGACCTTGCGTCGGCGGTCAAGGCGATGCGCCTGGCCGTCGGCGAGGATTTTTTCACGATAGATTTCGAACTCAAGGTCAACGGCGAGAAAAGCCGGGTTGTTTGGAAAGTTTATCACGACGGCCAATCGCATCAGGCCAGTTTGCTCGGCGACGCCGTCAACGCCGCGCTCGGCAATGTCAAGGACGGCCCGGACGATGCGGTCGAGAAAACGCATGGCGTGCTGATGGGCGCGGCGGTCGTGGCCAGTGCCAGCGCTGCCGAGATTTAGCGTTTCTGGAAAAACATTGACGATGATTTTTCGGAGATTCTTCGATGACGGAAGATGCCTTTTTCGACATGATGGAAAAACTGGGAGCGTGCGAAGAACGGACAGCAGCTTGTCGGCGCGCTGCAACGTCCGTTAAAGGAAGTGCTCGCCGCGTTCAAGAACGATGCTGTTCCACAACGATATTAGGATAATACCCATGCGAATCCTCAATCTTGGGGCCGGCGTTCAGTCAACGACCGTGTTTTTGATGGCCCACGAAGGCGTCCTGCCGATGATCGACTACGCAATCTTTGCCGACACGCAAGAGGAACCGGATGCCGTTTATGAACATCTCGCGTGGCTTCGAACGGTCCCGGCGCCAGTCCCGTTGATTCACGTCGGCACTGCTGGGAAGTTGGGCGATGATCTATTGGGAATCGCACCGCCATCGCCGCGAGCCGGAACGGTATTTCAGGCAAGACGCGGGCGGCGATTCGCTTCCATCCCGGCATTCACTGCCGAGCACCATGAGACGAGACAGGGAACATGTCGAGAGGGAATGGTGCGGAGACAATGCACCAAGGAATACAAAATCGAGGTCGTCGATAGAATAATTCGCCGGGACATTCTCGGCATGAAGCCTCGCCAGAGAATCCCCAAGGGGACGATGGTCGAGCAGATCATCGGCATCTCTTGGGACGAAAAGCACCGCAGTGAAGCGATCGTGGAGAGGTTCGCGAAGATCAAATGGGCAGACGTGTCGTTCCCGCTTATCAAAATGAAGATGACGCGAAACGATTGCAAGGACTGGCTCAAGACGCGAGTGCCGCACACATGTCCGCGTTCGGCGTGCGTTTTCTGCCCGTTCAAATCGTCTGCCGAGTGGCTGCTGACGAAGGCCAATCCTCGCGAGTGGGCCAGGGCGGTCGAGATTGATCGCGGCCTTCGCCAGAGCGATTCGCCAGCGAGTCGCAGACTGGAGAAGTCTCTTTACCTTCACCGGCAGTGCATTCCCCTGGATATGGTTGACCTGGAAGCGCAGGCGAATAAGGAAGCGGCGAAGAAACAGACGCCTCTGTTCGACATGATGCAGTGTGCGGAGGGAATGTGCGGCGTGTGATGCCCCTGTTTCCGGGGGCGGTTGATCCGTTTACCCTGAATTGCTTTTTGACGGGATGCTGAATCTGAAATGAAAAGGGGCCACGGCTGGAGAAGCCCGTGGCCACGCGGTCAAGGTAGTGAGTCGGTACTACGCCAACATGGGCTGTCAATAGAACAAACTAATTACAAAGGGTCTCCGCCCATGTTGGAGTTGAACTCTTCGACGGCAACTGAATTCCCTGCCTTCCCAGCCCGAAGAAGGCGTTCATCATCAGAGCGAACACGGCCGCCGTGCGATAGTTGTTCGCCGTCGTCACGGTCCAGGCATCCCCGGCAACAGCGTCCGTCGCTCCGCGGAAAGCAGCGACATAGAACGTGCCGCCGTTGGCCTGCTGCTGGGACACGGGGGTCGCCAGGCACATGGCCACGTCGGAAATGTAGATCGTGGCCACGCCAGCGCTGGTCGTGATGGCCGTGCTCAGGCGGATTGCCAGGTACTGGGCGGACCCCAGATCGCTCGGCGTCTGGAAGAACGCGGTGTACTGGGTCCAACTTGCCTGCGTGGAAACTGACAGCGTGACGTGCTTGAGAAGGGACGCGCCAGCGGCATTCGTGAGAACGGTGGTCTTGTCCGATCCGACCAGAGATACTTCCAGGACCCCGGCAGACAGCGTGCCGGACGACGTGCAGGTGGTCTTGACCCAGAAGCTGACCGCGTATTGGGTTGCCGGCAGCAGGGCATATCCGGTGCCTGGACTCGGCGTGCCGGCCACGAGACCAGCCGTGTTGAAAGCCTGGACGATTTCCGGCTTGTTGGTTGTGCCGACGAACGCCAGGGAGTAGGTCATTGCAGCCGCGGTCCCGCCCTGAGCGGCGAGCACTGGGGCCGTGGTCGTGTTGACCAGGATTTCCGTGCCGACTGCGCCAGCGTAGCCGCTGGGAGTGGCCACGGCCCAGAAGTCGGGCAGGTTGGCCGTCGTCGTGGGAACGACTCCGAAGCTGGAGTTGTTGAGCACGTTCGATCCAGTGCCGCCGATCTGGTTCAGCGTCGGATCGCAGATGATAAACGTGGCGCTGGCCCCTGAAGGCGTCTCCGGCCCGAGCGGATTTGTCATGGTCCAGTCGAGGGAACTGGCGCCGGAATATTGGCCGGCGTAGATCGTCATTGGCTCACTGCCGTTGACCGCCAAGGCAGTTCCCGAATAGTTCGTGGCCGGCCATGAACTCTGATTGCCGTTTTGATCGCCGGTGCAGTAGGTGACGAGTGTCTCCGGGATGGTGTAATCCTCCTGGAGACCTCCCCCGTTCAAGATCGACGCGACGACCGAGAAGGTTCCGGTCGGGGCCAGGTTCGGCGAGGCATAGACTGCGGCGGACACACTGACGGTCGGCTGCTGGAAGCCATAGGTCGGCGAGCCGATGGCGCCAGTGCCCTGCATTTGCTGGGCCAGCAGCGACAGGGCGTTTGAGAGGCTTTGAAGGTAATTGCCGGGGGGCGTTGTCGTTGGGTTGTTCGTGACGAGCTCGTCGTTGCACATCTGCTGAAGGGTGGTCGCGCAGATGTTGGCGATGATCTGATTGGCCTGGGGGGCAGACTGGCGAATCGCAGACAGGGCTAGTTGCGCGAGAGACGCCAGGTTCTGATCGGTGCTTTCGTACTGGGCGAAGATGTTGTTGACGGCCGTGTTGAGGTCAAACACGGAGGGGCCGTTGGTGCCCCAGAAGTCGCTTCCGGCGTTCGTCGTCGGGGTCTGGCCGACGACGCCATTGAGGGCGCGAACGAAGCGAGCCAGAACTCCGACCCGATCATAGAATGATCCGGTGCCGGTTGCGATAAGAACGGACGTTGACATGACACTTCTCCAAAAAACAGGGACTCGGACAGGGACTGAAACAGAGTGAATGATACGACGAGCGGCGGGCGAATGCAAATCAAGCGAGAGATCGACAAGGAGAAATCATGAGCGAAGTAGCGTTTTCCGTCGCGATCGTTGGAGGCACAATGATTGTGGTCGGGATATTGTACTTGATGCGTAATGAAGCCTACTGCTGGGCCGTAGATCTTCAGAAGAATATTGTCGACCATCAAGACGTTGTGGATGAGCAGATGACGGAGCGGCTTGAATCGGCGATAGACGACTCTTCAGACTATATTGCTCATGAGGCATGGTGTGCAAGCGGCAGAATCAAGGGTTACTCTTGCGCCGTCAAGCCTCTTGATGCGTGGGTAAAACGTCGAAAGACTACCGCGAAATGAATAACGTCTCCGGCTGCATGGGCACTGGATCGCCAGTCCGCGGCGAGTGCTGCATCCGATCCATGTACTCCCAGTCCCCGTAGAGTCCGTTCCCTTCGATTCGGTAAATCCCCAGCGCTGGCCTCTTGCTCGGCGACATCCACCGCAGGACGAGCCGCTGGCATTCCTTGCCGGGCGACTGAATCTCACCTTCGGCAGTCCATCCGGGCCCGCTGATCGTCACCTTCATGCCGACCTGACGGATGATACCGAAACAGCAAGTCCCGGCGATCCATGGATGGGGATGCTCTGGCGGTTCGATGTATGGAGCAGATGTAGTGAGCAAGAGGAGAAAGGCGAGCATGATAAGCCCTCCGTGTTTGCCACATCGTAGCACGCACGGAGGGCTGAACGCAAGACGTGTCAGGTAGGTGTGTCGAGTTGGCGGAGTGCTTGCTTCATGTCGTCGCGGGCTCGGCGTGCGGCGATGATGCCATTGGAGATATCGACGACGCCTGTATTCACGTCTCGTTCGCCAGTGAGTTCGTCAACTTCGACGACGCCGACCATGTTGCCGAGCAAGGCGTAGTAGGCGTCGTCGATAGCTTTTTCTTCTTCTTTGGTCATCGGACGATTAGCTCCATGAAGCAATGCCCATTGCGAATCACCATCCCAGCACCTGCATGCGTCCAGTTCTCGTCTTCGCAGCAGCTTCCCCAGCCGCCGAACAACTGAGTTGTCGCCACGTCCCAACATGCGAACCCTTCACATCCAGCTGGCCCGTGCGGATGCCCTGGAGGAATCCAGTCGAAGTCTCGTGAGTGGCCGTAGATGTTGTTCGCGGCTCGGTAGTCGGCGCACTTTTGGGCCGCTGCCGTCAGCACCGGGTCCTCGACGAACGGACGCAGACCTCGCGTTGCTCGCTTGGAGTTGACTCTCTCCATGGCCGTCTTTCCGTTCTTGGCCCTATCTTTCCAGACCGGCCATGAGTCCGTGTAGACCGGCAGCATGTCATTGCCCTTGTAGTATTTGGCGTCGAAACTGCGAAACTCTGCTGCTGCCGAGCGGTGTTCGGGAACCTGCTCCAGCTTTGCGACGACGGATTCCCACTCAGAGCGGGGAACGTTGACGCAGCCGGGCGGTTGGGCCACGACGAACGAAGACGCAGCCAAGAGAACGAGAATGGTCAGAAAACGCATGTTGGATCTCCATAAACGGGGTTAAAGGAAAAGCACCGGCTGGCGTAGTGCCAACTATCCAGCCGGTGCCCAGGATGCCGGTCCCTCGCGGCGACGGTTAGTATCCGCTTGGAACACGACACGACACATGAGGGACGTTGCTTTCACTTCTTCGGTGCCAGAAGCGTTTCAGCCTTCGGAGCGGCTGGCACTGTCGGCACGAGGAGAATCGGATCGTGCCTGTCCAGGCGATTCTGAAGCCGCTGGACGCGGTGTTCCAGCAAGCGCGTGAACAGCCCCTTGTGCTGCGCGACGATCACGGTCGGCGGTGATGCGGGCTTTGGCGCAACCTGCGCATTGGCAACCGAGGCGAGTCCAAAGAGGACGACGAGGCAACCAAGAAAAAGACGCATGTGATCACTTCCTTTCATTTTCATTTTTGAGGGTTGGAACTTTTCTGATTCTCGTTCTGTCGTATCATCTTGACAATAAGTTCGGCCGCATCGCTGCGAACTGTCCGGCAGAACTCCTCGCCGTTCTTATCAACGATGCAATACCACGGCCCCAAAGGACTCCCCTTGACTGGCTCAATATGGTACGTCATCACATGCTCCTCATGCGACAGCTTAGCAAGACATCTTGAGGCGTAATCCTCTGCACCGGCACGACAGGATTGAGCAGAGGAAGTCCGGCTTGCTCGAAACACCACGCCACTAGCTCTGAACAAAACCAGTCTGTCGTCTTCCGCCAGTCGCGGTGGAACATGAAGTTAAGCAGGCCAAGAAAATTGTACGGAGTGCCGATCTGCGATGTCGCGGCCTCCATGAACCTCGCCTCTTGCTCCTCGGTACAGTCCACGCTGTAGCGGACAGTCTTGGAAAACGCGGCATAGTTCGCTGGCCTGATCTGCACTCCGCCATCGCTACGAGCGCCGAGCAGCGTCCCGTCATCCAGGGCGATGTCGATATGCGACCAGTCGGACCAGGTGAACCACCGAATGAGCCAGGACGAGATGGCCCGCTCGGTGGAGAATTGCAAGATTATTTGCGACATGATCGCCTCACGCAGTCGGGGTCGGATTGAATACGCCGATGAGAGCGTCGATGGCGGTCTTCACCGCCGTTTCAACGCCAGTAACTCCGGCACTGATGAGAGGGACGGCGGCCTGAGCCTCGGCCAGCAGCTTCTGGAACTCGGCGATGGCGGTCGTCGGGTCGAGCGTCTTGAGCCATGCGAGTTTGGCGAGAAAGTCCATTGATTCTCCTTGAAGAAAACGATGATAGGGACAACGGCAACCGTCCATCGGATGCCGCCTTTCGTTACGGAGTTACCGTGGCTGGCGATGGCGTTGGGGCCGGCGTGAACAGGCCGATGATGGTCCCGATGAGCGATAGAATCGTGGGCAGCCATTGCTCAATGTCAGCCAAGATACTGGCCCAATCGATTGTCGCCACCACCGCGCCCTTGGCATCTCGGAACCCCGAACCCTGCGACCAGTTGACAGAAGCATTGAGCGGGATACCCAACTTGACTCGCGTCATGAGCTCCATGTGTGTTATCGTGGCCGTCTGGTGAGCGGATGGGTAGGGGTTGGACAGGATCGTCCAAAGCAGATTCTGACCCGGCGACCAGACTTTCAGATCGTTCAGTTGATTGTAAAGGGCGGTCTTGAAGTCCATGCTTGCTCCTTGAAAGAGATTGTGATTGATTCAGTTGCAACCACCAGCGCCGCAGCCACCACCAGCCCGGCGTGCCCGAAGGCGACTGAAGAGGCCAATGCGACCCACTGACGACGCCTCGGCTTCCATGTAGTAACTGTGAGGCATCGTGTAGTTACCTGTCGTCGGCAGCGGACAAGTTCCGTTCGGGCATGTCGGAGCGACGGGGACGAACGGTGCGGCAGGCGCAGTGCTGACCGTGCTCGTATCGGTCATCTTCTTCACGGCCGCGGTAAGGGCTTGAATGTCTCCACGCAAAGCGTTGACAGCCGCAGCGTTCTCGGCGCGCAGGGCAGCGATCTGGGCCTCGATCTGGTCGAGCCGGTTGCCGGACTGGGCGTGAGCCGGGGTGATGATGGCGAGCGTTACGACGATGGCGGAAAAGAGTCGGATCATTTTAGTCTCCTTTTTCTGAGTTAGTAAGCATCGACACTTCATTTCCTTGAATCGGGAATCTCCGTTCGATTCCATCGGCGGTAATTTGCAGTACGGTGCCATAGGAGTGTTTCGCAGGAACAACTGACACGGCAAGGAACTTGTCTCGAATACTGAGCAGGAATTCCTCAAACGTCGTCGGCTTTCCATTCGGACAATCGACAGCATGACCGAACGCTTGCGGCTCATGACAGTGTGGACACGGACCACCAATTTTCTGTTCCATATTTACTTTCCTGCGGGACGCTTGTCGAGTCCCTTTTCCTTGAGAATCGCTGCGAGGTCATCGACATGGAGGCAATCGCACAGACAAGCACTGGGAATGGTCTGGATCGGCGCGATGCTCCCATTGCAGTGGTCATTTCCAGGAACCGCATCGAATAGGACGCCGAGAGCGACGATCTGTGCGCCTTCCCCATATCCGCCAATTTGGACGATCTTGTCACCGTTCAAAGCGGCTCTTCCGTTTCGATAATGCATGTTACGTCCTCTCGTGGTTGGAGTTACTTCTGTCCAATCTTGAGAACATCGTTGATTGCCTTCAGTTTCGCCGCGATATCCGCATCGACCGTCGCCTGCCGTGTTTGCATGTCGGACAGAGCTTTTAGGATCGCCACTTCGTTCGGCGTCGGGTTTGGCACTGGCGATGGTGCAGGCGGCATTAGGCCGCCCGTAATGATTGTCTTAGCGTTCTGCCATGCGGCGTCTGCTTGGAAGTACGCTACTGTAGACCCCGCTGGCATCCCTTCGAGCGTAACGGTGCCGCCCACAAAAGCAGGACCGGTAAACGTCATTTGGTTTATTGATGTCGGAGGGGCTGGCGTTGGTCCGGGCGGAACTGGTGTCGGGCCAGGAGGAATAGGCGTAGGAGACGGCGGTGGACTTCCAGGAGCCTGCGCCCAGATCGCTTCCCAGCCGACACTGAACGCTCCGTATTCAATATAGGCATATCCTTGAATCCCCCAGGTCGTTCCCCACGAGTTGCGGAGAATCCAGCAGCCGGCCGTTCCCTTCGTGTCGTCCCATCCGACAAGAACGATATCGTGGTCGATGTTCGACCCGGTGCCACTGATTACCCCAGTCGTATAGTTGTCGAAAGACGAACCGCTGGCGTCGATGCCGCAGCCGATGGGCCCATAAGCCACCATCGCGTTCTTGATGTCCTGTGTGGCGCTGACGGACTGATTGTTGCCGCTGGAACAATAGCCCCAACCGCTGATCTTGTAGAGCGTGATGCCGGCTGATTTGCACTTGCCGGCTGACCCTTCGTATGGCCCGTAAGCTGCCGTCGTCGGCAAGCCGGTAGCCAGGGCCCAGGCGGTGACGGTCGTGTTGTCGTCGCCATTGCACCCACCATTCTGCCCGCAGTCGAGCGTGTACTGCTCGCTGAGTGGGCCAGGGGCATTGGTTCCAAGAGCCTTCATGAAAGCGGACGTGCAGATTGATGTGCCAGAAAAGCACCAGCAGGACCCGCATTGTCCCTGATCCACAATCGGAGGAACGATCCCCAGTGTTCGGCAGTCGTAGGTAGCGGCCGTCGCCTTGGGAAGCGAAGCGAGTTTCGCCCCGTGCAAGGCGTTCGACATGGCGTGCAGCTTGGCGGACTGCTCCGGCGTCGGTCCCTTGTGCCCGCGACCGTGACGAGCCTTGGCAGGTTGCTCCTCATTCAGAGCGACGAGTTGCTGCTTCGGAAGATCAACGACCTTGGGAGATTCTTTGGGAGGCGTCTTCTGCTCAGAGTATGGGGTCGGTTGCTGAGAATCCACCGCCAAGGGCGAGAAGGCAGCGGCAACGCAGAGGGACAGGAAAACAGCAAGTAGGGATCGCTTCAACATGCGGTTGCTCCGTGGTTTCAGTTGTCAGGAATGGAAAATGACGGGGACAGGAATTGAACCTGCGACCTCCAGGTTATCAGCCTGGCGAGCTACCGCTGCTCCACCCCGCTAGAAGTATGTTACGCCGACTTCCTTACGGCGTCCAGAGGGACTGTCGGACGCATGGCCTTGACATGAAGTTCGAGCCAGTCAAACTCCAGCTTGTCGTCGTCGGTCATAATGCCGTGCGAGTGCTTTGCTTCCAAGACGGCCAGACGCATCAAGCGGTCGCTCCAATATCGTTCGTCTGCCGAGATTGCGAACATGGTTCTCCTCCGTGTTTGATGATGGGAATTGTCGGTCTGTCGGGATATCTGCTGCCTGGAATCAGGCCCCATCGATGCCCGCACTTGCTGAGATGCTGGTCGTCTTGTTCATGGCCAGGAGGCAGAGTGCACTGCACGATACGGTCTTCCAACTCGTGCCACGCCTTGCAGCGGCGGATGAGCGGCCTCATGCGGAATCCTCCATGCGGTTTCAGTTAGTTTTCTGTTCCTCTATCGCCGCCAGTTTTCCCTGATCGAACGATGCCTGCAATAGCTGATCCATCCTGCCGTTGATCTGCTTGTGTGACTCGTTCGTTGTTTCTTTCAGAGTTTGCGCCAGGCGCTCTGCCACGCTCCTGACCGTTCCAGCCAACTCCTTGGCCACCGACTTTGTCTCTGCCGCCAGATCGATTTTGGCCCGCTCCTGATGCTTGGCAATTTCCAGGGTGAGGCTGGTGTTCTCCTCGATGGCAGCGGCATTTTCGACTGACTTATTGTCGATGTTCTGTATGGATTTCGTGTGGTTTATGGCGATCTGCTCTACCTTCCTCGTCTTCCAGTAGGTGACGACCTGCCCGATGAGGATGGTTAGGAACCCGAAGAACGCTGGCCAAAATCCATTGTTGTCCATGGGCGTCCTCACATGCTGGCCACGAATCGAATGGCGAATATGGCCGTCATGATATCGTAATCGTCATGCCCTGGCAATAAACGCCGGCAATTCGTAGGGCGACGTTTGCCCTGCCGACACCGTGACCTCGAAGCCGTTGGGGTCCTGGAGCGTGCGCTTGACGAGATACTTCGAGCCCAGCAGCATCTGCATCTGCGACAGGCCAGCCGAGTTGCTCGTTGCCGGCATCCAGGCGGACTCCAAAATCTGCCCGGCGGCCGGATTGATCTGGATCAACTTGTAGACCACTGCCACGTTCGCTTCGAGGTTGCCGGCCCCGTCGAACGTATAGCTGTAGGCCGTCACGCAGCCGGCGCTGGGAGCGTTGAGGGATTGCAACGTCAGCGAGTAGGTCGGCGTCAGATCGACGGCGCCCACGACAAGCGTGGTCGTTATCGGCGTGTATCCCGGCGCCCAGACGCGCACGCTCCATGTCCCGGCGAGAAGCGTGAACGGAACCACGGGCTGGCCGTTGGCAGCGGTATCCAGTGTATTGTACTCGGCGGCCAACTTCATCGTAATCGTGGCGCCCTCGATTGGGTTGGTGCCGTCGTTGATCGTCGGTGTGACGTTGATGGCGCCAGAACCAGCCGAGCCAGGCCCCCACGCCCCACTACCGTGCGTGCCGCTGAGTTGCGTGTCGATCTCCTCGACGGTCGGGGCCGATTGGCTATCTATCGCCGAGAGAAGAGCCGCCAGGCCGTAAGTGCCATTCGTCAGGTCGTTGATAATGGTCGTCTGATTCGCCGAGGTCGCATACGGGGAGGGCACACTGGCCGGGAGCGTCACCGCGCTGCCGGCTTGCTGGGGCGTTCCAACCGATGTCTTGACAGCCGCAATGTCTGCCGAGACGCTCGCTCCGGCTGGCGCACCAAGGCGAGCGAAAGCATCGCCGGTCAGGAAGTTTACGATACGCAGACCGATGCTGCCGACGGTCGTGATCCCGGAAGTCAGTGCGTTCCAGATCGCCGCGGCGAAAGCAGTTAAAGCTGTGGCGTTCGGCGAGTTGACGAGGTCCATCTGCGCACCAGGAGCCGCGGCACTCTTCGCCGCATCGTAGGCCGAGGTCAGAGCGTATCCCGTCTTGTCGTTGTTCGTCGTAACCGTGACTCCGGACGTGACGCTTCCGACAGCCCCCGTCACGGAACCGACCGCCCCCGTCACGCTCGCTACAACCTGCGTACTGCTGATACCAGCCCCCGCGAACGCCTGCCCGGATACCCCCGTGTTACCCAGGAGTCGCCCGTAGATGTCCGCGTTGATGTACCCGGTGCCGACAAGCGAGATGTCTGGTGCCGACGTGCCTCCAACAATGAGACCGCTGCTGCCGCTGTGGGACGAGATGATCGTCAACCCGGCCCCGCTCGACGACGTGAAGGTTGTCCCGGCGTTCGTACCGGCGATCAGCAGCCCATTCGCCGCCCCAGGAGCGTTGGCGTTCTGCGACCCGACCGCCTTGGCCACGGCAACCAGGCCATAGGTCGCGTTGTTGTTGATCGCATAGCTGTCCCCTGTCTGCGGCGTGTTGCCCGTGTAGGTCGTCAGCGTCTGGCAGAGCGTGATGGTCCCGCCAGTGATGTTGGACGTGCTGGCGATGGTGCCGGGGAACGTCACAGTGCCTGCTGCCGAGGCCGTTTGGCCGCCGACTTGAGCTGCGTTCACGCTCAGAATGCCGCCTGTCTGGGTCGCCGCCGTACCCCCAACGTCCACGAGGTCGACCTTGAGGAGATTGTTGCCGTCGAACGTCAGGTTCTGCGTCGTGCCGATGTAGGCGTTGATGGTCGTCACGCTGCTGGTCGAAATAGCGTTTATCAGCTTCACGTTTACGTCGGGCGTTCCGGCCGTTCCAGGAGTCAGCCATCCAGTGCCTAGAAGTTGCTGAACGTTGGAGTTTACCACTCCGCCAGAACTGATTCCAAGCGCCGAGAAGTTCGTCGGGAAGACCGTGACGACCGCGTAGCCACACAAAATTCGATCCGTGTTCACCGTTGCCGTTACCAGTCCTGAGGCCGCGAAACGGAACCTCACCAGGCCGAGGTTGCCACCAGTACCGGTATGCGCAGAAGTGAGATCGAATTCCTGGGTAGAATCTGACGTGCCGGAAATTCCTGCAATAGTGCCCACCTGATCCCATGACGTTCCCGCCCAGTTGTAGGCGTAGACGTTGATCGTGTTCAGCGTGCCGACGACGTATCCCGTCCAGGTGATGCCGACCGCCGTCTGCCCGGTCGAACCGAGCGAGAACTGGTAGTAGAAATCCACCGCATTACCAACGGCAGCGACGGCATCATAGACTCCGTCATCGGCATAGGTGTTCGTGTAGCCGCCAGTGCTGGTGCCGGTCGTATAAGTCGAGCTTGCTGCCGTTGCGTTAAGGGCCGCGCCGGTTACGGCGATGTTGGATACGGCCGAGAGGATGGATTTCTGTAACGTACTAGCCGCCGATAAACCATAGGTTGAATTGCCAGCAATGTCTGCGCCTGTTTGAGATGTGCCGCCTATGTTTTTAGCATTCACATCCAAAACGCCAGATGCTGTTGCAGTCGGCGTTCCGTTCAAGACGTTCCCGACATCGACTTGACCTCCTGGAAGAATATCGAATGTCGAGGTATTATCCGGAGTCGTCGTCCAATTCGGAAATACCGTAGCCGTCTGTGTTGAACCGACATAACTCTGGATTGACCTATTTTGTCCAGCCCCAGTGCCGCCAGTGATGAGGACTATGGAATCCAAGTACAGATTGTTCGTAGCCGACGCCCCAGCATCAAAAACCACCGTGCTGCTGGTGCTTCCGGCCTGGCATGTCCCCGTGCGTATCGTTGTCGAGCCACCACCAGCCCCGGAGCCAAGCGCCGCGCCGAAACTTCCAGTCAACGTGTAACTGGCAGTCAACGCATTCCACACGCCCTGGGCCACATTCGCCAGCGTCAAGACCGCCGTTCCTGTCGTGGCATCGACCGCAACCCCATAGGCCACGCTCGAAGCAGCAGGAACAGCAAGCGTGCCAGTAACGGTTGAGCCGACTGGTCCGTACACTTTCCCGCTCCGCACATCCGCCGTTGCCGCTTGTCCAGCCGCTCCAGACGTGTTCAGGATGCCGTATTGCGTAACCGTCAAGGCCGAACTGCCAGTCATGGTCGTAGCCGCCCCTGTCGTTCCTGTGTAGCCAGAGCCAACTGCTGCCGGAGCTGCTGAATACGACGTGATAACGCCGCTGCTGTTCGTTGTGGCCGTGACGAATCCGCCCGTACCGCCGCCACCTGAAACGCCGAGCGTGAATGTGGCACTCGCAGGATATCCCGAACCACCGGCTGCCGGGGTCGTGGTAATTGCCGACAGAGCTCCGCTGCTGACGGCGAAAGTAACGGTCGCTCCTGATCCGCCAGGGTAGCCGTTCAAAGCGGCATTGGCAGCGGCGTAAGTCGTGTATCCGGCGGCACCATTGTAGAGAGCGAAGTTGTTGGAAGCGAAGGCAAATGTACCGTCGGCAGCACCGGAAGCTGTACCGATGATACCGCCGTTGTTGACATAAATTCTACCATTGGTATTGTTTATGGCCACGCATCCAAAAGCTCCGCCCGCTGTTAGGTTGCCTGTTATAGACAAACTGCCAGCACTTATGTTTATACCATAACTCGAACTACCAGAGGATCCACCACTCACATTGCCGTTGATGGTTACCGTGCCGGAACCGCTCTGATTTATACCGGGACAAACTTGATTGAATGAGTTATTGCCACCTGTGACGTTCCCAGTTACGGCTAAATTTCCTGAACCACTATTAGAAATACCAAATTGATTTGTGTTGTTACTTGTACCACCAGTCACATTGCCAGTAACGGTTATATTTCCTGACGCAGTGTTATTTAGTCCATAGACAGTTGACTGACTAGTAGAGCCAGAAGTAACATTTCCCGTTATTGTCACACTACCTGTTGACGTATTATTTATTCCCCATATGTTGTTGCCGCCGCTACTGCCGGTGACATTTCCGACAACAATCAGAGAAGCAGCACTGCTGTTGTTTATCCCGTGGGTGGAAGTTCCTGCCCCACTGGTTGAGACATTACCATTGACTGTCAGCGTTCCTGTGCCAAATAACGATATCCCGTACACAGAGGTCGAGCCCGAGGTATTAGTCACGTTTCCAGTAGTCGTTGCGGAAGCTGTGCCGGCATAAATCAGGCATGTGGTTGTTCCGGGAACGACAATAGCCGTCAACGTACTACCATCCGGCAGAATGAATCCGCCACCAGCACTGCTCGTCGCCGCCCCTGTTGTCCCGGTGTAATTATAACCACCAGCAGCTATGCTCCCCGTCGCTGCCCCAGTCGTTCCTGAGTATCCAGTGCCAGCACCGCCCGTTGGCGTAGTCGTAGCGAAAGAAGTCACCACGCCGGAAGCGTTTGTTGTGGCTGTCACGTAACCGTTGCTACCGCCGCCGCCAGTAACCAGTAACGGGAATGTGGCACTCGGCTGATAACCGCTGCCACCGGCGGGAGGAGTTGCTGTCACCGCACTTATTGCCCCGCCACTGACAGTGAAAGTTACAGTCGCTCCTGAACCGCCAGTTGTCGTCACCGTCGCCGGCGTCGAGGCGTAAGACGTGATGACGCCGCTGCTGTTCGTAGTGGCCGTAACGTACCCACCGGTCCCGGAGCCGCCAGTAATGAGGAGCGGGAACGTGCTGCTGATTGGATATGCTGTCCCACCGGCCGGAGGAGTTGTGGTAACGCCGGTGATGACGCCGCTCGTTACAGTAAAGGTAACTGTAGCTCCAGAACCGGTAGCTGCCGTCGTGATTGTGCCGAACGTCTGGTTTACGTCAAGATTTACGAAGAATGAATTAGCAAGGACGGTGTCTGCGTTTGCAGGTAGATAGCCGCCCGTTGAGGCGTTGGTTGTGGCCGAGTACCCGCTACCAGCAAGGTAAACACCGTTGAGCGAGGTTACGACGCCAGAGCCGTTGGTGTTGACCAGGACGTAGCCAAGCGTGCCGCCACCCCCCGTGATAGCGATTGGCAGGTTACTGTAGCTATTTGGATAACCGCTCCCACCGCTGGAACCAAGGCTGACCGTCAGGATGCCACCCGGCCCGCTGACGGTCAGGATGTTGATTTGGCACCCCGAACCGCCGTCCTGATTCCAGGTCGCTGTTGCTGAAGAATTGCCGCTGGCTATCGCGTATCTTGTGGCCATTTAGCCCTCGTAACCAATGACAAGAGCAAGAACCGAATTCACAAATGCCTGTTGTGCCGTTGTCAGATTCGTTCCGACGCCGTTTGTTGCCTGAAATGCCTCGTCCATGCCGATCTGCTGACTTCCGGCGTAGTTCATGATCGAGCAGGCCACGGTTGTATTGCCGTTCTGGTCGATGTGAACGTGAAGCGATTTCGATTGTCCGGTCTGTGTCAGCGGAGCCATGGCTGTCGTCACTTGAGCAGATGTAACTGTCTGGCCAGCCCCGGCCCACTGAGCGTAAGGACTGGTTTGCTGAACGCCCATCGCCTGGAGACTTGCGCCGAGTTGCGAGGTAATCAGGTTAGCAGCGACCATTCCTGTGATCTGGGCCTGCACAAGTGCGTTAGAGAAGTCCAGGCCGGTGCTGTTTAGCTTCTGGTATTGACTGCGGAGCATCGCGCTTCCGGCCATGGCCGTCTCGAATGCGGCGAAGAACGCATCTGCATTCGCTTCACCAACAGCCAAGATAATGTCCGTGGACGTTTGCAGCGTCGTCGTAAAAAGCGATACCGTCTGGGCGTTGAGTGCGGCGGCAATCTGGTCAGCCGTCGTGCCGGACGGAAAGTTCTGGGAGTTTATCAAGTCGAGCAGTGTCATCTTTTCCTCACTTCGTAAGTGCCGGATCAGCACGGATCAAATACACCGTTCCGCAAGTGTCCGTGCCAGTGATTCGGCTTGATGTCGATGCTTGGATCGATCCGTCGTCGGATGCTCCTCGTTCCTGTCCCAAGTCCAGGCCCCATCGACCTTCTGACCGTCGTCTCGAACTCTGATGCCGCACAGGCCATCTTTCAACCTTTCGTCTATGTCGGCGGAAAGTAACCGGTACACACGCCGTTGGTAAAGGTCAGCGAACCTTGAATTCCGAGCGTTGTAAGCTTGGCCAGCGCTACCATGCCCGTAAACGGCGCGTTGGGAGTGATTGCGGCTATCTCCGTAGCGAGATTCGAAATGTTGTAATCAACCGCCCCCGCCGTTCCGTTGATCCCGATCCTCTCCCCGCGCGTATTCCACGGGCCGCGGACAATGTGCGTGTATAACTCGCGATGCAGAGGCTCCGGCAGATCGTCCGGGCAATCCTCTTTGAACGCTTCCGTCCATTCTATATCATGAAACCCTTCCGGAGTCCAAGCTGCGATCCCGGCGAAGCGTTGATCCAGTGAGCCAAGACGCCAGCAGTAGAAGTCGGTTGCGACTTGCTGCGCTAGGGCCGCAAGCTCCGTATCGTTCGTCGGCGAACCGCCGCCAGCCCAGGCCGCAATCGTGTTGGCCTTGATGACCAGCGATCCTTTGAAGCCAGGTATGGACCCGAACTGTGTCAGAGACAGGCTCAGAAGGCTGACAGTATATGGCGTCACGCTCGCTCCGAGCGCGCCGCCGTCTGAACGCGGGAAGGTCACGACGACAAACTCCGGAACGAGGCCGTAGAGGTCGGTCGGAGTTGCTGGAGGAGGCGACAGGCAAAACCTGCCGCCGCCCACAACAGCCCGAGATTTGAAGGTGGTTGCCAGTTGCGTCGATACGTTGTTCAATGCCGTCGTCGAGTTCTGGGCGAGCACGTTTCCATTGAGCAACCGCACAATCCGCTGGCCGCACGAATGGGCCACGGCATCGAGAAGAGGCGGCAGATAGTCGTAGTTCCCAGTCATGTCCGTCGATGGCATGAGGTATGCCGCAGCGACAGTGTCTGGCGTCAGAGTAATTCCCAGCGCTGTGGCGATTGAAGAATACAGCCCGGTCCACGTTGTTGTCCCGCCTGTGACGGCGATCAGCGCTGCCGACTCCCACCAGAAGAATCGGTCGTCGACCAGCGTGCACAGGTAGGCGTCGTTGTATCCGTCATGCTGGGCGACGTGTCTGGGCGGGAGCAGCCACATGTTGGTGGTGATTGTGCCGCCGTTCTCATCGTCGAAGACCAGTGGCAGGCTGACGAACTTGTTCAGATCGCTGGTCAGATATGCCGCTGCCCGAATCTTCGTCAATTGATTCGCCGAAGCGACGAAATGAAACGTGGCCCAGCGAGAGGCTCCAACCGGCCAGTGCAGTGTGTTAAGCTTGACTTCGTGGTCCACGGGAGGCTGGAAGTAAAGATGAAGCTGTTCTAGCGTCGGGCAGGTTCTTTGCTCGAACTCAACCACGTCCGCCGGACGAAATCTCTGGGCGCGCAGAATGTCCAGAAACTTTGCGGGCGGCGATCCCAGGTAGACTCCGGCATAACTGAGCACTACTGTTGTCCTTGAAAGTATGGAGCGTCGAGGAATCCGAACGGACCTGTGTTTCTGGTCAAGTCAATCGGCGGCAGGGAGTGCACGGCGAATGAAAGAGCGCTATGGCCCCATGACGAACGAAAGGCGCTCGTTCCCTTCTCGGCCTCAACTCCCTTCTCGGTCAGAAGTTTCTTGCCGGCATTCGTGCCCTTGATGAGTTTGACAGGCACAGTCGTCATGTTGTCCCCGTTGGCGTACAGAGGCCAGAAGTCTTCCAGTGCGCTCAGGATGGCTGTTTCGAATGTAAATATTCCATCAGTGTGCGTGAGCCAAAGATCGTCTCGCCCATTCTCGTCGCGCCGCATCATCACGCGCGGAAACACGATTATTTCCCTGGCCAGATGAAAGGAGAGCCGGCCTGACGCATCTTCGTAGCTGCCCAGGTAGGATGCCGCACTCGACCATTGAACCTGATCCTGGCCAGAGTTTATGAAGTCGTATGGACGGATCAAGATGTCGCGATCCGAGGTCAACTTGGGCACGTCGTCCGGGTTGCGGCCGATCAGCTTAACCGCCGTCGCGGGCAGACCGGTCCCCTGGGCGACCTGGTCGCGGATCGCCAGCATGATCTTCTCGAAGCCGGTGCGAACGAACGCCATGACCCGGTCCTATGTAATGAGGGTTTCGTTGATGCCAGGTGTTCCGCTGGACGGCAGTTGCATTTCCATGTTTCTCAGGTCGAACAGGCGTTGAGATTCAAACGCCCATTTTGAACTCGTCTGAAAGTCGTTCGTAACTTCCAGCAGGTAGTAATCGCCGGTCTGATTCAGTTCGTTGAATTGTACCGGGTTGTTGCGACCACGGAAAGCCGCGACGTAAGGACCGCCCTTGTAAAGATGATACGCAGGCGTGAAGGCCAGCCCGTCGATGATGAGGTTCTTGCCTGCCGAAAGAGGAGTCGTCAGCTTTATGTCCAGTGCTGGAGGGAAGTTCGTATTCGTCCAGGTCGTCGGCGTAACGAACAGGCCACTGCCGAAATACCAGGTGTTAGGAGCAATAACCGATGATAGCGTGATTCCGATGGCGTTGGAATTTCCGTTGTCGTCCTCCATCGGCGTTGAATAAGGGCAGCTCATGATAGAAACCAGCAGGGCGCCGGCAGCCGGGATGGCGCTCACCTGATACCAGAATCCGCAGGCGTAGACGGTGTTTGGCCGCAACATTGCCGGCGTGAATGGCGTCGGCGTTCCGGAGTCCCCGAACAGTTGGAGCAATTCGGTATTGTCCGCGGACCCAGAAATCTGAAGGGCAAATGTTCCTGGGGCTGCATTGTAGGTTGTATTTGTTTGGGACATGTTCTCTGGGAAAGTAAGCGCCCAGTTGTCCAACTGAAGGATTCCGCCCACGTTTGACCACGACTCAAAGCTGCTGTTCGTCAGCATATTCCTGGCATTGTCTTCCTGTGGGTCGGTCATGCTGATGTGTGTGCGAATCCCTGAATTACCTGGATAGAGGAACGATAGGGGGTCGACGGCCGGCAGCGGAGAATAGATGCGGATGCGCTCGCTTCCGGCGATGGCCCCGTGATTGGCGTCGCGCTCGACTTCGGCCCGCAGTGTTTCCGGGATCATGTAGTCCTGCTGGGCGCCGTAGACGTTCAGTGATCCCATGGGCATCTGGAATGCAGATGCCTGTCCTCCGGTCAGATTGCCGGGAACAGCGGCCGCCCCCGCCGTCGGCTTCGAAATCGTTTCCGAATCGCTAAGCATCTGGGCGATGACTTCCCCGAGCGCCGCCTTGAGATCGTAGCCGATGCCGTATTGATCATCGGCCATGTCGATGACCGTGGCCTGGGCCAGTTGTTGCCAATAGGTCAGTTGTTGACCGATGGCCGCCTCCATGGCTGTCTCCGCAGCCGTGGCGCCAGCCACAAGAGCTTGAGCATCCGTGTTGGCCAGATATTCATTGATGACGTTGTCCACAAGCGTGTCGAGCGTGTCTGGCCCGCGCCAGACGTTCGCCGAACGGATGAGCGTGGCGATCTTGCCGAGCCGCACAAAAAGACCGCCGGGGTCGGTAATGAAGTTGATGGCCATTATTGCGGCCCCCTTGCACCAGAATTTTGAAACCGAGATGGAGTCGTTGAAGGAATACCGATGATCCCTTGAATGAAAAGCGAGCCAGGAATTGTGTTTTCGCTTCCATTCTCGACCAGATGATCGAATGGCATCTTCCCGGTCGGGAAGTCGGCGGCCAGTCCCTTTGTAGCGACGTGGGCGTAGATGTAAGTCGCGTTCATGGTCCAACAGTGGCCCCCTCGGCCTGAAATCATGGGAACCGACGTGATCTGCGTCCCGGACATGAAGACAAGGTTCGGGTCCGCCGGCTGAAAGTGCGGCGTCTTCGGCGGCCCATTCTCGGAGATCGTGTCCACGATAATCTCTTCGATTTCGTAACCGGCGTGGACGCGCATGATCTCCGGCGGAGTGCCCGGCGGACCGCAAACCGGCATGACCGCGAGGCCGTCATCGTGGTAACGCTTGCGGTCAATGCCGTAGCGCTCATCGCGGGAGTGCGGTCCGTCGCCGGCTTGATTGGCAATCGGATTTTGTGTGGGATCGTACACAAGTCTGGGATCGTACACAAGTCAGTCCTCAAAAAGTAGTCCTCGTGCCGTCATTGTATGGCTTCGGCGGCGGCTGGTTTAACGGCCAGCGCACTGGCGTCGGGTTATTTTCATACAAACTGGGGCCGGCAGGAGATGTCTGCGCCTGCGCCGCGATATAGGTAGATACGGTCGGAGTTTTATTGTCATCGCGTTCATCCGGAAGCGGCCTGCCAGGAACCTGCGGCGGCAGTTGGCACGGCTCGCTCAGCGCGTTCGCAATCAGATCGGCGAAGAACGTCCCGCGCCCGAGTACGAGTGGAATGGCCTGTGCTCTCGGATTGTCGGTAACAACAGCGCTGCCGATGGTCGGGTATCCTCCTGGAGGAACTGCATCTGTTCCTGCCCCAAATGGACCTGTTGCAACCGCCGAATAAGGAATGAACGTGTCTGATCGACTGAGTAAGCGGTCATGGTAGGGAACAAAACATGTTTCTTGTGCAACAGGATTATTGCGGTTTCTCGGCGCGGCTGGATCGAATTGAAGATACAAAAGAGCCGCCGCCTGCCCACGACGCTCGGCGAGCAATGGCTCTGGGACGTTGAGCTCCAGTCCAGCGGTGCCAAGCGGCGCCTCTTGGCGAATGTTGATCGATATGAACTTGTGCATGAGATCGACGCTTATGCTCACGCTTTGGCTCCAGGCTGTGTTTGACAAATCCATTATCCCATCGGCAAGACCAAGCGCCCAGTTTATCATCGCCGTCTTCCGGCTGTAGGCATTCCCCCAGCAACGAATATTGAGTTCACGCCAAAATTTTGGAATAGTGGAGTTTGACGCTTGGAATAAGTTGTTGATCGATGTTTGCGCGAAACCAAGGCCGTGAGTGATAGTATAGAGCGGGCTGCTAATTATGTTACCAATCAAGTCAAGTTCATTCTTCTGTTGACCGATCTGGAAGTTTAGAGTAGCTTCGGCCATGCCAAGGCTCGTATAGCCGGCCGAGAACTGTCCATCGAAACGAATTGGTCCGTCGGGCGGATTACCTGAATTAGGTACGCCGTTTATTCCTGAACCAATCACATATGCCACTTCCTTATCCATCGTCTCGTAATGATACGTCACCCCGTCCTCTTCGGCCGTGATGCGAATGTACTCGCGGCGCTGCCGGTCGGCCACGGGGTGCATGAAGTCGCGGCGATACTTGTCCGGGAACGTGCCCAGCTTGCGGAGCACGTCGGAGCGGAACACAGCCGTTCCCTGCGTGGCCACCGAAGCATACCCGTCGCCGTCGTACTCAACCTGTCGCCGCCAGACGTGAGAGAGGAGCGGGATGTTCTGATTGCACTCGTTCACGCAGGCCACGATGCGCATGTGGATGATGAACGTGCGAACGCCAATCGTCTGGACCACGTCGCACTTTTCCACGATGGGGCCGTTGTTGGCGTCGGTGTCGAATCCAGCAGCCGGCGTTTCAAGCAGCGTGTGCGGCCCAAACTTGTAGATCAGCTTGCGCGGCTCCCGCTTCATCGGCCCCAGGTAAGATCGGTCGCCGCGCGCCGGCTGAAGGTAATTGCGGATCGCCTTGTCGGTCAGCGTCGGCAGCCGTCCGGGGCCGCCGCCCATCACCGCGTTCTCCAGGTCGCGCGGGTTGACGATTGAGCCGTCGGCCTCGCGCGTGTTTGGCAGGCGCGGCACTCCGTTCGGGCCCAGTTCGTAACTCGTCTGCGACGGGTTAAAGATGCAGGTGAAGTCGAACGTGTGCCTGGTGTAGAGGTACGTCTTGTTCGGCGCGAACACCAACTCGCGGCTGATGCCCTTCGTGGTGCGAAAGGCAAACTCAACCACGCCCCACTTCACGGTTGTCATGTTGTCGAGAGCCATCGCTTGACTACCCCAATCTCGTCTGTCGCGCCGGCTCGCGTCCGGCGCGCGTCAAATGCGGTAGCGACTTGCCTGGTTGTTCGCCGCGACCGCCGCCGAGTTTCTGAGCAGCTTTTTCAAAGCCAGCTTCTATGGCCTTGATTATAGCGGTTTCTAGGGACTTGAAGTCCATCTGGCCGCTTCCGCCGCCCTTGCCGCCGCCGAAGCCTTCTGTCACGTCCTGAGTGTCAACGCCGCGGCTCGGACGCTTGTCGGCGCTAAATCCTCCGCGCCGTCCGGGACGCGGGGTATCGCCGCCGACCTCTCCAGATCGTTCCGGCCGCTCCTCTTCGTCGCCGCCGAACAGTTTGCCAACGGCCGAGCCCAGATCACGCCAGCCCTTCGGGATAAACGCCTTGCCGAACTCGCCCAGCCGCTCGCCGAATGAAGATTGCTTCGGATTCAGGAACTCGTGCTGACGCTTGGCTTGCATCGACCATTCGGCACGGGTTGATTCGCCTGGATCGCCCGTATCCTCGGCGGCTTGCCTGGAGGCGGCGAGCGGGCGCAGGCCGCTTGACATGTGTTCGTGCATGGCGTCCTGGAATTCGCGGCGATGGTCGCTGCGGCGGCGTGGACGCTCGACTCCTCCGACACGGACGCTGGCCTTTTCTTCCTCTTCCCAGGCGTCATCTTTCGGCATCGCCATTTCTTCATCGGACGGCTGTTCAACCGGCGTTTCCAAGCCTTCCACGAAACGCTCTTCACGAAACGCTCGTTCGCTGTCTTCCAATCGCTGGGATTCGAGGAGATGGCCTTCTTCCGGGGCCCCGAAGCCGCCCAGTTCTGTTTTGTTAGCGCCTGTCCGCGCGCCGGGTTGCCATGGATTGGCGAATGGATTTTCTTCTTGAACAAGACGCTCTGGCTCATCTTCACGGCGGGACCTGTTAGCCGGGGCGACCCATTCCTTTTCTCTCCTCAGAATGTTGCCGTGGAGCTTGTCGATCTCCATGCGCTTTCTGCCATGGAGCTTATCGAGCTCCATGCGCTTTCTGTACTCGGCAACGCCGGCGTCCTTGTAATCGCCCCTGCGATGGAGATTATAGCGTTCTGGCGACGACCGCTTGTCCTCCCCAAGCCATGGCCTGTCGAACCAGGCATGCGCCTCAACAGCAAGCTGGCCAGTGTCTGGATCAACTTCAGGCTGAATGCCTGGTTGCCGCTGATGCTCAACATCTCCAGCGAACTCAGCCGGCTGCTCCTCTGGAACGTGCGCCCACTTCATCTTGCCCCACGGTCCACGGTCCTTGTCCCACAGCGCTGGCTTCGGTTGAGAAACAGGAGGTTCTGGAGTTTCAGGCACGTATTCTTGTGCCGCCGTCTCAAGGTCTTCGTCGCCGCCCCAGACTGGAGCCTGACGCTGAGCTCGCACTGGCTCATCTTCGATTTCTTGCGGCTTCCAATCTTCGGTCGTCGTCTGCGGCCTTGGCGTGTCCTGGTCGCTCGCCTTGTGCTCATTGGGGTCGATGGCGTTTTCGAGAATGCGCCGCGCGGCCGGCGCGCCGAATTGGTTTGCCAGTCGCTTGAACTCTTCGGGGCTGGCCATGACCATGTTCATCCATGAACCGGCGGTCGAAGATTCCGGACGCTGAGTTTCCTCTTGGACGGGCGGCAACGGCTTCACTTCCGGCTCAGGCGAAATTGATTCGTCCAGTATTTGCTTGGCTCGCAGTTCAAGCTCAACGTCCCGCTCGCCAGGCTTAACTTTCCTTCCGCCGCTGAACCGCTGCATCTTGTCCAGCGGAATCACCGCCTCCGGACCAGCCTCCCCGATGACCGCGAGCGTGGGCTTATCAACGATGCCGCCCTTGGCCATGCGGGGGATTTCGGCCTCGCCGCCGTCGGCGAAAGGTTCTGGCTTGGTTTCGCCTTCGGTGTATCCACCTTCCGCAAACCCAGCCTGCCTCTGTGGCGATTCGTACCTGACCGGCATCTCTTCCGCTTCTGGCGCGGCGGCGCTTTCCGGGCGCTGCTCGGCAACATCCATCATGTTGGACAGCCAGCGCTCGCCGGCCTCTTCATGCGAACGCGGACGCTGTTCGTTCTCGGTCGTGTTGGCGACGATCTGGTCCAGCAGGCCGGAAGGCGTCGCCTCCGGCTCATACCCTGCCGGCAACGGTTCCGGATCAGGCTGATACTCCGGCAGTTCACGCGGGGCCGCTGACTTCATCCACGAGAATGTCGTCGGCAGTTCTTCGGACGCGCGCGAGAGAGGCTTCGGTTCCTGCCCGGCCATTTCTTGGAGCATCTGCCAGGCAGGCGTTTTGATTTTTCGACGCCCCTCTTTCGACATTGGCCGCCCTTGAGGATTCGGATGCCGTTGCCCGAACTCATCGTTGGTCATGTCGAAATTAAGAGCATCCCTGACTTTCTGATCCAGGCCGGCAATAACGTCCGCGACACGCCGTTCGTCCGGAGGCAGTTCTGGACGTTCCTCTTCCGGCGGTCGTTCCTCGATCGGCAATTGTAGTCGCTCTGCTTTAGAAAGACGAACTGGCCCAAGAGGCTCCGGGCGGTTCTCGCGTTTCGCCCGTTTCACGTCAGCCAGCCGCCGCCGGTCAAGCCGCTTGCTCACGTCGTCGCCGGA